>OLPF01000632.1_pt1 | contig 35309 bp, 31 predicted proteins | sample 1673121 | NCBI WGS metagenome assembly OLPF01 (sample SAMEA3136756, study PRJEB25190) | human gut metagenome
TTCCAGGGCGTCATGCCGGTGCGCGGTAAGATCCTCAATTGCCTGAAGGAGGACTACCCGCGCATCTTCAAGTCCGAGATCATCATGGACCTGCTGCGCGTGCTCGGCTGCGGCGTGGAGGTCAACGACCGCCGCATGAAGAACCTGGGCACCTTCGACCTGGACAACCTGAACTGGAGCAAGGTCATCATCTGCACCGACGCCGACGTCGACGGCTACCATATCCGCACGCTTATCCTGGCCATGCTTTATCGCCTGGTGCCCACGCTCATCCGCGAGGGGTTCGTCTACATCGCCGAATCGCCGCTGTACGAGATCAACTGCAAGGAGAAGACCTACTTCGCCTATACCGAGCTCGAGAAGAACAATATTTTGAAGGAAATCGGCGACCAGAAGTGCTCGATCAACCGCTCGAAGGGTCTTGGCGAGAACGACCCCGACATGATGTGGCTCACCACCATGAACCCTGAAACGCGCCGCTTGATCAAGGTGGAGCCTGAGGACGTCACCATCATGGAGAGCATGTTCAACCTTCTGCTCGGAAACGATGACGAAGGCCGAAAAAGGCACATTGCCGAGCACGGCAAGGAATACCTCGACCAGCTTGACCTGCAGTAACGCCGTTTGAAAACCACCCGAACCGCCCTGCGGTTCGATAGAGGAGCCCGATACACGCACCAAGGGGAGACTGTGGCAAAGAAGAAGACCAAAACCGCACCGAAGAAAAAGCATGTAGACAATCCCAATGTGATAGGCCTGCACTCCGAGGTTACCGAGCAGCCCATCACGCAGACGCTCGAGCAGAACTACATGCCCTACGCCATGAGCACCAACGTGTCGCGCGCATTCCCGGAAATCGACGGCTTCAAGCCCTCGCATCGCAAGCTGCTCTACACTATGTACAAGATGGGCCTTTTGAACGGCGCGCGCCAGAAGAGCGCGAACATCGTCGGCCAGACGATGAAGCTCAACCCGCACGGCGATGCCGCCATCTACGAGACTATGGTGCGCTTGGCAACGGGAAATGAGGCGCTTCTCGCTCCGTTCGTCGAGTCCAAGGGCAACTTCGGCAAGTATTATTCCGGCGACTTGAGCTATGCGGCCTCGCGCTACACCGAAGCCAAACTCTCGCCGATCTGCGCCGAGATTTTCAAGGATATCGATAAGGACCCTGTCGACTTTGTCGACAGCTACGACGGTGCCATGAAGGAGCCGCGCCTTCTGCCCACCACGTTCCCCAACATCCTCGTGTCTGCCAACAAGGGCATCGGTGTCGCGATGGCGTCCGACATCTGCGGGTTCAACCTGAACGAAGTGTGCACGGCAACCATGCACTTCCTTCACGATCCCGACTGCGACCTGCTGGAATACATGCCCGCGCCCGACTTCTCCACCGGAGGCGAGATCGTCTACCGCCGCGAGGAGATGGAGCGCATCGTCAACACAGGTACCGGCAGCTTCCAGATTCGCTCGCGCTGGCGCTACCTGCCCGACGAGCGCATCATCGAGGTGTACGAAATTCCGTACACGACCAAGACCGACGTCATCATCGAGCGCATCGTGAAGCTTTCCAAGGAGGGCAAGGTGCGCGAGATCGCCGACATTCGCGACGAGACCGACCTTTCCGGCCTCCGCATCGCGATTGACCTGAAGAGGGGAGTCGACCCCGAGCAGCTCATGGCGAAGCTCTTCCGCTCTACCACGCTGCAGGATTCCTTCGCGTGCAACTTCAACGTGCTTGTCGACGGCTATCCGCGCGTCATGGGCGTGCGCGAGATCTTGCACGAGTGGGTCACGTGGCGCGTCGAGTCGACTCGTCGCCGCATGAACTTCGATCTGACGAAGAAGACCGATCGCCTGCATCTGCTGCACGGCCTCGAGGCGATCCTGCTCGACATCGACAAGGCCATCGCAATCATCCGCGGCACGAAGCTTGAAGCCGACGTTGTCCCTAACCTTATGAAAGGCTTTGGGATTGATCAGGTCCAGGCCGAGTTTGTGGCGGAAATCAAACTGCGCAACATCAACGAGGAATACATCATGAACCGCACGCGGGACATCGAGAAGCTCGAGGGCGACATCGCCGAGCTCAACGATATCCTCGCCAGCGAGGAGAGAATCAAGGACGTCATCCATGACGAGCTGGCCGCGGTGAACAAGAAGTACGTCATGCCGCGCAAGACCGGCCTCGTCGAGCCTTCCGAGATCGTCGAAGTGAACCTTGAGCCCGAGGTTGAGGAATACCCCGTCACTATGATGCTCTCGCGCGACGGCTACCTGAAGAAGATGACCGACCGCGTGCTGCGCAAGGCCGCGACGCTGAAGTACAAGGACGGCGACGAGCCCTTCATCGAGTTCGACTCCTCCAATACCCACGACCTGCTCGTGTTCACTAACCATTGCCAGGTTTACAAGTGCAAGGTCGCTGCGTTCGAGGACACCAAGTCGGCGCAGCTGGGGTCGTATCTGCCCACCGATCTGGAGATGGACGACGGCGAGGTTGTGACCTGGGTCATCGATCCCGAAGACTACAAGGCTGACGCGCTGTTCGTCTTCGAGAACGGCCGTGTCGCGCGCGTCGCGCTGTCCGGGTACGCCACCAAGACGAACCGCAAGCGCTTGAAGAACGCGATTTACGGCGGAGCCAAGCTGCTCTACGCCCAGGTGCTCAAAGAAGATCGCGACCTCGCGCTCGTGTCGAGCGACCATCGCCTCGTCAACTTCAATACCTCGCTTTTGCGGACTAAGACGACCAACAGCACGCAGGGTGTGCAGGCGCTCACCGTCAAGGGGAGCCGCACGGTGGCCATGGTCGGCAAGGCGGAGGAATTCTTGGGCGGGGAAGCGTCGCTTGAGAAGTTCCGCGCCCAAAGCCTTCCCTCGGCTGGCGCTCCCATGAAGGATACGGACATGAGGAGCCTGTTCGATTAGGGAAGTAGCGCGCCGCAACTTCGGGGAAATGTGGAGGGTCGTTGCCGATTTCGGGTGAAACCCGATGGCAGCGGCCCTTCTTTTCTTCGATGCACAGCGCCTGCGCTAGAATGTTCGCCGCGGTATAAGGCCGCAAGTGTTTTAGAAAGGAACAACGAAATGACGCGCAAGATCGACATCTTTGACACCACATTGCGCGACGGCGAGCAATCTCCCGGCGCCTCCATGAACACGGAAGAAAAACTGGTGGTCGCGCGTCAGCTACTACGTATGAAGGTCGACGTCATCGAGGCCGGTTTCCCCATCTCAAGTCCTGGTGACTTCGAAAGCGTCCGCCGCATTGCCGAGCTCGCTGGCGACGACGCGACGGTCGTCGGCCTCACGCGCGCTGTCGAGAAGGACATCGACCGTGCGGCCGAGGCGCTTAAGTATGCCAAGCGTCCGCGCATCCACACCGGTCTCGGCGTGAGCCCGAGCCACCTGCACGATAAGCTGCGCATCACCGAGGACCAGTGCCTCGAGCGCGCGGAGCACTGCGTGCGCTATGCCAAGAAATACATGAACGACGTGCAGTTCTACGCTGAGGACGCCGGCCGCTCCGACTACGATTTCCTCGTGAAGGTCATCCAACGCGTCGTCGATGCGGGCGCGACCGTCGTCAACATCCCCGATACCACGGGCTACTCCCTTCCCGCCGAGTTCGGCCGCCGTATCGCGTATCTCATGGAGAACGTGCGCGGCATTGAGAACGTTACTGTGTCGGTTCACTGCCACAACGACCTCGGCATGGCGACCGCGCTTGCGCTCGAGGGCGTGAAGAACGGTGCGACCCAGATCGAGTGCACGATCAACGGCCTCGGCGAGCGTGCGGGCAATACGGCGCTCGAGGAAGTCGTCATGGGCATCCGCATGCACGGTGAGGAGCTCAACGCCCATACCGACATCAATACGCGGGAGTTCGCCAAGGCAAGCCGTCTTGTCTCCTCCATCACCGGCATGAGCGTGCAGGCGAACAAGGCCATCGTCGGCGCCAACGCGTTCGCGCATTCCTCGGGCATCCACCAAGACGGCGTACTTAAGAAGCGCGACACCTACGAGATTATCGATCCGGCAGACGTCGGAGCAGGCCAGAGCCAGATCGTCCTTACCGCACGCAGCGGGCACGCGGCATTGAAACATCGCCTCGAGGAGCTCGGCTACGAGTTCGAGGGCGACGCGCTCGACAAGGTCTATGAGGACTTCTTGAACCTTGCTGACAAGAAGAAGGAAGTCTATGACGAGGATCTCGAGAGTCTCATCCACGAGCGCGACCGTCAGGTGAGTGCTATCTTCCAGCTCGAGGGCGTGCAGATTTCCTGCGGCACCGACATGATTCCGACGGCGACCGTCACGCTGCGCAACCAGGCTGACCAGGTCGTCACTGCATGCGATTTCGGTACCGGCCCGATCGACGCGATGTACAAGGCCGTCAACAAGATCGTCCAGGTTGAGAACGACCTGACCGAGTTCTCGGTGCAGTCCGTGACCCGCGGTATCGACGCGCTCGGCGAGGTGACCATCCGCGTTACCGCACCTGATGGGGAAGTGTACACGGGTCGCGGCGCCGACAACGACATCGTCGTGTCTTCCGCCCGCGCGTATGTGAACGCCTTGAACCGCCTGCTCAACGACAAGCGGGAGCACCAGCAGAAGTAGCCTTCCGGTTTCTTATCATTTACTCTAGTTTTGGGCGGCGCTCTTGTCGGACGCCGCCCTTTTAGCGGGCGCTCTAGCGCCGCATCGGTCACAACTGAAAGGACGCGCAAATGGACAAATCGCTGCTCGGCTCGCTTGCCGCAATCGTCGGCGAGGAGAATGTGCGCCCCTTAGAGCCTCTTGCGCCGCACACCACCTTCAAGATCGGCGGACCCGCCGACGCTTTCGTATCGCCGCGCAGCGTTGAAGAGGTGTCCCAGGTCGTGTGCGCCTGCGAGCAGGCGAGCGTGCCCTGGCGCGTCATCGGCTGTGGAAGCGACCTGCTCGTTTCCGATGAAGGGGTCGAGGGTGTGGTGATCGAGGTTCGCGACAACCTCTCAGCGATTCGTGTGGACGGCACGCGAATCGTTGCGGGCGCGGGTGCTACAAACGCAGCGGTCGCTGAGGCGGCATGCGCAGCAGGGCTTTCGGGCTACGAGTTCGCATGCGGCATCCCCGGCACCGTCGGGGGCGCGGCCATCATGAACGCAGGCGCCTACGACGGCGAGTTCTCGCAGGTGTGCGCGTGCGTCACGTGCGTGACTCCCGAGGGGCGCATCGTCGAGGTGCCCCGTGAGGAGGCCGAGTGGTCGTACCGCCACAGCATGTTCGACGCTGCGCGCTACGTCGTGGTCGCAGTAACGCTCGAGCTTACGCTGGCAGATTCCGCTGACATCAGAGCGCGCATGGACGAGCTTGCCGCCAAGCGCGAGGCGAAGCAGCCGATTGACATGCCTTCTGCGGGAAGCACTTTCAAGCGCCCGGAGGGCCATTTTGCTGCAGCGCTCATCGATCAGGCGGGGCTTAAGGGGCTTTCTATCGGCGGCGCCCAGGTTTCTACCAAGCACACCGGCTTCGTCGTGAATGCGGGTGATGCGACGTCGGCCGACGTGCAGGCGCTCATCGCCGAGGTGCAGCGTCGCGTGCTCGAGTCGTCGGGGGTCGCCCTCGAACCCGAGGTGCGCATGTGGGGCCGCGAGGCTTAAGCGTTCGGCACCGTTTGCCGCCTAGATTGTGGCGAACTTGCGCGGTGCGGGGGATGACGCTAGCCAGAGGCGCCGTTTCTGTGGTATAAAATAAATACTGTGCGCAGCGGCGCGCATCATACTTTCGCTTATTTGAGAAAGTGGGCCTTGCCCGCTTTCTTTGTATGTTAGGGCGAAAAAAGCCGCTGGGCAATGAAGCGTGCAGCGAAAGCGTTGAAGGAAGGAGGCGACATGCTCACCGCCAAAGAACAGAAACTGCTCGATGCGCTCGAGCCGACGGCCGCTGCCAGCGGGGTCGAAATCGTGACGCTCGAGATCATGGGGTCGAAGAAGGCCCCGACGATTCGCGTCTTCATCGACACCGAGGAGGGCGTGAGCTTCGACGAGCTCGCAAGCGCCCAGGTGTGGATCAACCGCATCATGGACGAGATCGATCCGTTCCCGGGAGCCTACATGCTCGAGGTTTCTTCTCCCGGAATCGACAGGCCCCTTCGCACGAAGGAGCACTTCGCCCGTTTTGCCGGCGAGCAGGTTGTGGTGAAGACGTCGTCTCCTATCGATGGGCGCAGCTCGTTTACAGGCACGCTTGAAGGTGTGGAAGGCGATGACGTGATCGTCGAGGTCGATGGCTCGCGCATCGCTATCGGTTATTCGCTCATCAAGCGCGCTCACGTGGTGGGCGCCGTTGACTTCAGCTAAGAAAGGAAGCGACTGGACGTGGCTAACTCTGAACTGATCGAAGCGCTTCAGGCTCTCGCTCATGAACGCAAGATTGACGAGTTCTACCTGATCGAGCGCTTGGAGGCATCGCTCGCTAAAAGCTATCAGCATATTCTCGACCTTGAATGGGATGCGCGCGTCACGATCGACCGTCAGACGGGCAAGATTTATGTTTACGAGCTTGTTCCCGTTGGCGAGCCCGATCCCGAGACCGGCGAGTACGCCGAGTTCACCGAGCGCGATGTGACCCCCGACGACGTGAGCCGTATCGCCGCGCAAAACGCCAAGAGCGTCATCTCCACGATTGTTCGCGAAGCGGGTCGTCAGTCTATCTACCGGGAGTTCTCGCGCCGCGTGGGCGATCTCGTGACGGGTACCGTACTTCAGGGAACCCCCGACTTCACCATCATCAAGATTCGCGACGGCGTCGAGGCCGAGCTTCCGCACTACGACCTGAAGCGTTTCCCCAACGAGCGCAACGAGCGTCCGAACAACGAGCACTATCGCCACAACCAGCGCCTGAAGGTGCTGATCATCGACGTGCGCGACCCCGCGAGCGACCTTCCCAAGGCGCGTGGTGACCAGGCGCGCCCGTCCATCATCGTGTCCCGCACCCACCCCGACCTTATCCGCCGCCTCTTCGAGATTGAGGTCCCGGAAATCTATGACGGCGTGGTCGAGATCAAGTCGATCGCCCGCGAGCCCGGTGCCCGCTCCAAGGTCGCCGTCGCCTCCCGCGAGCGCAACCTCGACCCGGTCGGCGCCTGCGTCGGCCCGAAGGGCAGCCGCGTGCGCATGGTCGTCGAGGAGCTGCGCAACGAGCGCGTCGACGTCATCCAGTGGAACGAGGACCCGGCGGTCTATGTGGCCAACGCGCTTTCCCCTGCGAAGGTGACGAAGGTCATCATCGACGAGGAGAACAACTACGCGACTGTCGTCGTCCCCGACGATCAGCTTTCCCTCGCCATCGGCAAGGAGGGTCAGAACGCCCGCCTCGCGGCGCGTCTGACTGGCTGGCACATCGACATCAAGAGCGCGAGCTTCGCCGGAGCGCCGCTTCGCAACGAGAACATTCTCATTGACGAAGACGAGATCGAAGACGATGAAGAGGGCTTGTGTGCCTTCGAGGACGAAGAGGGCAACCGTTGCCGCAACCATGCACGACCCAACAGCCGTTTCTGCGGTATTCACGCCGAAATGGAAGACGCGCTCTAAGCGCGCGGGGATTGCGGGAGCGTACAATGGACCAGACGACACCGGCAAAGAAAAAGCAGCGTACCTGCGTTGCCTGCGGTGCGACCGACACGAAGCGCGCGCTTCTGCGCATCGTTCGCTCGCCTTTGGGCGTCGTGTCCTTCGACCCTTCGGGTCGAGCTCCCGGACGCGGTGCCTACGTATGCTCCGCGGAGTGCTTTGCCGCTGCACGCAAGGCGGGTAAACTTGACCGAGCGCTTCGCACGAAGCTCGGTGAGCAGGATTTAGAGCGCATCGCCGGCGAGATGTCTCGCGACACGAGCCGTTGCGTCGGAAGAGAATAAGAGGAGTGGTACATGGCCAGCATGCGAGTACATGAATTGGCGAAAGAATTCGATATGACGAGCAAGGAATTGCTCGACCGGTTGCACGAGATGAAGATACCGGCGAAAAGCCATGCGAGCATGCTTGCCGATGCCTACGTCGATAAGATTCGAAAGAATCTGTCTCCTGAAATCAAGCAGCGCGCTGGCAAGATCGATGCAGAGGAAGCGAAGCAGCTTGCCGAGGAGAAGGCGCAAGAAGAGCGCAAGAAGGCCGAGGAAGAGGCCAATCGCCGCGCTGCTGTCGAGAAGGAGCGCGCGCTTCGCGAAGCCGAGCGCGCTCGTCGCGAGGGCGGCGCCTCTAAGGGCGATGCTCGCTCCGAGCAGCCGAAGCATACGCCTAAGAAGGCACCCGTGAGCAGCGGCTTCGAGGGCCTTGCAAGCCAGATCGAGTCTGAGAAGGAGCGCGTCGCGCGCGAGAAGGCCGAGGCTCGCGCCAAGGCTCGCGCTGCGAAGGTGGCGGCCGAAGTCGCCAAGAAGCAGGCGGTCGAGGAAGCGCTTCGCTCCCGCGGGAGGAAGTCTTCCAAGCCGGCGACGCAGCACAAGGGTCCGGCCCCCGTGCTCACGCCCAAGAAATCTTCCAACTTCAGCTCGCTGCTTTCCCAGATCGAGTCTGAGAAGCAGCGCATCGAGGCGCAGAAGGCCGAGCAGGCCAACAAGCCCAAGACCGAGCGCTCCGAGCGCGGCGGCAAGAAGGGCGAGCGTGGCGGCAAGAAGGGCAAGCGCGGCAACGTCGTGCAGGTCGTTCCCGAGCTCGAGAACCAAAGCCAGGGCGAGGATCGCTATGCCCAGATGGCCGTACAGGCGGAGAAGCTCCAGCGCGACAAGGTGCTCGCTGAGGCGCGCGCCGCTGTGGCCGCTGCGAACTCGCATGAGGGTGAGGGCCGCCGCAAGAAGCGCAAGGAGAAGCGCCAGGCAGAGGCTCGCGAGCGCATGGAGATGGAGGCCATCCAGAAGGGTCTCGATCCCACGCTCGTGCTCGACGACTCCGTCGTGGAGATTCCCCAGGGTGCCAACGTCGCCAAGTTCGCCGAGCTGCTCGGCGTGCAGCCCAACGACGTCATTAAGCGCCTGTTCATGCTCGGCCAGGTGCTGACGCTCACCCAATCCATGTCCGATGACCTCATCGAGCTCATCGCCGACGACATGGGCCGCAAGGTCCGCGTGGTCTCCCCCGAGGAGGAGTACGCTGTCGTCTACCATGACTCCGAGGAAGACCTGAAGCCGCGTCCGCCTGTCGTTACCGTCATGGGTCACGTCGACCACGGCAAGACCTCGCTGCTCGACGCTATCCGCCATACTGGCGTTGCCGCAGGTGAAGCGGGCGGCATCACCCAGCACATCGGTGCATCCATCGTGAACATCGACGGTCGCCAGATCACCTTCATCGACACGCCTGGCCACGAGGCTTTTACCGCCATGCGCGCCCGCGGTGCTCAGGTGACCGACGTCATCGTGCTCGTCGTCGCCGCTGATGACGGCGTCATGCCGCAGACCATCGAGGCAATCAACCATGCCAAGGCTGCCGATGTGCCCATCGTCGTTGCGGTGAACAAGATCGACAAGCCCGGCGCGAATCCCGACCGCGTTCGCCAGGAGCTCGTCGAGCATGGTGTCATCCCCGAAGAGTGGGGCGGCAAAAACATGTTCGTCGAGGTTTCCGCGAAGAAGAAGCTCCACATCGACGACCTGCTCGAGACCATCCTTCTGCAGGCCGACGTGCTCGAGCTCAAGGCGAACCCCGATGCCGAGGCATCCGGCTACGTCATCGAGGCGAACCTCGACAAGGGCCGTGGCCCGGTTGCGACGGTGCTCATCCACCGCGGTACGCTGCACACCGGCGACACCGTCGTCGCGGGCACGTCCTACGGCCGCGTCCGTGCGCTCATCGACCCGCGCGGCAATCATGTTGATTCCGCAGATCCGGCCGATCCTGTTGAGATCCTCGGCCTGAACAGCGTTCCCACCGCAGGCGACGAGTTCCGCGTGTTCGAAGACGAGCGCGATGCCCGCAAGCTTGCCGAGGAGCGTGCGCTGCGTGCACGCCTCGCCGAGCAAGAGACGAAGTCCCACATGAGCCTCGACGACCTGTTCAGCCGCATCGAAGAGGGCAAGCAGACCGACCTGAACCTCATCGTGAAGGCCGACGTCCAGGGTTCGATCGAGGCTTTGCGCGACGCCTTCGAGAAGATGGACCAGTCCGAGGTGCGTATCAATATCGTGCACTCCGCCGTCGGCGGCATCACCGAGACCGACGTCACGCTCGCAGCTGCCTCCGATGCCATCATCATCGGCTTCAACGTTCGCCCGACCGGCAAGTCGAAGCAGCAGGCAGAGAAGGAAAAGGTCGACATCCGCCTGTATCGCGTCATCTACCAGGCGATCGAGGACATCAACGCCGCGCGCGTCGGTCTGCTCTCGCCCGACATCGTCGAGGAGGACACCGGCGTCGCCGAGATTCGCGAGACCTTCAAGGTGCCCAAGGTTGGCACGATTGCGGGCTGCTACATCACCGACGGCGAGCTCCATCGCGACGACAAGGTTCGCATCGTTCGCGACGGCACCGTCATCTTCGAGGGCGAGATCGCCAGCTTGCGTCGCTTCAAGGACGACGTCAAATCGGTCAAGCAGGGCTACGAGTGCGGCATCGGCATCAGTGGCTACCAGGACCTCAAGGTGGGCGACACCATCGAGGGCTACATCGTCAAAGAGGTCGAGCGCACGGAATAGGAGGTCGGCATGAAGCAAGGATCTTCCAGCCGCAAAGTTAACGAGCAGGCGCGCGAGGTCATCGCGAGCATCCTCCTGTTCGATATATCCGACCCCGAGTTGTCGATGGTCACGATCACTGGCTGCGAGGTGTCCTTCGACCGCAGCGTGTGCAACGTGTACTACTCGACGGATAAGCAGCGCTACGACAAGGTGGGCGAGGCGTTCACGCGCGCGAGCGGGCGCATCCGCTCGCTCATGGCGCGCCGTCTCTCTTGGCGCGTTGCCCCCGAGCTGCGCTTCATGCTCGATCGAAGCGTCGACACGGCGGAGCGCATCGCCGGCGCCTTGGCGCGCGAGTCGCAGCGTCCGCCGGTCATCGTGAAAGAGGAAGAAGAGGGCGAGTAGCATGCCGGTCACCCCGCAAACGAATGTTTCGCTTACGGAGATTTCCGCGATTTTGAAATCGCGCGACGACTATGTGATCTGCGGCCATGTGAGTCCCGACGGTGATTGTTTGGGCTCGCAGCTCGCCTTGGCGGGAATCTTGCGACGCCTGGGAAAGCGGGTGACGTGCGTTTTGGCGAAACCCGAGAAGCCCGATGTTCGTCTCTCCTTCCTTCCGGGGCTTGCCGATATGGTCTACGCACGCGACTTCATGGGGGAGGTCGGGACGTTCGTGGCCGTCGATGTCCCGAACCGCGAGCGGATTGGTGATGCATCGCGCCTGCTCGACGAGGCGGAATATTCGATCACCATTGATCATCATGCGTATCCCGAGACAATGAGCACCCTTACGTATTGCAATCCATCGATGGCGGCAACATCAATGCTGATCTGGGAACTCTCGAAGTGCCTGCGCGTTGACAACTCGGGCGACATCGCACTGTGTGCCTACACCGGCCTCGTTACCGATACTGGGCGCTTCCAGTACCAAAACGCCGACTCGCGCGCATTCGCATCTGCTTCCGAGATGATTACCGCCGGCGTTGATGCTTCTTTCGTTTCGCGCGAGGTGTATCAGAATCGCAGCGAGGCGTCGGTGCTTCTTGAGGCCTGCTCCATAAAGCATATGAAGCTCTTCTGCGGCGGGCAGGCGGCGATAAGCTATGTCACGCGTCGCGACTTCGAAAAGTGCCATGCGGTGAAGGCTGATGCCGAAGCGCTCATCGACACGCTTCGCTCCATAGCGGGCGTACGCGTTGCCTGCATGCTGCGAGAGCAGGGTGACTTGATCCGCGGGAGTTTCCGCGCGAAGGACGACACCGACGTTGCGGCCATCGCTGCCAGCTTCGGCGGCGGCGGGCACAAGGCTGCCGCAGGTTTTTCCATCGAGGGTCCTATCGAAGGTGCCCTTGTCAGAGTCGAGAAGGCTATCGAGCAGGCTCTCAAGTAAACTCGTTATACAGTGAGGATGAGGCTTTATGGTGAAATGCGCATTGACACCGGGCACGTTCGACCCGATTACCGTGGGGCATCTCGATGTCATCACCCGCGCGTCGCAGCTTGTCGATGAAGTCATCGTTGCCGTTGCTGAGTCGGTGAAGAAAAAACCGCTGTTCACCCTTGAGGAGCGCGTGGCGCTTGCGGAAGAGGCGACCCGGGACCTCGACAACGTTCGCGTCGTGCCTTTCGACGGTTTGCTCGTCGATTTTGCCCATGAGGTTGGTGCGACGGCGGTCGTCAAGGGTTTGCGAGCAATCACGGACTTCGAGTACGAGTTCCAAATGACGGCGATCAATTATCAGCTCGACCGCAACCTGGAAACGCTCTTCATCATGTCGACCCCGCAGCATATGTACCTCTCTTCGTCGGTGGTGCGGGAAATCGCCTCTATGGGCGGCGACATCAAGGAGTTCGTGCCGCCCTGTGTCGAGCGGGCGCTTCGAGAGAAGCTCGGGAACTAATCGAATTGAGTCCCTGTTCTGGGTTGTATCTTTTTGCGGGGTGCTTTCGACCAGGGGATTTCAGGGTATGAAATGAAAATCGGGAAAGCGGGATCACCCGCTTTCTTGTTGTATTGAAGGGATATTCGTGGGAGCTAAGAGGGGACAATCAGGCCTTTCGCTCATCGTGGGGGTGGACAAACCCTCGGGTATGAGCTCGCATGACGTGGTCAATCGAGTTCGCCGTATCTTTGGGGAGCGTCGTGTCGGTCATACAGGGACGCTCGATCCTTTGGCGTCGGGGGTGCTCTGCGTTTGCGTGGGGCCGGCGACGAGGCTTGACAATTACATGGTTGGGCATGATAAGCGCTATCGTGTTCGAATCGCCTTCGGGGTCGGCACCGACACCGACGATGTCGACGGCGAGCCCGTTAAGTTCGGCTCGGTGCCGAGCGGCGCTTTCGAGGAGCCGTTCGCGCTTGAGACGCTTGCACGCTTCGTTGGACCCCAAATACAGCTTCCTCCTGCGTACTCCGCCGTCAAGGTTGGCGGCGTAAAGGCCTGCGATGCTGCGCGAAAGGGCAGAATAATCGAGTTGATGCCTCGCGATATAGAAGTTTATTCGGCGAAGCTTGCTGCGATTGTCCCTGGTGACGGGGACGTGTCCGTATTTTGGGATGTCGATTTCCATGTCTCGAAGGGTACTTATATCCGTGCGCTCGCTCGCGATATTGGCGTCTCGATAGGCTGCCCCGCCCATGTGGCCGCGCTTCGACGGACGAGCGCGGGGCTTCTGACGCTCGATGACTGCGTGAGCCTCGACGTGCTTGAGCGCATGGGCGTCGATGCTTCGCTCGACCCAGTAAAACTGCTCGGCTTCCGCTTCGCCTTTCTCGATGAGGCGGGTGCACGTTTGGTGGCGAACGGTAATCAGCTGCCCACATCGACGGTTGAGCTTTGCGAGCGCCGCCATGCAAGTGCCGCGAGCGAGTTGTGCGCCTGCACGGCCGGTGTGCGACGGAGTTGCTCTGCGCCCGAAGACGGCGAGCGGATCGCGGTAATCGTCGACAACAAGCTTGTAGGCATATATGCTTACGAGGAGCAACGGCAGCGCTACAATGCATGTTGCATCTTCCAGACAGGAGTGAGACGTGGCGGAGATATTTAACGTTGACGAGTCGTTCGACCGAAATCGGTTCGACGGCGCGTGCTGTGCATTCGGTGTGTTCGACGGTGTCCATAAGGGACACCAAGCGCTTCTCTCGTGCGCGATAGAGGATGCTGCAAAGCGGGGGAGCGCCTCGTTCGTGCTTACCTTCGACACCGATCCCGACGAGATGTTTCGCCCGAACGAGTTGAAAAAGCTTATGACCAACGAGGATCGCATTCAAGCGCTTGCCGCGTCGGGGGTCGATTTCGTCGCGGTTTTGCCTTTCACGCGCGAGTTCGCGTCCTTGCCTCCCGAGGAGTTCCTTGCTTGGACTTTTGGGGAACATGCGCCTGCGAGCATTCATGTCGGGTGCGGATTCCGCTTCGGGGCTCGTGCGAAGGGCACCGAGGAGACGCTTGCTGCGTGGGGTTCTCGCCATTCGTGCGATATCACCGCGCATGAGCTTCTCTGCCTCGAGGGGGCTCCGGTAAGCGCGACGCGCATTAGGGGGCTTCTTTCCGAGGGCGCCGTCGAAGAAGCTGCAAGGCTTCTCGGTCAGCCTTGGAAGGTGCACGGCACGGTCGTGTCGGGTCGCGGCGAGGGTGCTCAGATGGGCATTCGCACCGCCAACCTCCGCATTCCCGATAACCTTCGCTCCATCGGCGACGGCGTCTATGCGGCTTACGCCATTGTCGACGGAAAGCGCTACAAGGCTGCGGTCAACATGGGCGTTGCGGCGACATTTGCCGATCGCACGACTTCGAATTGCGAGGCGCATCTTCTCGATTTCGATGGAGATATCTACGGTCATGAGATTGAGCTCGAGTTCATCGCGTGGTTGCGTTCGATGCGCGCCTTCGACGATGTCGACGAATTGATCGCCGCTATCATGTCGAACATTGAATGGGTTCGCGAGCATCTTTGATCTGGTTTTCGAATTTACCTATTTGACCTCGATAAATCCCCTTGTCATGCATATACATGACAAGGGGATTTTCTTGTCATGCGGCAAAATCATGGGTTTGCGTGATGGCTAAGAGGCCCTTCCCGTCGCATAGTCGTGGCAACACGTTGGCAAGGCAATGCAAAAGGAGCATCGCAATGAAAATTCTCGGAATGGGAACCCCTGAACTTCTTATCATCCTCGTCGTCGTTCTGTTGATCTTCGGGCCGAAGAACCTCCCGAAACTCGGTAGCGCGATCGGCAAGTCGATGAAGGGCCTGCGCGAGGGCCTCGGGTCGGGCAAGAAGGCCGAAGAGGCGAGCGACGAGAAAGAGGTTGCTGAGAATCTTGTTGAGTCCGAGTCGGACACCGAAGAGCAGGAGGCACCCAAGACCGCGAAGAAGCGCGTGGTGAAAAAGGTCGCTGCCGCTGAATAGCGAACCGCCAAACAAACCTAACCTTCCCTTGGGCGCATGGATATCCGCTATGCGCCCTTTCTGATTTTGCGGAGGGGTATCATCTGAGCTCCGTGCTTTACAATGGAGTCTGAAAAGATGGCCGTTCGACCGAAGGGAAGTTAGCGTGATCCAAGGTTATAGCGACGCGAGGCGCGCTCGTTTCGCCATTCTGGGCTTCGCATCCTTCCAGGCCTGCGTCATCTCGCTTCTCTACATGGGGTCCAACTGCTCTTTCTCCTTCGGGAATCTCGAACTGGAGCGCGGAGAGCTTCTATTCCCCCTGCTGTTCATGGTCTGCACGCTCGCCGCATGTGCTTTCGCCCCCAATTCGGCGCGTGCACGCCTGCTTTCAGCTCCCGTTGTCATTGCGAGCTCGCTGCTTATGGTGGCGGGCTCGCTCGCCGAGGGGCTGCTTGGCACCCACGATGGGACGCTTCTTGCCCTCGAAGGCCTGCTTGTGGGCGCTCCGAGCGGTCTTGTGTTCGCCGCCTGGGGTCGTGCGCTTGGAGGCTTTGAAATCGAGCAGTCCGTACCCTGTGCCCTTATCGGGTCCGCGCTCGGCGCTGCCGTCTGCTTCCTTTTGGGTTCGGAGGCCCTTCCTTCCGAAGCCGAGCTCTTCATCTGCTTCTTACCGCTCGTATCGCTCGCGTTTCTGCTTGCGCTCCAGCGAATCAGTACCACTTTGCCCAAAACAAAAGATGCGGCGATCAAACCCGACAAGCCGAAGAAGAATCGCTTCACAAGACGCCTTCTTCTGGGGACGCTGCTCTTCGGTCTGGCGACAGGGATCATGCAGACGTACGGATCCGATCCTGGTATGGACGCGACGCCGACGCTTCCCGTCACGCTCGTGCTCTTCATCCTGTTCTGCCTTGCCGCTCTACAGCTCTTCGGAGGCGAGGGGGCCAAGCCCGTCCCAAAGGATGCGCCCCGCCCAGAAGGCGGGATGCTCGCCGCTATCTCGCGCGGTGTCGCCTTCGTCCAGGGCGGCGATGCAGGCCCGCTTGGCGGCACCTATCGACTCTCGGGGCTTTTGCTCATGGGCGGCTTCCTCTTCGTTGAGGTCCTCGGTGACATCGGCGTGCCCGGCGAGGCAGTCGCCATGTCGGGTTTTCTCTCCCTCATCGTCGTCATGGTCTCGCTCTTCCTCGTCATGGGCAAGATCGACGGGGGAGACGCCGCGGTCACGTTCGGGCGGGGCTTCGCCGCGCTTATCCTCGGCGAGTTCATGGGGCTTGTCGTCGGCAACTTCTTCGACATCGCGTTTTTCGGAAGTGCGGCCTCCCATCTCATGTGCGCCCTCGCCGGATTATGCGCCTTGATCGCCTACCTTTACCTGTTCACCGAGCGCGACTTCTCAGCGCTCTCGCAAGTTGCCATCACGCTCGATCGCTTCGATGCCACGTGCCGCAAAATCAGTAAACAAGCAGGGCTTTCCCCCCGTGAGGCGGAGGTTTTGCCCCTTGCTCTCAAAGGCCGCACCGGCGAGCGAATCGCGAGCGAGCTTTGCATCTCGAAGAGCACGGTCGACACGCACCTGCGCCGCATCTATGCTAAATGCGGGGTGCATAACCGCCAAGAGCTCATCGATTTCGCCGAAAGCCATAGTTAACTTTTTGTGAATTCTCATCACTTTTTGTTATCATCAGTTTACAATCCTTTCTTGTCGTTACCTTGGGCTAACTATGTGTCTGCCCATAACCAGAAAGGACTCTATCATGAAGAAGAAGACGTTCAACTCCCTGCTCGTTGGCGCTGGCTTTCTTGCCGGCACGGTCGGCGTGAAGGCACTTACCTCCAAGACTGCCAGGAAGTGCTACGTGCAGGGTGTCGCTAAAGGCCTGCAGGTGAAGCAAGGCTATCAGAACATCGTCGAAGAGGCGAAGGCCCAGGTCGACGACATCGTTGCCGAGGCGAACTACATTAACCTCGCCGAATCAGAGAAGGCTGAAGCTGCCAAGGACGAGCAGTAAAGAAGCCGCTCGATGAAATATACGATAGAGCATGAGATACCCGGGCGGATTCGCGTTCGGCTCTACGGTCGTGTGCCCGAAGCGGACGTCGATGCGCTCGAGTCGCTCATGACGGCATGCCCCTGCGTGTCGTCAGTCAACGTCTATCCGCGCATCGGGTCGCTCTCGGTCACTTTTGCAGGTGGGGATAACGCGCGTGCTGCCGTCCTTTCCACGATGGATGCCGTCGACGCGAAGTCCATCGAGAAGGCGAAGCTCGCGTGCCCGACGGCGCTTTCGGTCAGGACGCATTCCCTGTTGATGGACATCGCGCTGCTCGTCGGCTCCCACTTCGCACGGAAATGGTTCCTTCCTGCGCCCTTGCGCGCCATTCATACGATCTGGCATTATCGCCTCTTCCTGAAGGCTGCCGTGAACTCGCTTCTGCATGCGCGACTCGATGTGCCCGTTCTCGATGCGGCGGCCATCGGGATCTCGTTCGTGATGGGCGACTTCGCGACGGCGTCGTCAACGATGTTCTTGCTCGATTTGGGCGAGACGTTAGAAGACTACACGCGTGCGCGCTCGGAGAACCAGCTGATCTACTCCTTGCTTGGCGCGCCGGAGAATGCGCAGCTCGTCTGCGGTGACGAGGAAATGACCGTTCCCACCGCCAACCTGAAGGCGGGCGACCTGATCGCTGTGCGCACCGGCATGCCGGTAAGCGTCGACGGTGTGGTCGAGCGCGGTGTGGCCATGGTGAACCAGTCGACCCTGACCGGCGAGCCGCTTGCCGTCGAGCGCACGGTAGGAGACGACGTTTTCGCAGGTACCGCGTGCGAAGACGGCGAGATCTTCGTTCGCGTCAAGGCGGCGACGGGCGAGACGAAGCTTCGTTCCATCGTCTCGCTGGTCGAGCTGTCCCAAAGCATGAAAGCCGATGTCCAGACGAAGCGCGAGCGCTTGGCCGACCGCATCGTGCCGTGGAACTTCTTGCTCGCGGGCGTCGTCGCCCTCACCACGCGCAGCCTCGTGAAAACTTCTGCTGCACTCATGGTCGATTATTCGTGCGCGCTCAAGCTCACGGGGTCAATCTCGGTTTTGTCCGCCATGAGCCAGGCCGCCAAGGCGGGCTTCACGGTGAAGGGATCGAAGCATTTCGAGGCATTCGCCCAGGCCGACACGATCGTCTTCGACAAAACCGGCACGCTTACCGAGGCGCAACCCCAGGTGAAATGCGTTATCGCGCTCGACGGATGGAACCGGACCCAGGTCCTTCGCTTCGCGGCGTGCCTGGAAGAGCACTTCCCGCATCCCGTTGCGCGCGCCGTCGTTCGCGCTGCGGCTGAGAAGAACCTCAAGCATCGTGAACGCCACGCCGCTGTGGAGTACATCGTGGCGCACGGCATCGCGAGCTCGATCGACGGCAAGCGGGCGGTAATCGGGTCGAGGCACTTCGTCGTCGAGGACGAGAAGGTCGTCGTCACCGACGAGGACCAGCGCAAAATCGACGCCGAGGCGAGCGATCTCTCGACGCTCTACCTCGCCGTCGACGGTGTGCTCGTGGGCGTCATCGGCATCGACGACCCCTTGAAGGCGGGTGTCTCGGAGGCGATCGGCAGTTTGCGCGACCTCGGCTTCGAGCGGATCATCATGCTGACGGGCGACAACGAGAAGACGGCCGCCCGCGTCGCACAGTCGGCGGGCATCACCGAATTCCGCGCCGATCTGCTTCCTGAGGACAAGCACGGGTTCGTGGAGCAGCTGAAAGCCGAGGGCTGCAAGGTAGTCATGGTGGGCGACGGGGTGAACGATTCCCCCGCGCTTTCCGCGGCCACGGTTGGCGTTGCCATGGGGCAGGGCACCGCAATTGCCAAGGAAGTCGCCGACATCACGCTCTCGGAGGGCGACCTGTACTCGCTCGTCCAGATGCGCATGCTCTCACGTGGCCTCATGGGACGCATGGACACCTCGTTCGCGCAGACCATCGCCTTCAACTCGGCGCTCTTGGCGCTGGGCATCGGCGGTATCATCACGCCGCAGACCTCATCGCTTCTGCACAACGCGTCGACGATCGCGCTCAGCATGCGCAGCTCGCGTGCGTACAATCTTTAGAGCTTCGGCTTTGTGCCCTTCCCATCGCGAGATGGCTCGGGTATCGTAGGCGAGGGCGGGAACCCGCAAAGGGACCCGCCCTCGCTTTGCTTACGACGAAAGGACGGCATGAAAGTCACGATCTACACCGACGGCTCTTCGCGTGGAAACCCCGGCCCCGGCGGCTATGGCGCGGTGCTGCAGTTCGTCGACTCGGCGGGCAAGCTGCACGAGCGCGAGCTCTCGCAGGGGTATGCCACCACGACGAACAACCGCATGGAGCTGCTCGGGGTGATCGTCGCGCTCGAGGCGCTCAAGCGTCCGTGCACCGTCGAGGTCCATTCGGACTCGCAGTACGTGGTGAACGCTTTCAACCAGCATTGGGTCGATGGCTGGCTTAAGCGCGGCTGGAAGAACGCAAAGAAGGAGCCCGTCAAAAACTCCGACCTCTGGAAGCGCCTGCTCGAGGCGAAAAAGCCGCATGACGTAACCTTCGTGTGGGTGAAGGGTCATGCGGGCCACCCCGAAAACGAGCGCTGCGATGCTCTTGCGACCGCCGCAGCCGACGGAAAAAACCTTCTCGAGGATACCGGCTTTACCTGTTAGCGCAGATCGGCGCAGTAACCGCGCAGCTGGACCCGAGTTGCGTGCTCGGGGAACAGGTGCGCATAGAGCGCCATGAAGTAGCTGTCCGTCATCGAGGCGATGTAGTCGACCACGATCTGGTTCGGCTCCGTCGCACCCACGTAGCGCTCACGCGTGATCGAACGCGACTTCCTCGCGAGATAATCGATATGGTGCCTGAATATCGCTGACTCCTCGCGTCCTTCAGTCAAATCGCGCAGAAGCTTCTCGTAGACCTCCTCGAACATCTCCCCGACGGTGATGCCGTCGTTTGCGGCAAGGCCCTCCTTGTTGTAGATGATCTCGTAGTTCTGGCGTTTCGCGCGCTTGAGGTCGTTAAACATCGCCTCGCTCATGGCGATGCGGTCCCTACCGTAGCTTTCGTTCACGATATCTGCCGTGAGGTTGTTTATGATCTGCGCGTTTGCCTTGCCCATCACCGTGGAGTCGAACTCGTCGAGCGAGGCGAGCGCGCCCATGTCCATCGCGTCTTGGCGGTCCTTGCCCACATATGCGATCATGTCGGCTACGCGCACGACGCAACCTTCGAGCGTGGAGGGGCGCAGCGTGGAAATGACCTGTTCATCGGCCGTGCACTCCTCGACGAGCGCGTCGAGCGCCTCGAACGTTCCTACGTGCCCGCGCTTGAGCTCCTGCTGGGCGAACTCGCCGTTGTGACAGAGCACTCCGTCGAGCGTTTGCAAGCTCACGTTGCGGCGATAGAGCTGGTCGAGCACGCGTACGGAATGGACGTTGTGGTTGAAGTAGCGATCGGTGCGCTCGTGGTAGCAACGGGATAAGAACCGCTCGCCTGCATGCCCGAACGGCGTGTGCCCCAGATCGTGCCCGAGCGCTATGGCCTCGATGAGGTCGCAGTTCAGTCCGAGCAGCCGCCCGATTCCCCGTGCGACGCGGCTTACCAGCTGCACGTGCAGGCCGCGTCGGCAGATGTCGTCGTTCTCGACGAAGGAGAACACCTGTGTCTTGCCCGCGTATCGGTTGTAGGCGGGCATGTTCACAATCTTCTCGATGTCGCGTGCGAACGCGGGCCGGGCAATCGTCGCTATGTCGTGAGGGTTGGGCTCCCGCCGCGCCACGTCCTCGTCGCGAAAGCGGTAGGGGCTCATCCGCCCCGCCTCGCGGTCGGCGCGGATCTGTTCCTCAATTGCGGGGTCTATCGTCAGGTAGGGTATGGAATCCTTCGACATAGTTGCCTTCCTTCTCGCGGCAGGTGCGACCCTGTCGCAAAGATGAGCGCTCGCTGCGCTTTTCCTTGTTTGCCGCCATTGTAGCAGTGGTGCGCGCATTCGGCTCGGGTTGTAGGCGCACTGCGCATTTGGCCGCGCTCGCGGGGCGGGCGTTCGTCGGTCGTGCTACCATATCCCATTGATTAGCAAGCACCGTATACCAGGTGAGGGGATGTGCCAATGCCTTGGGTTTTGATCATACTGATCGTCGTCGTCGCGATCGGCCTGTTCGGGTTTTTGTCGTCTAAAGTCGACGAGCTCTCCGGAATCGGCCGCGAGCATACCGCGGGATCGTTCCGCTGGCCGCACGGCAAGGTCGTTCGCACGCGCATTCTTTCTGCGGAAAAGGAACACGAACGCGGCGAGATCGCGAAGAAGGTGCTGCTTCCGTGCATCGTCATCGCTGCCGTCTGCGCGGTTCTCACCATGTTCGGGCCCGTCGTCTCCTACGGCAACGTGCTTACCGTGGTATCGCTTCTCGCATCGCTTGTTATCGCGACCCTTGTCTGCGGGAAAAGCGACGCCGGCCGCGCGTTCTGCTATGCGGTGGTGGGTCTCGGAATTGCCTGCACCGTCCTCATCTTGATCACGCGCGCCTTCGTGTCGGTCTCCACCGCCGAGGTGAATGCTTTTACGGCCATCTTCGGGGCTGTGGGTGCCTCGGTGGGGGCTGCGATCCTTCCTGCGCGCGTCACCTTCGCCCGCGAGTTCGCCGACGAGACCGTCGGTTGCGTGCGCCTCTCTCAGCGTACGGCGGCGGCTGTGCTCCTGCTCGATCTGCAGGACAAGGAATGGGAAGTCCCCGAGCACGTGAGAGAACAGGCGAAGCGCCTCGAGAAGCGCAGCAAGGTTTCTCCTGCTGCCGCTTCTCAGCCTCCCTCGCGCAAAAACGAAGAGTAGGCGGGGTGCCCTATGCCCGGCGGGCGCATAACCGACGAGGACATCCAGAAGGTTCGCGACGCGAGCGACATCGTCGCCGTGTTCAGCGAGCGCGTTCCCGTGAAGCAGCGCGGCCGCGACTTCTGGTGCTGCTGTCCCTTCCATAACGAGAAATCGCCTTCGTGCAAGATCGACCCTGCTTTGCAGCTGTGGCACTGCTTCGGTTGCGGTGAGGGCGGGGATGTGTTCGCGTTCATCATGAAGGCTGAGGACCTCTCGTTCCCCGAGGCGGTCCATAGGCTTGCCGAGCGCGCCCATATCGATATCGTCGAGGTGGGCGGAAAGCCTGCCGCACCCGCGAGCAAGAAAGCGCGCCTGAAAGATATATGCAAGGCGACCGCCGAGTTCTATCATCTCCAGCTCATGCGTTTGAAGTCGCCCGAGGCGTCGGCCGCGCGCGAGTACCTTTCGGGGCGCGACTTGGGCGGCAAGGTTCCTCATGACTGGAACCTTGGGTTCGCTCCCGGGCGCGGCGTGCTCACGCGCCATCTTTCATCGAAAGGCTTCAAGGCCGACGAGATGGTCGAGGCGAACGTGTGCAGCCGTGATTCCCAGGGCAAGCTGCGCGACCGTTTCTACAACCGCATCATGTTCCCCATAAACGACGTGGCGGGAGACTGTATCGCGTTCGGCGGGCGCGTCGTCGGGAAGGGGGAGCCGAAATACCTCAATTCCCAGGAGACGCCGCTGTTCCACAAGTCGCAGGTACTCTACGGTCTCGACAAGGCGAAAGTCGCCATGGCGTCGAGCGGCGTCGCCATCGTGTGCGAAGGATACACCGATGTCATCGCGCTTCACGAAGGGGGAGTGCGCAACGCGGTGGCCACGCTCGGCACGGCGCTCACCATGCGTCACATTCGCATCCTCGGACGTCATGCGCAAAAGAAGATTGTCTATCTCTTCGACGGTGACGCCGCAGGTCAAAAGGCGGCCGACCGAGCACTGGAGTTCATCGACTCCTCGATGACGCCCGAGGCGGGCAAAACGAGGATCGAGCTGTGCGCCGTCACCCTGCCCGACAACCTCGACCCTGCTGAGTATATGGCCTCGCACAGCGCCGCCGAGCTTGAGGAACTTATCGAGCACGCGCAGCCGCTTTTGAAATACGGCATCGATCGTCGTCTTGCTGCGCACGATCTTTCGAGCGCGGAGGGCAGGTCCGCCGCACTCGCATCGGCGCTCTCGGTGCTTGCTCCCATCAAGGACTCCCTGCTTGCGAAGGACTACGCTATCCAAATCGCGGGGCGTACCCGTGCCCGCGAGGAGGATGTGCTCGAGGCGCTCTCAAAGCTTGCGCCCCCCGTTCGCTACGGCGAATCGTCGGCCGAGGAGGCGGCGGCTCAAGCCCCTGTCCCCGCCCAAGGTCCGGCGCGTCGGGCGCTTTCGAAGACCGAGCTCAACCGTCTGCGTCTCGAGCGCGAGCTTCTCAGTGTGCTCGCCCAAAGCCCGATTATCGCACTTGCCCACGCGGACTCCCTCGCGCAGACCAAGTGGCACGACCCGCTGCATTCCGCCATCGCGTCGAGCATCCTCGATACGCTCATGTCCGACCCTGCCGCGAGCGCTGCGGTTATCGTGTCGAATGCGGCTGCCGTCGATGGCCGCGCTGGTCGTGTGCTCACCGCAGGGGGCAGCTCCACCGAAACGGCGTCTCCCGAAGAGGTCGCGCGCTTTCTTGCCGAAGAGCTCGCCATTGGCGATGCCGAGGACGCCATCGAAGAGCTTCGCTGCCAGCTTGCCAACGAGTCGCTTAAAGGAACCGAGGAATACGATTTCCTTTTCCAGGCCACGACGGCGCTTCAAAAGGAGCTGCTTGAGAAGCGCCTCGCCCACAAGCCCGTCGCGCACGAGGGTCGTCTGTAGCTTGCAAACCCTTGTAAAGTCTTGCGTGCGGTACACCGATGCGTAAATACGCTCTGGTATAATTAGGCATGCTTGTGAATAAGGAGGTGCACCAATGTCCCATATGGTTCTCTGGCTCGTCGTGGCCGCTGTCATGGCGCTTATCGAGGCCTTTTCGTTCGGCCTCATCACGATGTGGTTCGTCGTCGGCGCGCTCGTTGCGTTCGTCGCCGACCTGCTCGGTGCGAACTTTGTCGTGCAGGTCGCGCTGTTCCTCGTTGTCTCGGTGCTCTGCCTTGTTCTTCTCCGTCCCGTCGTCGTGAAGCATCGCAACCGCGGTCACTCGGCTGAGCCTACGCTTGTCGGCGAGCGCGGCGTCGTGTGCGAGACGATCGACAACGATGGGCTGACGGGCAGGGTCGAGCTTTCCGACCATATGACCTGGTCGGCGCGGTCGGCTACGGGGGAGGTCCTTCCTGTGGGCATGCGCGTCGAGGTCGTTGCCCAGGAGTCTATCAAGCTCATCGTCAAACCGTGTGAACCGGAAGCGTAAACCGTCCGCTATCGAAAGGAAACGCTATGCCACTGCTCACCTTCCTCATCGTGCTCGTCGTCATCGTGGTGGTCTTGGCCGTCACCTGTGTGAAGATCGTTCCGCAGGCTGAAGCCGCCATTGTCGAGCGTCTGGGATCGTATCTCACCACCTGGAACAACGGCCTCCACATCAAGGTTCCCTTCATCGACCATGTGCGCATGGGGATCTCGCTCAAGGAACAGGTCTTCGATTTCCCGCCGCAGCCGGTCATCACGAAGGACAACGTCACGATCTCGATCGACACAGTCGTCTTCTTCAAGATCCTCGACCCGAAGCTCTTTTGCTACGGCGTGGAAAACCCCATTGTCGCGATTGAGAACCTCTCCGCCACCACTATCCGCAACATCATCGGCGAGCTCGACCTCGACACGACGCTCGTTTCCCGCGACACCATCAACGCGAAGATGCGTTCCATCCTCGACGAGGCGACCGACGCGTGGGGCATCAAGGTCAACCGCGTCGAGGTGAAGAACATCACGCCGCCCGCCGCCATCCAGCAGGCGATGGAGAAGCAGATGAAGGCCGAGCGAGAGAAGCGCGAGGCAGTTCTTTTGGCAGAGGGCCAGAAGCAGAGCGCCATCACGGTCGCTGAGGGCGAGAAGCAGGCGCAGATCCTCTCCGCCGAAGCAGAGAAGCAGGCGATCATCCTTGCCGCGGAAGCTGAGAAGGAAAAGCAGATTCGCGAGGCGGAAGGCGAGGCCGAGGCGATCCGCAATGTCCAGCGCGCAACCGCAGAGGGCATCGCGATGGTGCGCGAGGCGGGTGCCGACAATGCCGTTCTGACGCTTCAGGCATACGAGGCCCTGAAGTGCGTCGCGAATGGCCGCGCAACCAAGCTCATCATCCCCTCCGATATTCAGGGAATCGCGGGCCTTGCGGCGTCGATCAAGGAGATCGTGACCGACGACCCCAATGCCCCGAAGCAAAGCGAGACACCGAACGCGTAGGTGCGTTTTAGGCACATGCGGGCCCGCATTCCGCAGATTTGTGTTCGTTTCCCGCTCAACCTGGCACTTTGGGTGGACAGGCGCGGGCGTGCTTGCCACAATGTCGTAAGCGAAATAGTCGGGCGCGCTCTATCGGCGCGCCCGTATGTCAATCGAATAAAGGACGTGTTGCCAGTGGTCAGTATCGTTATTGCCCCCGACCCGCTTCTTCGCCAGGTGTGCGAGCCGTGCACGCCGGGCGACCACAGCTTGAAAAAGCTCGCCAAGCAGATGGCGCGAGCTATGTACAACAACAACGGTTGCGGTATTGCAGCTCCCCAGGTCGGCGTGACGAAGCGCCTGGTCGTCATCGATGTTGACGACTCCAATGAGCAAAATCCCATCGTTTTGGTCAACCCCGAGATTATGGAGCTCAAAGGCGAGCCCGAAACGCAGGGCGAGGGCTGCCTGTCCTGTCCCGGCATCACCGTTCCTGTTTCCCGCAAGCCCTGGGCCCGCGTTCGCTACTACGACCTCGACGGAGAGATGTGGGAAATCGAAGGCGATGGCCTTCTCGGGCGCTGTCTTCAGCATGAGATTGATCACTTGAACGGACGCACGCTTTTCGAGTCGTGCGACCCCCTGACGCGCATCCGCGCGCTCGAAGCCTACGACGAGGCGCGCAAGAAGGGCGCCAAGCCGGGCGACACCTCCATCGAGGTGGATTGAATGCGCATCGTCTTCATGGGCACGCCGAACTTCGCGGCAACCATCCTTGAGGATCTCTCGCAGCACTATAACGTCGTCGCCGCGTACACGCGTCCCGATGCGGTTCGCGGACGGGGCAAAAAGCTCGTCGCATCTCCCGTGAAGGAAACCGCGATGAGCCTCGGTATTCCTGTCGAGCAGCCGACGACCTTCAAAGACCCCGAGGCTATCGCCACGCTCGAGCAATATCGGCCCGACTTCATCATCGTTGCGGCATACGGCATGATCCTGCCTGTCGATGTTCTCGAGTGCCCTACGTATCATTGCCTGAACGTGCACGCCTCGCTTCTGCCCCGCTGGAGGGGTGCGGCTCCAATCGAGCACGCGATTCTCGCCGACGACGAGGAGACGGGCGTGTGTATCATGCGCATGGAGGAAGGCCTCGATACCGGTCCTTTCTGCGTATGCCGGACGCTCGACGTGGGGGAGAAGACCCTTCCCGTGCTTGCCGATGAACTTGCGAATTTGGGATCACATGCTCTTCTGACGGCTATCATGCAGATTTTGCGCGGGCAGGAGCGTTGGGTCGTGCAGAAGGAGTCCGACGCAACCTATGCCCACAAAATCGAGAAGGGCGAGCTCGATTTGAATCCGGCACTCGGCGTTGACCTGCTTGCGCGTCGCGTCCGCGCATCGAGCGCGGGTCATCCGAGCAAATGCGTGGTGCTCGGCAAAGGCGCGACAATCATTGACGCATGCCGCGCCGACTACGATGAGCAGGGGAAGGTTGCTGCAAGCGGCCTTGGTGCGGGGCAGGTGCGCTTCGCCTCGAAGCGGCTTCTGCTTGGGTGTGCAGATGGAGCGCTCGAGGTCTTCCGCTTAAAACCAGATGGAAAGAAAGAAATGGATGCCCAGGCATTCGCGGCTGGAGCTGCGGCGCTTCATGGGCACGACGGAGAATGGACGGCACAACATGCCTGATGGCAACAACCAGCATAACGAAGAACATCGCGGCAACGGCGGCGCGAAGCGCCAGGAATCGCAAGATCGCCGCGGCCGTTCGAACTCAGGTTCCTACGGCTCGAAGGGAAGCGGCGACCACAGGGGCTCTTATAAGGGCTCGCGCGACGGCGGCAAGGGCGGCTATGGTAAGCGCGACTCGCGCGGCGGTTCCTCTCGCGATGGCGAGCATCGCTCTCGCAAGCCCTTCGACAACGAGCGCTCTGACAATCGTAAATCCTACGGTAAGCGAAGCGATGATCGTCGCTCGGGCGGGAAGTTCTTCTCGAAGCAAGGGGACGGCAACCGCAAGCCTTACGGCAAGCGCGATGATAACCGAAAGCCCTATGGCAAGCGCGACGATAATCGCGGGCGCGACGGCGAGCGCACATTCGAGAAACGGGAAGGCGACCGCAAGTCTTACGGCAAACGTGACGATAATCGCAAATTCGAGAAGCACGATGGCGGCCGCAAGCCCTTTGATAAGCGCGAAGGCGCAGCGCGCGATTTCGACCGCGCTCCTCGCGGCGACGCCCCCTTCAAGAAAGATCGTGCGGACGATCGCGGCTTCTCGCGCAAGGACGCAGGCGAGCATCGCGGCTTCGAGCGCCGCGGGCCGTGGCGTCCCAATGAGCAGAACGCTGCCCTCGCCGAGGGTCGCGAGCCGCAGGAAGGCGTCTATCGCGGCGAGCTTGAGCTCGACGAGAACGGTGAGCTCAAGTACCGCAACCGCCCCAGGGGCGGCGAGCGCCGCGGCGCGAAGCACTCCTTCGGCGACAAGCCTCGCACGAGCGGCGTTGTCCACAAAGATTCCGAGCGCAGTGCCTCCCCGGCTCGTCAGGCGGCTTTGCGCGTGACGTCGATCGTCCGCGAGCGCGATGCCTTCGCCCAAGAGCTTATCCACAAGTACATTGATTCCTCCCGCATGTCTCGCGAGGACCGCGCGTTCGCGACGCGCCTCACGCTCGGCGTGGTGAGCTCGTATGGCACGCTCGACGACGTCATCAACCGTTGCCTCGACCGCGTAAGCGACATTAACGACGACGTGCGCGACGCGTTGCGCATCTCGACCTACGAGATCATCTTCCTGAAGAAGGAGCCGCATGCCGCGGTAAGCCAGGGCGTCGAGCTGGTGAAGACCATCGCTCCGAAGGCGTCTGGCCTGGCGAACGCCGTCCTGCGCCGCATCGCCGACAAGGCGCACAAGTTCCCCTTCGGCGACCCTCGCACCGACATCGAAGCGTTCGCACGCCTGCACGCCTTCCCCGAGTGGCTTGCCAAGCGGGCGCTTCTCGACTTGGGTCCCGAGGCCACGCGTGATTACCTCGCGGGGTCGAACGAGCCGGCACCCCTGTTCGTCGCAATCAATGCGGCGAAGGCGGACGAGTCCGAGGTCGTCGAGACGATCGTGGCGGCTCACGGTGACCCAGTAGCCGTGTCGGTCAACGGCGAGGACATCCCCGGTTGCTATTGCCTCTCCGAGGGGCGCGTGCTCTTCGACGGGCGGGTCCGCCATATGATCCAGACAGGCCAGCTTCTCGTCTCCGACGCGTCGTCCCAGCAGATCGCGCGTCTTGTGCTTCCCGAGGAAAAGCCCGCGTCGCTTCTTGAGGTCGGCGCCGGCCGCGGGACGAAGACCGTCCTCATCCAAAGTGACGCCCAGCGACGCTACGGCTCGCAGATCGACGAGTACGTGACCGTCGACAACTTGGAGTTCAAGACGAACATCACTGCCGAGCGCGCGGAGGAATACGGCATACACGTTTCCGAATCGATCACCGGCGACGCGACGGTACTCGACGACGTGGTGGGCGAGCGCGCCTTCGACGTCGTGTTCATCGACGCTCCGTGCTCTGGCCTGGGCACGTTGCGCCGTCACCCGGAGATCCGTTGGCGTTTGAACCCCGAGAAGATCGACGAGTTCGCAAAGACCGGCTTGGCGCTTCTGAAGTCCGCTTCGAGCCATGTTGCCCCGGGCGGCAGCATCGTCTTCTCCACGTGCACCATCACGCGTGCCGAGAACATCGATGTCGTGAAGGCGTTCCTCGCAAGCGACGAGGGGGCTTCGTTTGCCTTGGCCCCGATTGGCGGGGCGCCGTGCTTCAACCCCGCGCTCAAGCCGGGCTCGCCCGACGCCCACTTCGCCGTGCGGCTTGTGAAGGCGGCGGAATAAACAATCCCCCAATCGCGGGGGCCTGCCCGACACGGCGGCTATCCATGTGACGGTTAGCCGCCGTTTGCATATCAAACTACTTCCATTTCGCAACGTTGCGATACAATCCATGCGTTAGGCATCGTTTTAGATGCATCGTTCGAGCATTATGAAAGGGGGAGTCGCATATGGAACCGAAGATCGAAGAGGTGGCTTCGCGAATTAGGTCGCTGCGTGAGGATCTCGACATCTCAATGCAGGAAATGGCTCAGGCGACGGGTCGCTCGCTTTCGGAATGCGCCGCGCAAGAATCGGGCGAGCAGGATTTGAGCTTCACCTTCCTCTCGAAGTGCGCGAAGCGTTTCGGCGTCGACGTCGTCGAGCTGCTTACCGGCGAGAACCCTCACCTGACCGGGTATTCCCTTATCCGCCAGGGCGACGGGCTGTCCGTGAAGCGCCGTGCCGGCTTCGAGTATTTGCACAAGGCGCCGCAGTTCAAGAACAAGCTCGCCGAGCCGTTCTTGGTCACGATGCCCTATCTTCCCGAAGAGCAAGACAAGCCCATCCATCTTTCCTATCACCGCGGTCAGGAAATCGACTGCATCGTCTCCGGACATATGCGCTTCGCCTACGAAGGCCACGTCGAGGAACTCGGCCCCGGCGACGTGCTTATGTACGATTCGGGCCGCGGGCATGGCATGATCGCCACGGGTGGCGAGCCGTGCGTGTTCTACGCGATCGTTTTGAAGCCGCAGGATATCGAGATTATGTAGGCGCGCCTGGGCTTGCCCCAGGTTGCGCCCCCCCTTCGGATCCTACGAGACTTCAAGGGCGTTTAGCCCTGCTTGCACTGAAAGAGGTTCTTTTATCCCATGAGGAATATCAATCTGCGCTACGTTGACGAGACCTACGCTCCCGATGGACAGCTCGAGACGTTCAGCGTCCACTATCCCGACAGCTTCAACTTCGGCTACGACGTCGTCGACGACATCGCGATGAACGACCCCGACCGCCGTGCGATGGTCTGGTGCAATCCCGAAGGCGAGGAGCATATCTTCACGTTCGCCGATATGAAGCGCTGGTCCGACAAGACAGCAAACTTCCTGGTTGATCAGGGCATCAAGCGCGGTGATTACGTCCTTGTCGTCCTGCGCCGCCACTACCAGTTCTGGTTCGTCGCGACGGCGTTGGCCAAAATCGGCGCGGTCATGGTCCCCGCTACCTTCATGCTGAAGGAGCACGACTTGGAGTATCGTCTGAACGGTGCCTCCATCTCCTCCATCATCTGCACCTCGGTTGGGGAAATCTCCCAGATCGCGGACAACGTTATCGATGAATGCCCCACGGTCACCTCGCGCATTCTCGTGAACGGCGCGGGCGGCGGCACGACGAAATACGACGATGAGGGTAACCTCATCGCTGTTGCAGGCACCGTCGGTGCGGCGCTTTCCGGCGAAGAGGGCATTTGTGCGGCATCCATCGAGCGCAAGGGCTGGGCCGACTTCAACAGCGGCGTCCGCGCGGCGAGCGAGGTCTTCGAGCGTCGCGACACCGCAGCCGCAGATCCCATGCTCATGTATTTCTCCTCCGGCACGTCCGGCAATCCAAAGATGGTGCTTCACAACTCCGGTTATGCCGTCGCGCACCTGATTACCGCCAAGCACTGGCACAACGTGCAGCCCGACGGCGTTCACTTCACCATCGCCGACACGGGCTGGGGCAAGGCCGTGTGGGGCAAGTACTACGGGCAATGGCTTATGGAAGCCTGCGTCCTCACGTATGATTTCGATCGCTTCAATGCGGGTGAGATTCTCTCGCTTATCTCAAAGTACCAGGTCACGACTTTGTGTTGCCCGCCGACAATGTATCGTCTCATGATGTCTGAGAACTTCGACGCCTATGATCTCTCGTCGCTTCAGTACTCGACGACCGCGGGCGAGGCGCTCAACCCCGACCTGTTCAACTTCTGGAAAGAGCACACGGGGCTTACGATTTTCGAGGGCTTCGGTCAAACCGAGACGCCGCTTACCATCGCCAACCTCAAGCACTCGACGCCCCGTTCCGGCTCGATGGGCAAGTCCGTGCCGCTCTACAACGTCGAGATCCAGCGCGACGACGGCTCGCGCTGCAACACCGGCGAGACGGGCGAGATCTGCATCCGTATGGAGCCGCGTCCCGCGGGTATCATGATGGAATACTATCGCGACCCCGAAAAGACGGCGAACGCGATTTACGACGGCTGGTACCACACGGGCGACACCGCATGGGTCGATGAGGACGGCTACTTCTGGTATGTCGGCCGAAACGACGACGTCATCAAATCGTCCGGCTACCGCATCGGGCCCTTTGAGATTGAAAGCGAGCTGCTCGAACACGAGGCGGTGCGCGAGTGCGCTGTCACCGGCGTGCCCGACCCCGTTCGCGGCTTCGCCGTCAAGGCGACGGTCGTGCTCGCCGATGGCTTTAAGGGCTCCGACGAGCTGACGCGCGAGCTGCAAGCATGGGTGAAGCATCGTACGGCTCCTTATAAATACCCGCGCATCGTCGAATATGTCGACGCGCTGCCGAAGACCGTGAACGGCAAGATCCGCCGCGTCGCCATCAGGCAGAAGGACGGGGCAGATCTGAAGTCGCCGAAGCTTCCCGAGGGCCTTATCTAGCATGGCGCAGGTTCGCGACCTCGACGTTTCGCAGCTGGCCGGCGTGCTTGTCGTGTGCGGCCACTACGGTGTGGGGAAGACGGCGCTTTCGCTTTCGCTCGTAAAGGATGCCGCCTGCGCGGGAAAACACGCAACGCTCGTCGACCTCGATGTGGTGAATCCCTACTTCAGGTCGAGTGACCAGGCGCAATCGCTTCGGGCGGCGGGCATCTCGGTGATAACGCCGGTCTATGCCGGCCCTGACTGCAACATCGACATGCCAGCGCTCACGGGTGCGGTTGCTCCTGCGATCGAGCGCGCGAGCTCCGATGCAGGCGAGCTGTGCATCATCGATGTCGGCGGCGACGATGCGGGTGCGGCGGCGCTTGGGCGTTTCTCACGAACAATCGCTTCGGCACCTTACGAGATGTGGTATGTCGTGAACCGCTACCGAGCGCTTACCCGCGATCCGCACGAAGCGTGCGAGGTGCTCTACGAAATCGAGCGCGCATCGCGCCTTCGCGCGACGGCAATCGTCGCGAACTCCCATCTCATGGGCGACACCGACGAGGATGCGATTTCCCAGTCGCTGCCGTTTGCCCGCGAGGTGGCGTGTGCGGCGGGTCTGCCTCTTGCGGCCGTCTGCGTTCCCTCATCTTGTGCGGACGCGGCGAGGGAACGGCTTTCCCAAGAGGGCGCCGACGTGGCGCTCTACGAAATAGATCCCTATCGGCAAACGCCGTGGAGTAACTGATAGTCAAGAGGGCGGGGGTTAACGTCAAATGGCAAGAATCAGCGTGGACGAGGGCTTCTGCAAGGGCTGCGGCCTTTGCGTAGATGCATGCCCGACCCACATCATCGAACTCGATCAGGAGAGGATAACGGCCAAAGGCTATCATCCTGCGCACTGCATCGACCAATCAAAATGCGTTGGGTGCTGCTCATGCGCGGTCATGTGCCCCGATGTCGCCATCTCGGTTTGGAGGTGAGTTATGGCTGAAAAGGTTCTTATGAAGGGAAACGAGGCGCTTGCGGAAAGCGCGCTGCGCGCCGGGTGCCGTTTCTTCTTCGGTTATCCCATCACGCCGCAGACCGAGCTTGCGGCCTACATGTCCAAGCGCATGCCGAAGATCGGCGGGACGTATCTGCAGGCTGAAAGCGAAATCGCGGCAATCAACATGGTGTACGGCGCCGCGTCCGCCGGCGCTCGCGCGATGACGTCCTCGTCGAGCCCCGGAATCTCGCTTAAAGGCGAGGGCATCTCGTACATGGCCGGCTCGGATTTGCCGGGCGTCATCATCAACGTGCAGCGAGGGGGCCCGGGCCTCGGTGGCATCCAGCCATCCCAGTCCGACTATTGGCAGGCCACACGCGCGACGGGGCATGGCGACTTCTTTATGCCCGTGCTTGCGCCCTCGACAGTGCAGGAGATGGCAGACTGCGTCTACCGCGCCTTCGATTTGGCCGACGAGTACCGCACGCCCGTCATGGTGCTTGCCGACGGCATGCTGGGGCAAATGATGGAGCCGGTCGTTTTGCCTGAGCCCAAAGAGAGCCTTCCCGAGAAGCCCTGGGCAACGACGGGGCATAAGGGCAAACGCACCCACAATATCGTTAACTCGCTCTACTTGACCGCCGACGCCCTCGAGAAGCTCAACATCGAGCGCTTCGAGCGCTACGAGGTCATCCGCGAGAAGGAGCAGCGCTCGGAAGCTTTCATGCTCGATGATGCGGAAATCGTCGTCGTCGCGTTCGGGGCATCGAGCCGCGTGGCGAGAAGTGCGGTCATCGCCGCGCGCGAGGAGGGCATCAAAGTCGGTCTCCTTCGCCCGATTACGCTGTGGCCGTTCCCGACGAAGGCAATCGAAGACGCGCTCTCGTATGCGAAGGCGTTCCTGTCGGTTGAGATGAACATGGGACAGATGGTCGACGATGTGCGCCTCGCGGTGAACGGGCGCGCGGCAGTCGATTTTTACGGCCGCACCGGCGGCGTCATCCCGACGCCCGAAGAGGTGCTTTCCGCTATCAAGGATTCTGCGAAGAGGGGAGGGGTTCTCTAATGGCACAAGACGAGAAGCTCGTGTTTTCCCGCCCGCATTCCCTGTTGCCGGTGGTGACCAACTATTGCCCGGGGTGCACGCACGGAATCGTCCATCGCCTCGTGTGCGAGGCTATGGACGAGCTCGATATCGAGGGCCAGACCGTAGGCGTCGCGCCTGTCGGCTGCTCGGTCATGTCCTACGATTTCTTCGGTTGCGACATGATTGAAGCTGCTCACGGCCGCGCTCCCGCGGTGGCCACCGGTGTGAAGCGCGTTTTGCCCGACCATGTGGTGTTTGCGTACCAAGGCGACGGCGACCTCGCCTCGATCGGCATGGCGGAGACCGTCCATGCGGCGACGCGCGGCGAGTACATCACCGTCATCTTCATCAACAACGCGATCTACGGCATGACGGGTGGTCAGATGGCTCCTACGAGCCTTCCGAACCAGGTTACGCAGACGAGCCCCTATGGGCGTGACGTTTCGAAGGCGGGCTATCCCGTGCGCGTGTGCGAGCTTTTGAGCACGCTCGACGGCCCGGCGTACATCGAGCGCGTTACCGTCGATTGCAAGAAGAACATCCGCAAGGCGAAAAACGCCATTAAGAAGGCGTTCCAGTACCAGATCGACGGCGTGGGCTATTCGTTCATCGAGGTCGTTTCCACCTGCCCCACGAACTGGGGAATGACGCCGCAGGAGGCCTTCGAGTGGATGCGCGAGAACATGCTGCCGTACTATCCGCTCGGCGTCTACCGCGACGTCGTCTCTGATGGTTATGCGAACGCGGCCGAGGCGGCATCGGCTCGCTCAGCGGCATGCCCCATTGCCCATCCCGAGAAGTCGGGAGGGGGCAACTAATGGCTGAGACGACGTATCCTGATCGCAAGATCGTGCTCGCTGGCTTCGGCGGGCAGGGCGTGCTCTTCGCCGGCAAGGTTATCGCCTATACCGGGCTTATCGGCGATCGCGAGGTTTCGTGGCTGCCTTCTTACGGCCCTGAGATGCGCGGTGGCACCGCGAACTGCAGCGTCAGCTTGGCGGCAGACCCCATCGGCAGCCCGCTCATCACGGCGCCCGATGTCCTTATCGCGATGAACCAACCCTCGCTCGACAAGTTTATCGATGCGGTCGTTCCCGGTGGTCTTATCATCGCCGACTCCACGCTCGTGCAGAGCATTCCCGAGCGCAGCGATGTCACGGTGAAGGCCATTCCCGCCGCCGATATCGCCGAGAAGGCGGGGCTTAAGGGATTGGGCAACATCGTGCTTGTGGGCGCCCTCTTTGCGGCGGACCCGTTCTGCGATCCCGAAGTGCTCACGGCGGCGATCGAGAAGTGCGTTCCCGCGCGTAAAGCTGCGATGCTCGATAAGAACAAGCAGGCGCTCTCGCTCGGCAGGGAAGCGTAGTGGCAGCTCCGTCTATCCGATAGAGCGAGTTGACCGGGCTAAACCAACGGG
>OLPF01000633.1_pt1 | contig 35262 bp, 25 predicted proteins | sample 1673121 | NCBI WGS metagenome assembly OLPF01 (sample SAMEA3136756, study PRJEB25190) | human gut metagenome
AACCAGTGACGCCACGGGTATGAACCGTGTGCTCTAACCAGCTGAGCTACACCGCCGTACTGGAGCCTGCGACCGGACTTGAACCGGTGACCTCCTCGTTACCAACGAGGTGCTCTACCGACTGAGCTACACAGGCGCTTGCTTGCTGGTGGGAGCGCAAGGATTCGAACCTTGGTAGGCAGAGCCAACGGGTTTACAGCCCGTCCCCATTAACCACTCGGGCACACTCCCAGAGAAGCAAGCCTCGCCGGATTGGATACGTCCATAACGGAACTACCGCCCCTGCGAGCAGATGAATAGTACGACGATGTGCGCTGAGCTGTCAACCAAATTGCTTAAATACACGCGCCCGGGCGTATCTATTGAGGCTGACCTGCTGTTTTGTTAGCTGATTCAGGGGCTCCAGTCGTGGATGTCCTGTGGATTGCCCGTTGCTCCTCACGTGATAAGCCCATCGCACGGGCCGTAGCTTACAACCGTCCCCACCTGAGACAGTTTCACCCGGCACAACTGTCTCATGAGACAGTTTAACCCGGCACAACTGTCTCATGTCTCCCGCACAACCGTCTCGTCTCGAAACTCGGGCGGGTTTCGGACACAAACGCCGTCTTCGGGCGGGTTTCGTAAGCTCAGAGGCCGCCGAGCGTCCGATTGTCGCCCGAGAAGCCAGCTAGCGTCCGAATCCCGCCCGAAAGCGCGTTGTGAGACAGTTTAACCCGGCACAACTGTCTCACAACGCCTATTGCCCGCCACGCAGGGCCTCTGCGAGCACCCGCTTGACGACCTTCTCCGCCTCATCGGCATAGCGAATCATGGTCTGCATGCTCGCGCCCTTCTTGGCATTGTCGAACCACTCGCGCGTCTCCTCGATGCCTGCACGCTCGCCCAACTCGGTGACGTGCCAGTCCTTTGGCTCGCCTTCGAGGTAGCCCGCCTCCGCAAGCAGGAGATTTGCCTTGGCGGAGCTGAGGTGCAAGAACAGTTCGGCGTCGGGCCCGCCCTCTTCTTTCCATCGCCTGATTAACGCAGAGATCGAGGCGAGCCTCTTGCGAGTGAAGGGGCGTTCCCCCTCCCCTGCCGGAGCAGTGAGAACGTGCCCGGGCTCCACCTGAGAGCCGCGCTCCAATTGATCGTCCAGGAGCTCTTCGACGGTCACGAACCTCGTCTCGTCGCCAACCTTGAATTCCTCGAACTCACAGGCCGTTACACCGCTGGTGGGTAGGCGCAGCAGCGTGAACGTCGGAGCATCGACACCCGCCGCGTTCAGCGCATAGCGGCTGTTATCCGCGAGCGTGCGCGCTCCCATCACCTGCGCTAAAGCATCTTTGGCCCGGTCGCGACGCCGCTGCTGGACAACATCTTTCAACGCGCTGCCCATGGTGCTCTCGGTTACCCTGCCCTGAGGGCCTCGATGCATGCTGCCGTCGACTTCGATCGCCAGCAGCAGGCGCCTGGTCTCGCGATCGCAGATGGTGAAATCGAAATGGGATTCCCCATCGAGGAATTTCTCCAACTCCTCGATGCCAATCTCCGGACGAGCAGCTTCCGGCAGCGCCTCCCACCGCTCGCGCAGGGCGCACGAAGAGATGAAGGACGACAAAGGTACGTTGATGCCCACCTCGAGGCCGCGCTCATCAAGACGAGCGGAGCGCAGGGCGTTTTCCACGGCAATCTCGGGCGACGACGCCTTGGAAAACGACTCTTTGCGCAGCAGCGGCACGCTGTCGAACACCGAACGCATGCGCGAGCGATGGAACCCGAAGGCATAGTCGCTCGCCGGGAAGCCCTCGACGCACCCGGGCGTGCGGGCGGGATCGTTGTGGTCGCGCGCGTAATCGACGAGCTTCTGCAAGAACCTCTCGCGCTCATTCCGCTTGGCGCGCTCCTCGTCAGAAAGCTCGTCTTTCATGTTTTCGGCCGGGCCAACCACCCTGCGCTCACCCACGAGAGCCGCTTGGGTCTCCTCGCTCATAAGCGCGGTCGAGGTGATGATGACGAGTTCGCACTTGGCACGCGACACCGCTACGTTGATGAGCGCCTTGGCCTCGGTCCACGGCCATTCCCACGAGCCGTCCTCGCCCGGCAGGAGGTAGACGATATCGAATTCCTGACCCTGCGACTTATGAATGGTGAAGGTGGGGATGTGCGGCACGGTGGGATCAGCGCCACCAGAGCCCTCCATGCCCATCGCGTCGTCGGAGATGCTCCCGTCGAGCCTCAGCCGGTTTTGAAGCGCCTCGAGCACGCCACGATACGGCGAGAGCACACAGGCGCTGAGCCCTTCCTCATGCGCAAGGCGCTCACAGAGCTGCGGCCACTCCTCATGCATGAAAATCTCGATCTGGCGGCTGTTGCAGCGACTGAGCTTGCGCGTATCCTCCTCGGTCTGCTCGCGCTCACGGCGCCGCCCTTCCTCGTTCTTGGTATCGTTTTCGTCGTCGCGCGCAGCACGTTGCGGTTCCCCGGTGCCCTTACCGCTCCGCGGGGGCTCACCTTGATCTCCGCCGCCTCCGCCTGCAATGCCTTCGATATCCCATGCATCCACAAGCTTGCCGTCCACGACCTTTTGAGGGATGTAGCGCTCGCAGTAGTTGCCTTCGAACCAGCGAACGCGAATGGGCACCTCGACGCTCTTGTCGTAATCGATGGTCTTGACCTGAAGCTCATTGCCATCTGGCTTGTATACGAACTCGTTGCAGAAGCCGATGATGCCCGGATGGCAGCGATAGTGCTCATCGAGGAAGGTGTGCGGCACGGGCTGCTTGGAGAGCGCCCGTTGAGCAGATACGAGAATGCTCATGCCGTTGTCTCGCTCGTCGTCGCGCAGCGAGAATCGCTGGTCATCGACCATGGTGAGGCAGCGTGCCCGAATTTCACGCGCAATCGCACGATTGGAATCAGAGGAATAGATGGGCGGCAGCTGCTCAACGTCGCCCACGAGAACGAGATGCTTGGCGCTGCTCATAGCAACCAAACCCAGAAGCGGGTTGCACTGCGACGCCTCGTCCATGACCACGTAGTCGAACTGGAATGTGTCGCCATCCGTAAAGCACTTTTTGAACGAATGGATCGTGCTTGTAATGAAGGGGTAGCGCTTCAGGAAGTCCGCTGCGCGCACATGCGGTTCCCAGCCACCGCCCCCATAGCGGGCGAACACCTTGTTCGGCAGCACGGCGCCATCGTATTTCTTTACGCCCGTGCGAAAACGAATGGCATCCGGAGCATCCTGATGGCCGGCAACCCATTCCTTGCGCGCGTCCTTTCCGCCCAAGCGCGCATAGGATTCGACAAGACGCCGCTGGTTAGGGCCGGCCTGCTCGGGATGCTTTCGCCAGCCGGCGATTTTTTCCGTGATGTTATCGATGGCCTTACCGTTGTTCGCCACCACGGCGACGTTTTCGCCCCGGCCGATGATGCATGAGGCCAAGTTCAGGATGACCTCGGTCTTACCGGTGCCTGGAGGGCCCTGGATGAGTGAGATATCGCTTTTGAGCGCACGGGCAATGGCGCGGCGCTGGCTCGCATTGAGCGGATACTTGCCCTCGAGGAGCGCGTCTGAAAACGATGCTTCGGGCGCCTCGCCAAACGAGAGCTGGAGCTGCGCCTCCTCGTCGCCCAAAAACGCCTGGGAAAGCAGGTTCAGCGAGCCCGGCTGCGCGAGATTGCGGTAAAACCACAGCAGCGAGAACGCTGCCTGCTTGTAGACCGGGTGCTCATCAGAATCGTTCTTGTCTTTACGATCGCGCTGACGGCCCATGATCTCGGCGTACACTTCATAGCGCTTGACCAGCTCTTCGGCATCGAGCTGCTGGGGCGCGCTGTGGTCTTCCATGGCGTATCTCCTCCCCAATGGCCCAGCCTGCCAGGCCATCCTGTAATCGAACGAGCCGCCCGCGCCCATCCTCACAGGCGGCTCATCCTGCGGAGCGCTCTAGCCGCGCAAGCTCTCGAGAATGAGGCGCTTGACCGGACCCTCGGCCCGCTCGGTATAGCGGACGACGGGAACCAGGTCCTGTCCCGGCTTCGGCCTGCGCGGCTCCTCCATATGCTCCATGATACCGAGCTCGCGGCCCTTCTCCGTCACGCGCCGGTTTCCGTCAACGGATGGCGTAAGGTACCCGCCGCGTTCGAGGATGACGTTTGCCTTGCTGGCGTTCATTTTGGCCACCTCGAGCGCCTTGCCGTCCGCATCTCCCGCAGCTTTCCAGCCGTTGAGAAGGCTGGAGATAGACGGGAGCGCCCTGACCTCTTCGTCGGAAAGGGGCGTTTCGTCCGAACGGAGCGTTTCGTCCGAAGCATCCTCCTTGGGCTCTAACGGGTTCTTGCACCAGTCGCAAAACGCCTGCACGTCTTCGAACGCATGCGTCGCCCCCCAAGATTGTTTCGCGAAGGGCCGCAGCCACTCCGGCACGCCCCACAGAGCGAGCACGGGCTCCACGCCCGCCGCACGATACGCGAGCATGTCCTCGAGCGTATTGCCCAAGCCGACGATGCGGGCGGTGGCGCGCTTCGCTTCATCAGGGATAAGGTGACGCACCGCCTGCTGCACGCCGTCGGGACACGGCTTGCTCAGAGAATAGGAGAAGTCATCGCACTCGACGCGCGGCGCGTTAAAAACGTTCTCGGGAAGCTCACCCCGTCCAAGCTCGCCCCTTTCATACTCCCTGCCTATGAGGGCCGAGCCGAGCTTCCATGTCGTGGTGATGGCGCGGAGCCTCCCTGCTCTGCTGTTGCTCACGATGGCGTTGGGAATACCGAGGCGCTGGATGAACGAGATTCCAGGATACCCTGAGTAGGGAATGCTGCCACCGCCATGGTTATGGATGTAGGCATACGGATCTCGTTCGTACTCCTCGTCGAGCACCGGATCATCAAGCAGCGTCTGATCAAGATCGAGCACGAGGGCATCGATAGGGGCATTGCTATGGGCGGCGAACGCGGTGCTTGCCCCGCGCTCGAACACCTCTTCGGCGTCTGCAGACGTGGTGCGCGCAAACGCAAAGTTGACGATCGTTCCTGTGAAGCCCGCATCGCGCAGCACCGTATCGGCCGCGATGAAGGAGTTTCCCGTGGTAAGAATGTCGTCGACCACGATGATGACATCGTAGGCCTGAGCAGTGGAAGGAGGCTCGAAGGCAAGGGTGTTTACGCTTTCCGCAACGGATCGCGTGCCGCCGTCGTGGGCCTTTTCCTTGCTTTCCGTGCGCACAAAATGAGGCGTCAAATCGTCGCACGCGAGCGCGCCGCCGCCCAGCACCAATCGCGCAACGCTGGTAACGACGTTCATCTTGCCCTTAGTGCTTGACGGAATGGCGACGAGCCCGATGCGCTTGCCCCGTGGCGCCGCCTCAATGACAGCCTGGACCAGCTTTCGCAGGTCGGCCCAATAGCTATTGGAATACTCTTTGAAGCACCTCTCATCGAAGTCCTTCTCGCGCTTCATCCCGCGAGCGTAATGGAACAGATCCCACTGCTCCTCGCTCTTCTCTCCGCGCGCGGGGTAGAGCTCGCCGTAGAACACCGGCTCCTTGCGGCCTTCGAAAACGACACGGTACTTGGTGGCGAGATTCTCAAACATGGGGTTTCCTTTCTGTTGGTGCTTCCACATCTTCAACGCTGTCCCTGCCGGGCTCTACAACTTGCACTCGACGACGCCGATAACCTTGTTGTTCAACATCGTTTTCCATGGTAAATGACCTGTATTCGGCCCCCTTGCTCCAAAAGGCGCTGATGCATGCAGCATTGGCTCGCTACGAAAAATCGAATCGCATCTGGCCGTCTTGGTCTACGACCACGTGCTCGAGCGACGCATGGGCGGGCGTGGCAGAACCCGTACCGGAGCTGGAATCCGCGTTCGACGATGCCTCACTCCAATGAATGTTGCGGGCCGTCTGACGATACTGCTCCATGCGCATCTTGAACGCCTCGATGGTATCGGGGCCGTAGAGGGGAGACGCGTTGCCCGATTCCAGGTAGGCCACATTGCCGCCGAACCGCGGGTCGCCATAGAAGTCGACGTCGTGCCGAGTGCTGTAATCGAACACTGCGACCGGCGTCTTGGTTTTCAGCGCATGACGCAACGCGTGGTTTGTGCCGCCCTCGGTGCTCGTCTCAAACGCTATGACGCCATCCGCAAGCGCGGGCTGCCACTCGTCTCGGGCAACCAAATTGCTCGCAAACTGCCTCTGCGGAATGGGAACGCCCGGCGCATACTCCGAAACGAGCGCGCCGCCGGTCTCTACGATACGCTCCGCAAGCTCTTGGTTTCGCTTGGGATACACCGCCCCGTCCACCGGCGTCGAGAGCACGGCGACCGTTCGGCCCCCGGCATCAAGCGCGCCTTGATGGCCGAGCGTGTCGCACCCCAGGGCCAGGCCGCTTACCACCACGTACCCCTCGCCCGCCAGAATCTCCGCGAGACGACGGCCCATGCGCACCGCGACGTTTGTGGGGTTGCGGGTGCCGATCATTGCCACAGCGGCGGGAGCGTTCAGGCTGGCAACGTCGCCTCGGACGAAAAGCAGCGGCGGAAAACTCTGGTTGAAAAGCATGCGGCGAGGATACGTGCTCATAAAGGGATTGAGCACAGAGAGGCCGTGGCGCTCGGCGCGATCCATGATCTCTCCTGCGCGCTCCTCGCATTCGTTCCACGATACACCGGGCCGATCGAGCGCCCGCATAAGCGCCTTGTCGCCCAACGCTCGAGCGAAATCCTCGTCCAAGAGCGACGCTCCCATGATGGCTTCCCTGCCGTTAACCAGCACGCGCAGAATCGTCTTGGGGCCTACGCCGGGCAGCTCCTTGAGCGTGAGAATGAAGGTGGAGAGCATGCGATCTGCACGCGGTACGTCTGGGTCATGTGAATCGAGCATGTGCGGTCCTTTCTTGCTCGCTACTGCGCCCCGTAACCGCCGTCTTTCGGCTAGGTCTATCTTACCGATTTGACAGCGGCACAGGGCGGTAGCTCTTACGCGTGGGGCGGTGTTCAGTAATCGACGTCGCAGAGCTCGTTCGAATCCGGCTCGTCATACGGATAGCTCTCAGAGCTATCCGCCGAATCAAAAGGGATGTCGGTATACGGCTCGCCTTCTGCGGGAGCTTTGCCGAAGCTCGATGTGCCATGTGTCGAAGGCTGGCGCGTCGCCTGGCCTTCTGATCGCGAAGAGGACATGAGCTCAAGGTCGTCGATCACGACTTCGAGCTTGCTGCGCTTCGCACCGTCGCTGGTCCAGGTGCTGTAGCGCAGGCTGCCCTCCACGGCAACCTTGCGGCCCTTGGCGAGGTAGCGCCCAAGCGCCTCGGCACGACGGCCGAACATGACGCAGCCAACGAAGTTGGGATATTCCTCCCAAACGCCCGTCTGCTGGTTGCGGCGCCGATCGTTCACGGCAATGGTGAAGCTCATGATCTGCGTGCCGTTTGACGTTGCGCGCATCTCCGGGTCGCGGGTGAGGTTGCCAGTAAGGGTAACGCGATTGATAGCCATAATGTTTCCTCTCTGTTGTGCTGGGGCTTTACCGCCCACGTCTTTTGTGCTGGTGGCTGTGTGCGCTTTCAAGCACTACATGCTTGGGCGCTGGATTGTGTTGTGCAGGCTTTGTCCTTTCGCTGTTGGCACGTTTTGTATCTTCGTGGTAAAGGGCCGGTGCTGGAAGGTGCTGCGTAGCGTTTTCCTCCCTTCTCATATGGGGCTTCGCTGCCGACCCTGCGGGATCATCATGCCTCGCCGCCTTCCCAGGTCATCGCCCCGCCGGGCTCGCTGTTTCAGGGTCATCGCACGCTCTTAGGCGGCTCGCCAGAAGGAGGGTGAGCATATCCGCTCTTCGGTTTTCAAGCTACGTGGCCGGCGGTGTTTCGCACAGAAGCACAAGCGCTGCGCGATCGCCCAGGTCCGGAGCCCCAAAGCGAGGCAACAAACCCGGCGGTCGGTAGCTGATCAAGCGCTATTTCGTTGTTACAAGATGATTTTCGTGTTGCTCATAACGCTCTCCTTTACCTCTTACACGCTGAAACCTGAACTTGATGTGCTTGGAGTCCTTTTTGCTCTTTTCGAGCACCATCATTAAGCCACGGCGCTCATGCGGGGTCAAGAACTATTTTCTGATAATTCGAGCGATCGCAGCCAAACGCCCACGACCTGCTCTTTGAGACAGATTGACCCGGCACAACTGTCTCAGAAACGCCGCGCCATCGCGAGCTGGCCCGCCCAGTCCATGGCAACGTACACCGTGGCGAACACTACCGCCGCCTGCAGATACATGGATGCGGCCAACATGTTGCTTTCAGCCGCGGATATTCCTGCGCAGCACACGGCGCCGAAGGTGAGCAAGCGTGCGCCATCCACCAAAAAGACGAGCAGACGCATCAGCGGGCTCATGCCGCGCACCGGTCGCAAGCGCGGAATGCGCTTCGCCGCCCATGCGGTTCCCGCAATCGTGGTGAGCGCAAGGACAACATTTGGACTTCCCATCGAAGCTCCCTTTCTCTTGGCGATACTCCCTGCCTATCGGCTGCTCTGTGTAATGCAGAGGCGCCCCGTCGGTTGCCGACGAAGCGCCCCGGTTTTCTTCTCTCTTAGTTTTCGTATGCATAGGTGAAGCATTGGAAGGGCCGGTTTTCTCGACGCCCGGCTCGAGTCCTTTTTCAACGGCTGCGGGATCGCCGAGACGGCCTACAGCGGCCGGCGACAATCGGCAACGGCCTGCGACAGATAATCTGCCCTCAAAGAAACGAGCGACGCCGTGACCGGATGGTGCGGCGCCGCTCGTTTGGGAAAGCTAGTCCTCGGACGAGGAAGAGCTGTCGGAACCCGTGTCGACAAGCTCCTTCTGAACCACCACGCGGGAAATCTCGAAGTGGTCGACGTTGAGGTCAGAGCTGTAGTCCGTCTGCATCTCCTTGGTCTCACCAACCTTGAAGTACTGCTCGCTCAACGGACCAACGCTAAACGCAGCGCTGTTGCTATCGCCGCTTGTGTAGTGCGCGCGCTGGCCGTTGGCATCGATCGCGACCACATACACGGTTGCGTTTGCCCAACGATAGTCCGTGTTGTTGGTGAGCGTGAGGTTCAGGACGGGATAGTTGCCATCGAGCGCCATCTGGAGCTCGGCAGTGTACTCGTCCTCATCGAGCACGGCGTACTGGCTGGGATCGAGCACCCTGCCTCCCGAGACCGTCACCACGACATCTGTGAGGTCCTGCAAGCGATAATTCTGGGTCTCACCCGTGTAGCCATTGCGATACGAGGCAACGATGTTGCCCAGATCCGACGGAATCAGCTCAATCTCGTTCTCGCCGGGGAAGAGGTACGGGATGGTGTTGCTGCCCGCCTCAGTGCAAATCAGGTCCAGAGAACCCTCGTTCTCGACTTCGTCACCATAGTTGTTGGTCGTTATATACGTGCCCGTGGCGCTGATCCCAACATCCTGAGCAATCTGCTCGGAGTTGTTGGTGATCGTGCACGTCACCTTTGGGCCATCTGCAGCATCGGTCTCGATTTCAAGGTCGCTCACCGTGAACTGCTGGTAACGCTCGCCGCCGGGATCGCGCGAGGAATCCTCGTCGGCGGAATCGTTGCTATCCGGATCGGGAGCGTTGACACCGGCCTGGTACTGATCGCCCGTGCCGCCTTCGGGGGCCGGGTTCAGCATGGGACCGATCACGCCGAATGCAAGCACCAGCACGACTACCGCCGCAGCGGCGATGGCGATGATCTTGTTGCGCGAGCCCTTCTTGGAGACGCCTGCAACGGTACCGAGCGACTTGGCGGTGGAGCCGGCCTTCGCGCCGGGAGCGAAACCGGCGGCGGTGCCAGCGGTCTTTTCGCCATCCCGCTTCACCGCGTCATCGGCCTTCGGGGCAGCAGCGGCTTTGGGAGCCTCCTTCGTCTCCTGACCGGCATCGGCCTTCGTGGAAACGGCGAGCTTCGCTCCGCAGGACGGACAGAAGGCAGAGCCCTCCGGAACCTTCTTGCCGCACTTGGGACAAAACATGACTTCCTCCTTCAGTCGGAAACACATACCGCGTTGAGCCGGGACCACCGGAGCGGCCCCGTCGCTTGTTACTTCAAGGTGATCGTGGCGCCACCGTTCTCAGTGATGGGCTGGATGAAGGGCGAGGCACCGTGCTCCATCGTGACCTCCTTGCCGTCGGACGTGGTGCCCAGGACCTCGTCGGCAGGCGTGCCCTCGCTCTCGCCGACCCTCACCCACGTGGTGGGCAGCACGCCGCCGGGCAGCTGCACGGAAAAGCCTACGACGAGCGTGCCGTCGCTCGACGCGGATTCCTCCACCTGAAAGGTGCCGCGCCAGGCATCGGACACGTCCACATAGAAGTACTCGCACTCGTAGTCGTGCTGGGGCGTGGTCTCGGCGTCGTCGGTCTTGAGCGTGAGCGTTGCGCGGTCCTCGGCAAGGAAGTCCGCGCTCACCTCGAGGGTGTAGATGTCCATGCCGCCCGTGGCCGTGCCGTAGTACTCGGCGCCGCCCATCGGGTTGCCCACGAACACGTCCAGGCCGCCGGACTCGTTCACCGGGTAGCCATCGGGATCGGTACCCACGCGGCGGATGCAGAAGAAGTGGTAGCCGAAGTCCTCCTGGCTGACACCCCAGATCATGGTGCCGTCGTCCGGCTCGTTACCGGAGTCGTCGCGCACCCAATCGTCCGGCACGTCCAGGTAGAAGTAGTCGCACTCAAAGTCGTGCTGCTCAACCGGCTCCTCTGCCACCGGCTCAGGCTCGACCTCGGGCGTGACGGCAGCGGATCCGGCTGCCGACGCGCTCTCCGCGCTGCCGGAACCCGCGGTATCGGCAGCCCTCGCGCAAGCGGAAAGCCCGCCCGCAGCAAGCACCGCGACGAGCGACAGGACAGCCGCAACTCGTCTTGCACGGCATGAAGCAATCACAGCAATCCCCCCTTATTCACGTTGGAAAAGAACGGGGCCCTGTCCAGATGGACGGAGCCCCGCGCAAATACTGTCGACAGCCTTACTCGCTACGACGGCGACGGAAGTGCGCGCCACCGACAACGGCGGCAGCACCGGCGATCGCCATGCCCGCGGCAACGACTGCGGCCGGGTCGCCGGTCTGGGCGAGAGTGTCGGCCTTGGCGGCAGGCTTAGCCGTCGTCTTGACGGCCGCCTGCTTCACCGGGGCCTCCTCGACATTCCAGCCCATCTGCTTGGCCAGGCGGTCATAGGCATCCTGGGCCATGGCGAGGTCGGCGAGCTTCTCGGCGAGCTCCTGCTCGGTCACGCCGGCCTTGGCAGCAGCCTCCTCATAGGCGGCCTGCTTGGCGGCAAGGTCGGCCTTGGCGGCCACGTACGCGTCCACCTTCTGCTGGTAGGCAAGGTGCGCGCCGGCTGCCGCAGAAGCGACCTCATCGTTGGGCACGGCCACGGACAGACCGTTTTCCACGATGTCCTCGGCAGACTGCTTGGAGAAGAGATCCTTCCACGCGGCGGCGAGCTCGGTCTGCTCCGCATAGGTAATGTCCGCGTTGGCGATGATATCCGCCAGCTCCTCCGCGCGGTTGGTGAGATCGGTGACCTTCTGGTCGGCAGCGTCCTTGGCGGCCTTGGCCTCGTCGCGGACCCGCTCGGCCTCATCGCGGGCGGCGGTGCGCTTGTTAAGCTCCTCGGTCGCCTCGTCGAGCGCCTTCTTGGCGTCGTCCATCGCCTGCTTCTGCTCGGCGGTGGGGCCGGCGGCGTCGGCGGCAGCCTGAGCGTCAACGTACTTCTGCTGGGCGGTAGCGACCTGGCCGGTGAGGTCGCTGACCTCACCCGTCAGTGCGTTGTAGTTGCGCTCGGCGTTGGTGAAGCGAGTGTCGGCGGCGGTTGCAGCGGACTTGGCCTTCTGGAGGGCATTGACGGCGTCGAGAAGCTCGCGGTACTGGGTCTCCAAGGCTGCAAGCTCGTTCTCGGCGCGGGTGACGTTCTGCTCAAGACCGGGGAGTTGGTCGTTAAGCGTGGCCTGCTCGTTGGTGAGGTCGGTAATCTCGCCCTGGAGGCGCTGCTTCTCGGCCTCGACCTGGCCGGAGACGGTCTTCAGGTTGTCGTCCGCGGCCTTCTTCTCAGCCTGAGCCTGCTCGAGCTCGGCCTTGGCATCCTCGACCGCTTGCTCCAACGTGTCGTTGGTCGGCTTCTCGCCGAGGTCCTCGAGCTCCTGCTGGGCATCTGCGGTGGCGTTCTTAGCATCGGTGTAGGCGTCCTGCTTGCCGTCGCGCACGCCCTCAGCGGTAGCGAGGTCGCCCTTGAGGCCGGCGAGCTGCCCCTCGAGCGCCTTGAGCTGCGCCTCGAGATCGGGGTCGCCCGACGTCAGGCCGGCTTGCTCGGCCTCCTCGATGAGCGCGAGGAGCTTCTCGGGGTTGAAGGCGAACTCACCGCTCACGAGCTGGTCGAGGTAGCTGCCCGTACCGTTGCCCGTACTGGTGGAGTTGTTGGTGTCGTAGACCTGGCCGTACGCGGAACCGTAGAGCGTGCCGTCGGCGTTGTTGATGGCGGAACCGGTGAAGTGCCAGTTCGGGTTCATGAGGTTGGTGTAGTGGCCGATGGACTCACCGGGGTGGTTCTGAGCCATCCAGTCATCGATGCGGTTCTTGTTAGCGTAGTAGACGTTGTAGGCGTCACCGGGCGCGACTGTGCCGAGGCTGAGCGCGGCGCAAGCTTCATCAAAGTAGCTCTTCTCGCTGTACCAGCGGTCGACGGCCTGCGTGCCGCCGCTGCCGCCCCAGGCGAGGTTCTCGCCGACGTTGAAGCCGGCCTTGTTGTTGCCGCCCATGTTGTTCTGGGCGTGGCCTTGGTGCGTCGCGGACCAGTTGGTCTGCAGCATCGAGATGGCCATGAGGTTGATGGACACCTGGATGGGGCCGAGGCCGGCCTGCTCGCGCAGCTCGTTGCAGCGCGAGATGATCTCGAGCGATGCCTTGACGTTGTCGAGATCGGTGGCGTCGCCTTCAGCGCCGACATGAGTGTAGTCGGAGAGCACCGAGCCGTCTGCGAGGTCGAACTTAAACAACGGGCCACCGGTGCCGGTGAGGAGGTGATAGGCGACATTCAGGTACGATGCGGGGCTTGTGATACCGCCGGAGCCGACGAACTTGCCGTCATACCACTTGAGGAAGTCGACGAAGTCGTCGACGGCCTGCTCGGTGCCCTGGTCGATCTGGGACTGGAGCTCGTCGATCTGCTTCTGCACCTCGGCGATCTCGCCGTTGATGCGATCGACCTCGGCCTGCGCGGCCTCGAGCTCGCCCTTTGCAGTCTCCTCGGCGGTCTGGGCAGCGGTGAGCTCGCCGCTCAGGCGGTCGTGCTCCTTCTGCCAGGCCTCCTGCTCCTGTTCGAGGTTGCCGAGGGCATTCTCGGCCTCGGTCAGCTTCTCCAGAGCAGAGGTCACGGCATTGTTGGCCTCGGTAGCAGCCTGCTGGGCCTCGGCGAGCTTTTGGTCCTCAGCGGCGATGGCGGCCTTGAGCCCCTCAACCTCACCGGGGATGGAGGCAAGGCGATCGTTCGCGGTGTTGAGGGCGGCTTCCGCGTCGGTAACGGCCTGCTCAGCGGCCTCGATCTTCGCCAGCGCCTCCTCGTCATCCTCGACACCAGCGCTCGCCAGCGCCTCCTTATATGCCTGCTGGGCGGCGAGAAGGTTGGCGTCGGCCTGGTCTTTTGCAAGCTTCGCGGCATCGAGCTCCTGCTTGGCCGTACCCTGCTCGGTCTCTTTCTGGGCCAGCTGATCCTTGAGGCCGTTCAGGGTCTCGAGAGCGTCAGCCGCGGCCTTCTCCTTGTTCTCCTTGTCCAGGACGGCGTCGTCGTAGGCCTTCTTGGCGGCGTCGTAGGCCTCCTGCTCGTCCTTGGTGGGGTTCTCGCCAAGGTCATCGAGCGCCTTCTGCGCCTCGTCCAACGCCTTCTGAGCCTCGTCAAGCTTGACCTGTGCGTCCTCAGCGGCCTGCTCCGCATCAGGAATCTGCTCCTGGATGCCCTTGAGCTCCTCCTCAGCAGCGTTCTTGTCGGCGACCGCCTGGGCGGCGGCCTCGTTGGCAGCGGCGAGCTTGTCGGACAGCGCCTTGGCCTGGGCCTCAAGCTCGGCGATCATGTCGGCGTTGGCCTGGTTGGCATGGTTGTCGGCATCGTCGGCAGCCTTCTGGGCGACGTCGGCGTTGGTCTGGGCCTGCTCGTTCGCAGCACGAGCTGCATCCGCGGCGGCCTGGACCTCGGCGAGAAGCGCCTTGGCCTCGGCGGCGGTGAGCGCCAGCGTGCCGTCGGCGGCGGCGATCAGGCGCTGGGTGGCATTGGAGAATGAGGTGCCCACCGTGACCTTGCCGGCGCCGGAATCGACATCTTCCGTCGTGGCGGCGAGGGCGGTGAGTGGGGTCAGAGCCTGGCTGCCCAGCATGGCGGCCAGCGTCAGAGTTGCGGCAGCCTTCTTACCAGGAACCTTCATGGTACCTCCTGTAGTACGCGGTTTCATGTGCTTGGGTTGATACGTGTTGCGCATCAGTCCTCCGATCTTGCAGCGCTCGCTATCACTCTTTTGGCTTCTCCCGAAGACGTCCGTGGCTCACACCGTGACGTCATTTATGAAGTCATGCTGGTGATAGTATAGCGCTTTGATTAATTTGCGTGCCCCCTCTCTTTTCTGCATCTGCCTTCTTTACGAAAACTTTTCCCTCGTCAGAACCCATGCGTTCACGGGCGCCAATCGCCGTATACCATCCATGAAGTCACTGGTAATGGCTCATGTCGTATTTTGACGTCATGGAAAGCATCACCGACCGCCAACAGCGACTCGGCAGGCGGATAAAACAGCGGCGCGTCGAGGCCGGATACACCCAGCGGGAGCTCGCGCTCATGATCGAGACGAGCCAGAGCTACCTGTGGAAGCTCGAAGCCGGCCGCCTGAACGCGAGCGTCGTTGCCCTGTGCCGGATCGCGGATGCGCTCGACACCACAGTGAACGATCTGATTGAGTTTTAAGATTGGACTGTTTGCGCTAGGTGCATTGAGGACGCCGAAAACCCGGCCGGAGCCGCGCGATGCAACCCCGGCGGTGCGCCTGGAGCAGGCGACTCACTGAAATAATTCCTCCTATATATTAGTTAGAGCCCGTGCCCCACGCGGTAAATCACGCGTTGGGCTCCGCCTCCCTCCTCGCCAACGCAAACCTGAGCAGTGCCGCCGGCCTCGTGTGCCATGGCATAGGCCACCGCCCCGACGCGGGCGGCAATGCCAAGCAGCTCGATGCTGCCGCAGGGAGCCGAACCTTCCGCCATACGGCCGGAAAGCCCGCTCTCGCTGGTCCATGCGACTTCAATGTGCGTCATCGGCCTCCTTTCCGCGTTCCTTGTAAACCCAAATACTTCACGGGCTGCCTACGCTATAACGCGCGACCTAACGTCTCTCTCCCGTTTCCGCGAAAACGGCGACACCCCGCAGGTACATGCCCGCGGGGTGCCAAATGGGACGGGGTTGTTTTGCAGGGTAGCGAACCCAGCGTCTGGATGAAGATCGAGACCGCGCGGTCTCGGTCGCCTAGACCTGCTATATCGGCACCTCCTGCATCTATCCCATGTACGCGAGGATATCCCGCACAGGCATGCGCCCGGTGAAGCGAGCACCTGCCGAGCCGCCCTTCCGCCATCGAGGCATCCAGCGAGCTAGAACAGCGCGTCGGGGTCATCCAGCGGATCGACCGGCCGCGACGGATCCTGCCTCTTGCACCAATCGGTGAAATCGCCCAGGCTCTCGAACACGTGCGCCGCGCCCCACCTCTCTCGGGCGTGGCTGCGCAGCCAGGTGGGCACGCCCCACAACGCGAGGGCGGACTCGATACCGGCGGCGCGGTAGGCGATCATGTCCTCGATCGTGTTCCCAAGCCCGATGATGCGCGCAGTCGAGGCCTGTTCGGCATCGGGAACGAGGTGCCGCACGGCCTGCTCCACGCCATCCGGGCAGGGTTTGCTCAGCAAGTACGGGTGCTGGCCCTCGACTCGCGGGGCGTTGAACACGCCCTCGGGAAGCTCCTGCCAGCCGACTTCGTCCCGCTCGAACCGGCGACCGAACACCGCCTCGCTCACCTTCCAGGTCGTCATGACGGCGCGGAGGCGCTTCCTGCCCCCGTTGCTGACGATGGCATAGGGGATGCCGGAGCAGCGCAGGTCAGCAAGCTTGCAGCAGTCGTGGTAGAGCTCATAGGGCATCTTGCGGTACGGGTCGGCCTCATATGCGACGTCGAGCACGGGGTCGTCGAGAAGCGTCTGGTCGAGGTCGAGCACGGCCGCGTCGATGCGCCCATCGCTACGGGCATTGGGCCGGGGATCGGGCAGCTGGCCCATCCGATCCTGCGCGAAGCGCAGCTCGGCTTCAGACGACACCGTCCGTGCGAACGCGAAGTTGATGATCTGCCCGACGAATCCGGCATCGCGGAGGAGCTTGTCGACGGCTTGGAACGATTTGCCCGAGGTGACGACGTCGTCTAGAACCAAGATGAGATCGTAGCTGAGCACGTCAGGCGCAATCGCGAGCGTCGAGGCGTTGCCCTCCACCGAGCGCGAACCGCCGTGATGGGCCTTCTCCTTCGTCTCCACGCGCTTGAGGCTCTCGGTTAGGTCATAGGCGCCCACCACCAGAAGGTCGACTTCATCTGTCGAGCTCACGATCTCCGTCAGGACGTTCTTCTTATCCTTGTCGCTCGAGGGAATCACGACGATGCCGATGGCGTCGGCCGCAAGCCGTGCTTCGAACAGCTGGAAGAAGTCTTTTTCGTACTGCTCCTTGTACTCCTCATAGCATTCCTCGTCGTACTCCGTCTCGCGCTTGAGCCCCCTCACATAGCGGAACGGGTCCCATTGCGCCTCGTCCTTCTGGCCGTGGACGGGATAGAACCCGCCGTAGAAGATCGGCTCCTCGCGTCCCTCGAACATGACGTTGTACAAGTGGGCCATGCTCTTCAGGTTGCTCTCCTGGAATTCCTTCTTCAGTTCCGTCTTCGTGCTCACCCTTACTTCGTTGCGTTGCTTCTTTTCCATTCCGTTCTGCCGCCGGCACCAGGCGATGAACTCTTCGGGCGTTTCGAATCCATAGCTGGCGTACCAATCCTCTAGTGCCTGGGTGCGCAGCCCGCTGGGCATGCCCCACAACGCGAGGGCGATTTCAGTTTCCCAGGGAAACCCCGTGCCATAACGCGTTACGCAATGCGCTGCGTCTTCCGTATTGCAGAGCGCCACAATATGCGGTTTCTCCCCCCTAGGGCGCCCGACCCTGCGATACACCTTGTCGATCACGAACCCGAGAGGCTCGGGGAACGAGTCGAAGATCGGATCAGGACCATCCGGGTCCTCGTAATCTTCACGCCACCTTTCCTCCGGAGCGTCGAACGCAAAATCAGGCAGGCCCTCCGAAACGATGTCGTATTCCTCCGTTATGGAACGCGAGTCTCCATGCGTTCTCTTCCTCGTAAGAGCGGCGAACGGGATTCCCAGATCCCTAATCGCCTCGATGAACGAATAGCGATCGTACAGATCCCCAGCAAGAACCACACCGCTAGCCGGCATACTGCTTAAATCAAGTACTAACGCATCGATAGGTTTGATAGGGAGATCGGGATCGGAATGATCGTGGCGAACTCCAGGCGAGCCATAAATCTCATCCTCCGAACTCATCCCAATCGAGCCACCAAGCCATAGCGGGCGACATCACTCGGCGCGGAGCATAGTTATAGATACGACCGGCATACCCTGAAACGCGAAGGACCTTATCCACCGCTTCGAAGGAGTTTCCAGATAGGAGGTAGGCGCCGACAACCACGATGACATCGTATGCGTCCCCGCCGTTTGGCGCGGTGAACACAAGGGTGTTCGCATTCTCTTCGACGGAATACGCGTAACACCGGTCGTCATTCTGCAGCGTTTCCGTGCGGACCAAACAGCCCGTGAGATCGTCGAATGCAGCTCTTAGACCGGGGTGTTCTTCCAGCAACTCCTGCAGCTCCTTGACCAAGCAATTGGTCTCGCCTCCGATTGCCGAGGGAGTCACCACGACCCCTCGACGGCGTGCGGCCGTCGTCTCATCGGCAACGTCCTCGAGCAGCTTCTTCAGGCCCTCTCTGACGATTTGGCTCGTAACTGAATAGTCTCCCAAGCAGTCCCCTGCTTCAGAGCTGCTTCCCGAGATAGTGCGCCTGAGCGAAAGCCTGGCTCCTTCTTTGCCTTGAGACCACTTCAAGTCTTCTCCAAGAAGGTTGAACCTGGCCAAGCTGCTCTCTCTGTCATAGAAGACAGGCTCCCTGAGCCCATTAAAGAAGGCCCTGCGCTGTAATGAGCGCTTTGGTGAGAATATCCGCTCGTACATCACTTCTCCCTCCTCTTCATCCCCGATTCATGGGGGATGCTCCCGTGCCTTTTTATGATACAAGTATCGTATCCTCGCGCCCAGACGGTGCGGCGCAGGTGAAACCGCGCCTCACCGCGGTTACCAGGCCTCTTCGCCAGATTCGGCAACGACCGGCAGCGAATCGGCTGCCGCAGGTTCGCCGGCCGCGGCGTACGGCGACATGAATTCAAGCTCGTCGACGATGACCTCGACCTTGCTGCGCTTGACCCCGTCGCGCTCCCATGAGGAATAGCGGAGCGATCCCTCGATTGACACCTTGGCGCCCTTGGCGAGATAGCGGGAGAGCGCTTCGGCACGACGACCGAACACGATGCAGGAGAAGAAGTTGGCGCGCTCCTCCCACACGTCGGTCTGCTGGTTGCGAACACGCTCGTTCACGGCAAGACCGAATTCCAGAACCTGCGTGCCGGATGCCGTCGCGCGAAGCTCGGGGTCGCGGGTGAGGTTGCCGGAGAGAAAGACTTTGTTGATACCCATGGTGGTTTCCTTTCTATGCTGGGGCGGTGCTCCGCCCACTGCTCTTGTGCTGATGTACGTAAATGAGAAATCGAGTCGTGGATACTGCCATGAAATAAAGCGCCGACGTCGCGAGGCCTGTTGCCTTCTTTCTCGATCGCCCCTCTGCGCCGGCGCTGCGGGATCTTCGCGCTCGCTGTCCCCCAAGGTCATCGCCCCGCCGGGCTCGCTTCGAACCGGGTCTTCGCGTGCTCACACGGCCGCTCACCGGAGGGGAAAGTTTGCGCATCCGCTCTGCGGTTGTCAAAAGACCTTCCATACCCAACCGGGTATGGCCGAACCTCTGCCGATTCTCCTGCGAGCGATGCGATTTCAAACAAGGAACAGCGCGCGCTGGAGAACCGACAGGGCCGGTAGCGCGAAACGCGAGGAGCATACCCTCGCGCCAGTTGATTTAGTTGTTGGTGATGATGGTGATCATGATGCGCTCTCCCTAACCTCTTACACGCTGAAACCTGAAACTGATGTGCTCGGATACCTAGCCGCTTCTCTGCGGTGCCCCTATTTAAGCACAGCGCCGGGGGCACCGCAAGCGGAAATCTTGTTTTAGTTTTTGCCCGGCCTTCGGCCTCATCTTTGAATAGCCATACTCACAGGCAGCGCGCAGTGCTCACAATCGAGACCTGAGACAGATTAACCTGGCACGATTGTCTCAGATTGGCCGCGTCGTCATCGCTCATCATCTCGATATCGATGCATGGCGGTAAACGTCTTGAAAGCTCGCGCGCTTTCCTCATCGCTTGGCAGCGTGGGGTCATCGTCGACGGCAGAGAAGATTGGCATCGCGTTGCGCAGCTCATCGAGGTCGATGCCGAGGTTGTCGTCGCCGACACCGTGGAAGTGTGCCTCACAGACGATGCTTTCGGGCAGAAATGGCGCGCAGTGGATGGCACGTGTTACCTCATCGCAGGCGTTCTGGTTGCGTGGTACGTCGAGTACGCCGAGGGTATAGTCGTCAACGTAATAACCGTTGGTCTGCTTGTGTGACTCAGCGATGAGGCGTTCCGCGGCGATGCGCTCGTCGGGCGTCAGCCGGTAGCGCCAGGATGCGTTAACGCCGAGTTTTTCGGCGAGCATCCAGGCCACATAGGCAATGGTCTCGGATTCGCCGTAGATGTGACCTGTGGTCGGTGTCTCGGGCAGCTTGGCGAATGCGGTGAGCTCGGGGCTTGGCGCCCCGATCGCGTACCCGAGGTCGTGTTCCAGGTGCTGCGCCCAGCAGGACATCATGGGCATCTGGTACATCTCCCGCATGATGTCGTCGCACTCGTCCTGGTCATAGGGTGCCTCGAAGGCAATGATGGGCTCGTCCTTGTACGCCTCGCGCGTGCGCTTCGTCTGGCAGGCGCGCAGGGCGATGCCCGCGGGATCGAGCGAGCCTGCGGGAAGCTCGCGGCGGGTGTAGCCAGCGGCGCCGAAGAACTTTTGGTCGTCGTCGAGCACGCGCTGGACGAAGGCCGCCTCGCGGGGGTGCAGTCCGATGACGCCACGGCCGGGTTGCATGTTCACGAAGCCGGGATAGAGCGTGTCGAGCATGATGCTCCTTTCTGTGCCGGGGCGGTGCTCCGCCCACTGTGCTTCAAGTATGAGACAGATTAACCTGGCACGATTGTCTCAACGGTTTAGGACGACGAGGCAGTCGAGCCCTGTCCGTCCGTGGAGCTATCAGTTGACGCAAGGAGAATCATCTCCTTGATCAGCGCTTGATATTTGCTGCACACTACATCGAAGGACTGTTCCAGCTCTTCATAGTCCTGCTGCGCCTTGAAAATGAGACCCTCGATTGGGCACTTATCACGCTCCGCTTCAGTGATGTCACTAGGCTGAGCACGGGTGCAGTTGCACGCCCTGCGTTTTGCATAAATGATGTCCCATTTTATGTCATCGAAAAAGCAACTGAACCAGCCCAAGACACTCACTTCAAAATTGTATGACTCCCTCTTCATGTGCCGACGTAAATCGTTGAGCTTCGCACGAAGCTCATCGCGCTCCTTTCGCAGCTTGTCGCACTGTTGTTGCGCCTTCTTCCGCTCCAGCGCCGCGCGCTCGGACTCGCTGAGCGTATGGAAGTTGTTGCGACGGTCGATCTCGTAGTTGGCGAGATCTATCATGTCGCGCGCCGAACGCTCACCGGGACCGTTGAGCGTCCGCCGCGCCTCCTCGAGCTTCTTGATGAACCCGTCTCGCTGTCGGATGAGCTCCTGCATCGTCAGGTTCCGGAAGGGGCTCAGCTCGGGCGCCGGCCCCGAGGCCCAGCTGCCGTAGGACGCGCCGCTCGACGCCTCGTACTGCTCGCGGTCGATGCGCGCCTGCTCGCGCGCGGCCTCCTGAGCGGCTCGGTTTGCCGCGCGCCTCGCCATCTCCTGCGCGTACCACGCGGCATCACCATCGATAAAACCCATGGTTACAGCCCTCCCTCTCTATATACATCGAAGCTCGAGATGCAACCGCTGTCCTCGAGCCCTTTCCTCCCCCGGATCCTGGATACCGCATTCACTCATATCCTTTCAACCATCTTAGCGTTTCGCTGCGGCCACTATCCACTTGCGATATCGGACATGCGCGCGCTCCTTCCCGCCCCATCTTACTTGCGTGTTGAAAAAAATCCTGCTATGGATACCGGCTGGGAAAAGACAGCATCGGCGGTTTCCTGCCAACGCAGCTTGCCAGTGACGGCGGCGTCGACCTTTCGACGGGCGAGCTCGTTCCTGAACAGGATCCCGTGTTCGAAGATGCCGTCGAGGTTCCTCGCAGATGCCCCTGTCCACCTGCGAGATCAGCGGGAGTCCCGCTCACCGCCTCATGGAACACGATCTCGCGGAAACTGTCCTCGGATTCCAAGGCGCCCCGCAGCAGCCCCTGCCGGGATACAGGCCACGCCTGCTGAGCGCGGGTGCACCACCCGGGCGCGGCAGGCGTTCACTGCTTGCGCGCTCACGCGCCAGTCAAACCAGTGGCGCCACCCGGGCGCGGCAGGCAGGTGCCCTCCCCTACGCCACCTTACGCGGCTCGACGATCGCGTCGGTGAAGCCCTTTTCCAGGGCCTCTTCGGCGGTGAGATAGGTGTCCTTCGAGGTGAGCTCCTCCACGCGCTCGATGGGAAGGTTGCTGTGATCGACGAGGATCTGGCTGAGCGTACCGCGACGACGCATGAGGCGACGGCTGGTCTCCTGCACGGAGAGCGCCGAGCCGCTCACGTTCTGGATGAGCGGGTCGTGGATCATGAGCTCGGCATTCGGGAACATCTCGCGACGGTCGCCGCAAACGAAGATGATCGCGCCCATAGATGCGGCCATATCCAGGCACACGGTGCGCACCGGACAGGAGATGGTGCACATGGTGTCCACGATGGCGAGGCCGGCAGAGACGTCACCACCCGGAGTCGATACATACAGCGTGATCTCGGCCGAGGGGTCTTCGTGCTCGAGCTGCAACAGCTGCTGGCAGATGTCGAACGCCATGGCAGCATCTACCGCGCCGGTCACGGAGAGCTCGCGGCGGGAGAGCATCTCGTCGTAGATGCTCGTGAGGGTGATGCCGCGGGCCGTCTCGCGCATGGTGCGGGGGCTGATGATGGTGGTGGACTCCATAGGGAAGCTCCTTTCTTCGCGCCGGACGGCGCATTGCTCATGATCTATCTCGGCCTTGCGGAACAGGGCAGCCGCTAGAAGGGGATGTCGTCGTAGGAAAAATCGGTCCCACTCGCTTCGGGCTCGCATGGAGGCAGCTTGAAATCGCGCGGCACCGGCCCTTCCGCCGCCTGGACAAGCTCCGCATAGCGCGGATGCTCCTCCAAGCGGTAGGCATCGAGCGCCTCGGCGCTGCGACCGCGGATGAAGAGCCAGGCGCTTCCAGCAGGCATCTCATACAGGCTCTTGGGCAGCTTGTCCGCGCGCTCGGCGAAGCAACGCGCGGTATCGAGATCTTGGAATCCCAGCACAAGCTGCGTGTCGCAGTTGCCCATGATGGACATCGCACGCGCCCGGCCATAACGCGCCTCAAGCTGGTTTACCGATTGCAAAAGCAAAGTAACCCAGATCTCGCGGCTGCGCGTAACGGCAAGGATGTCATCGATGTTTTGGATATAGAGGTTCGCGAAATCATCCAGGAAGAAGCGAACGGGTTGGGGCAGGCGACCGCTCGGGCACCGATCCGCCTCGCGCATGAGCACGTTGAAGGCCTGGGTGACGAACAAGCTCGCAAGCGGATCGAGCGAGCGGTCGATGTCGCTCACCGTCACGAAGAGCGCGCGACGCCCATGGCCGAAGCTCGCGAAATCGACCTGGCGCTCTTCCGTGTAGAGGCGCAGCGCCCCATCGAAGCCCAGGCACATGAGCTTTTCCGCTAAGACGCCTAGGATGCTCGCATGCGTCTTCTCCGATTCTATGACTCCTGCATAGCGCTGATACAGCGTGCAGGCAAGGCTCTGCGGATTGGAGACCTCGAGGTCGTCCAGCAAGCGAAGGGTGGCGCCGTCCTGCAAGTGGTTAGCGAGCTCGATCACCGCGGCGAAGTTTTGCTCCGATTGGGGCAGTTCTTCCATAACGTAGGCGATGAGCACGGCGAGAAGGTTCGCTGCGGAATTGTCCCAGAAGGGATCCCGGAAATTCCCGACGGGCGAGACCGCCTTGGCGACGGAGATGATGTCCTGCTGGTTAGGCTTGCCCTGAGCATCACGACGCACGAAGGCGAGCGGGTTGTAGCCGACATTCACCGCACCGGCGGGCAGCGGGCGGGGCTCCTCGCTCACGCTTGCGAAATCGAGGCGCTCGACGATGTAGCCCAGGCGCGCAAGGGCGCATCCCATCTCGCTGCAAAGCGTCCCCTTGGTATCGAGCACGATGAAGCTCGAAGAAGCCTCGAGCAGGTTGGGCTTAAGGACATGGCGCGTCTTGCCTGAGCCGGAGGGCCCGATGACGAGCACGTTGTTGTTGAGCCTCGTCTCGAAGGAATCGGTCTCGAGCGCGCGATTGCGACCGACGAGGGTCTTGCCGCGGTAGGCGGCGCGCGAATCGGGCTGCAGGGCGGTGCCCGCAGGCGCGGTGGTGGAGATGGTCTTTGGCATATGGATCCTTTCGCTTATGCTCACACACTTCTTACGCTTGTTCTTTCTGCTCTTGCTCTCCCATCTTGCTGCCGTGGATTTACGCCCCGGCGAGCTGCGCGACCGTCTAGCTCAGCGGCGTCACTTCGCCTGGGCAGAAGCGAGGCGCGCGGCGAGCGTGGGGTTCGGACGAGCCGTCGGGCTCTCGGGGTGCCCTTCCTGCGTAGAGACACCGTATGCGAGCGCGACCGGCTCGAAGAACAAGGAAAGGCTCCGCCGCATCAAACGCTCTTTGAGCTCGCTCTCTCGCGACCAAGGCACGTCATGGGTGTCCTGCCAGTCTTCCGGCTCCTCTATGAAATCGTCTTCGGGATCTTCGTCGCATGCGTCTGAAGCATGGCCAACCTCCCGGAGGTATTCGCAGCACATGACCTTGAAGCTGCGATGGAGTCCCCGCTCGGGCTCGGCAGCAACGTGCGCGGCATAGCGCCGAAGGTCCTCGGCCCCTACACCCCGGACGATCCCGGATGACGACATTACGGCATCCAGAATCTCCTTGCCCGTGGCGCGGCAAAAGATACTGTAGAAGGCCCGCACCTCGATTGCGTTGAGCCGATTCTTGAAATCATCTTCCGCCATGCGCGAGAAATCAGGCCGGTTTGCGCGCCTGCGCTGCGGGCGAGCGGGCTTCTGGGTGGGATTCCAGCCCGGCGCCACAACCCGCTCTACCGAGTTCAAAACCGGTGCGAGCAAGGCATCAAGGAGTGCGTCTCGGCTGTTTCTGAGAACGGAGCGCGTCTGCATACCGTCTGCAACACCGGCTCCGGCGTCGAGCAGCAGGGCGAGACGCGCGACACCTCCAACATCTCCGTGCCATTCCGGCATCATGAAGCCGCAACGGTCGAGATGCAGCGCCGTCATCTCCGACGTGGCGATCGAGCTGCACATGCGGCGCGCCTTCCCGTCTCCGCAATAGCGCTCCCATGGAGTGCGGGCCACCGCGCTCAGGCTCGCGAGGACCAGCTTCGTCGACGGCGCCCCGTTCATCACGTCCTCGATGCGTGCAGCAAGCTCAGGATTTCGCTTGTTCATGCTAGCCCTCCAGACCCATCTCGGAGCTGAACAGCGCCTTGCAACGACGCGCCTCGTCCGGATGTTCCTCCTCATAGGCCCAGACGCGTTGCAGCGCGCAGAGGTAACCGGACAGGTATACCTCATCGCTCGGACGTCCGTAGCGCTCGTAGTCCGGGTCGCCTTCGCGTTCCAGAGACTTGTCGAGCTCTCCGGTGAGCGCGCGGATGAGCTCCTTGCGCGCATCCTGTGCGGTAAAGATGAGGGTCGCATACTCGGGATTCGATTCATAGAAGCTGGGCTGTGCGTTCTGTGCCATGGATGTGCTCTCTTCCATCTCGTGTGCTTGCCGTTAAAACCACGTGCTAGAGCGGCAACTCCCTCTCGCTCCTCAGATCGAGCATGTCTAGCTCAAGGAGGTCGGGGTCGATGGGGGCGTTCAAACCCTCCACCCCGCGCACGCCATTGATGACCCGTCCTTTCAACTTGGCCGAGCGAGCACCCTGTTCCGCTCGCTTCATGCATTCCTGGTACAGCGGATGCTCTTCCAGCCTGTACTTCTCCACTTCCTCTCCGCGGGCACCGGCAATGAACAGCATGGCGTGCTTGCGCGACATCTGAAGGAGCGACGTGGGAAGCTTGTCTGCACGGTCATTGAAGCATCGCGCCGTCTCGGCATCCTGAAACGCCAGCACCAACTGCGTGTCGCAGTTGCTGATGATGGACTGGGCGCGGGCATGCCCATAGATCGCGTCGAGTTGGTTGATAGATTGCACGAACAGCGTGCACCAAATCTCGCGGCTGCGGACGATACTCAGGATGTTGTCGATGTTCTCGATATTGAGATTTGCAAAATCATCGAGCATGAAGCGGACCGGTTTTTTCAGCATGCCTCCTGGATTGCGATCCGCTTTTCGCACGAGCTCCGTGAACGCCTGGTCTACGAACAGGCTCGTGAGCGGGTCGAGGCTTCGGTCGAGGTCGCTCACCGCAACGAAGAGCGCACACGGCGGCCCATCGAACCCATCGAAGTTGACCTTCTGGTCTGCGGTATAGAGCGCCAGCGTCCCGTCGAAGCCGAGGCACATCAGCTTCTCCGCCACGACGCCGGCGATGCTGCCGCTCATCTGCGGGGCGGCAAGCGTGCCTGCATAACGCTGGTAGAGCGAGTAGGCGAGGCTCCCCGGATCCGTGGTTTCCAGATCATCCAGCAGCTTGAACGCTGCTCGATCGTCCAGGTGCTCGGCGAGCGCGATCGCCGAGCCGAAATGCTGCTCGCTGGGCGGAAGCTCTTCCATCACGTATGCGATGAGGCAGGCGATGAGATTGGATGCGGCGCGATCCCAAAATGGATCCTTGTGGTTCTCGGTGGGGCAGAGCCGGCGTGCCACCGAGATGATGTCCTGCTGGTTGGGCACCACCCTGCCGTCTCGCTCGGTGGTGCGGATGAACGCCAGGGGATCGTAGCCCACGCGGCTGATGCCTTCGGGCAGAAAGTCCTGGTCCCCCGATAGGTTCGCGAAGTCGAGGTATTCTACGCGGTACCCATGCTCGACCAATTCCGGCCCCACCTCGCGGCAGAGCGTCCCCTTTGTGTCGAGCACGATGAAACTCGACCCCATCTGGAGCAGGTTGGGCTTGAGGACGTTGCGCGTCTTGCCCGACCCCGACGGCCCGATGACGAGCATATTGTTGTTGATGCCCGTCTCGAAGATGTCCGTCGAGAGCGTGCGTCCCCGACCCAGGATGGTCTCGCTGCGATACCGCTCGCGATCGTTGCTGCTCTGGATGCTCCTCGCCATCACCGTCTCCTCGTTCATGTTGAAGCTGCTCTCTTCCATGGGCCTCTCTTTCTATCCCCTGCTGTTCGCCGCGGAGCTCTGGACATCGCTCAAGCGCTGGGCAAGAACCGGACCCGCAAAGCTCAATGACGAGGCGCGGCATGCGCTTGCATCGAGCGTCCCGGCGCGATATGCCGAGGCGAACGGCAGTACAAGCGCATGGCGGAGCACGGCGCGCATGGCGTCTGTATCCTGAGCGCGATCTTTGTCACCCAAGCACCCTGCCAGCATGTCGTCAAGCGTGCCGATCTCAGACTCGCACTGGGTAAGCGCTGTTTCGATCTCGCCTTCGGTCACCAGAGCATGCGGCTCGGAATCGGCCGCCGAGCTCCATGTGCCATCCTGAAAGGCATCCAGCACATCGGAGGGGCTGGAAGCGGCCATATCGAGCGCCGTCTGCGCAATCGCCCGAGCCTGCAGAATGTGCGCCACATCGATGAAGGCTCGCAGCTGCGCACCTCCCAGAGCAAGTCGGAGCACCTGCTCGTTGTACCTGCGATGAGAGAAATGGAGCGAATCTTCCGTGCGTTCGCCGGAGCGTTCGGAAAGCCCCATGCTCTGAAGGAACTTCGACGCCCGCCCACGGCGCTGCGCATGCTGCCGGGCGACGCGCATGAGGGGTGCCGCAAGCACGCGGTACAGCTTTTCCGTGCGCTCATCCAGCTGGGTCTCGGACGTCTCGGCGGCCGCGCCCCGGCGTTCCCGCTCGAGCATCGCGAGCACATAGCAGAGGTGGCCCACCGTCTGCTGCAAGGGATCCGGCGCGGGTTCTACAGACGGGCTGCAGGCGTCGAGGTGCAGCGAGCCGAGGACCTGCACGCAATCCTCGCGCTCCTGCTGCATGCGCTCGGGGATGTAGTCGCCGAGCGCGATCGACGAAAAGCTCCTCACGGTCGCCTCGAGGTAGACGGTGTCGACGGTCTGCTCGTACGCGGCGCGAATGCGTTGCGCCAGGACGGTCTGCTCCTTACAAAACATGCTCTCCCCTTCTCTTGTGCTTTCCTGTGGCAGGCTCATGCCTTGACGGCTGCATTCCGGCTGCATCACCACTCATCGATTGCGGCGACGGAGCAAATGCGCATCCCATCGGTAACGCTGGGCTCCTGGTGCTGGGCAAACGCTATCGCGCGATTGAGGCGATCGCGGTATTCTCCCGCCGCGAACAGCGGCCTCGACGCAGCCTCCGGGTGGCTGAGTGCGAAGTTCCCCAGATTCCACCACGCCTTCAATCGCTTAGCCCGAGCTGCAGCGAGCGAGATGCGTTGCCAGGTACCATAGGGGGTCTCAACATCGACCTGTTGGAATTCCGACTCGAGCTCCTCCTCGTGGTTCAAGATGAGCCGGAGCGTTCGATCGGCCTTATAGGTGCTATTGAGCAGATCGACGAGCCAAGTCGCCTCTCTTGCTGCCTGATCCTGCTCGGGCGATCGTTCCTGCTCACACGCCCGCTCCTCCTCCGGCTCCTGCTCCTCCTCACGCGCCTGTTCCTCCTCCGGCTCGTCCCAGGCGATGTCTTTGCAGCACGCGCGACAGCACACGGCCCCATAGATGCACCTGAGACACCACTCGGGATCTCCGAATGTGCCGTAATAGGTCTCGGCTACGCCGGGATGCTCCGCCTCGTAGTGATCCAGCTGGTCCAGGAGCTCCGCAAGTCGCTTGAGCTCGAACCGGGCGAGCTCATACCGCTTGACGTACAGCTCGCCGATCGCGTCCGTCTCCTCGTCTTCCCGAACGTCGTCCCCGCACCATGCCATGGCATGCTCCCACATCGCGTGGTACCGGGGGTACTCGGCGTAGAAGCAGTCGTCTTGATCTTCCAGCGGATTCGCCTGGCGCAGAGCGGCCCGTTCACACGCCCCTTGCACGGAACGCATGAGCGCGAGATACGCGCGATGCTCCTGCACAAACGAATCGTATGCTTGTAGAAAGGCGGCGAGGTGGGCCTCGAGGTTCGTTTCTTGCCCGCATTCCTCGAGCAGGTCGTCAAGCGACACGCTCAGCGGGCATTGCAAGAGATTGCTCAGGCCAAACGATGCGGCAGGCCAAAGCGAGACCTTCTCGGAGGAGCTGCGGAGGAGTGGGCGGTGCCGGCGCATGAAATCGGCGATGCGTCGCGCGAGCGCGTCCTCTGCCTCACCTTCTGCGTCGGCCGCCTTTTCACGAGCCCCTTCTTGGGCGCGGCGCAGCGCCTTCGTAAACGAGGCCAAGGCGGCGTCGTTTCCCAGGCTCTCATGCTCAAATGCCTCGAGCGCGGGCGAAAGGCCAGGGTTCCCTTCGCGTCGATGTTCCCGATAGAACGCGTGGGCATAGGAGCTCAGGTTCTTACCCTTCTCATCGCCGTGCCCCTCTTGATAATCGTCCAAATCGAGCGCGCGACCATATTCCCAGAGCTTCTCGCCGTAATCGGCGGCGGCGGTGCAAAGCGACTCTCCCCCATAGGCGAGATCACGATAGGGGTTCTCGCCCAGGGGCAGCCAGACAAAGGGAAGGCCCTCGTAGTCCGATGAGAGCTCAGGGCGAGCCGCCCGAAGCGCCCGGTAGCGGACGAGGCTCGCCCAGGCATCCCAGCGCGTGGTCTCCTTGCGGTCCGGCATCACGCACACCATGTCGTTCGGAAGCTCGGGGATCGCATGCTTGTCGTTCTTGCTCACAGGTTTCCCTCCTCATTGCCGCGGATGCTCGTCGAGTGCCCCAAGCGCGCTCCAGCAAGCGCGTTGCTGGCGGTCTGGGCCTCACTGGTGCTCTGAGCTGCCCCGGCAAGCGTGGTGCATGCGGGGTCGCCCGGCAGAGCCGCTTGCGGACGAATTGCCCTGCGGCTCGCTTCACGTGGTTGCTGCAACCGTTTTTGATTGCTTGTTTTACGGAAATGCCCGGTGTTCGGCGCTCGTGCGCCGACGCGGCACGTGTTGCCGCCGCTGTCGTTCCTTGTGGCTGCTGCCACCGGGCAGGTGGTTGCCGCGCCCTCTTGTGCAAGATCATCGCCCCACGTTAGGCTCCCCTCCCCGGGTCGTGGCGCGTTCTGGACGCGCTCACCGGGGAGCCAGGCGCACCTTGTGTGCGCCCCGGCTGCACAAGATGGCACAGCAAATACGGCTGTCAAGCTACTGCTCCCCCGGGTACCTCGCCGAGCGCAGGAACGACCACGCCAATGCGAGCAGGAGGGTAGCGAACATCCACAGACGCAGATGTCTCGAATAGAGACAGCTCCGCCTAGGGAGGCTTACCAACGGACTAGACAGCTTCTATTTACTTGTTAGATTGATTGCTAGACACTGTTTTACCTCTCACACGCTGAAACCTGAACTTGATGTGCTAGGGGATCCCAACCCCCACTCTCGGGAACCATCGAATGCATCAATGGTATGTACGGATGCAATCGGTGTATGCCCTATTATGCGCCGTTCTATAACACCGTCAAGAACTTTTTTTGAATTTGATTGGAACGTTGATCTCCACGTTGATTTCTAACCTCAGCGAGACATCCCCAAGACTCAGCGAGACATGTCGCGATGAGTCCGGGAACCATAGTCCCTCGGGGGCTGGAAAGAGTGAATCCTCAACACCTAATTAGACGGTTTCGAGAGGGTCGGCCCCGCCTTCCTGAACTCCACGGGGCTCACGTGGCCGGGCGTCGAGCGGATCCTGAAGTTGTTGTGCCAGTGAGCGCAGTCTGACAGCTTGATCTGGAGGCCGCGAAGGTCGGAGAAGCCCTCCCGGCAGGCAAACTCGGCCTTCAACATATTTCAAGAGCTTTTTCGAAATAATCTTCGCAGGTAGATTAGTGCGCCAAATGGTGCCAAATGGTGGTGCCATATGGGACGGGTCCGTTTTGCACGTCTCTTGGCGCTTCAGTTCGCGCGTGAGACAGTTTCACCCGGCACAACTGTCTCATGCACCCGGTACAACCGTCTCGTCTCGAAACTCGGGCGGGTTTCGGACATCAGCGCCGTCTTCGGGCGGGTTTCGTACGCTCAGAGGCCTCCGAGCGTCCGATTGTCGCCCGAGAAGCCAGCTAGCGTCCGAATCCAGCCCGAAAGCGCGGCGAGCGTCCGAATGTCGCCCGGCGGCGCCGGTGGTGTCTGAACCTCGACCGGCAGCGCGGAGGGCAACTACATCTCGCCAGAAAGTCCGCAACCGAACTCGTTTCTATCGCGCGGCAGCAAAAAGCCCGGCACCGCGAAGGCACCGGGCTTCTCATGCTTCTGGAGCCAGCGACAGGAATCGAACCCGCAACCCGCTGATTACAAATCAGCTGCTCTACCGTTGAGCCACGCTGGCGTCTAGCTTGTTCAGGATACTGAAAGTGCGCCAACCGCGCAAGCATGCGAAATCAGGACAGAGGGAATTTCGCATCGCGCGTCGGCGGTTGCTCGCGTCCGGCTATCCGCGATTGCGCAGGGCCTCGAGTTTGGCCAAAGCTTCGGGCGAAAGACGGCTCCCGAGCGTGAGCTTCACCTGCGGCGCCTCCTCTGCCTCCGCCACATCGGCATCGATCGAGCGAATCTCGTCTACGAGCATTCTCGCCGAAATACGCGTGACACCCTTGCCCATGACCGTCGCCTGAATGGTACCGTCGCTCGTCACCACCGAGCACGCGCGTCCCGCCTCGCGCGCCTCGATGCACAGGCGCTGCACCACCGTGTCCGCAGATACACCTGTGGGCGAGAACTCGATTCGCACGCCCGCCTGCGGGAGGTTGGGCCGGTCCGCCGAAACGTTGCCCGCGCCGTCGAACACGATCACAGCATCATAACGGCGCTGCGCGAACGCGGCCACGTCCGCGATAAGCGCGGTGCGGGCGCGGTCGTAGACGTCGTTGGAATACGGGTCATCGGAGCGGTCGAAGATGAGCTGCTCGTAGCGCGGCGTCGCGTGGATGACGTTGTAGCCGTCGACCACCAAGAGCTCGCGCTGGCCGCGTGAGTTGGTGCCGCGGGCGGGGTCGACCACGGTGGACGACACGAATGCGGAGCCAAATGCGTTGCCAGCGCCGTACGTGCTGGCATCGACCGCCGCGCGCGCCGAGCCCTCGCCGAACCGCTTCGCCTTGGCTTTCTGCCGATTCTTCTTACTCACGAGCACCTCCCACTCCGTCCGTGGTGGGCGAAGCAGAGCTCGCCGCGCCCACCGTGGCAGACACTCCGCGAAACTCGGGCAAGAATGTTCCGAAATCAGCCTCAAAATGCGCCGTTTTTGGAACATTCTTGCCCGAGTTTGATAGGTCGGCAGCGCCGCAGGCGGAAGGCGCGGCGGCGTCTGCAAGTACCACCGAGGAACCTTCGAGCGCAGCGATGTTCACGCGCAGCCACTCGTAGCAGAGCGCCGTGGCCGCCTGGGCAACGTTGAGGCTCTCGGTCGCGCCGCGCTGCGGCAACTTGGTGAGGTCGTCGCAGGTCTCGAGCACGAGGCGGCTGATGCCGTCGCCCTCCGAACCCATCACGAGCGCGATGCGGCCGGTGAGCGGCGCGTCCCAGCAGCTGCCCTCGGCATGCTCGGAAGCGCCGACCGTCCAGAAACCCGCGGCTTTCAGCTGCTCGAGCGCGCGGGCAATGTTCGGCACGCGCGCGATGGGCAGGTGCATGACGGCGCCAGCGGAGGTCTTGTAGGTGGCAACCGTCACCTCGGCGGCGCGTTTGTTGGCGATGACCACGCCCACGGCCCCCACGACCTCGGCCGAACGCACGATGGCGCCGAAGTTGCCGGCATCGGTCACGTGGTCGAGCACCACAACAAGCGCGGGGCCCGTGCCACAGGCGGCATCGGCGCGGGCGATGATATCGGCGAGGTCCGCGTACGGGAAGGCACCCACCTCGAGCGCGATGCCCTGGTGCGCGCCATGGCTGGAGAGCGCGTCGAGCTGCTCGGCGGCGACGTACTCCACCGGGATGTTCGCCCCGCGCAGCTGGTCGACGAGCTGGGCGAGCGCTGCGTCGCGCCGGCCCTCGGCATCGGCCACGAGGGCGCGCTTCACCGGGAAGCCGGTGCGCAGCGCCTCGGCCGCCGCGCGACGTCCCTCGATGTACTCCCCCGCCGGGCGACGCGAGGCACCAGGGCGAGCCGCCGCACCGCGCACCGAAGAGCCGGCAGAACGGCCCTTCGACCTGCCCGCATCCGACGAAAGGCCCTTGCGAACCGGCGTGCGCCCCCGCCGCTCGCGATTACCGCCCGTACCCTGTCCACCACGGCCGACGCCCGCGCCTTGGCGCTGCCGTTTGCCGCCGCTTTGCTTTGCCATGCCATCTCCTTGCGTCCGTTTTGCTGGATAGCAGTATAGAGAATTGAGCCTTGTCACTGGGACAGCGGCACTTTGCCCAAAAGAAAATCCTCGACCGGAAAGGCGTTTGGCCCAACTACCAACGCATACGCGCCCGGATATCGTTGAACGAATTCACCCAAGCCTTTCAGGCTCTTTACGCGGCCACGTTTTACCTCAATCGCCGTTCGCTTACGACCTTGCGCGCACGGACGATAATCACCGCGGGAATCTCGCGCTCTGCGGCAAAGCACGACTCACGAAACCCGTCGATCACAAAGCCGTGGGTAAAGCATGCCTCAAAGATATCCTGCAGGGACCGATGAAAGTAGAGGTGCTCTTGCGGCTGACCGGGGATTGCCTTGCCTCGATAGCTGTGCGGCGTGCTATAGCGCTCTGTCCTGGTCACAAAGCATGGATGCTGCGTCGCAAAAACGAATATGCCGTCTTCGACAAGCAGGCGGTGCGCAGCATCGAAGAGGTTATCGAGTGCCGCGATATCCATGATTGCCATATTGGAAACGGCCTTGGTGAACGGCCGTGCACGCGCGAGCGAGCGCAAGCTATCCGCATCGGTGGCATCCGCCACGACGAACTCAATGCGGTCCGCGTATCGTTCTTGGCGGCAACGGGCGAGCTCGATCATGCGGGGCGAATAATCGAACGCGAGCACATCCACTCCGCGCTCCGCAAGGTAGGCAGCATAGTTGCCGTTGCCACACGCCACGTCAAGCACGAAATCGCCCGGCTGTGGATCGGGCAAGTCGGTTACGCCCGGTCGAACCGTCTGACGATGGAAAGCGTTTGACGCATCGCCCATCGCCGCATCCCAGAAGACGGCGTTCGCCTCCCATGCCTCACGACTATCGGCAACCTCGTGTTCCATGGTATGGCCGCCTTCCAAAGCATCAGCATGAGACACTTTAACCCGGCACAACTGTCTCATTAGGCGCGCTTGAGGCGGGAGCCGGCGGCGGTGTCCTCGATCACGAGACCCATGTCGCGCAGCTGGTCGCGGATGGCGTCGGCACGGGCCCAGTCCTTGGCGGCGCGAGCCTCGGCGCGGGCAGTGAGGATGACCTCGGCCGCTTCGTCCACGCTATCGCCCGTGTACCCCGCAAGCCCGGCGGCCACGCCGAGCAGCCCCACCGGCAGCTCCTCCTTGGGCTCGCGAAGCTTGACGCCCAAGATGGAGAACGCGCCCGCGATCCCCGCGGAGCAGGCGAAGCACGCCTCTGCGTCCGCAGCGCCGCCCACCTCGTCGAGGTAGGTATTCGCCTCGGTCACGAGCTGGAAATAGGCAGCCACCGCACCCGCAGTGTTGAAGTCGTCGTTCATCGCGGCCTCGAACTCCGCGGAGGCATGTTCGGCGGCGGCGATCAGCGCTGCGGCGCGATCGGCATCGGGCTCGCCAGATGCATGATTCGCCGCCCACACGAGATTCTCCACGCACGTGGCAATGCGCTCGAGCGAGTTCTCAGCGCCCTCCAGGCGCTCCCAAGAAAAGTCCAGCGGCGAGCGATAGTGCGTCTGCAGCATAAGCAGGCGGAGCGCCGCGGCCGAGTGCTTCTCCAGCACCTCGGCCAGGGTGAAGAAGTTGCCGAGGCTCTTGGACATCTTCTCGCCGTCTACGAGAAGCATTCCCGTGTGCATCCACGTGTTGGCGAAGCCCTCGTGCCAGCAGCAGGTGGCCTGCGCGCACTCGTTCTCGTGATGCGGGAATGCCAGGTCGGAGCCACCGCCGTGGATGTCGATCGGCGTGCCCAGGTAGCGGTGAACCATGGCGGCGCACTCGGTGTGCCAGCCGGGGCGCCCCTCGCCCCACGGGCTCGGCCAGCTGGGCTCGCCCGGCTTGGCGGCCTTCCAGAGGGCGAAGTCGAGCGGGTCGCGCTTCTCCTCCCCCGCCGCGATGCGCGCGCCCACCATGAGGTCGTCCACGTTGCGGCCGGATACCTCGCCGTAGCTGGAGTCGCTGCGCACGGAGAAGTACACGTCGCCGTTATCGGCAGCGTACGCGTGCCCCTGCTCGATCAGGCTCTTGATCATGCCGATCATGGGGCCGATTTCCTTGGTGGCACGCGGGCGAATATCCGGGTCCATCACGTTGGCGGCGCGCATGACGCCGATGAACTTGTCCGAGAACTCCGTCGCGACC
>OLPF01000635.1_pt1 | contig 35178 bp, 26 predicted proteins | sample 1673121 | NCBI WGS metagenome assembly OLPF01 (sample SAMEA3136756, study PRJEB25190) | human gut metagenome
CTAAACCCGAAAAATCATCGTGACTAAACCCGCAACAACTAATTGAACACAAACATCCGCGCCGGCGCAGGTCCGCCTTCCTCTGCGCGGCCAGCGCCGAATAGAACGGACCCGAGGTCCACGGCCCGGTCTTCAGCCGTTTCGGCCGGTAGGGACGGTACGACCCGTTCTCGTTGGACGCGAACCACAGGCCGCGCCTCAGCTCGCGTGACACCGTGGACTTGTCCCGACCGATTTCCTCCGCGATCTTCCGGACGCTCAGATGCTGTTCGCAATGCAGCTTCTCGATCAGGATCCTCTCCTCGGACGACAGGTGCGAATACTGTTGACCCATGAGTGCAACACCTTCTTAAGTTAGAAACTTCGAACACTTCCAACCCTAGACAAGGTGTTGCACTTCTATTTAGAACCCGGGGCGTAAACACGATTGCCTTCAAAGAAGATGGTCGTGACTGTGCTGGAATCAATGTTCGGTGCTATGAAGCGAAGCGTTGGTTGTGTGTCTAAGCTGGCCGCATTGTTGAATGAGTCTCAACTTCGGGGTGTCGTTTTATCGGCTGTGATGTTATTGTGGCGCGACACGCCAGCTTTATAGGCGATGAGTGGTGGCATCAGATGAGTTCGCTTGTACGTCTCCATTCTTTGTTGAAATATGTTATGCAAAGTGTGTAATTGGCATATGAAACTGTCATATTTGATGTGTTGCGTTGCGTTTATGTGAACTTATTTTCATTGTGCATATCGTTATCAATTTGTTATCAAGGACGATCGCGAGTGAAATGCGCTCATTTATATAATGGCTGTTGCATGGCTGCCCTTGAGGGACGTTCCTCTGGCATGGCTTTGCAATGAGCCGCGATGTGGTCGTAACCAACGTGGGATTCGATTGTGCGGCGAAGAAAAAATGATGGGGGGGGAGTCGCCCTCCATCATTCAGGAAAGGGAACTGAATGGTTTATAACATTCACATATTGCAAACAAGGAAAACCGGTCGTGTGGTTGCTGCTGCGGCTGCATCCGTGCTGTGTTGCATGGGGGCTGTATTTCCAGCGACTATCGGAGTGACTGCGGCGTCGGCCGATGAACCCGTCGAATTGGTCGTCAACGGCGGATTCGAAGACGATCTTAATGGTTGGAAGTCTGGAACGGTGTGGAATAGCTCCGCATCGTCCATTGCCGTCACTGCGGATGATGTGCATGGTGGCAGTGGCGCCTTGAGCGTTACTGATCGTACATCCTCTGATGCTGGTGCAATCCAGTCTCTTGATGGCAAGGTGGAAAAAGGACAGACATATACCGGAAGTATGTGGGTCAAGGCCACGGAAGACGGTGAATTCAATATCACTGTTTGTTCGGGTAATGGTTCCGGATGTGACCAGATTGCGACCGGAACGGCGAAAGCGGGTGAGTGGACACAAATTTCAGGTACTGGAACGTTAGGTGGTAGTGGTGATTTCACCAGTCCCTCGCTGGTGATTGAAAACAAGTATGGCACGAGCAATGCCGACTTCATTGTCGACGACATTTCCGTAACCGGTTCGGATTCTGGTTCCTCATTCGTGCCGCCGACTACGGGTACGGCAACGGCAGCCAAGGCTTTCGGCGACTATTCAAACCCGATTATCGATTATTGGTATGGCGCCGATCCGTGGGCTATGGAATACAACGGACGCGTATATATCTACACTACGGGTGATGGCACTTCTGTGAATGCTGATGGCTCGTTGAATTATGACTATGAATATGACAGTACTGGGCAGATCAAGGACAATTCGTTCGCTCAAGTAAAGACCATCAATGTTCTGTCCAGTGATGACATGGTCAATTGGCGTAATGAGGGTTACATTCGTGTGGCTGGAGAACAGGGGGTGGCCACCTGGGCCAGCAATTCCTGGGCTCCTGCCGTCGCTCATAAGACCATCAACGGTAAAGAGAAGTTCTTCCTGTATTTCGCCAATGGCGGCAGCGGTATCGGTGTGCTGACCTCGGATTCTCCTGTTGGTCCGTGGAAGGACGAAACCGGTGAGCTGTTGATTAAGGGCGGTACTCCTGAATCCGCTGGTGTGGTCTGGCTGTTTGATCCCGCGGTGTTCGTGGATGATGACGGGCAGGGCTACCTGTATTACGGAGGTGGTGTTCCGACAGGCGAGGAAGAACATCCGAACACGGCTCGCGTTATTAAACTGTCCGATGACATGCTGCATACCGAAGGTGAGGCTCAGGCCATAGACGCACCTGCCATGTTTGAGGACTCCGGGATTGCCAAGATAGGTGGTACTTATTACTACTCGTATTGCACTAATTTCAGCCATGACAACGTAATTGATGGTAACACGGTCGGTTACGGCAATATCGCGTATATGACTTCAGACAACCCGATGGGGCCGTTCACTTATCAGGGTGAGATTCTGAAGAATCCGAGCACGTATTTCGGTGTTGGCGGCAACAATCATCACGCGATGGTTCAACTTGGCGACCAGTGGTATATGACCTACCATGCGCAAACGGTGGCAAAGGAATTGATGAACGGCGGTAATCTTGACGCGGCGCATGGCTACCGAAATACTCATCTCGATCCGATTACGGTTAACGAGGATGGTTCCATTGCCGATATTGCAATGACATATGAGGGTCTCTCTTCGGTGAAGAATCTGGACGCGTATCAAGATGGAGGCATTCCAGCTTCCACCATTGCATGGGATTCCGGCATTCAGAACGCATATGACCTGACTTCTGGTGTGCGCGTGGTCGATATGACTACAGACAATTCCGAAGGTCAGAAGCTCAGCAATATTAATAATGGTGAGTGGACGTCTTTGGCGAATGTCGATTTCGGGAATAACGGCGCCTCTTCGCTGACTGTGACTGCAGCTGGCAAAGCCGGAGGCATCCTTGAGATTCGTCTTGATGATCCGGATTCCGAACCTGTGGCTTCTATTTCGATTCCTGCCGGTGATGGATCCGAGTACGCCGATTACACGACCACCCTTGAGGGTGTGACAGGGGTGCATCATGTGGTGTTCTCCTTCAAATCCGATGGTGGTGCGAATGCTCAGGATGAGCTGTACGACATCACTACGTACACTTTCACGGAGTCGCAGGATGAAACTCCTTCGACTCCGGTGGACAAGTCTGATTTGCAGAGCGCAGTGAATGAGAATTCCAGCCTGAACGCTTCCGATTACACGGAAGAGAGCTGGAAGGTGTTTGCTGACGCATTGCAGAAGGCTCAGGCGGTATTGCAGGATGAATCCGCTACTGAACAGCAGGTTCAAGATGCGCTTGCTGCATTGAATAGTGCACGTGCCGGTCTGAAGCTGGCTGATGATTCCACTGATGGCAATGCCGACGGCTCCAATGACAATGCTTCCGATGCCGTTGATGACACGGATGGCGTGGATTTGGCACAAACCGGTTCCTCTGTCTTGCCTGGTGCTGTGATTGTCGCTTGCTTGGCTCTCACTGGTGTGATCGTAGCGCGAGTGCGTCGCGAGATGCGCTAGTTACCTCTTGGTAATGCGGTCATCCCGTAGCGGCAGCCTCGGGATGACCGCACATGAAACCTAGAACTGGTACTTGTTCAAGCGTAAGTTTTGGCAGTGGTAATGTCCATCACTTATCCATATGCGGGAATGTCTTATCGTCATTCATTGCTGATTTGTGCGGGCATGCTATTGGAATACGCACTCGATGTTGAGTGCTTATCATGAAAGTTTAAAAGACTTATGAATTATTTACGACAAAAAATTTCGGCTAGTGCTATCGCGGTGTTGTCGACTTGTGGGTTGATTTTGGCGCCAATGCCGGTCTTTGCGGATGATTCAACGCCATCTTCAACGCCATCGGATGGCAGTTACACCACGACTGATAGCGGTGATGGCACGTATTCCATTCCCATGTTGAACACGGATGTTCCGGATATCAGTGTTATTCGTGTGTCGAAGGACGATCCGAATAACAAAGACGGTCGTGATGTGTATTACATGGTGAGTACCACTATGGAGCTCAGTCCCGGATCTCCAATTATGAAATCCTATGATCTGGTCAATTGGTGGATAGTCACGTACGTGTATGATCGCATTTCTATGAGCGATGCTTCATCCTTGCGCAATGGAGCTAGCTCGTATGGCGAAGGCGAGTGGGCTCCGTCGCTGCGCTATCACAATGGCCGCTTCTACGTGTTATTCAATACGAACAACCTTAATGGCGCTTATATCTACTACACCGATGATATTGAGAATGGTCCTTGGACGAAGATTGCCCTTAATCGGGGATTCCATGATCCGTCATTGTATTTTGATGAGCAAGGGAGTCCTTGGATTATCTCCGGCGTCAACCAATATAGGCTGTCCGATGATTTAACCACGGTGGTGGAGAGCCATGAGAATATCATCTCTGCCGAACAGTTCACTGATGATCTTGGTGAGACTCCTACCGGATTTGAAGGATCTCAGACTTTCAAAATCGGTGATTATTTCTATACTCCAACGATTTACTGGGGCAAAGACGGTCGTACGGTGATGCTGCTGCGCACCACTGATTTGCTTGATGGCTCCAAATACGAAGCCAAAAAGTATTATCTAGGTGCTTTCGCACAAGGTAGCCTTGTTGAAGTCGACAACGGTGATGGCACGACGTCTTGGCATGGATTCTTCTTCCGAGACACATATCCGACCGGACGTATTCCCGGTTTGATTCCTGCAACGTGGGGTGATGACGGATGGCCTGTGTTTGGGGACAATAATCAGGTAAGCGCGTCGGACACCTACGACAAACTGATTGATTTGCCTGCTGATTTGGAGAATCTGGTTCGCCAGCGTTCCCTGGTCAATTCGGACGATTTTGATAATGACGCGCCTCATCAGTCTTATCAGGATCAGGATTGGTGGACTCTGGAGGAGCCTCCTCAGGTTGACGATTCTCTGATTGGAATCGAGCTGGTGGACAATGGCGATTTCGAAAACGGGACTGAATCGTGGACCCCTCAGTGGAATGGTACGCTTACCGCGATTACGGATGGTTCTCTTTCTGGAACCACGAGTCTTGCTGTGACGAATCGTGGCGAATACAATGGCGCTGGCCCGGGTCAATCTATGGATGGAAAATTGCAGCAGGGCGTGACATATCGTGCCAGTGCAACGATTCGATACGACCATGAGATGGACGGCGTCGATTCATCGGCTGTGACTTCCCACCTGTTTTATGTGGCGATTCAATATGCAGACGGCACAATTAATCGTGTGGCCACAGGAACAGTGAAACGTGGGGAGACGACTACTATCACAGGTGAGTTCTCCATCCCATCCGACGCTAATGTGGAAGGTTCCAAACTCATTGTCGAAACCGCGTGGGGTGCGGAAGGCACGTGCATGGATTACGTCATCGACGATATTTCCCTGATCGGTCTTGCTGATGAGAAGGAATATCCGGTCGCCGAAGAATACCAACCCAATGGTTCGAATCTTGATTTGGTATGGGAATGGGGACATAATCCAGATAACCGATATTGGTCTCTCACTGATCGTGAAGGCTGGTTGCGTTTGACCAATGGGCACAAGGTTTCCGCCACGGCCAAATATATGAAAGGCACTTATGGCGACCTGACATATTTTGAAACCGCCCGTAACGTTTTGTCGCAGCGTACCTTTGGCGGATCCATGTCTGTGGAAACCCACATGGATGTCAGTCATATGAAGGATGGAGACACCGCAGGCCTCGCTACATATACCCGTAGTTTTGCCTATGCCGCTGTGCGTCAAGAAAATGGACAGCGAACGTTGGGTGTGGTCAAGCGTGTCTACGACAATGGCGTGAAGGACGCGGACGGTAATATCGTTGACGATACGATTGATCGTGACGCTGAAGAGGCCTTTGTATCGGGCGGCACAGTGACATTGCCAGATGATGCGACCAATGTGTGGATCAAGTCGGACAACACACTGGATAATGCGAGTGGTAAGTTGACGATTCAGTATTGGTACAGTCTGGACGGTAAGCAATGGTCCAAGCTTGGCGACGAGCAGGGGCCGCTGACTTACGATTGGAGCTTGTCGCACTTTAAGGGGTATCGAATCGGCTTGTTCAATTACGCCAAGGAGAATACGGGTGGTTATGTCGATTTTGATTACTATGACTTGAGCGACGTGTTGACTTCTGACGGCAAAGCTGTGGATACGTCTAAGCTGCGTTCGGCCATTGATCAGGCTGACTCTCTGCAGTCTGCGGAATATCCTATGGATGAGTGGGATAAGATGCTCACGCTACTTGATAAGGCAAAGCAGGCGTTGGCATCCGATCCTTCCACGCAAAATGAGGTGGATGCCCCGCAGCGTGCACTGAGTTTGCAGCTCGCGCAATTGGCGGTTGACCGTCAGTCTGGTGATGGCGGAAATCCTGGTGGTGGTGATCAGACCGGTGATGGTGATCAGACCAGTGACGGTAACCAGTCGGGTAACGGCGATCAGACCGGTGATGGCGGCCAGCAACAGTCTTCTACTGCTGATGATAATTCATCTGAACTGTCATCAACTGGTTCGTCCGTAACGCCGATGGTGCTGTCTGCAATTGCCCTGATGCTGGCTGGCATCAGTGTCATTCGGATACGCCGCTCTTCGCGCTGAAATATCGCCGCAGCCTGTTGGTTGCAGCGATTGAATGTGCGGAATCAGTGATGTGTCGCAATGGTGGGTTGTGCGAATGCTCGGCAACGTGGATTCGTACAACCCATCCTGTTATGTTGAGACCGCGGCGTGAGACATGGTGGAGCATGACATCGGCGTAGAATGTGCGATTTTGGAAACAAAGGAGCTGGTGTGTGGGCGGCTGGCAGTTTTCATTTCGAATCGACGGCGTTCTCCTGATATCAAGTATGGCTGTGTATCTATGTTGCCGTTATGTGGTGATGTTAGCGGAGTGAGTAATTCGGATATGGTTCGCCCTTATGAACATATGTATGGCTTATGTCGTCCGCCGAAGCATGGTTGCGATTAGCGAAAATCAGGTATTGCGGCGTTATGTCCGGCGCCATGTCATTATCGTATGGCGCACTCACGATACAATACCGTCCTAGCATGGGCGTCGCGGCATGAGACGACGCATTGTGCAGACAGGTGTGGCGTCGAACAACGAACGCGAGGTAAACGTAGATGGCGGTGAATTCCAGCGTGGAGAAACAGCCGGTCGACCAGCAGGCGAGCGGTGAGGTGCAGGCTGAAATCGATACGCGGTCCGATGGTGTTTCGCCCATGCCCAACGATGTTTCCAAACATAACGATGTTTCCAAGCATCCGGTGGCGTCCATTCCCGAATCGACGCTGTCGCTGGCCGATATTGAGCGTAAGCGCTCGCATCCTGCATTGTGGCTGGCTTATGCGCTGCTGGTGATTGCGGCCATTGTGGTGCCGTATTGGTGGGGGCGTGCGATTGCGGTGAACGATACGCAGTGGCTGCTTGATAATTTGAGCGCGCTTGAGCCGCGCGGCGCCGCGTTTGTTGCCTGGACGGTGACGCTGATTGCCGTTTCCGGCCTTGGTCTGCTGGTTGTTGACGCCCATCGGCGCTTGTGGGGCGCGGTTTTTGTGATTGGCTTGGCGGCGGAGCAACTCATTGCCGGCCTGTGCATTCTGAAAATTGATTTTTGGTATGCGACATATGTGGTGTACGGAGAGTCGTCGGCATTGGCGAATGCGGCGAATCTTGGCATTATTCCAGTTGGTATTGGCGTTGCCGTTTTCGCGGTGCTGTGGGTGGGATTGTTGGTGACGATTAAAAAAGAGTCGCCGTTGAATGTGCTGACGCGCAGTTGGGCGTCGTTTATCTTATTTTTTGTGATTGAGACGATTGCTTTGCTTGTTGTGATGTTTGGCGGCCTGCTGACGTTGGTCTGATTCGTGGTGTCTGGTGCTCCTGTATAATTGACCCTTGGCGTATTTCGCCCGCGGATAGAGAGCGCGCCGGCATCGGGCCGGTAGCACCGCGCAGCAATATAAGGAGGATGCCGTGGCACTGACGGCTGAAGAAAAGCAGGAAATCATCGCTAAGTACGCGACCCATGAAGGTGACACCGGCTCTCCGGAGGTCCAGGTGGCTCTGCTGTCCAAGCGTATCGCCGACCTGACCGAGCACCTCAAGGAGCACAAGCACGACCACCACTCCCGTCGTGGCATGCAGCTGATGATCGGTGACCGTCGTCGCCTGCTTGACTACCTCAAGCGCGTCGACATCAACCGTTACCGTTCCCTCATCGAGCGTCTGGGTCTGCGTCGATAATTGAAGACTTCCGCCCGAGTACCTAGGATGGTGCTCGGGCGTTTTACATATCGCCAGCCAACGGCAACAACGGCAAGAGGGTTAGAGGATAGGCCAGCAGGTAAGGCCGACGAGAGAACCCGAATGAAGGGGTTGACACGAGGAACGACGGCCAAGGGGCCAGTCGAAACAAGGTATGTGACGTCCGCTGAAGAGGACAGTTGCGGTTCAAGCGAGTCGCCAAACCGCAGCACAGTATGTAGGAATAAATAGAAAATTAAAGAAGGAGGAACCCTATGGAGGGTCCCGAAATCAAGGCCGTTGAGGCCGTAATCGACAATGGATCGTTTGGTAAGCGCACGCTGCGCTTCGAGACCGGCCGCCTCGCCCAGCAGGCCGATGGCGCTGTGGCCGCCTACCTCGACGACGATTCCATGATTCTGTCCACCACCACCGCCGGTTCCAGCCCGAAGGAGAACTACGACTTCTTCCCGCTGACCGTCGATGTTGAAGAGAAGATGTACGCTGCCGGCAAGATCCCGGGCTCGTTCTTCCGTCGTGAAGGCCGCCCGAGCTCCGAGGCCATCCTCGCCTGCCGTATCATCGACCGCCCGCTGCGTCCGCTGTTCCCGCACACCCTGCGCAACGAAGTGCAGGTCGTCGAGACCGTGCTCGCCGTGAACCCTGATGACGCTTACGATGTCATCGCCCTGAACGCCGCTTCCGCTTCCACCATGATCTCCGGCCTGCCGTTCGAAGGCCCGGTCTCTGGTGTGCGTCTGGCGCTGATTGATGGCCAGTGGGTCGCCTTCCCGCGTTGGAGCGAGCGTGAGCGCGCCGTGTTCGAGATTGTGGTCGCTGGCCGCGTGATCGAGAACGGTGATGTTGCCATCGCCATGATCGAGGCCGGTGCCGGCAAGAACGCCTGGCACCTCATCTACGACGAGGGTCAGACCAAGCCCGATGAGGAAGTCGTTGCCGGTGGTCTTGAGGCCGCCAAGCCGTTCATCAAGGTGATTTGCGAGGCTCAGGACGAGCTCAAGAAGATCGCCGCCAAGGAGACCAAGGAATTCCAGCTCTTCCCGGAGTACACCGACGAGCTGTACGCCCGCATCGACGAGATCGCTCACAAGGATCTGGACGAGGCCCTCTCCATCGCCGAGAAGCTGCCGCGCCAGGACCGCATCCACGAGATCAAGGAGCACGTGCGCGAGGTGCTCGCGGACGAGTTCACCGATATGGACGATGCCGAGAAGGACAAGGAACTCGGTAACGCCTTCAAGGAACTGCAGCGCCAGATTGTGCGTCGCCGCATCCTGACCGAGGACTACCGCATCGACGGCCGTGGCCTGCGCGACATCCGCACCCTGTCCGCCGAGGTGGACATTGTGCCTCGCGTGCACGGTTCCGCCCTGTTCCAGCGTGGCGAGACCCAGATTCTGGGCGTCACCACGCTGAACATGCTCAAGATGGAGCAGCAGATCGACGCGCTGTCCGGTCCGCAGTCCAAGCGTTACATGCACAACTACGAGATGCCGCCGTACTCCACTGGTGAGACCGGCCGCGTCGGTTCCCCGAAGCGCCGCGAAATCGGCCACGGCGCCCTCGCCGAGAAGGCTCTCGTGCCGGTGCTGCCGAGCCGCGAAGAGTTCCCCTACGCCATCCGACAGGTCTCCGAGGCCATCGGTTCCAACGGTTCCACTTCGATGGGTTCCGTGTGCGCCTCCACGCTGAGCCTTTTGGCTGCCGGCGTGCCGCTGAAGGCTCCGGTTGCCGGCATCGCCATGGGCCTCGTGTCCGGCGACGTTGATGGCAAGCACATCTTCAAGACCCTCACCGATATTCTGGGTGCCGAGGATGCCTTCGGCGACATGGACTTCAAGGTGGCCGGTACTTCCGAGTTCATCACCGCCCTGCAGCTCGACACCAAGCTCGACGGCATCCCCGCCGACATCCTGGCCGCCGCTCTGCAGCAGGCCAAGGAAGCCCGCGCCACGATTCTCGAGGTCATCAACGAGTGCATCGACGGCCCGGCCGAGATGAGCGAGTTCGCTCCGCGCATCATCACCACCTCCGTCCCGGTTGAGAAGATCGGCGAAGTCATCGGCCCGAAGGGCAAGATGATCAACCAGATTCAGGAAGACACCGGCGCTGAAATTGCCATCGAGGATGACGGTACCGTCTTCATCTCCTCCGAGGGTGGCGAGGCTGCTGAGAAGGCCAAGGCCATCATCGACCAGATTGCCAACCCGCACGTGCCCGAGGCCGGCGAAACCTACAACGGCAAGGTCGTCAAGACCACGTCGTTCGGCGCTTTCGTGAACCTCACCCCCGGCACCGACGGCCTGCTGCACATCTCCCAGATCCGCAACCTGGCCAACGGCGAGCGTATTGACGCTGTCGAAGACGTGCTCAAGGAAGGCGACACCGTTGAGGTGATCGTTCAGGGTGTCGATGATCGCGGCAAGATCTCCCTGGCCATTCCTGGTTTCGAGGATCAGGAGAACAACGCCCGCCCGAGCCGTGGCGATCGCGATGACCGCCGTGGCGGCCGTGGCCGTGGTGACCGTGACGATCGCCGTGGCGGCCGTGGCCGTCGCTCCGATCGCGATGACCGTGACTTCGACGATCGTGACGACCGTCCGCGTCGCCGTCGCTCCGATGACTTCGAGGATGATTACGACGACCGTCCGCGTCGCCGTCGCTCCGATGACCGTGACTTCGATCGCGATGATCGCGATGATGATCGTCCGCGTCGCCGTCGTTCTGCCGACCGTGACTTCGACGATCGCGATGACCGTGATGCTCGCGACTCCCGTGACGATGATCGTCCGCGTCGCCGTCGCTCTTCCGATCGCGATGACCGTGGCGATCGTGATGACCGCCGTGGCGGTTCCCGTGGCCGTGGCCGTGGCTCGGACCGTAACCCGCGCTACGCCACCGACGACAACTACGACGACTACCGCGCCGACCGCGAAGAGCGTACTGAGCGCCCGCGTCGCCGCGTCCGTCGCGACTTTGATCCGTTCGAGGACTAAATCCCTCTCACGGATCGGTCGCGGCATAGCCGCTCCCCTCACCTACGGGAAGCCCGGTAGGGCTTCCCGCTTAACGGTTCGGCATTCGAGGACTGATCGTTCTCTAGCTTCTCTCGGGTGAGAAGGGCTTGATCGCAAACCAAAAGGCTTCTATACCGTTTCATTCGGTATAGAAGCCTTTTTGGTTTTTCGGCTTCTTCGCGCTGCATATTTCGATGTTGAATAAGGCACTCGTGCTGCCGCCATGTACGTTTAGTTGTCGGTTGACAACTATTCCCATGCATCAAGAATGGCGGATGATCATCGAAGGTACTCATGGGCGTTGATCACTGTGGCAACAACAAAGGCCGGGCCCTTGTGAGAGCCCGGCCTTTATGCCGTATGGCGGCGGATTAATCCTTAAAGGCTAATCCGTTGTCAATCAGCGTTACAGAATCGCCATGCACACGAAGTCCAGAATGAACAGCGCGGCCACAGTCCAGATGATCGGGTGAACCTCCTTGGCCTTGCCCTTGCAGGTCTTCACGATGCAGTACATGATGAAGCCTCCGGCGATGCCGTAGGAGATGGAGTAGGAGAAGGCCATGAACACGGCGGCGAAGAACGCCGGAATGGCTTCGGCGATGTCGTCCCACTTGACTTCCTTCAGGGAAGCGGCCATCATGCAGCCGACGATCACCAGCACGCCGGCGGTTGCGGCGGACGGCACGGCGGAGACGACCGGGGCCAGGAACGCGGACAAGGCGAAGCAGATCGCCACAACCACGGAGGTCAGGCCGGTTCGGCCGCCTGCGGCGATGCCGGCGGAAGACTCGACGTAGGTGGTGGTGTTCGAGGTGCCGCAGATGGCGCCGATGGAGGTGGCGATGGAGTCGGCGAACAGGGCCTTGTCCATCTTGGAGGAGAAGCCGTGGCCGTTCTCCAGAGCCTTCTCATCCTCGGCGGAGAAGATGCCGGTGCGGCGGCCGGTGCCGATGAAAGTGCCCAGGGTGTCGAACGTATCGGACATGGAGAAGGCGAAGATGGTCACGATGACCAGCGGCAGCTTGGTCGGATCAGAGAACAGTGCCGGGAAGCCCTCGGCGGAGAAGATCGCGCCGAAGGTCTGCGGCAGCTGGGAGAAGGTCTCGCTGATGGACTGCGAGTTGGACCAGGTGGTCACGCCGAACGGGATGCCGATTACGGTGGTGATGGCGATGGCCAGCAGCATGCCGCCCTTAACCTTCATCACGGTGAACACAATGGCCAGTACGAGGCCGATCAGGAAGACCCACAGCACCTTGTCGTTGAAGTTGGCCAGACCCGGGGTAGCCGCAACGGCACCGCCCTTGGCGGCGGCCTTCGGATCGCCGGGAGTGAACTTGATCAGGCCGACGTTCAGCATGCCCACGTAGGCCACGAACAGGCCGATGCCGCCGCCGATGGCGTGTTGCAGGGACTCCGGGATGGCCAGGATGATCATCTTGCGGATCTTGGTGACGGTGATGAGGATGTTGATCAGGCCGCACAGGAACACCATGCACATGGTCTGCTGCCAGCTGAAGCCGAGGCCGAAGCACACGGTGTAGGTGAAGAACGCGTTGAGGCCCATGCCGGCGGCCTGGGCGTACGGCACGTTGGCGAACAGGCCCATGACCAGGGTGCCGATGATGGCCGCGATGATGGTGGCCAGGAACACGCCGCCCCACGGCATACCCGTCTGCGACAGGATCTGCGGGTTGACGACGATGATGTAAGCCATCGCGAAGAACGTGGTCAGGCCGGCCAGAATCTCAGTCGAGACGGTCGTGCCGTTTTCCTTCAAATGGAAGAACTTCTCCATTTACTCTCTACTTCCTTGGGTTTATGCGGGGCTGCGCACCGCGTGCATAATGCTGCGGCTGGCCCCGGCGAGAATTGCGACTCGCCCTGATCGGCCTGCCCAACGCGCGTCAGGCGCTGCGCACCCAATCAGAACCGTGGCCGATTATAGCTTGTGGAGGCAACGTGAACGGGTCCGGGAGTAGACTGACTGCCAGAATAATTCGGAACAACTCAGGGGACACGCAGGACACACCCGTGGAAGGAAGGCGCGCGATGAAACCGGCCGTCGAAGTCAGCATCACCTCTTGGAAGAAGAATGTCGTCAAGCCCGGTCAGGAGTACGGCCGCGTACTGCTGATGCCCGGCACCGGCTACAACTGCGACCGTCCGCTGCTCTACTGGTCGGCCCAGGCTCTGGTCGAGGCCGGCTGGCGAATCGACCGCATGAACGTACGCAACGCTTCCGACGACCTGTCCACGGTGATTCCGGTCCTCAATCAGGCGATTGACGGCTGGGTGGCCGCCGCGCGCGAGTCCGGCGCGGGTAAAGCCGGTGATTCCGGGGATGGCGTTGCCGCCGATGATTCTGCTACCGTGCTGGCCGATGGCGCAGCTGGCTCGCCGAACCGTGATTCCGACACCCCGTCCGGCCCTCGCCTGTTGCTGATCGGCAAGTCGCTGACGACGATGACCTACCCACATGTGGCCTCACACTACGGTCTGCCGTTCGTGCTGCTGACCCCGGTGCTGCATCACGCCGACTTCGATCCATCCGCCCGGGTGATTCCGGTGCCGGCTGTCGGCGATGATATCGTCGCCGAATCCGAGGCCCCGAGCGTGGCCGAAGCAAGGGCGATCATCCGCGCGGAACAGGCCGGCCAGTCGCACGCCGCCAGCTCCCGATACTCCGGCCCGGCACCGCTGATCTGCGCCGGCACCGCCGACCCGTTCTACGATCAAGCCCGCGCCAACGCGCTCACCCCGCACGTGCACGAATACCCGGATGCCAACCATTCGATCGAGGTGCCCGGCCACTGGCGTCGCTCGCTCGACTATCTGAAGGAAGTCACCGCGTCCGTAGCCCAGTACGCCGCCACGCTGTAATGCCCCGCGACACGCCCGAATTCTGCAATGTCGCTGACCATCCGTAATCTAATCATCCGTAAACCACAGACCGTTGGTTGAAGTGCGCGCGAGTGCATTTCCGAAGTTTGGTTCGCCAAGCCAGCGCAGGTTGAGAGATATAAGCCCGTCAAGGGCCGGCGAAGGTCGCTTCGCGAGATTATATTGCTCTGCCTGTGCGCAGGGCTTTTTTGTTGCCCGGCCGAAAGTTCCGAACTCCAAGTCAACGGCCGACTTAGGAAGGAACGCCATGAAGAGGCCCGAAAAGGAAGCGGTAGTCGCTCAGCTTACGGAAGAATTCCGTAACGCTGACGCCGTCTACCTGACCGAGTACCGCGGGCTTACCGTTCCGCAGATTTCCGATCTGCGTGAAAAGCTAGGCCGCGATACTTCCTACACCGTGGCAAAGAACACGCTGGCACGCATCGCCGCCAAGGAAGCGGGCATTGAGGGTCTCGACGAGATTCTCTCCGGCCCGACCGCCATCACCTTCGTGAAGGGCGACTTCATCGAGGCTGCGAAGGTCATCCGTGACTTCGCCAAGGACAACAAGGCTCTTGTCATCAAGGGTGCCGCCGCTGACGGCACTGTCTACGATGCCGAGGGCGCCAAGAAGCTGGCAGACCTCAAGTCCCGCCCGCAGCTGCTTGCCGAATTCGCCGGCGACATCAAGGCATCGATGGCCAAGGCCGCGTACCTGTTCAACGCTCTGCCTACCAAGGCTGTGCGCACGATCGACGCCCTGCGCGAAAAGCAGGAGAAGGCTGCCTGATTTACGCCCTCACGGCATGAATCAGTCGCTTCGATAATTTAAACAATAAGGTTTATTAGGCAGCGGATCTACCACTTCGTCCGCCGCCAAGATTGAAAGGAAGCCATAATGGCTAAGTACACCAACGATGAGCTGCTGGAAGCCTTCGGCGAGATGACCCTGGTCGAGCTCTCCGAGTTCGTGAAGGCCTTCGAGGAGAAGTTCGACGTCGAGGCTGCCGCTCCGGTTGCCGCTGTTGCCGCTGTTGCTGGCGCTGCTGCTCCGGCTGAGGAAGAGAAGGATGAGTTCGACGTCATCCTCTCCGCCGTCGGCGACAAGAAGATCCAGGTCATCAAGGCTGTCCGCGCCATCACCAACCTCGGCCTGGCCGAGGCCAAGGCTCTTGTCGACGGCGCTCCGAAGGCCGTCCTCGAGAAGGCCAAGAAGGAAGATGCCGAGAAGGCCAAGGCTCAGCTGGAAGAGGCTGGCGCCAGCGTCGAGCTCAAGTGATTTGTGCGGCATAAGCCGCAATCACAGCTTTTCGAGGAACCCCGCACCTGTGTTTCAGGCTGCGGGGTTTCCGCATACTGAGTAGACTAGTTGACGAGGACGAGGCGGAGAACGCGATCCGGCGTGGAAACACAAAGCTGGCAATGAGCGAAAGTTGTCAATTCTGTGCCCAGTAATCCGCCAAAAGCCGGTAAAAGATGACACAATGGCACGTAGTGTGGTCAAATAGTGTGTCCAGGAAGGCGGTCACGGTGAGCGAGTGGACGGTGAAGATCAACGGTGTCGACCGGATCAGCGTCAAGCCGGGGGAGTGCGTGGAAATCGGCCGTAAGCCGTTACGCCCCCTTGCCGATGATGGCAACACCCGCCTTGACGTCGCCGATCAAACCAAATCGATGTCCAAACGGCACGCCATGTTCACGGTAAAAAGCAATGGCACGGCCTCGGTCCGTGATCTTGGATCGACCAATGGATCGTATGTGGTGCGGGAAAATGGCGATTTGTTGCGCTTGCCGGCCAATGCCGAGTTCCTGTTGCCGACGTCTCCCATGCGCATGCAGTTCGGCGATGTGCCTGCGGACTTCATTCGTGTCGACGATCCAGTGGCAAAGCCGCTCGACCTCAAGGTGCCTGATTTGTTTGGCTATGCGGTTCACGAAGCACCGCAGGAGCCGGATGCGGCGGATATGTCCGTCGACGATATTCTTGATTTGCGGGCCGGCGAGCCGACCGCCATCTTCAGCGCGGATAATGTTCGACGCAAGGTCGACGAGCTTGAACTTGGCTCGCTGAATATCACGCAGCCAGTGACGAAAAACGATGAGCCGGCCATACCCCGTGATCTGTTCGCGGATGCGTTGGCCCAGCATGCCGAGCAGGAGACCGAACGCAAAAACCAGCAGGCCATGAACTCCGTGGCACTGCCGAAGCAGCAGACCGAACCTGAGTCGACGATTGTAACGCCTGCATCCAAGCACAGCAGGATCTCCGGTATTGTTCCAGTAGATGCCATCGCCCATGCCGTTGTTAAGCACGCTCCCAGCACAAGCGAGCCGGCAGTGGCGTCGGCGGCGGTTGTTGAATCCGATGTGGTGGCTGGCGCAAGCAAGTCAGCCGAAAACGTTCAGTCCGCTCCGAATACCAGGAATGCCGGCGATTCTCAGCCGGCGGACACTGTCGAACAGCATGCTGAAGTTGCCCAGCCTGAAGCCGCCCGGGAAGCCGAAGCCGCTCAATCTGAAAACACCCAGCCTGAGACCGCTCAGCCGGCAACCGCCCAGTCTGAAACCGACCAGCCGGCAGCTGACGTACCGGACGATCAGCAGCGGACCGCAGCCGAAGCATATCAAGAAGCCACCGCAGCAGGCGTAGCAGACCAGCAGCCGGCTGCCGAAACCGCCCAGCAGTCGGTATCCGAAGCATATGATATCGACTCCACGGGCGTACACACTCCGGTCTTCGAGCCCGGCTCGGTGTTCGAGCGTGTGGCCAAGGGCGAGCTGAAAGCACAGGAGCCGGCAGTCGAAGTCGATGGCCTGACCTCTGACGAGGCAAAAACCACGCAAGATTTCAATGTTCAATTCGAAGTCGCCCGTCATCCCGAATTGCTGGCGTTCCTCGCCATGAATCCGTACCTGTACGACGACATGTATTCTTGGCTCGCCGCCCGTGGCGAGGCCGATATTGACGAAGCCCTGTCTCACAACAAGGGCTATCAGGAATACCGCGAAGCGGTTGGAAAGTGAGTCGAGAGATGACCCAGAGCCAGACTCAGAACCAGAATCTCACGGAAGGTCTGAATCGCATCCGTCGCTGGCGTGACCAATACCGCAGCATGCAGCCGCCATCGCCGCTCGAGGATGTGAATCAACTGGCCGCGAAGCTGGAGATGACCCATGCCCATCCCTCCGGCATCGCCCAGCTGTTCGCTTCCGGCCATGTCCGGTTGGATTCGTTGTTCCGCGACACGGGTGTGCTTAAGGCCGCCGAACGCCATATTGGGCGCGTGCTGGATGACCAGGCCGCCAAACGCAGGATTTCCGGCGTGGCGGAGTTGTCGCTCGTGGTCGGCGTGGCCACATGGAAGGGCAACGCGCTGCCGGTGCTGTTGTACCCGGTGAGCGTCACGATCGAGGATGATGGCTTGTCGACCACCATTCGATTCACCGGTCGCGTGGCCCTGAACGTCGCGTTCGTCAATACATTGCGTGAGCAGGGGGTGTTCCTGGATGAGGATTCCCTGTTTGACGGTGCCAGCTATGACAGTGGCACTCCCGAAACTTCCGCGATGTTCGCCCGTATTTCGTCCGAAGCGTCGGAGCGTATCTCCGACTTCGCCATCGAGCGCCAGATTGTGCTCGGATGCTTCATGGACCCCTCGTCGCAGATGATCAGCGAAAGCCGACAGTTCATCGACCAGCTGGAGAACGGCCCCACCGGCAATGTGCTGTTGGACGCGCTTGCCGGCGACGAATCCGCCCGCACCGCGCTCAAAGATGCCAATATTCCGCAATACAGTCCTTTCGACGTAGACCCGCATGCCGAGTACGAAGTCGGCGATGTGGACAATACGGTGCGATATGCCGCGTCACTTGCTGCCAATGGCCATAGCATCGTGGTCGACGGCACCTTCCCGAAGGGCACCGCGGAGCAGGCTGTGGCCATCGCATCGCGCTGCCTGATGAATGGTCGTTCCGTGCTGTACGTGCCCGGCGTGGCCGAGCAGAAGCGTCTGTTCATCCAGACGGCTTCCGCCAATGAGATGAAGGCGCAGGTACTGGATGTATCCGATGAACACGCCAACGCCGCGCTTGATAAGCAGCTGATTGCCGCAGTCGGATTCCAGCCCGGAGTCGCCACCCAGCGATTCGACCAGCTGGCCGACGAACTCGTGGGCGTGCGCTCGCGCTTGACCCGCTATCTGGGCGACCTGCACGGGGGCAACGATAAGTGGAATGTGTCCGCATACGAGACCATTCAGAATCTGGCCCGTATCTCCGTGCTCCCGACGCACCCTGCCACCCACGTTCGACTTGACGAGTCAAGTGCCCTGAGCATCGCCAACGATATTGACACATGGATCGGCAAGATGGAACGCGCCGGCGAGCTCGGCGAATACACCATCGGCCCGGAAGACACCGCATGGTACAAGGCGTCCATCACCACTGAAGAACAGGCAGTAACCGCCTACCAGCGCGTGGACGATTTGCTGCGTCGCTTCCTGCCCGCCACCCGTGAGCAGGTGGCACGCACCGTGCAGACCTGCGGATTCCCGGTTCCTTCCACCACCCGCGAGTGGGAGCGTCAGGTTACGGTTTTGAAGAATCTGCGACGAGTGCTTGACGTGTTCCAGCCGGAGATTTTCGAGCGAGACATCAGCTCCATGATCGAGGCCACCAAGCCGAAGAGCCAGCGCAAGGCCGAGGGCACGTCGATGGGATTCTGGGAGCGCCGCCGCCACATCAAGGAAGCCAAGGATCTGCTGCGCGTCGGCGCGCAGGTCGAGGACTTGCACGAAGCGTTGAAGGTAGTCGCCAAGCAAGGGGAGCAGTGGCATCAGTTCGTGCCTCACGGCGGTTGGCCGGTGCTGCCCAGCAAGCTCGACGAGATCATCTCCACCCAAGAGGCGCTGGTCAGCAATATGACCGCGCTGGATACCGTGCTTGCCACCACACCCGCTGGTGGCAATCTGGAAACCGCCGATTTCGAGAAGGTGGAAGCACGCCTGAAAGCACTGCTGGATGATCGCAAGGCACTGGACACCTTGCCGGAGCGTTGCCTGCTGGAGCAGGAATTCGCCTCTGCCGGACTGAACGAACTGGTCGCCGATCTCAACGCTCGCCGAGTGAGCGTGGAGCAGGTGCGCGGCGAAGTGCAGCTGGCCTGGTGGACCACCGTGTTTGAGGACATTGTGCGTTCGTCCGCCATCATCTCCAACCAGGATGGTGCCGCGCTGCAGGCCGCATCCGACCGCTTTGCGCAGGTCGATGTGGAGCACGTGCGCTCCATCGGACCGATGGTGTCGCAGGAATCCATGCGCCGCCTGTGCGACATGCTGTTCTCCCGCACTCAGGAAGCCAACCAGATGCACACCGTGCTGGCAGGGCGCGCCAGTGTGTCGCTGAGCAGGATTCGCCGTGATCATCCGGAGATTCTGGCCGCGGCCAAGCCGATTCTGGTGGCCGCGCCGGGTACGCTCGCCGCACTCACCGAGCCGGGTGTGCTGGCTGATGTGGCGATTCTCGATGCGTGCGCGCACATTCCCGCTATCGAGTTGCTGTCCATCATCGGCCGCGTGCAGCAGGTGGTGGTGATCGCCCACTGCGCGACGGTAACCAGCGAAAGCGTCAAGCAGCTGATCGACACGTTGCCTCATATCGAGGTGGATGCTGCCCCATCTCGCCGTGCGCCGCGCCTGTCCGCATTCCTTGAATCCGAGGGATATGGTCCTGTTCGCTATGATGTGGCCACCGAGCCGGCTGCCGGTGAGGTGCGATTCCACCGTGTGGAAGCGAGCGGTGTGCCGGTTATGTCTTCTGGTCTGGTGGAATCCAGCCAGCCGGAGATTGATGAAGTGGTGCGTCTGATTACGCAACGTGCCGCCGGTTTTGCCGTGGTTCCTTCCAGCTATCGACTTGTGGTCGTGATGTTGACCGACGCATTCCGCACACGCTTGGGTGCCGAATTGAAGTCGTTGGCAGGCAAATCCAAGGCGATGGGCCGATTCCTGCGCCATGTGCGGTTGGTTTCCTTGCGTGACGTGGCCGGAGGTCGTGCCACTGACGTGATTCTGTCGATGTGCTATGCGAAAACCACGCACGGACGTCTGCTTCAGCAGTTCGGCCCGCTCGAAAGCACAGGCGGTCGCGGACTGTTGCTGGATGCCCTGGCATTGGCGGACCACAGCTTGGATATTGTGTCGGCCTTTGGTTCCGAAGATTTGGATGAAGAACGACTGCACCAGTCCGGTCCTCGGTTCCTGAAGACCATGTTGACGTGGGCCGAACAGCTTGACGACCGTCCGGTGCTTCCGTTGCGTGATGCGGCAGGCGGCAACGTGCTGTTCGACGATATCGCCGACAGGTTGCGCGCGCGAGGACTGAACGCTGCTGTTGATTATGGATTCGACAAGGGCGTGAAGATTCCGCTCGTGGTGGGATTGAAGGACAAGCCGTTTGCCTTGGCCGTGCAGACCGATGACGCGAACTTTATGTCCGTGCAATCCACGCGTAGGCGTCATCGTTTGTCGGCACAGGATCTCATTTCCTTGGGCTGGAATGTGATGACCGTCTGGAGTGTCGCCGCCTTCGTGAACCCCGATAAGGAAGTCGACCGTATCGTCAGCCGTATCGGTGAGATCTATCGCGAGGTTGAATAACCATGGCGGAATACTCGGCTACACGGCGCACACCGCGCAAGCACAAGCGCGTGGTGATGAAGGGCACTGAGCAGTTTGACGCTGACGGTGTCAAACTCGAGCCCGGAGACATGCAGACCGACCAACAACGGCAATCCGACGACGACAAACGCATCCTCGGCGAACTGCCGCCGCATTGGGCCGTTTTTAACGAGCGCGAGTAGGAGTTGGGGCGCACTCTGTGCGCCCCAACACTGTGTTTTCCGCAGCCTGTCGGCTGCGGAAAACACAGTATCGGCCGAAGGCCGATTCCGCTTCCTACCGCACAACGGCCATAATCGCTCCGGCCTGTTGCAGCTCCATAACCTTGGCCGCGGCCTCCGGCGGCATTGCGAACGACACCAGTCGGTCGTTGCCTCCCAATGCACCAATCGCATCCGGTTTGCCGACATTCATCACCGTGGCGTTCTCGGCCAGCGTGCAATCAGCGCCTTCGCAACCGACGGCGGAAACCAGTCTCACCTGATCGCCGGCCAATACATCGTCGACGCTACTGGCCAAGCGGACTTCAATCACCGTAGTGCCGGTCGGTGCTACGGGCGCATCTCTGGCCATATGCGTGGAAATGGGATCGGCTGCTTCGATATCGATTTGCGCTACCTTGCCCACCACATCCTCAATATTGCCTGTCCAAGACGGGCCTGCCGCAGATACCGGCATATCAGCCAACTGAACGTCGGCGGCCAGAATAATGTCACCCCGTCGAATCGAGCGGGCGGCCACCACCATCGGCTCGGTCTCCACCACGGCCAATACGGCTTCAATCCCAAACAGCACTGCGAGTCCCACGCACAACGCAGCAGTGAGTCGGCGCAAGGCATCCGCCATGCGCCGTCGCCGCAATGAGCCGCGCGCAGGCGGCTTAATAAACGAAAAGGTCACCATGCAACCATGGTGACCTGAAGTTTTTCGTAAGCGCAAGCCAAATCGACCTATGTGGTTCTAGCTTGCCAAGTTATCCACAACGCTTCAAACCCGTGCAACAGACAGTGCCCGTAGTGCCAATATCCGCGGCATACCGCCGTCGACACCGTCGTTTACAGAGGAAAAGCGGGTGTACAGACCTTACTTGCCGGATTTGTCGGTGCGGTAGAAGCCGTGACCCTTGAACTCAATCGGCACGGCGGAATACACCTTGCGCACCTGCTCCTGCGAGCACTTGGGGCACACGGTAATCGGGTCGTCATTGAACGACTGCTGTTCGGTGAAGTCATAGCCGCAGTTCTTGCAACGGTAATGATAGGTAGGCAACGGATTCCTCCAACAAAGTCATATTTCTCGCGGATGGCCCAAACGCCATGCCACGCAACCGTTCATATCCTAGTCGCCGCCCTGACACATTGGCGTTACGGTCTTACTAGCCAGCTTGCTGTTGCCACTCTGGTTCCATCGGCCAGTGTGCGTGGCTGGTTGGTCAGTCTGGCTTGCGCCGAGTATCTTGGCCGGCCGGCCAGCTCAACAGGCCCGATGAGCTAAGCCGCCGGTATCCCTCCGGCGTCAGCACTCCGTCGGCCGGCACATCATGTGGTTCGGCCGGCAAATCAATGTCCAACACCTCCCACGGCCAGCACACCGCAATCAGGGGACATGCGGGCTTGCGGCGAGCCAAGGCCCGGTCATACCAGCCGGCTCCACGCCCCAGACGATTGCCCTGCGGGTCCACTGCCAAAGCCGGAGCGATGACCAGATCGGCCTTCTCCAACGCTTCGGGCGGTAGAACTGCGCCAGTTGGCTCATCGGGTCTGTGATGGACGGTGCTGGGAGAGCTGCAGCTACCGGCATTGTTCGCGCCACCCACTGCATCCATCGAGCGCAATGATTCCAATGAATCCAGCACACTCCAGCCAATTTCCAACCCAGACCCCAACCTTGGCACCAACACGTGGCAGCCATGAGCCCGCAGCCATCGCAACAGTGGCCGGGTTTCGATTTCCGAACCCATCGACACATATGCCGCCACTGTGGGACCATCCTGAATCATGTGTGCTGGGAACCGTCGCACCAGCAATTCACCGGCCGCTCCGCGTTCTTCCGCTGGAACGCGCTTGCGCCGAGACAGTATATGGTGGCGCAGCGTCGCTTTATCCGTCTTCTCTGTTTTCTCTGTGCCGCTGTAGTCGCTGCCGATATTCATGCCACTGCCCACTTCGCTCATACCGCACAATCTAGTGTTTCCATCGTAAAACGAAAGTGGCCACGGTAGCGGCGCAAGACCTTCATATGGCTACAATAAAGGCCGTGTCAGTTTTCCAGTCGATTAAAGAGGCGTTCAAGCTGGACCACCAGATCCGCCCGCCACGTCTCACCCATCCCGGTTTTCCGATAGTCCTGCGCCCCCTGACCATGGATGATGAGGACGGCTGGAACGAAGTGCGCTGGCGCAACAACGACTGGCTGGCACCTTGGGAATCCGGTGACCCGATGCATGGCGGCTCCATCACATTCAATCAATGGGTGCAGCGGCAGCGCCGTAACGAGCAGCATGGCGTCGGCGTGATCTTCGCCATCGAATACCAGATGCGTATCGTCGGCCAGATTTCGTTGGGAGCCATCGTGTATGGTGCCATGCGTACCGGCGTGGTTGGTTATTGGGTCGATCAACGGTGCGCCGGCCGCGGATTCGCGCCAATGGCACTGGCCATGCTTGCCGATTGGGCGCTCGGAGACCCATTCGGGCCCGCGTTGCATCGGCTGGAAATCGCCATTCTGCCGGATAATGCGCGTTCTTTGGCTGTGGTGCGTAAGGTCGGAGCCCATCATGAGGGACTGAGCGAGCGGTATATGTATGTCAATGGCCAGTGGCGTGACCACGTAACGTTTGCGCTGTTGGCTGAAGATATGGGGCAAGGGTTCGCCGCTAGACTCGCCGCCGCCGGTTCCAGATAAGCGTCGACCGGAAGAATTCCGCTCCGACACGCCCGGACGGAAAGCCCCAGTTCGTCGGCACGTCTCCTATCCTTGACTCTATGGGTTATGAGTCACTGAGCACTGTCGTCGTGCTGGTGATTGTGGCGATTATTATCGTTGTATGGCTGCCCGTACGTACGGCCAACGGCATGAAACGTGTGGACGAGCACCGGCAGGATCGTTATTCGCCTTCCCTGCATATCGTTGATGCAGAGAACGGCAGACGATTCGGAGACATCAAGCCGCATAAGGCGAAAGGGGCAGCAATGCCAGCATCAACACCGTCAGCGAGGCTGACATCTGAGCACATCGCCCATGTGCGGGAACTGCGCCGCGCGGCCATCCGCCGCCGGCAGATTCTCGCCGTATGCCTGCTTGCCATAACCGTGTTGGTGTTTGCCGTATCGTTCCCCCTGCATTTCAGTCCGCTGCTTGCTCTTATTCCGTTCGTGCTGTTGCTGCTGGTGCTGGTGCTGGGAGCCAATGCCTCACGCCAGGCCCGGCAATGGGAGCGCAAGGTGGTCCGCTACGAGCGGGCTCATAGCGGTACGGGCTGGTCCAAGAAACCGTCTGCCGAGTCCAAGGACAGCAAGCGTGTGAACAAGGCCGAACCGGTTGCGGCCGTAACTGCGCCTGCCGAGAAGCCTGCCGAGCAGATTGAGGATGCTGCCACCGAGGTCATGGAACAGCGGCAGATTCGCCGCGCGTTACGCGATGCCGAGATTGAGCAGGCCAAGGCCAAGGCGTTGCGTCAGTCCGCCGCCGCATATCAGGCCGCGGAAGAGCACGCCAAACAGTCTGAGAAGTCTGATATTGCACAGTCCGCCGCCGATAAGCCTGCCGCCGAGCCGTCTACTATGGTCGATGAATCCGCCGACCGTAAGTCCGCTGCCGAAACCAGCGAATCTTCCGCCGCGCCCGATGCCTCCGCTCGCACGGATAAGTCGACTAAGTTGGATAAGTCCGTCGCCCCTCGAGTTGAACCATCGCTTACGGTGCGTGATGAGCGTGATGAGCGCGACGATGCCGCTGCCGACGCTACGTCGGAACTGGCCAGCGTACGCCCTGCCCGAACACTGGATGTCTTCGATATGGCCACCTCGCAGGATCTCATCTCCTTCACTTTGGGCGGGGAACATAACGCCGACAACGCTCCGGAAAGCTTGGAGATCAAGTCGACCCGTCAGGTGTCCAAGGCGGAACCTGTCGAACCCGCAGTGGCGGAAAAGTTGATTGACGAGGCCCGAGCCGTCAAGGCCGCGGACGACGCCAAGGCTGTCAGCGCCGGAAACGCTGTAGACACTGAGCCGGAGCAGCGCGATGATGCCGATACGGACGCCGATGACGAGGCTGCAAACGCCGCCCAGCGAGCCGCATTCCACGAATCCGAGGAGCGTGCCGACGTCGAAGCGCCAGCGGCGACCACCGATTCGTTGGGCGCAGGCCTGGACTCCATTCTTGCCCGCCGCGGCAACTGAGCGTTGCGATTCGACGATTTTCTCTCACAGCGTTAGCACTCGAGTTGGCAGAGTGCTAATAATCGCGCTACGATGTGTCCTAGCGCAAAGGGACAACGCAAGTGATCGTCAGCCTCTTGAGGCGTTCTGGCGCGGCATTATCGAACTACAAGTAGATACGAGGTGACCCACAGTGTCGATTAAGCTCACACCGTTGGAAGACAAGATCATCGTCAAGCAGGCCGAGGCCCAGACCCAGACCGCTTCCGGTCTGTACATTCCGGACAATGCCAAGGAGAAGCCTCAGCAGGGTGAAGTCCTGGCCGTTGGCCCGGGCCGTCGTGACGACAAGGGCGAGCGCATCCCGATGGATGTCAAGGTCGGCGACAAGGTGCTGTACTCCAAGTACGGCGGCACCGAAGTCCACTACGAGGGTGAGGACTACCTCATCGTCGGCGCCCGCGACATTCTCGCCATCCTCGGCTGATTAGTCGCCTAGCGAACTTCAACAACCCCGACTGTTCCCACGGACAGTCGGGGTTTTCTCTTGCCAGGCGGAAAGGGGCTCCCCTCAGAGAGGGGAGCCGAAAACCGCTCCCGCCAAACGCCCAGCCATGCCTGCTATGCATAAAGGTGCATGCGCGCAACGTAGTTGAGTTCGGCGTTGCACCGCATCTACACTGGGTAACGGATTGGGGTCCCTATGGAAGAGGCTCAGTCGGCGACTTGGTCGAGCGGCTTAAGACATTTTGCACAAGACGGCAGTAGGTCGACGGTATGTTGTTTTTTCCGTGTCGCAGGTTCGTGGTGTCGTCGCGCTGTGCCAATGGTTGTCTCTCTACCGACGCTGAGTGCCGTGGCCTGAGGCCAGCGTCGGCAGTGGGCCACGAAATGGCGATGTGCCGATGCTGAGCCGCGTTGGTGTCGTTATCGGGCCAGTTTTTGGACCATTGCCAACGGCAAATCGGCGTTCTGTGTCGGCGACGGTCCAAAAACTGGCGGTCTGCCGACGATAAGTGCCGTCATCGTCGGCAGACCACCAGGTATTGTCCTTGTGCCGACGTAAAAGCCCTGCCATCGTCGTCACCGAGCCATCTTGTGACTCACTGACGGCGGCAGCAGGGCGGAAGAGGCCGAAATCATGCGCGCGGTGCGGTCTCACACCTCGAATCCGGCCTCCGCCAGCGCGTGATCGATGTCGCGAATCAAATCGTCCGTATCCTCCAGACCCACGGCCAGACGGAAGAAGCCGCGGTGGAACTCAGGCGGGTACAGGTACTGGCGCTCGTCATCCTCGCCGAGGAACACGATCAGCGATTCGTCATGGCCGAGCGAGACGGCCGACGTAATCACATTGAGCTTGGAAACGAACCGGTTGTGCCCGTCATGATTGGTGTCGAGGCCGAACGACAGCACGCCGCCGAACCCGGAGTCCGGGCGGGCCAGCTGGCTGGCCGCCACCTCGTGGTGCAGGTGCGATTCCAGACCGGGGTACGCCACGAAACGCACCACATCCAGCGATTCGAGATGCTTGGCAATCGCCAAGGCCGAGGCGTCGTAGGGCAGCGCGTAGGCGTTCGCCAGCGTGATGGGGCGACGGATCGCGCCGGTTTCGGCGTCGACCCCGTTACCGAGGTGAATGGCCAGCGTGCCGAATCCGAGCGGCTGGTCGTCGAATGATTGTCCGTGATGTACAAGATCAGAAGCCATGCGCCCAGCATGCCAGCATGCGCCGTGCCGCGCAAACAGGCGACATCGCTCGAAAACCGCGCCATTGCAAGGTTCTAGAGCACCATATAAGAAAAAATGATTGGGTGAAGTGCGGGGTGCAGCCTTGGTCGGGGCTGTTTGCAGGGCCGAAGCGGGCCCTGAAAACACGCTGTGAGACACGCCGATAAAACCGCAGAATTCCGCGGTAAAACAAGGTTCGCGTAGGGGCTGATTTGCATACCTGGAAAATCTGTGGTTATATAGCCAAGTTGCCTGTTGAGGTCAAACACCGCGGCGGGAAACAGACTGGCGGATTTCCCAAGCGGTCAAAGGGAGCTGACTGTAAATCAGCCGCTTCGTGCTTCAGTGGTTCGAATCCACTATCCGCCACGCCCCGATAGCTCAGTGGTAGAGCACTTCCTTGGTAAGGAAGAGGTCGTGAGTCCAATTCTCACTCGGGGCTCTCTGGCGGGGTAGCTCAGCTGGCTAGAGCGTACGACTCATAATCGTAAGGTCAAGAGTTCGAGCCTCTTCCTCGCTACAAATCGCGCCCGCTAACCGGTGGGCGCGCACTATACCTAAGAACACAGAGGTGAATGACAATGGCTAAGAGCGCCGACATCCGTCCGGGCATCACGCTGGCCTGCACCGAGTGCAAGGAGCGTAACTACATTACGACTAAGAACCGTCGTAACACGCCCGACCGTCTTGAGCTCAAGAAGTTCTGCCCGCGCTGCGGCAAGCAGACCGTGCACCGCGAGACTCGTTGATCGCAAGTATCACAGCTTTACAAAACCCGGCCCATTCGGCCGGGTTTTTGCGTATTGCCTCCGGAGGCGAGTGGCAGGGTGCGGAATCAGTATCCGCATCGCGTGAGAAACGGCAGAAATCCCGCGTCTGAACGAACCCCTCGCGGGCGTTCTGTCGTTTCGGGCCGCCAAAACGGCAGAAATCCCGCGCCACCTTCGTTCAGACGCGGGCGTTCTGCCGTTTCAGCCGATGATTGCCTCGATATCGCACCTGCGCCACTAAGATAGTAAGCCATGACAAGCTTTGCAGACATCACCACCATGGGCGTGGGCGGCCCCATCGCCCATTTCATCGAGCCGACCACGCGCGTGGGACTCATCGAAGCCGTGGAGGAAGCCGATTCCAAAGGCCTGCCCTTGGTCGTCGTCGGTGGCGGCTCCAACCTGCTTGTTTCCGATAAGCCTTTTGACGGCGTGGTGGTTCGAGACGCCCGACGCCTCATCACTGTGCCGGACGAGGCTGCACCGGTAGAGGGCGAGGATCGCACCGTGCATGTCAATGCCGAGGCCGGTGCCAATTGGGATGATTTCGTGGCCTTCACCGTAGAGCTCGGGCTCGAGGGCGTCGAGGGACTGTCCGGCATTCCCGGCACAGTCGGCGCTTCCGTGGTGCAGAACATCGGTGCCTACGGGCAGGAAGTCGCCACTTCGGTCGAATCGGTGGAAGTCTGGGATCGAGACACCAAAACAACGCGCGACCTCACACCCGCCGATCTTCGATTCGGCTATCGATACTCCGCACTGAAGACCAGCATGTACGCCGGCCCCGGCCGGCCGGCCGGCCGATTCTTCCCGACGCCACGTTACGTGGTGCTTTCCGTCACCTTTGCCCTGACCCACTCGGCCGAAGGCACGGTAGGTTACGGACAGCTTGCCAAAGCGCTTGGCGTCGAAGTGGGCGACCGTATGGCCACCGCCGACATCCGCAAAGCCGTGCTCGCAGTACGTGCCGCCAAGGGCATGCTCGAGGACCCTACTCGCTACGCCTTGCCTGACATGGCCACCGCCAAGCGCGAGGCCAATATCCTGACCGATCTGGAGCGTCTGGCCTCCCTCAATGAGGCCGCCGGCATTCCCGTTGGCGATGACGGTCTGCCTGCTCCCGACTACAATCGCCACAGCTGCGGCTCGTTCTTTATGAATCCGATTCTGACCGCCGACCAAGCGGCGGCCCTGCCCGAAGATGCGCCGAAGTTCGACGCGACTCTGCCTGACGGCACTCCCGGCACCAAGACGTCCGCCGCCTGGCTCATCGACCATGCCGGCTGCCATAAGGGATATAAGGTCGATGCGGACGCGCCGGCCAGTCTATCCACGCAGCACACGCTGGCCTTGACCAATCGTGGGGGAGCGAGCGCGGCCGATATCGCAGCTTTGGCGCGTGCGGTTCAGCAGGCAGTCAAGAGCGCGTTCGGAGTGGACTTGGTGCCCGAACCGGTCTGCGTCGGTGTGCTGTAATCGCGCTATTGATTGATGGAGTGGGTTATTAATCCCATATATTGCGGACTCTGAGTCTTATTAATAGACAAGACACGCGGGCTCTTCTATACTCGATTGTCGGTATTGTGCGCATTCGGTGCGCAAACAACAGAGAAAAAAGAAGAGCACTATGCAACTGTTCCGTACAAAATCCGTCGAACAGACCATTGCCGAAACCGGTGAAGAGGGCCGCAAGCTCAAGCGCAACCTGACTTGGTGGGATCTGTCAATCATGGGTGTGGCCGTAGCCGTGGGCGCCGGCATCTTCTCGGTGGGCGCGCAGGCCGCCGCCTTCCACGCCGGCCCGGCCGTGATCATCAGCTTCCTGATCGCCGGCATCGTGTGCGGCGCAGCCGTGATGTGCTACGCCGAATTCGCTTCGATGATTCCGGTGGCCGGCTCCGCCTACACCTTCACCTACACCACGGTCGGCGAGATCATGGCCTGGATCATCGGCTGGGATCTGATCCTGGAAATGCTGATGGCCGGCTCCGTGATTTCCAAATATTGGGGCGTATACCTCAACGATTTCATGCGCCTGATGGGCTGGAACGCCAACACCAACCTGACGTTCGGCTCCTTCCACATCGATATCGCCCCGATTATCATCGTGGCGTTCTTTACCACGCTGCTCGTATTCGGCACCAAGATCGGCGCCCGCGTGGACGGTGCTATGACCGTGCTCAAGATCGCCATCGTGTTCTTTGTGGTGATCGTCGGCTTCTTCTACGTCAAGGCCTCCAACTTCACCCCGTTCATTCCGCCGAGCCAGCCGGCCTCCACCGTGGAAGGCTCCTCCGCCGTCACCGGCGTGATGACCCAGCCGTTGTGGCAGTTCGCCACCGGCATGACCCCATCCGTGTACGGCGTTCCTGGCATCCTCTCGGGCGCGGCGCTCGTGTTCTTCGCGTTCATCGGATTCGACGTGGTGGCCACCGCCTCTGAGGAGACCAAGAACCCGCACAAGAACGTGCCGCTCGGCATCGGCGTGGGCATGCTGCTCATCATTGTCATGTACATGCTCGTGGCCGTGGTGACCACCGGCATGGTCTCCTATGCCGATCTCGCCAAGCAAGACAGCCCCTCGCTGGCCACCGCCTTCGAACTGGTGGGCGCCGACTGGGCCGCCAAGATCATCAGCTTCGGCATCGTGCTGGGCCTGGCCACCGTGGTTATGGTGCTGTTGCTCGGCCTGACCCGTATCGTCTTCGCCATGAGCCGCGATGGTCTGCTGCCGCGCGGCCTGTCCAAGACCGGCAAGCATGGCACCCCGGCCGCTCTGCAGATCGTCGTCGGCGCGGTGGTGGCGCTCGTGGCCGCCTTCTTCGACATCGGCGTGCTCTCCGACATGGTCAACATCGGCACCCTGTCCGCCTTCACGCTGGTGGCCATCTCCATCCCGATTATGCGCAAGAAGCGCCCCGACCTGCCGCGCGCCTTCAAGATGCCCGGCAGCCCGTGGATTCCGATCCTCATCGCCGTGGCCAACTTCTGGTTGATGCTCAACCTGTCCGTGCTCACCTGGATTCGTTTCGTGGTGTGGCTCGTGGTCGGCTTCGCCATCTACTTCGGCTACGGCTACTGGCATGCGCGCCTCGGCAAGGGCGACCTGACCGAAACGCTGTCCGCCGAAACCGATAAGGCCGTTAACGGCTGAGAGCGAGGAGCGTCCCAACAGGCGCGTACCCTTGTATCAGTATTTGTTAAGGAGGATTCCATGCCATATGTAATCGCTCAGCCTTGCGTGGATGTCAAGGACAAGGCTTGCGTGGACGAGTGCCCCGTCGACTGCATTTACGAGGGTTCCCGCTCGCTGTACATCAACCCCAACGAGTGCGTCGACTGCGGTGCATGCGAACCGGTGTGTCCCACCGAGGCCATCTTCTATGAGGATGATCTGCCGGACGAGTGGGCTTGGTACAAGGATGCCGCTGTCAACTTCTTCGCTGAAGTCGGCGATTTGGGCGGCGCTTCCGCCAATGGTCCAATCGGCAAAGACCCGGAACAGGTCGCCGCGCTGCCGCCGCAGAACCAGTAAGCTGATTTGCGGATAAGCGCTGCACACAGCGCATAGTTCGGATTGAACCCTCGGTCTATCACGGCCGAGGGTTCGTCGTATCTTAGGAACATACCGTCCAAGAAAGGGGTTCTCATGGGCTTCCACGCATATTCGTCGCCATACGACTGGTCTCGTATCGCCGGCTTCAAAGCCACCGCCAAAACCGTGCCGGGTGGCATGATCGACCTGTCCGTAGGCTCGCCTGTGGACCCGGTGCCGAGCAGTGTCCAGCAGGCGCTGGTTGCCGGCGCAGACGCCCCCAACGCCCATGGATACCCGGTCACCGCCGGCAGCGCCGACCTTAAGGCCGCTATCGATACATGGTTCCGCGAACTGCGCGGGGTGGATCTGAAATCCATCAACGCTGCCGCCGTACCCACCGTGGGTTCCAAGGAGGCCGTGGCGCTGATGGCCAGCCTGCTGCACCTTGGCGAAGGCGATGTGGTCGTCCAACCGGCTGTCTCCTACCCGACTTACGAAATCGGTACCCAACTTGCCGGCGCCACCGTGGTCAAAGTCGATGATGTGACCGACGTCGATTCCTGGGTGAATATTCCGAACGTCAAGGCCATCTGGATCAACTCGCCGTGTAATCCCTCCGGCGAGGTCATCTCCGCTGACTGGCTGACCGACATCGTGGCTGCTGCCCGTCGCATCGGTGCCGTGGTGCTCTCCGACGAATGCTATGCGTTAATGGACTGGCGTTCGGTGCTCCGCAATACAGCCGCGTCCTCTGCGCCTGCCGCGTCTGCATCTGCTGCGTCTGTGCCTGCCGCACCGGTGGCCGAATCCAACGAGCCCGCCTCCGATACCGCATTCAGTCTCTCCGCCACGCCATGTGCCCTGAATCCACATGTGTGTGAAGGTTCGGCAGCTGGCATCCTGGTGCTCTACTCGCTGTCCAAGCAGTCCAACATGGCCGGCTACCGTACGGCTCTAATTGCCGGCGATTACCGGCTGGTCAAGGAAATGGCCGAATACCGCAAGCAGATCGGCCAGATTATCCCTGGCCCAGTGCAGGCCGCCATGGCCGCAGGCCTGAAGGACACAGCCGCTGTGCACGAGCAATGGAGGCGTTACCGTCGCCGCCTATCCGCGCTGGTTGACGCACTGAAGGCATATGGCTATTCGGCACAAATGCCCTCCGGCGCGCTGTACGTATGGGTCAAGGCCAAGTCCGGCGACTGCTGGGCCGATATGGCCGAGCTCGCCAAGATCGGCATCATCCCCAGCCCCGGCGAATTCTACGGCGCTCCCGCCTACCTGCGTTTCTCCGCCACCGCCACCGACGAGGCCATCCGTTCCGCCTGCGAACGTCTCACGGCGTAATGAGATCGTAAGTGGCGTTGAGCCGTTCACGCCCCAAACTGGGCGGCCTTGTTGCCGAATTTGCGGCGCACAGCGTCCAGTGCGGCCTCGGCATCATGCAAACGCGCCTGTGAGGTCTGGCCGCGGGCATTGTCGGCCTCTTCGAGCATGTCATCCAGTGAAGGCTGCACGGCCGTAGCCGCCGCCTTACTGAGCGAAGACGTGCTCATACCGGCCAAGCGAATAGTTTTGGGCAGGGGAGTGGCAGACTCCGCCGAGGCCGGTAGCCCCAGCATGACTTTCAGCTGCCGCACGCATTCCGGGTACAGCACGCCGGCCGTATCGGTCGGCCGCTCCATCGTAAAAGACCGGGTCTGATAGCTCAGGTCGGCGAACCGCAACTTCACCGTCAGCGTGCGCGCCACCAGCCCCTTGCGCCGCAGCGTGCTGGTTACTTCGTCGCAGGCCGAACGCAGTAGCCCACACACCACGCGCATATCGCGTGTATCCTCGGCCAAGGTTTCCTCGGACCCAATGGATTTCTCCTCGCGTACCGTGGTAATTTCGCGGGAATCCAACCCGTGCGAGGCCGCCCATAATCCACGTGCCGCAGCCGGGGAGCCAGTGGCACGAGTCAATGCAGCCTCATCCAGCTGAGCCAATTCAGCCACCGAATGCACGCCCCAAGCATTAAGCCGCTTCTCCAAAGACGGCCCGATTCCCGGAATACCACGCAATGGCATCATCTGCACGAATTCGGCCGAGCGGGCCGCGGGAATCAGCAGCATGCCGTCCGGCTTGGCATTGGTCGAGGCCATTTTGGACACCAGTTTGTTACAGGCGATACCCACTGAACACGTCACGTGGAAGCGCTCGGCCACCTGAGCGCGAATCCACGCGCCGATCGCGCTCGGCCGCCCCCACTCCAGCAGTGCGGCGGACACATCCATATAGCCCTCGTCCACCGAAACCTGCTCGAACCGGTCGGTGACGGTCAAAAACACCTCATGCATGATTCGGTGCGACATCATGCGGTAATACGCCATATCCACTGGCAGAAAAATGCCGTTCGGGCACAACCGATGGGCGCGCGCGGCCGGCATCGCCGAATTGATGCCGTATTTCCGGGCTTCGTAGCTCGCGGCGGACACCACCGCGCGCGGCCCGGTGCCGATGATTACCGGCTTGCCTTTGAGCCCGGGGTTGCGCGCCACCTCCAATGAGGCATAGAAGGCATCCATGTCGATATGCAGCACGGTGCATCCGGTCTCGTCGTGGCCCCAATCGCGTTTGGCGGCCTCAAGTCTCGGTGCGGTGCTCATGCCACCATTGTAGGAATGCCGAACGAGGTCATGCTCACTATGTGGCGCGCATGACGCGGCGCTCATTGTCATAATGCCGAATATCGCCGGAATTCCAAGGGTTTACGCACTGTGCGGCTGTTTCGCATGGTGGGTGCGATTCCACGGAATCGTCCACATTGCGTCACTGTCCGTAACGCCTTCCAAGTCAATGCGCGCTGTCCCGGCTCTCCGAGTAGCGTAAACCTCATGAAGAAGGCAGTGGTCGGTATCCTCAACCGTGTTCCCGTGGTTCTTATCGTGATTGGTGAGGCACTGGTGATTTATTTGGCTACGGCCGTCGCCAAACTTGCGTTCACCCAGCTCGATCCGCTGTACTCGGTGTGGTATCGCGTGGGATTCATGGCGGTGCTGTTGCTGCTGTGGCGCAGGCCCTGGAACAAGGCGAAGCGAGCGCAACTGTTTCACCGCGACGCCCGCAGCTGGGGGCTGGTCGTACTGCTCGGCTGCTCGCTGGTGCTGATGAATACCCTGTTTTATGTGGCCATCAGCAATATGGATATGGGCATTGCCGTGTCTATCGAATTTTTGGGACCGCTTTCGGTGGCGGTGATTACCGGCAAAAGCTGGCGCGAGCGGGTCGGTATCGGTATCGCGGCGGTCGGTGTGGTGCTGTTAGCTGGCATATCATTGGCCAATCCGTCCGGCAATGGCACGTTTTTGTATGGTCTGATTGCGATTTTGATCGGCGGGTCGATGTGGGGCATGTATATCATCACCGGCCGGCGCGTGGCGGCTGGCGGCAATTCGCTGGATAATCTGTGCATCGCCGTGACCATCGGCTGGCTGGTCCAGTCCCTGTTCCTTGGCGTGCCGGCTGTGGCTCATGTGGTTCACCCCAAGGCCGATGCCACGTGGGCGCTTGAGCCCGGCGGCTCGCTGAAGCTGCTGGCTCTGCTGTTTGTGATTTCCCTGATGGCCTCGTTCATTCCCTATGTGGTGGAGCAGATCACGCTGCGACGCACCACATCCGGCGCATTTTCGGTAATGCAATCCATCAATCCCGCCATGGCGGTGGCCGTGGGACTGGCGTTCGGCGAGATTCCCAGCGTTGGTGAAATCGTCGGTGTGGCGTTGGTGATTTGCGCGGTTATCGTTACGTTCTCCGGCGACGCCGCACCCGCGGACGTTCAATAATGTGTCGTTCGCCCGATGTCTATTTAGAAGTGCAACACCCTTGTTGGTCCTGTAATTCTAACAG
>OLPF01000636.1_pt1 | contig 35164 bp, 33 predicted proteins | sample 1673121 | NCBI WGS metagenome assembly OLPF01 (sample SAMEA3136756, study PRJEB25190) | human gut metagenome
AACCACATTCGGCCTGGCAACCGCCTTCTGCCCCGGAGATGCTGGCCTGGCTGGCAATGGATTCTCCCACGGCGGCGGCCACAAACAGCGCATCCACCAGGGCATCCTCCTGAAAATTCCGTTCCTCCGCCAACGCTTGCAACAGGCCCGGAAGGATGCCGCAGGCGCCAGCTGTGGGCGCGGCAACAATTTTGCCCATGCAGGCGTTGCACTCCGCGGTAGCCAGGGCATAGGCTTCTGCCTTGCCCAGCAGCGTGCCGCACAGGCTCTTGCCCTCCTGCATGCGGTTCAACAGTTTCACTGCCTGTCCGCCGCTAAGCCCGGATACGGAGCGAAGCCCCGGCTCCAGGCCTGTGCGTATGGCGGATTGCATGTCGCGCCAGTGCGCCAGCATGACCTGACGGATGTGCGTGCGGTCCATCCGGGTTTCCTTTGCCTGGGCATCCAACGCAGCCTGAGCCAGGCCGCATTTTTCCCCCAGGCGTACCCATTCGCGCAATGTGTGATCCATCAGTCATCCCTCCTTGCCAGAAAGGTTGCGTCCATCACGTCGTGGAGCTGCCGCAGCTCGGTAAGCAGCTCGGGGGTCAGTGGGGTATCCAGCTCCAGCACCATAATGGCCTCTGCGCCTGCGTCTCGCCGGAAAACCTGCATGGTGGCGATATTCATCTGTCGGCTGGCCAAGGCGCCGGTTACCAGGGCGATCATCCCTGGCGTGTCCCGGTGACGGATGATGAGCGTGTTTTCCTTCCCGGAAAAGTCCACGTTCATGCCGCCCAGGCTGGTAATGTCAATGTTGCCGCCGCCTACCGAGGCTGCTTCCATTTCCAAGTGTGCGCCGTGCTCGCCCTCGAGCGTCAGCTGTACGGTGTTGGGATGGGCCCCGCGAAGATGCACCGTGGAGAAGATCAGGGAAAGTCCCTGCTCCTGCGCCAGCGCCAAGGAATCCCGCAAACGGGGATCGTCCACCGCCATGCCCAGCAATCCGCCCACAATGGCGCGGTCGGTGCCGTGGCCGCGCCAAGTCTTGGCAAAGGAGCCATGAAAGCCGATGTGTGCCTGCACCGGGCGCTGCCCAAGCAGCAGCCGGGCGATCAGGCCGATGCGTGCGGCGCCTGCGGTATGCGAGCTGCTGGGACCGATCATGACCGGACCGATAATGTCGAACAGATCCATATTTTATCCTTCCTTTTCATTGGTAGGGGCCAGCTTCAGTTGCTCCCGAAGAAACTGTCCCACTGCCTTTAAGGATTCCCGGCTTTCGGGAAAACCGAACATTTGAAAAACATGGCACATACCCGCCCAGCGGAGCAACGCTACCTCCACACCGGCCTGGCGCATCCGCTCGGCCAGGGTTTCCGCATCGCTGAGGAGCAGCTCACTGGTGCCCACGTGAATCTGCGTGGGCGGAAATCCGGCAAAGTCCGCATAGACCGGCGAAAGCATGGGGTCATGGAGCAGTGCCTCCTGCCCTCCGGCATAGTCCAGGGCGCTTTGCATCAATTCAGGCGCGGACAGCGTAGCGTCCACATCCTTCAGTGCCTGATAGCTGGGCCCTGTTTGCAGGAGATCCGCCCATGGGGAGAGCAGCGCCATGGCGGCAGGCAAAGGGCGCCCCTCGGATTGCAGGGCCTGACACAATGCCAGGCACAGATTGCCCCCTGCGCTTTCCCCGGCAAGGACAATGTGTTCTGGCGCGTAACCGGCGGCAAGCACCGCATCCCATAGCGCCAGGGCATCCTCCAGGGCGGCAGGATAGGGATGCTCCGGCGCCAGGCGATAGGCAAAGGTTACCGTGGATATGTGCGCCGCGCCACAGATGAGGGCCGCAATGGCCCTGGCCTGGGTCAGTCCGCCGGAAACATATGCGCCGCCGTGACAATGGACAATCAGATAACCTGGCGGGGCGCTTTCCGGAGGCAGGAGCATTAACGCGGGTACCGGGGACAAGGGAAAAAGCTCCCCGCGTATTTTGTCCATGGAAAAATCCGCCACCATCTGGTCGGGAAAATGGACATTTTGCATGAGGGAACCGCCTACCCTGGAAAAGAATCCCTTTCCCCTGCGAAGCGCGCCGAGGACAACCTTGCTTTGAAAACTGGGCATGACGGCTCTACCTCCTTTTATTTGGCATATGATGCCAGGTCACATCCGCTTCATTTTACACGAAGCGGCAGGGCGGGTCAAGGCGTGCGCAGGCATCCGGCGAATTTTCCGTGCAATTCTGTGGGGAGTATGCTATAATAACCCAAACGGGGGAGGTGACGGCCTTTTGGAAACACAGCGCGGTGTACGCCAGTGGTTCCGCTTGGATAATGCCGCAAAGCTGTACCCCGCCATCTCCAGCGTTCAGTGGACGAGCATGTTCCGCCTCTCCTTTGTGATGACCGAGGCCGTATCGCCCCAACGCCTGGAAGACGCAGTAAATCAGGTGCTGCCCCGCTTCCCCGCCTTTCGCGTCCGCCTTCGCAAGGGACTGTTCTGGTATTACCTGGAGGAAATCAGCGACCGCTTTCATGTTGCCCAGGATATGGGACATCCTTGCGCGCCGCTGGGCCGGGGAGAGAACAGCGGCTACCTTTTCCGGGTGAAATACGGCCACCGGCGCATTTCCCTGGAGATGTTCCACGCCCTGGCCGACGGTACCGGCGGGCTGATATTCCTCAAGTGCATCGTAGCCCAGTACCTGCGCCTGCAGGGTATACCGGTGCCCTGCGAGGAGGGAATACTGGACCCGCGGCAGCCCCCTGAACCCGACGAGGTGGAGGACGCTTACCGGAAAATTCCCCTGGACGGCGTTCATGCCAGCCGCCGGGAGGATGCCGCATACCAGATGCCCGGCACGCCTGACCCTCCGCATACCCTGCGGCTGATTCTTGCGCAGATGTCCGTGGCGGAGGTAAAAGCGCGGGCTGCGGCCTACGGCGTTACCATTACGGAATATCTGACTGCGGTGATGGTCTTTACCCTGTGGCAAACCCAGCAGCGGGGACATTGGCAGCGCAGGCTACCCGTAAAGGTGTCTGTACCGGTCAATATGCGCAAGTTCATCCCCACGCATACGGTGCGCAATTTTGCCTTTTATGTAAATGTGGGGATTGACCCAAAGCTTGGAACCTATACCTTTGAAGAGACGGTGCAGCTGATGCACCATGCCATGCGCTATGGCATGAATCCGAAGTTTCTCTTTGCCAGCATTGCCACCAATGTGGCCTCGGAGCGCAACCTGCTTATACGCCTTTGCCCGTTGCCATTGAAGAATTTTGTGCTCTCGTTCGTTTATCATCGTGTGGGCGAACGGCTCTTTACCACAACGCTGACCAATGTGGGCGCCGTGCGGTTGCCGCAAGCCATGGCGGAACGGGTGGAACGCGCTGAAATGCTGCTGGGGGCATCCAGCTCCTACCGCAGCAACTGCGCGGCAATCAGCCTGGGAGACAAGCTGTGCCTGACCTTCACCAGAGACATTGCCGAGACGGATTTTGAACGAAACGTTTTGTGCTTTCTGGTAAAAGAGGGAATCCCAGTGCGCGTATCCAGTAATCAGGAGTGAAGTGGAAATGTCCTATTGCGTCCATTGTGGTGTGGAACTGGCACCTTCCGAGGCGCGTTGTCCGCTATGCCAAACCCCAGTAGTGGACCCTGCCGCGCCCTACGACCCGACGCTTCCCCGGGAATTCCCCATCCGAAGCCGGGAACAGCGGCTGGAGATCAATCCGCTGACCACGCTGTCCCTGGCGGCGGTGCTGCTGGCGGTTCCGGCGCTGATTTGCCTGCTCATTGACCTGCTGGCCAATGGCCGCTTGGTTTGGTCGCTGTATCCCATCGGCGCCTTTGGCATGATCTTTCTGGGCATCATACCGCCGGTCGCGCTGCGAAAAAATGCTTTCTTTTGGTCGGTCGTGGTGGATGTGGGCGCGTTGTGCCTGTACCTGTGGCTGGTTCAGTCCTTAAGCGGCGGGACGTGGTTCCAGACGATTGTATTCCCGGTGCTGCTGCTATTGGGAATGATGCTGGTGGCCATGGCCTCCAGCATTCGGCAGGGAGTGCTCAAGGGCCTGGGCATTCCCGCGATGGCACTGTTGCTGATCTGCGTGGTGGTGCTGGCGGTGGATTTGCTGATTACCGCAACGCTCACCGGGCAGGTTCGCGTCACCTGGTCCGCCTTTGTTATGATTCCCTGCGGGATTATTTCCGCCATGCTGTGGCTGGTTCACCGTAACCGAGCCTTGCGCAGCGAGTTGAAGCGTAAGCTCCACCTATGAAGCTAAGCCGGAAGGAGAAAAAAACATGGATTTTCTCAAAACCCTGCTCGTTTACCTTTCACTGACCTACGCCACCTCGGTACAGGGAGCGCCTACCCCCGCACCCACGGAAATTCCCATGGCAACGCCGGAAGCGGTGGTGGAAACCGGTGCGCCTGCGTCCACCACAGACTTTTTTACACCGGAAACCACAGACGGTACCTACACCCCACCGCCTGCACCCACCGATACCCCGGTGCCTACGCTTACCCCTGCGCCAGCCCCCACCATGACGCCTAATGCCGAGTACAGAACCTTGCAGCAGGGGGACCGGGGCGACCGGGTGGAAGAACTTCAGCAACGGCTGAAGGATCTGGGGTATCTGGAAGGCGAGGTGGACGGCGCCTATGGCGCGCAAACCCGCAGAGCGGTGCAGCGCTTCCAGTACTATAATGGGCTCACCCAGGACGGTATTGCCGGGAAAAACACGTTGACCGTGCTTTACGAAAGTGAGAGCATTGTGTCCGCGGTGACGGCGACGCCTGCACCTTCCGCGACGCCCACGGCAGTGCCATCGGCCACGGTGGAGGTAACGCTCAATCCGCCGCAGGAGGCTACCGCCACGCCCGATCCCACATTGGTGCCGCCACTGACTGAGCCGGCTGCCTCCATACCGGCAGAGGAGGACCTTACCGCGCTGACGTTGCAAGAGGATAGCAACATGGTGGTGAACGGCAGCGGCGAACCGCTTTATGCCATTGTGCCCGAGGACGGGGTTACCGTGGAGCGGATGCTGCACGTGTACACCGACGGCACAGGGGAACCGCTGGTGGACGCCGCTTTCCTGGCGCAGTGCCTGGAAGGTTGGAGCTGGATCCCTGAGGAGGGAAAGGAAAACGCCTATGTCCTTGACGCAGACGGCTTCCTGCTGGCGTTTTCCCTGGAGACGGATGATGCCGGAGACGTGGCATCTGCTACATTGACCGTGGATGGGGAACCTGTGGAGCTGGATGCGGGCGACGTACGGCGCCTGGAGGACGGAACGGTGCTGATTCGTGCTGCCGTGCTGGAAAAGGCCATGGGTGCCACCTATGTTTGGGACACGGAGGAGAACGCACTGGTGCTTCACTATGTCAGCAAGGAACTGGCAGACGCACAGGACTGATTCAAGCAAAAGAGGGCGGGATACGCGGCATGCGTATCCCGCATCAGCGTGTCGAAAAAGTGGCAGACGCCCCTTTTTCGAGGAAGCAAATTCGGTCAACCAGAGGTCGCCCGAATTTGTAAGGAATTGATTTTGCAAGCAAAATCAACGACCCGCGAAGCCGGCAAAGCCGGCTTACACGAATAAAAGTCAGAGGGGCTGCGGCCCCTCCGACACCTCCTGAAGGCTTTTTGACAGTCTGGGGCGGGATACGTGGCATGCGTATCCCGCGTTTTTTGTTGCGCAAAAACAGTATGGATCATAAAGCATGATCCGCTGTGCCGGTGCATAGGGTACGAGGGAAAAGGGAGGTGACGGTGTTGTCAGGGGGGAAAGCATGGAAAAGATGCGTGTGTTTGATCCTGGCGGCCGTTTTCCTGTGCTATCCGGCGCCTCCAGCGGGAGAAGCGCAAAGCAACCCGTACTTGATCTGGATTGATATTCATCAAAAAACGCTGATCCTCTATGAAAACTTCCAGGAGGTAAAGCGCTGGCCTGTGGCTACCGGCGCTTGGGATACCCCTACCCCCATTGGCGTATTTATGATTAACAGCCGCTTCTCAGGACAGATGAGCGGCTTCGGTACGTGTTTTCTGGGCCTGAACGTACCCTGGGGACAGTATGGCATCCATGGAACAAATCGGCCGGAAAGCATTGGCAGCAACGCCTCCCACGGCTGTATTCGCATGTATGTGAAGGACGCGGAAGAGCTGTACGCCATGGTACCCAACTGGACCCGCGTGGTTCTGGAGGGGGGGCCCTATGGCAAGCTGGATACGTCTTTGCGTACGCTGAAAAACGGCGATCGCGGCAGCCATGTCCTGGCGGTACAGGAAAAACTCCATGCCCTGGGCTACTATACCGGCTGGCCTGACGGCATTTTCGGCGCAGTTACGGAGAGTGCCGTCCGCCGGGCACAGAAAGCGCTGGGACTGGCGGAAAGTGGCATTGTGGACTGGCAATTCTATCAGGCCATTGGTTTGACACTATTTGAATAAAGGACGGTGAGTACATGGACTGGTCGGAGACCAAGGCATTTCTGTCACCCTGCTTCCCGGAAGAAATGCGGGCAGAGCTGGAGCTCCTCTATCCAGGAGAATTGCGGGAAATCCGTGTTCGGGTGGGTCAACCAACCACCCTGGTAACGGCTTCGCGTACGGCGGCGCTTCAATGGCGGCCCAGCAAGGATGCGGTGGAACGCCTGGCCGAGGCGCTGGCGGATCATGGGCTGTATGCCCGTGGGGAGGAGACCCGGCAGGGCTTTGTAACGCTACGCGGTGGGCATCGCCTGGGCCTGTGCGGCCGAGTGCTCACAGGGGAGGGCCGTGTGCGTGCCCTGCGTGACATTGCCTTCCTCTGCCTGCGCATTGCCGGTCAATGGCCGGGCGCTGCGGATGCGCTGATGCCGTGGGCTGTGCGGGAGGGGCGGGTACGCTCCATGCTGCTGGTCGGATTGCCCGGGACGGGAAAGACCACGCTCTTGAGGGACCTTGCGCGCCAGTTGGGGAGCGGACGGCAGGCAGTACAGGTTGGATTGGTGGATGAGCGCGGGGAGCTGGCCGCATGCGTGGATGGCGTACCGCAGCTGGAGGTGGGCGAGCGGACGGATGTGTTGGACGGCTGTCCGAAAACCGAGGCTGTGGCCTGGTTCCTTCGAGCCATGGCACCCCAGGTTCTTATTACGGACGAGCTGGCGGACGCGTCCGACGCGGCCGCGGTGCTGGAGGCCATTTACTCCGGCGTGCCCGTCCTGGCCAGTGCCCATGGGGCAGGCCTGCATGAGCTGGCGCAGCGTCCGGTGCTGGCAGCCATGATGTCCCGGCGCGTCTTTGACCTGTATGCTGTGCTGGACAGCGAGGGGACGGGGCGGATTACGGCGCTGTATGACCGCTCGGGCAGCGCCCTGCCGTTTCGTTGATGCTTCGCGCATGGCTTGCGCTGGGAGCAGGTGTGTGCTGCGGCCTGATCGGTATGCGGCGCGCTGCATCCCTGGGGTGCCGGGCGCGTGAACTGCGCCGGTGGCTGGAGGCACTGCAGCGCCTGGCGCTGCTGCTGGAGGAAAGCGCCTCCACATTGCCGCGTGCCTTCCGCCAAGCGGCCATGGGCACGGGCTTTGCGGCGGAAAGTCTGCGGGCAACGGCTGAACGCCTAGAGCAGGAACCCGGGTTCACCGCAGCCCAGGCCTTTGCACAATCCGGTATGGATTACCTGGGCTGGGCAACGGAAGAGGAAAAAGGCCAGCTGACGGACATGATGGCGGGGATAGGACGCGGCTCCTTGGCCATGCGCCGGCAGGCTGTGGACCATGCCGCGGAATGGATAGGTCTCCATTTGCGCAAGGCGGAAGAAAAGCAGCGCAAGGACGGTAAGCTGGCGCTGACGCTGGGATGGACGGCCGGCGCGTGCCTGACGCTGCTGCTGTTGTAATTTTTGCAGGAAAGAGGCGGACCGGGATGCAGATTGATATGCTGTTCAAAATTGCTGGGGTGGGTATCCTGGTCACTGTGATTGCGGCAGTGCTCACCCGTACGGGGCGGGAAGAAATGGCCATGCTGACCACCGTAGCCGGGCTGGTGATCGTTTTGCTGATGGTGGTGGACATGATAGCCGGTATGCTGACACAGGTGAAAAGCATTTTCCAATTGTATTAGCGCGGAGGGAGCGGCATGGAAATCGTGCGCGTTGCGGGTTTTGCCATGACGGCGGCCTTTGCGGCTGCGGTTATACGGCGCATGCGCCCCGAAGCCGGCATGGGACTGGCACTGGCGGCAGGCGTCATGCTCTTGCTCGTGGCCTTGAGCCAGGTGCAGACTGTAGCGGATGCTCTGCGCCAGCTTTGCGATAAAGCACAATTACAGCCTGCCTATGTGCGCACGCTGTTTAAGACGGTGGGGATATGCTTTCTTACAGACTTTGCAGCGGATGTCTGCCGGGATGTGGAGGAGACGGGGCTCGCACAGCGGGTGGAAACCGTTGGCCGCATGCTGATTCTGGCGGTGGCGGCGCCGGTCCTGGCGTCATTGCTGGGAAAACTGCTGGAGCTTGCGCCATGAAAAGGCTTGTGGTGCTGGTGGCTCTCTTACTATGCCTGCTTCCATGCCCCGCCCGTGGGGAAGAGCTCACGTCTGGAATCTCAGAGGCCCTGGACAAGCTGGAGCTGGAACAGCTGGGGGAGGAGCTTGCGGCACTGGGGGAGCCTTTCGCCTCCGGGAGCCTGCGGGAAACCCTTACCAAAATTGCCAAGGGGGAGTGGACACTGTCCCTGGATGCGCTGCTACGGCTGATTTCTCAACGCTTCCTGTCCGCGCTTTCCGGGAGCCTGTGGCGAATCAGCCGCCTGTTGGTTCCGACGCTGGCCCTGGGAATATGCAACACCCTTGGCAAGGGGAACCGCTCGGGACAGACTGCGGCGTACTTGTGCTTTCTACTGGTGGCTGTGTTTATGGTGCAGGACCTCATTACCCATGCGCAGCAGGCTGCCGCAGCGGTGGAGAAGATGAGCGGAGGAATGCAGCACCTTTTTCCGCTGCTGCTGACACTGCTGGCCGCAGTAGGCGGAAGCACTGGCGCGGCACTGTTTCAGCCGGCAGTGGTGGCGGCGGCAGGGTCCATGACGGCGCTGATTAGCAAAGTGACGTTACCTCTGGCCACCGGATCGGCGCTGGTTACCATGGTTGACCACCTGGGGGAGGAGGGCCGCTTCAGTCGCTTGGTGTCGCTGCTGTACACGGCGGCCACGTGGACATTGGGCATTTGCTTTACGGTATTTATCGGCGTAATCCTCACCCAGGGAATGCATGCCGCGGCGGTGGACGGCGTAACCATACGCACGGCCAAATATGCCCTGGATAACTTTATACCAGTGGTGGGCGGTTTGTTTGCCGACACGGTGGATACGCTGGTGGGCGGCAGTTTATTGATTCAAAACGCCCTGGGCACAACGGGTTTGCTGCTTATCCTGGGGCTGAGCCTGACGCCGCTGACGCAAACGCTTGCTGCCGTTACGCTGTACAGAGCAACGGCAGCCCTCCTGCAACCCGTGGCGGAAGGAAGGGTGCTGCGGTGCATGGATGGGTTTGCAAAGGTGCTGATGCTTTTGTTCATCATCCAGCTGTGTGCCGCCGCCATGTTTGTGCTGCTGATTGCGCAGATTCTGGCCACAACCAATCTTACCGTGATGCTTCGGTAGAAGGAGGACCCATGGGATGGAACGATCTGCTGCGCAGCTTTACGGTTCTGGCACTTTGCTGGGCCGGGGCGGAAAAAATGCTGCAGGAAGGCCGCCTTCGCCAGGCCGCTCGAATGGTGTTTGGCCTGCTATCCCTGCTGGTGTGGCTTTCTGGCCTGCAAGGCTTGCTGGCGCAGGTTTTGCCTGCCGGCACGGAGTCACCGGAAACGCTGCTGGAAGCGGGGGTATCATCCGAAGCGCAGGATGTATGGGCAGTATATGCGCAGCATATGGATTGGCAGGCAGAAGAAGCCCTGCGTGCCGCCGGATGCGATGGCCAGGTGGAGGTGACGCTGGAGCCTGACGCAGGAATTACGGGAGCCAGGCTGTCCCTATACAGCGGAGATGCTTCCAAGGCACTGGAGGCGGTGGCGCAAACCCTGGCATTGCCAGTGGAAGCCATTCAACAGGAGTGAACGTCATGGGTAAGCTGCTGGAAATATGGAGACGGGTCCGCCAGGACGGCGGCTTGCTGGTGATGATTGCTCTGGCGGTGGGCATATGCCTGCTCCTGCCTCAGGGGCAGGAGGATACGGTCGGGACATCCAGCCAGGAGGAGGCGCGGCTGGCCGCCGTGCTTTCTGCCATGGAAGGGGTAGGAAAGGCCGAGGTGGTCATACGCTGGGATGAGACCAGCGCTACCATGACCCAGTCGGGCAGCAGGACCCCCACGGGGGCTGTTGTGGTGGCGCAAGGCGCGGAGGACATTGGCGTAAGGATCAAGCTCATTCGCGCTGTAACGACGCTGCTGCAGCTACAGCCGGACTCGGTGGAGGTATTTGCCATGGAACAGGAGCGTGAACAATGAAAGCGTGGATAACCAAGTACAAGCGTTGGCTCTGGTGGGGAGCGGGAATGCTGGCTTTGTGCGCGGGAGTGCTGCTGAGACTTCCGGCCATGATGGAGCCCGTGCCCCAGGAGGGGGTCTCCCTGCCGGTGCTAACGACCACCCAGGAAGTAACCGATGCTTTTGAAAGCTTCCGGGCGGAGCGGGAAGAGGAAAGAAAGGCGGACCGTGCATCCCTGGAAAAGCTGCTGGAACGCGACGACCTGGATGCGCAAACCCTGGAGGATGTTGCAGCGGCATTGCAGCGGCTGGTAACCTGGAATGAAGAGGAGCTGGCGCTGGAAGGTGCACTGACCAAAAGCCGCATTTCCCCATGCCTGGCTGTGCGCAGCGAGGGCATGGTAACAGTGGTCACAGAAAAAGAGAGCCTGTCCGAAGGGGAGAGTGCGCTGCTGCTAACGCTGTGTGAAGCGCACACCGGCGTTTCCCCGGAAGGCGTGAAGGTCATCTGCACCGGCAGTGAGACAAAATAGGAAAAAACAGGTTTCAAATGCACAAAGACGGGGTATAGTATAGCTACCGGACAACGACGCCTTCCTTTTTGGGATAGAATGTGGTATGATACCGGCGAGGTGAGCAAAAGATGGAACGTGAGGGCGAAGTAATCGCGGTGCAGGGTGAAAACCTGGTAGTGCAGTTTTGCCGTCCCACCGATTGTGAAAAATGTCATGGTTGTATGGGCGGTTCCGCGCAGCGACAGTTGCTGGTACATGGGCAGGCGCAGGTAGGCGATCGTGCAGTCGTGGAAATGCCCACGCAAAAGATTGTTAAGGCTTCGGCGCTGGCATATCTTTTTCCGCTGCTGGGGCTTATGGCCGGCCTGTTTCTGGGATCTTTCCTTTTCCCGGCGTCGCAGGAGGCGGCGGCCATTGTGGGGGGCGTGTTGGGCATGGCGATACCGCTTGCCATAGTTGCCCTAACGGAGCGAAAACGCCGTGCGGACAGCTCGTGGCAACCACGTCTGGTGCGCATTATCCCCGCGGTAACTCCCGACACAAAATAAGCATGCATGAAAAATGAGGAGGATATTTGTAAAATGAGTACTGCTATGGAAATTCAAAGCGCAACCTTTGCCAGCAAGGTTCTTCAGGCAGATAAGCCTGTTCTGGTTGACTTTTGGGCAACCTGGTGCGGACCGTGCAGAATGATGGCTCCGGTGGTGGAAATGCTCGGCCAGGAATATGCAGGGCGTGTGGATGTGTACAAGGTAAACGTGGATGAATGCAACGATTTGGCTGCCCAGTACCACATTATGAGCATTCCCACACTGATGCTGTTCAAGAACGGCAAGGTTGTGGACAAGGTCATCGGTGCTCAGCCCCTGGACGTGATGAAAAATATGCTGGATCGGGCACTATGACGGATACAGATGCGGCGGAATGGCGAGGACATCGTTCTTTCCGCCGCATTTTTCGTTTTTTCTAAAAAAATAAGGAATGCATGCAAGTTAAACCAAAAAAAGAAAGATCATTAAGCTATTTTTTTCCAGCAAAGGCACTGGTCAATCCTGGCTTTCTATGGTATAATACATTAAAAATACATGATCGCGGCTGTACGAAAGTTTTCGTGCGGTTTGTTCTATGTTTGTCCGGGGTGCAATATGCGCTTTGCGGCAAGTGCATGACGATATGCCGCGTCGGCTGTTTATGCCCGTCCAAATGCATGAGTGGCAGGGATGGCATCGCGGCTTGATTTCCTCTGTAATTTTGGGAGCCGGGCGTTTTATGCCTGCCCGTCTTATGACAGGGGTATGGAGGACTTGAACGCAACGGACTGGCTTTTTGCGCCGGGGGTGCGTTTTTCCCGACGCTTATGCGATTTATGGTTTTTTTCTGCCAAGTTGGAAAGGAGGTTTCTTGTGAGACAGAGTGTTGCCCCCGTTAGCAAGCTACGAATCGTTTCTCTGGGCGGCGTGGATGAAATCGGCAAGAACATGACCGTCTTTGAGTATGAGGACGATATTGTGGTGGTGGACTGCGGGTCGATTTTTCCCAAAGAGGATATGCTGGGCATTGACCTGGTAATCCCGGATGTCTCCTATTTGGTAGCCAAGAAAAAGAATGTACGGGGTTATTTGCTAACCCATGGGCATGAGGACCATATAGGTGCCACGCCATATATTTTGCGGCAGGTTCCGGCGCCGCTGTATGGCACAAAACTGACGCTGGCGCTGGTAGATTTAAAGCTCAAGGAATATCGGGTGTCGGGGATTCCCATGCAAGTGGTATCACCCCGGGATGAAGTACGGCTGGGCCGCTACTTTACCGCGAAGTTTATTCACGTGAGCCATTCCATTGCAGGGGCCTGTGCCATTGCGCTGACCTGCCCAGCGGGAACCGTGGTGGTATCCGGGGACTTCAAGGTGGATTATACGCCCATTGACGGCCACGTAACGGACCTGGCATCCTTTGCCGAGCTGGGTGAGCGGGGCGTAATGGCGCTGCTGTGTGAGTCCACCAACGTGGAGCGGCCAGGCCATACTATCAGCGAAAAGAAAATCGGCCAAACCTTTGATACACAATTTCAGGAGGCGAAGGGCCGCGTCATTGTGGCCATGTTTGCCAGCAATATTCACCGCATGCAGATGGTTGTAGACTGCGCCATCCGCTATGGCCGTCGGGTATGCTTTGTGGGCCGCAGCATGGTCAATGTCAGCCGCGTGGCCATGCAGATTGGCGAGCTGCATATACCTGATGAATGCATGGTGGACGTGGATAACCTGGACCAATATCCCGATAACGAGATACTGGTCATGACCACGGGCAGCCAGGGCGAGCCCATGGCGGGCCTGACGCGCATGGCCTATTCCGAGCACCGGAAGCTGCAGATCCGTCAGAGCGATATGGTTATTATTTCCGCATCGCCCATTCCTGGCAATGAAAAATTCATCAGCCGGGTTATCAATCAGCTCTACCGTTGCGGCGCTACGGTCGTCTATGAGGCCATGGCGGAGGTGCATACCTCTGGACATGCCCGCCAAGAAGAGCTGAAGCTGATGCATGCGCTGGTGCGGCCCCAGTACTTCATCCCTGTGCATGGCGAATACCGCATGCTCTGGCAGCATGCCGAGCTGGCAGAGAGCATGGGCATGAACCGCAAAAATATCGTGATTCCGGAAATTGGCCAGGTCATTGAAATGACGGCCAACAGCCTCTCCCTGGGCGAACAGGTGCCCACGGGCGGCGTGCTGGTGGACGGATTGGGTATTGGCGATGTGGGCAATGTGGTACTGCGTGACCGGAAGCACCTGTCCCAGGATGGCCTGATCATTGTGGTAATGGCCATTGACCGGGATCAGGGCGTGCTGGTGAGCGGGCCGGATATCATTAGCCGTGGCTTCATCTATGTGCGGGAGAATGAGGACATCATCGAGAACACCCGCGAGGTGGTGCGGTCCATTCTCCTTTCCGCTGGCAAACTGGATGGAGAAGAGTGGCCTGCGCTGAAAAATCGTATCAAGGATGAGCTGCACCGGTTCATCTATGAAAAGATCAAGCGTAATCCCATGATTTTGCCGATTATCGTGGAAATTTAATCTGCGGCATTTCAAACAAGCGGCGCGTCAACGGCTTACACAAGCGGCTGGCGCGCTTTCTGTTGCCACAAATTTCCCGCAGCCGGCAAGAATCACCGGCTTTTGTACGTTAGGTTTTGCGATGGGGCACACAGTTTCCGCTTGTGTTCCCGGATGGAAATGGGTATACTGGTAGCGCGGTATTTTGCCTATGGCTTGAAAGGATGAATGGAATGCAGTACGATACGGCGCACAGCCTGGCCGCGGAGATACGGCAAAGCAGTGAGTGGCAGGAGTACCACCGCCTGAAGGAAGAGGTTATGGGAGATGAAACCACTGCGGCGCTGATCCGCGAATATAAAAAACTTCAGCTTTCCCTGCAGGTGGCAGCCATGTCCGGCAGACAGGGGGAGGCAGAGGATATGCAGCGCTTTTCCGGCATCACTACGCTGCTGTTTAGCAAGCCTGAGGTTTCGGCCTATTTGCTCAGCGAGATGCGCATGCAGCAGATGATGGCGGATATTTTCAAAATACTCACCGAGGCGGCGGATATCGACCTGGAAATACCGGGGATGGAATAAGCGGCAGGAGGCGAGCGTGCATTGAAGCAAAGAAAGACAAAACGAAACTATACGTACCGTACCATGCGGGATGAGCGTGCCTACGGACTGTATTGGTACAGCGGGCTGTGGAATATTCTTCGCCCGATTCTGGTGGTGTGCGCCTCCCTGGTGGTGGTCATCGGGCTGCTGTATTCCGGCTGGCAGATGATCTACAATGGCTTCCTGGCGCCCATGGAACCCGGCAGCACGGAGGAGGTTGGCTTCACGGTGGCCAGCGGCGACAGTCTGACGAAGGTATCCAATAACCTGCAGGATGCCGGACTGATTCATGACCGCACGGTATTCAAATATTATTGCGATTTTGCAGGCATGGGCCAGAAAATCCAGGCAGGGTCTTACAAGCTCACCCGGGGCATGACCATGGCGGAAATTGCCGACCAATTAACCACCGGTGATGGCAATCCCATTGTGCGGAACATTACCATGATTCCGGGCTGGACCGTGGAGGACTTCGCGGAGAAGCTGGCGTCCGATGGCGTAATTGCCGACAAGAACGCTTTCCTGGAAAAGTGCCGCACAGGGGACGCATTTACGGATTACTACTACATTGCCGATGTAAAGGCCACCTCTGATGCCAGCCAGCGGAAGTATATCCTGGAGGGCTACCTGGCGCCCAACACCTATGAAGTGTACATGGATGCCAGCGACGAGGACATTATTCGCAAGCTGCTTTCGCAAACCGAGGCGGAGTTCCCTGCGGAGTATCAAAACCGCGCCACGGAGCTGGGCATGTCCATGGATGAAGTGCTTACCCTGGCCTCTTTGATCGAAAAGGAAGCCAAGGAAGCCGACTTTACCAAGGTTTCAGCGGTGTTCCATAACCGGCTGAAGCAAAACATCAAGCTGGGCAGCGACGTAACCATCCACTATATCACAGGCGTACGGAAAATGAGCCTGACCAACAGCGACCTGCAAGTGGATTCCCCGTATAATACCTACCTGTATGCAGGCTTGCCCATTGGTCCCATCTGCAATCCGTCGCCCAAGGCCATTGCGGCGGCACTGTACCCCGATGAGACCTATGTGGCGGAGAACTATCTCTTCTTCTGCTCCAAGGACCCCGAGAGCGGAGAGCTGTACTTCTCCAAGACGCAGGAAGAACACGATCAGGCCGTGGCGATTTACGCGCCCCTGTGGAAGGCCTATGATGAGTCCAGGGGGATTGAGTAAGTGACCAATGCGCGAAAGATACCGGAGCTGCTTGCGCCCGCCGGCGGGATGGAGCAGCTCCGGGCCGCGCTGCGCTTTGGAGCGGACGCGGTTTATGGCGGCATGAAGCATTATGGCCTGCGCGCCTTTGCGGGAAACTTTGACGCGCAGGAGTTAGCGCAAGCTGTGGAGCTGTGCCATCGGCAAGGGAAAAAATTCTATGTAACCATGAATATTTTCCCCTTTGACGATCAGCTTCCCGGCTTTGTGGAGGCAGCCCGCCAGGCATGGGAAATTGGGGTGGATGCGGCCATTGTGAGCGACTTGGGGGCGATTTGCACCCTGCGGGAGCAGGTGCCAGGATTGGCGCTGCATGTAAGCACCCAAGCGAGCACGGTCAATGCCCCAAGCGTGCGGCATTACCGGGACCTGGGGTGCCGCCGGGTCATTCTTGCCCGGGAAGTGAGCCTCTCCCGCCTGGCGGCGCTGGGTGCAGCTGTGGGAGCGGACATGGAGCTGGAAACCTTTGTGCACGGGGCTTCCTGCGTGGCCTGGTCAGGACGGTGCCTGCTCAGTGCGGCACTGACCGGACGCAGCGGCAATCAGGGCGCCTGCGCACAGCCGTGCCGGTGGGAGTACGCGGTGATGGAGAAAAAACGGCCGGGGGAGTACCTGCCTGTTTGCGAGGATGAAAACGGCTCATATCTTTTTTCTGCCAGGGATCTGAACCTGATGCCCCTGCTGCCGCAGCTGACAGCGGCGGGGATTTCCAGCCTGAAAATAGAGGGCCGGATGAAGACAGAGTATTATGTGGCTACGGTGGTGTCGGCCTATCGCCGGGCACTGGACGCACTGGCACAAGGAGAAGAGACGTTTCAGGCGGCGCTCCCCGGGCTTCTGGCGGAACTGGACTGTGCCAGCCACCGGGACAGTGACACGGGCTTTTTGCTTGGCACACCCCAGCAGCCCGGCGGGGCGGAGGGATTTCATCAGAGCGCCGAATACATTGCCCGGGTCATGACGGACGCGGAGGCCCAAGGTATTGCCACTGTGCAGCTGAAAAACAGGTTTTATGCAGGCGACAGGCTGGAAGTGTTACAGCCCGGCGCCACAAACGTTATGATTGCTCCCAAATTCCGTAAGGCGGATACCGGTGAAGAAATGGATACATATGGCGTGGCCGGCACGCTGGTGAAAATGCAGTTCCCTTTCCCGGTGGCGGAAGGAGACCTGATTCGTGGCGTAACGCGCAACCACAGACGCTGACCCCCATGGCGAAACGTTGCAAATTGTAAACAAACATGATAAAATACATAAATAAATAGATTGTGTACCAACGGTTGGGAGAAGGGGGAAGGCTCTCATGGCAGGTTATGTATCAGATGCGGTTATTCGCCGTCTTCCGGGTTATTATCGGCATTTGCGGGAGCTGGAGGCGCAGGATGTGAAACACATCTCCTCTCAGCAGCTGGGCGAGCGGATGCAGCTTACGCCCTCACAGATTCGTCAGGATATCAATTGCTTTGGTGGTTTTGGCCGCCAGGGATACGGTTACACGGTGACCGAGCTGAAGGAACATATTGGCAAAATTCTCGGGCTGGACCGCCAGCACCGTATGATCGTGATTGGCGCTGGTAACATGGGCAGCGCGGTGGCGCAATATCCCTCTTTTGCCAGGGAAGGCTTTGAGGTGATCGCCATGTTCGACGTGGATCCCGCCAAGGTGGGCACCCGCTTGGGAAACATTCCCATCTTTCCGATGGAGGATTTAGAAACCTACCTTGGTGACCATCATGTAGATGTGGCGGTACTGTCTTTGCCCGTTGGCGCGGCGCAAAAAACGCTGAACCGGCTGGCGGAATGCGGGATCAGGGCCGTATGGAACTTTGCGCCTACGGATCTGCATCATCCAGAGGAAATGATTGTGGTCAACGTTCATCTGAGCGACAGCCTGCAAATCCTTTCCTACAAAATGGCGCATATGGAAGATGCGTGAAACAGCAGGGAAATGCAAGGTTTAAGCGTTTCCCTTGCATCGGAAACTTTGGCAGGAGGAACGCCCCATGCAGGAATTTCCCGCTCGGGAAACTCAAACAATAGATGGTCAGGGCAGCGGTTATGTCCGCCGCCCCCGTGTTGTGCGCGCGCAGCAGCCCGGGACATGGCAAAACCCGGGCCGGCAACCCTTGGGACGGACGGAAGAAGTAGGCGAAGATTCCTATGCAGCCCGGCGCAATAGATCCCAAGCGGCGGTGCCCCCGGCGGGAAAGTTTCCCGAGGGCCCGCAAAAAGGCCCCGGAAACGAGGGTAACCATCGAGGGAAAAAGAAAAAGAAGCGGAAGCATCGAGCCTTATACGTCACGGTGATCCTGCTGTGCACCATGGCTTTGGGCGCGCTGACATTTTTTGTTGCTCCACAGGTTTTCGGTATTACCTGGTCGGGGCTGCCCAATTATGCCTTTATGAACGGCTCGATTATTTCCCTGAACCTGAAAGCGTACAACGACTATAAGGCATACCGCCAGTACATGGAGGGCAATGCCATTTTCCCCGGTGTTTATGTGGATGGTATCCATGTGGGCGGCATGACCGTTGATCAGGCGAAGGAGGCGCTGGCGGCTGCGCATACGGATACCTCAGGCCTGTTCAGCATCACGGTGAACATCGGCAATAAATCCTGGGTCATTGATTCGGGCCGCGTTCCCTTGACGCGAAACTACGATCAGATTCTTGCGCAGGCGTATGCCTTGGGAAGAAGCAATACTACTGCCATTCGTGGCACTGGCGTGACTCCCTTTCAGGAGCGCCTCAACGCAGCTCTGCGCTTGCGGGAGGAGCCGGTAAGCCTGAGCACCTCCATGACCTATGATAAGGAAACGGTCCGTGCCCTTACGGATAGCATTGTGGACTACGTGAACAGGGATCCCATCGACTCCATGGTAACCACCTTTAATTTTGACACCAAGGAGTTTACGTTCAGCGATGACCAGGCTGGCGCCTATGTGGACGGGGATGACCTGTACTACAAGGTGATTGCCGCGCTGGATGGCGGGGATTCCTTTGCCACCCTTACCATTGAGCCGGAAATCGTGTTGGCGTCCACCACCAAAACGGAGCTGATGAATTCCTTCAAGCTCATGGCCTCCTATACCACAAAAACTACCAGCAACAGCAATCGCAATACGAATATCGAGCTTTCCGCCAATGCCATCAACGGTATAACCCTGTATCCCGGAGACGTGTTTTCCTTCAACGAAGCCACCGGAGAACGCACCGCGGCAAAAGGCTACAAAGAAGCGTCAGCCATTTCCGGCGGACAAAGTGTGCCGGAGGTGGGCGGCGGCGTGTGCCAGACATCCTCTACGCTGTTCAATGCCGTGGCGCGGGCAAACCTGGAAATCGTCTATCGTTCGCCCCATGCGTGGCCCAGTGACTACGTGGAGAAGGGCATGGACGCTACGGTGAACTGGCCCAACCTGGACTTCAAGTTCAAGAACAATACGGACTATCCCGTATTCATTGTGGCATACTACAAGGATCGAAAGGTGACGGTGGAGCTATATGGCGTGGGATTGCAGGACGGCATGACCATTGACCTGCAAAGCGTGGTTACGCGCACAATCCCTGCGCCGGAGGGAACAAAGTATGTGTTGAATACTTCTCTGGCTCCCGGCGAGACGAAGGATACCGTGAAGGCCCGTACCGGCTATGTGGTGGAAACCTACCAGGTATGGTACAAAAACGGAGAGGAAGTCAGCCGGAACTTGCTGTGCACCTCTACCTACAAAGCCTATCAGAAAACGGTGGAATACAACGAGTGAGGCAAACTCCGGGACGGATGCGCAGACAAGATGCATCCGTCCATTTTTTACTTTTGTACAGCGCGCGACACTGCCAAGAAAAGCATGGGGAGGGATACAAATGTATTTTGGTGTGGATTATTATCCGGAGCACTGGCCCAGAGAGCGATGGCAAACGGATGCGGAAATGATGGCGGCCGCCCATATCAACGTTGTGCGTATGGGCGAATTTGCCTGGGCCCTGCTGGAGCCGCGGGAAGGGAAATTCGATTTTGCCTGGCTGGACGATGCCATCGCGCTGCTGGGAGAGCACGGCATATCCACCGTGCTGGGCACGCCCACAGCCACGCCGCCCAAGTGGCTGATGGACCAGCACCCCGAAATATATCCGGTGGATCTGTACGGCCTGCGCAAGGGCTTTGGAACCCGGCGGCACTACTGCGCCAGCCATAAGGTGTATCACCGGTACGTGCGGCGGCTGGTGGAAGCCATGGCAGAACATTACCGGGAGAATCCCCACGTGATCGCCTGGCAGATTGATAATGAATTCGATGCGCATTGTTATTGCGATGCTTGCCTGGCCGGCTTTCGGGAATGGTTGAAAAAGAAGTATGGAACCATAGAGGCGGTGAATGCGGCCTGGGGAACGAACTTCTGGAGCCAGACCTACCAGAGCTTTGAACAAGTGATCATCCCCCGGTACACTTCTTCGGACGGCTTTGCACAGGTCAGCGGAGGGCAAGGGATCGGCGCTCCGCCGTACACGCATAATCCCGGTCTGCTTCTGGATTACCGGCGGTATCAATCCGACACGGTGGTGGCTTTTCAGAAAATGCAGCTGGAGATTTTGCGCCAGTATACCGACCGGCCCATTACACACAATTTCATGGGGCACTTTAACCAGCTGGATTATTTTGATCTGGGGAAGGACCTGGACTTTGTTTCCTGGGATTGCTATCCTGACAACATGTGGGGAAGAAGTGATCAGGACAATATTGCCATGGCGCACGACCTGATGCGCGGCATCAAGAACCAGAACTTTTGGGTCATGGAACAGCAGTGTGGTCCCTGCGGCTGGCAAACCCTGGGCAACACGCCGGAGCCGGGGCAGGTGCGTCTGTGGACCTATCAATCCCTGGCCCATGGGGCGGAGGCGATTGTGTACTTTCGCTGGCGCTCTCCGCTGCATGGCACGGAACAATACTGGCATGGCCTGCTGGATCATGACGGCGTAGGCAGACGCCGCTACCGGGAAATTGCTGCCCTGGGTAAGGAGTTGGCGGGACTGGACGACCTATTTGTTGGCGCGAGAAACACAAGCCAGGTGGCGCTCATCAAGTCCTATGACAATGCCTGGAGCCACCAGGCGCAGCCGCACAGCCTTTCCTTTGACTATAACCGGCTGCTGCAGGCGTACTATACGGCGCTGCGGGCAGCCCATGCTGCGGTGGATGTAACCAGCGTGGAGACGGACTTTTCCCATTACCGCCTGGTGCTCATGCCGGCTTTCAACCTGATGACACCGGCGATACTGGAAAAGTGCCGCGTCTATGTGGAAGGCGGAGGACAACTGCTGATTACCTTCCGCTCCGGTACCCGGAACTGGGATAACAGCATGACCACCCTACCGGCACCGGGTTACTTTGCGGAGCTTGCCGGCGTTTCTCTGGAGGAATACGACGCACTTGCTCCCGGGCGGGAAGTCATGGTTCAGGGAAGGACGTTTCAGGGAACCGCCTCCATCTGGTGCGATGTGCTCAGCTGTCACGGAGCTACGCCACTGGCATGCTACGCCAGTCATTACTATGCAGGGGCGCCGGCTGTTACGGAACACACTGTTGGGACGGGCAAGGTCTATTATGTGGGGTGCGACCTGGATGCTTTGGCTTTACAGCAGCTTCTTTCGCAAGTGCTGGCCGATGCCCGGATAACCCTGGACGATCCCGCGCCAGTGCCTGGCGTCGAGGTGGTGTGGAAGGAAAAAGCGGGCAGGCGCTATATGATGCTGCTGAATCACCGCTCCGCGAAAGCGGACATCCCCTTGCATGGACGCTATACGGACATGCTGCTGCATCGGCCTGTGCAGGGTCAACTGACGCTGAAGGGGTATGATGTAGGCATCCTTCGCGTGGACGCATAGAACAGGGCGGGAAAGCGTGTGGCGTGAAGGGAAACGGAAAAGTTTTCCCCGCTTGCTCCACCCCAAAAATGTTGACCTTTTTTGCGGCGCATGGTACATTATAGGGAGCGATTTTCGCAAAGGAGGACGCTTGGTTGTTTGACCAGAAGATCGAGGAAATGATCGAGCAGGTGCAAAAGCCTGCCAGATATACCGGCGGCGAAATGAACACCGCCATCAAGCCCTGGCCAGAGGCGGAGGTGCACTTCGCCTTCTGCTTTCCGGATACGTATGAGGTGGCCATGTCCCACTTGGGCATGAAAATCCTTTATGGCGTCATCAATCAGCAGCCCTGGGCCCTGTGCGAGCGGGTCTGCATGCCCTGGGTGGACATGAAAGCGCTGATGGAAAAGGAAGGCGTCCCGCTGTTTTCTCTGGAAACCCGCACGCCCCTGAATCGCTTTGACGTGGTGGGCTTCACGCTCCAGTATGAGATGAGCTACTCCAATATTCTGGCCATGCTGAAGCTGGGCGGAATTCCCTTGCATACGGCGGAGCGAACCGACGCGGACCCCATTGTTTGTGTGGGCGGTCCCTGTGCCTTTAATCCCGAACCGCTGGCCGACTTTGTGGACGCGGTGATGATTGGCGACGGCGAGGAAATGATTGTGGAGTTCATCGCCGCGGTACGGGAATGGAAGAAGAGCGGTGAGCCACGGGAGGCCTGCCTGCGCCGCCTGGCAAAGATTCCTGGCGTATATGTGCCCTCCTTCTATGAGGTTTCCTACCACGAGGATGGCACCATTGCCGCCTTTACGCCCAAGTGTCCCGAGGCACCGGCCACGGTGCGCAAGCGGCTGGTGCTGGACATGGACAAGGCCTACTATCCCACGGAGATTCCCGTGCCATATACGGAGATCGTCCATGACCGCATTATGCTGGAAATCATGCGCGGCTGCACCCGCGGTTGCCGCTTTTGCGAAGCGGGGATTCTGTACCGCCCGGTGCGGGAGCGTTCCCTGGAGCGGCTGATGGAGCTGGCGCGCGCCCTGGAAAAGAGTACCGGCTATGAGGAAATCAGCCTTTCCTCCCTTTCCAGCGGAGATTACTCCTGCCTGCCGGAATTGATCCGAGCGTTGATGACGGAGTTCCGGGAGAAGCGCGTATCCGTAAGCTTGCCTTCCCTGCGCATTGACAGCGTGCTCAAGGACTCCCTGGAAGAGACCCAACAGGTGAAGAAATCCAGCCTGACCTTCGCCCCCGAAGCGGGCACGCAGCGTCTGCGGGACGTTATCAATAAGGGCGTAACCGAGCAGGACCTGGTGGAGAAGGTCACCGATGCCTTCCAGGGCGGCTGGAGCAGCGTGAAGCTGTACTTTATGATTGGCTTGCCCACGGAGACCTACGAGGATCTGGATGGCATTGGACACCTGGCGCAGGTAGTCAACCGGGCATATTTCACCGTGCCCAAGGAGAAGCGGGCGCGTGGCCTGCGTGTCACTTGCAGTGCATCCAGCTTTGTGCCCAAGCCATTTACCCCCTTTCAATGGGAACCCCAGGATACCCAGCAGCAGATCAAAGACAAGCAGGCCTACCTGCGCGAGGTGCTGCGGCGGATCAAGGGCGTAAACTTTAACTGGCACGAGCCGGAGCTGAGCTACCTGGAAGCATGCTTCTCCCGGGGCGACCGCCGGCTGGGCAAGGTACTGGAGCGCGCGGTGGAGAAGGGATGCATCCTGGACGGCTGGAGCGAGCAGTTCCGCTTTGACACCTGGATGGAAGCATTTCAGGAGTGCGGCCTAGACCCGGAATGGTATGCCTATCGCCGCCGGGAAAAGGACGAAATACTCCCCTGGGATTTCATTGACGCCGGGGTAACCAAGGCGTTTCTGTGGCGGGAAAAGGAACGCGCGAAACGTGGAGAAATTACGCCGGACTGCCGCAAGGGCTGTCAGGGCTGCGGACTAAGGCGCTTTGAGGGGGTGTGCCAGGGATGAGAATGCTTGCGGTGTTCTGCAAAGGTGAACGGCTGCGGCATATTGGCCACCTGGACCTGATGCGTGCCATGCAGCGCGCCCTGCGCCGCAGTGAATTACCGGTAAGCTACAGCAAGGGGTTTAATCCTCACATTCTGCTGACCTTTGCTTCCGCGCTTTCCACGGGTGCATGGGGAAAGCGGGAAATCATGGACGTTACCCTGGAACGCGACATTTCTCCGGAAACCTTTATGGAGGCCATGAATGCGGCGCTTCCGGAGGATCTCCGGGTACTGTCCGCCCGTGCCATCGACGACCGTCACCCGGCATTGATGGCGATGGTGACAGCGGCGGAATACACCCTGACCGTGATGGACGAAAATGTGGCTGCTTCCCTGGCCGCTTGCAAGGATGGATTCCTAAGCCAGGAGGCCATTATTACCCCCCGCAAGACCAAGAGCGGGGTTAAGGACTGCGACGTGAAGCCGCTGATCCTGGCGCTGTCGGTTACGGGCAACCAGATACGGGCCAAGCTGTGCCTGACCGAAAGCACTTCCTGCAAGCCGGACATGCTGCTTAACGCCTGGTGCGCCTATGCCGGCTGTACGGTGCCGCGTGTGCTGATTTGCCGTGAAAGCCTGTGGGGGCAGGACGGCGCGGGGCGGCTGCAACCGCTGGAGACGCTGTAAAGATGGAACGTATCATTTATGCGGAATGCGGTACGCACACGGCCCTGGCTGTGGTGGAAAACGGGCGGCTGTGCGAATACCTGCCGGAGGCGCCCCTGGGGGAAGGGCTGGCTGAAACCATTTATAAGGGCCGTGTGGAACGGGTGGTACCCGGCATGCGTGCGGCCTTTGTTCAGCTGGGCCTGGAAAAGAACGGATTTTTACCGCTGGAGGAAAACAGCAAAACCGTCTCCTGGCCTGCGTTGCAGAGCGGGCAGAACGTGCTGGTACAGGTGAAAAAAGCTCCTACCGGAGAAAAAGGAGCCTTTCTTACCCGGGATATTACCCTGGCTGGAGAATATGTGATTCTGATGCCCATGAACCGCTATGTGGGCGTATCCGCACGGGTAACGGACCCCGAGGAGCGCCGTGCATTGCAGGAAGCAGGCCGGGAGATTGCGCAGGGGCGCTTCGGTCTGGTAATGCGGCAGGCCGCGGCCCAGGCTCAGGAAGGGGAGATCCTTCGGGAACTGGAGGATCTGCTGCAACGCTGGGAAGCTGTTTCCCGGCGGGCGCCCACGGCGCACGTGCCCTCGGTGCTGGAAAAGCCGCGGGGAGCATTGACGCAGCTGCTGGACGATTACCTACCCCGGGGCGTTACATCTCTGGTTACCAATGATCCGCACCTGGCGGAAAGCTGGGATGGGCGTTTGCCCACGCGGTACGTGCCGGAGATGCGGCTCAAGTGCGTGCCAGGCTTGGACAAGCAGCTTCAAGGCGCATTTCGCCGGAAGGTATGGCTTCCCAGTGGAGGAAATCTGTTTGTGGACCCCTGCGAAGCCATGACGGTATTTGACGTGAACAGCGCCAAGTTTACCGGGAAACGCGCCCTGGAGGAGACGATATTCCGGCTGAACCTGGAAGCATGCCAGGAAATTGCCTGCCAGATCCGGTTGAGAAATCTGTCAGGGATCATACTCATTGATTTTGTGGACATGGAAACCGGGGAACACCGGCAGCAAGTGGCCGAGGCAATGCGTCAGGCGCTTGCGCTGGACCGGGTTAAGACGGTGATCCATGGCTTTACCAGCCTGGGCCTGATGGAAGTAACGCGGAAGCGGACGGGTCTGCCACTGCGGGAGCAGCTGGCATGCCCGTGTCCTTCCTGCGGCGGCCTGGGATGGGTAGAAAGGAGCGAACGGGATGCGTGAGCATGCACCCGTAACCGTATCGCCTGAGGAACAGGCGGTACAGCGGGCCTATATGGAAAAGGTGCGCGATCTGCCGCATCGGCCGTCCAGCTATCATGTGGTGACCTACGGCTGCCAGATGAACGCCCATGATAGCGAAAAGCTCTCCGGCATGCTGGCGGAAATGGGCATGAAGGAAGCGCCCAGCCGGGAGGAGGCCGACCTGGTGCTGTTCAATACCTGCTGCGTTCGGGACAACGCTGAGCGGCGGGCGCTGGGAAACGTAACCTGGCTTAAGGAGCTGAAAAAAGAAAAGCCCCAGCTGATTATCGGCGTGTGCGGCTGCATGATTCAGCAGCCCGGCATGGCGGAGAAGATTCTGCGTCAGTACAAGTTCATTGACTTGGCCTTTGGCACCTCCAACCTTCACCGCTTGCCCCAGCTCCTTTATGAGGAGCTGGAGTCGGCACGGCCGGTGGTGGAAGTGGACGCGGCGGAGAACCTCATCGCGGAGGGACTGCCGGTGAAGCGCCTGCGGCCGGACCACGCCTATATTACCATCATGTATGGGTGCGATAATTTCTGCAGCTACTGCATTGTGCCCTATGTGCGCGGAAGGGAGCGCAGCCGTGAGGCAGACGCCATTGTCCGTGAGGCGGAGGAACTGTACGCCACCGGCGTAAAGGAGATCATGCTTCTGGGCCAGAACGTCAATTCCTATGGGAAGGGGCTGGAAGGGGGCATGAGCTTCGCGCGGCTATTGCGCCGGCTGGATCAGATCGGTATTCCGCGGATACGCTTTATGACCTCTCACCCCAAGGATCTTTCCCAGGAGCTCATTGATGCCATGGGGGAATGCGCCCATGTGTGCCCCCAATTCCATCTGCCGGTACAGTCGGGCAATGACGAGATTTTGTGGGCCATGAACAGGCACTATGACCGGGCCGCCTACCTGGATAAGGTGGAGCGGTTACGTCAGGCGGTGCCGGGAATTGGACTGACCACGGACATCATTGTGGGCTTTCCAGGGGAAACCGAGGCACAGTTCCAGGATACGCTGTCATTGGTGAAGCAGGTAGGGTATGACTCGGCGTTTACCTTCATTTTCTCCCCACGCCCTGGAACCAAGGCGGCATCCATGCCGGATCAAGTCCCCCCGGACGTGGCACAGGACCGTCTGGAGCGCCTATTGCAGGCGCAGGAGGAAGCGCAGCTGCAAGCGCAGCGGCGTTTCCTGGGCACGGAGGAGGAAGTATTGGTGGAATCCTTGAGCCGCCGCAGCGCTCAGGCCGTTTCCGGCAAAGGGCTGCATGGCATCTCCGTGACTTTTCCTGGCAGCGCGGAGGACGTGGGTCAAATCATCCGTGTCAAAATCACAGAATGCGCCAACAATACCCTGCGGGGTGTAAGATTGGATAAAGAAAAGGAGTAAACAGAGTATGGAAAAGGTACTGGAGCAAGCCCGCCTGTTGGCGGAAGCCATCGCGGAGAGCGACGTTTACCAGCATATGCGCCAATGCGAAAACGACGCCATGAAGGACCCGGAGGCTACCAAGCTGATCGCCGACTTTGTGGAAAAGCGCCAGAAGGTGGAGAGCCTGCTGGCTGAGGGGAACATGGATCACACTGCATTGGCGGAAGCCAGCCAGGCCATGGAAGCGGCTGAAAAAATGGTCAACCAGCAGCCCATGGTGCGTGCCATGCAGGACGCCCGCAACCAGTTTACCCAGATGATGGAGAACGTCAATCAGATTCTACGCTTTATCATTACCGGGGAGACGGAGGAAAGCGGCGGATGCAGCGGTTCCTGCGAAAGCTGCGGCGGATGCTCCTCCTGCGGCGGTTGTCACTGATGATGGAACCGCGTCCGGCATGCAGCCGGACGCGGTTCCGTTGCCCTTGAAGAAGATGCAAAGGAAGAGAAGGTAGCGTATGGCTGGCTTAACCCCCATGATGCAGCAGTATATGGAAGTGAAATCCAAGTACAAAGACTGCATCCTCTTTTACCGGCTCGGGGACTTTTACGAAATGTTCTTTGACGACGCGCTGACGGCTTCCCGGGAGCTGGAGCTGACCCTCACGGGCCGGGACTGCGGCCTCAGCGAGCGCGCCCCCATGTGTGGCGTTCCCTATCACGCGGTGGAAACCTATCTGGACCGCTTGATTGAAAAGGGCTACAAGGTTGCCATTTGCGAACAGATGGAGGACCCCGCCCTGGCCAAGGGACTGGTGCAGCGGGATGTGATCCGGGTGGTAACCCCTGGCACGGTGATTGAGTCGGGCATGCTGGATGAGCGGAGCAATAACTTCCTGCTGTCCGTATGCTTCAGCGGGGAAAAGGCGGGGTTGGCCTTTGCGGATGTATCTACAGGAGAGTTTTTCGTGCACCAGGTGGAGGATGCCGGACGCACCCTGGCGGATGAGGTAACCCGTATCAGCCCGGTGGAGATCATCGCCAGCGATCTGGTCCGCTTGCGGGAGTACGTCAACCGAGATGACCTGTCCATGAGCGAGCGGCCCGGCACAACCTTCCAGTACCAGAACGCTTCTGAGACCCTGTGCAAGCACTTTCATCTACAGGATCTGTCCCCACTGGGCCTAACCGATGAATACCGCCTGGCGGCCCAGGCAGCCGGCGCACTGATGCGCTATCTGGACGAAACCCAGAAAAATGCCCTGGAGCATATTACCGAGCTACGCATCTACCAGGGCGGCGATACCATGCTATTGGATCGCAACACCCGGCGCAACCTGGAGCTGACGGAAAGCCTGCGCAGCCGCACAAAGAAAGGTTCCCTGCTGTGGCTGATGGACAAAACTTCCACGGCCATGGGCGGACGCCTGCTGCGCAGCTGGATTGAGCAGCCGCTGGTCAACCGCGAAGAGATCCTTCGCCGCCTGGATGCGGTGGAGGAATTCACTTCCCAGCATGTGCTGACCATGACCCTCTCCGAGGAATTGCAGGGCGTATACGATGTGGAACGTCTGCTGAGCAAGGTAAGCTACAAGAGCCTGAATGCCCGGGACTGCCTTTCCCTGTGCGCGTCCCTGAAAAAGGTGCCGGGTATCCGCAATTTGCTTTCCGGCGCTCAAAGCCAGGGCGTGCAGGCGGTGTACGCATTGCTGGACCCATTGGAGGACCTGACCGGGTTATTGGAACGGGCCATTCATCCCGACGCGCCGCCTGTGATCTCTGAGGGGGGCATCATCCGGGACGGATATTCCGCCATTCTGGATGAGTACCGTTCCGCGGCCACCAACGGCAAGCAGTGGATTGTAGATCTGGAAGCAAAGGAGCGGGAAGCCACAGGCATCAAGAACCTGCGCATTCAGTACAACCGGGTCTTCGGATACTATATTGAGGTCACCAAGTCCTACTACGATATGGTGCCCATGCGCTATCAGCGCCGCCAAACGCTGGCCAACAGTGAAAGATATATCACCCCGGAACTGCGGGAAATCGAGCAGAAAATCGTCGGTGCACAGGAGCAGTCCGTGCGGCTGGAATTGCAGTTGTTTACGGAGATCCGGGAGAAGATTGCCGGGGAGATCGTGCGTATCCAGCACACGGCCCAGGGGCTGAAGACGCTGGATGCGCTGCTTTCCCTGGCCAAGGTTGCGGTGAGCAATCACTATGTTCGCCCCGAAATCACCCAGGATGGCAGCCTGGAGATCATCGAGGGCCGTCATCCTGTGGTGGAGCAGACCATGCAGGAAGGCGGGTTTGTGCCCAATGACGCCGTGATGGATCAGGATCAGGCACGTATGCTCATTATCACCGGGCCCAATATGGCGGGCAAGAGTACCTACATGCGGCAGGTGGCGCTGATTACGCTGATGGCGCATCTGGGCTCCTTTGTGCCGGCAAAGTCCGCGAAGATCCCCATTGTGGATCGCATCTTTACCCGCGTGGGGGCATCGGATGACCTGGCCAGTGGCCAAAGCACCTTCATGGTGGAGATGAGCGAGACTGCCTATATCCTGCGTAACGCAACCAGGCATTCGCTGATTATCCTGGATGAAATCGGACGGGGAACCAGCACCTTTGACGGCCTGGCCATTGCATGGGCGGTGGTGGAATATCTGTGCGATCCCGCCCGTGTGGGGGCCAAGACGCTCTTTGCAACCCACTATCATGAGCTTTCCGAACTGGAAGGCCATGTGGAGGGCGTACAAAACTACTGCATTTCCGTCAAGGAGCACGGGGAGGACGTCATTTTCCTGCGCAAGATTGTTCGCGGGGGCGCGGACAAGAGCTTCGGCATCCATGTGGCCCGGCTGGCCGGAGTGCCACATCCGGTATTGGTGCGTGCCCATGAGATCCAGGCGCGGCTGGAAGTCAGTGATGTGAACAAAATCGGCCAGAACATCCTGGAGGAGGGTACGGCGCGGGAAAATGAGCAGGTAAGCCTGTTCGACGTGGGAAAAACGGAAATTATCAATGAGCTGCAAAACCTGGATGTGATGGCGCTGACGCCCATTGACGCGATGAACAAGCTATTTTTACTGCGCGAAAAGGCGCGAAAGCTGTAAGGTATGTGCACAAAGGAGGCAACCATGGCGGATGCAAGGATTCAGCTCCTGCCTGATGAGGTCATTGGGAAAATTGCCGCAGGCGAAGTGGTGGAAAGGCCGGCTGCGGCTATTAAGGAGCTGGTGGAAAACAGTTTGGATGCCGGTGCCACGGCTGTGACCGTGGAGATCCGGGAAGGCGGCATCAGCTATTTCCGCGTGACAGACAATGGCCGGGGCATTGCCCCCGGTGACATTCGCATGGCCTTTGAACGGCATGCCACCAGCAAAATCCGCAAGAGCAGCGATCTGAACAGCATTGCAACCCTTGGATTCCGTGGCGAGGCGTTGGCCTCCATCGCAGCAGTGGCCAAGGTGACCTGTACCACCCGGACGCACGACCAGGTGGCCGGTATACGTGCGGTAAATGAAGGCGGTCAGATGTGCGCCATAGAGGACGCAGCCTGCCCGGAAGGCACCACCTTTGTGGTGCGGAATCTGTTCTACAATACGCCTGTACGTCTGAAATTCCTCAAAAAGCCCCAGGCAGAAGGCGCGCTGGTCTCCGACCTGATGATGCGGCTGATATTATCCAAGCCTGAGGTTTCCTTCCGATATCTCAACCAGGGAAAAACGCTGTACCATTCCGCGGGGGACGGAAAACTGGAATCGGCAGTGTTTAGCATCTACGGCAATGAAATGCTACGGTCCATGCGCAAGGTGGACGGTAACATGAACGGCGTTGTGCTGCATGGTTATGTGGGCATTGGGGAAAGCGCCCGGGGAAACCGCGGACATCAGTCCTTCTTTATCAACGGCCGGTATATGCGCAGCAACGTGCTTTCCAGCGCATTGGAGGAGGGGACCCGGGAACGGGTGATGATTGGGAAATATCCAATCTGCGTTCTGCATTTGACCATGCCCTATGACCAGGTGGATGTAAACGTCCATCCCAATAAGCTGGAGGTGCGTTTTCAGCGGGAAGCCGCCGTGGCTGAAGCCGTGACTACGCTTGTGCGCGACGCGTTGCGGGATCGCGATGCATTGGAGCGGCCCGTAGAAATGCTGCTTACGCCTGAAAAACCCGCAGTTACTCCTGTCGAAATAACAAAAAACAGTCTAATCAAACCGGATTCTATCGAAACCAATAAGCAGACACAGATGCCGGAAGCAAAGGTGTCTGCATTGCCTGTACAGACACCGGTCTATATTCCCTCGGGCGTGCCACAGTCCATTCAGGTGCCCCGGACAAACGTATTCCGTGAAACACCGCGGCCTGTGGTCTGGGATACACAGGCGCCCTCTATGCCGCCTACCGTCTTTCAGCCCTCTCCCCAAAGCAAGCCTGCGCCTGAACCCAGGACGGAACAGGTTTCAGCTCTGCCACCGGAAGAAAAAAAGCCACTGAAGCTGTTGGGCGTAGCTTTTCAGACTTTTATCCTGGTGGAATATGCGGATCATTTGCTCCTGATTGACCAGCATGCCGTTCATGAGCGCTTGCTGTTCGATCAACTCTGCAAGGCATATGATCAGCACGCGGCAGGTCAGGAATTGCTGATCCCGCTGATACTTCCCCTTACGCGGCGGGAGCAGGCATTGCTGGAAGCAAACAGGGAGCTGCTGGAGCCCATGGGGCTAACGGTGGAGCCCTTTGGGGATGGTGAGGTGCGCGTGCGCTCCATTCCCATGATTCTGGGACAACCGCAGGCGCGGGATTTCATCCTGGAACTCCTGGATCAGCTGGAGAATGAGCGCGGACTCAACACCATTGAGAAGCGGCGTGCCGCAATTTTACAGTTGGCCTGCAAAAAGGCGGTAAAGGGCGGGGACCCGCTGACCGAGGACGAAATCCGCGACCTGGTGGAGCGTATGATTGACCAGCAGGTAACGCCCACCTGTCCCCACGGCCGTCCCCTGGTGGTGGCCATCAGTCACGCAGAGCTGGATAAACGTTTCAAGCGCATTCAATGAAAGCGGTGGATTTGCCAATGGAGCAAAAGCCTCGGGCTTTGGTGCTGGCCGGACCTACGGCCAGCGGAAAAACAGCCCTGTCCATTCAGGTGGCCAAGGCGCTGAACTGTGAAATCGTCTGCATGGATTCCATGCAGATTTACCGTGGCATGGACATCGGCACCGCAAAGCCTACCAGGGAGGAAATGGAGGGCATTCCACACCACATGCTGGATGTGGCAGACCCACGGGAGGCATACAGCGTGGCCATGTATCAGCAGCAGGCTGAGCAGGCCATGGGGGACATTGCGGCCCGGGGCCATACGCCGCTGCTGGTGGGTGGTACAGGATTTTACCTGCGCGCTTTGCGCAACCCCATGGCCATGGGTGGCGCAGGGTCGGATGCGGACATACGCGCGGAACTGGAGAATATCGCCGCAGAAGCAAACGGCCGCGAGAAACTTCATGCCATGCTTGCACAGGTGGATGCGGACACCGCCGCGCGGCTACCGGTCAACGATGTCCGCCGGGTGATCCGCGCGCTGGAGGTGTTCAGGCTCACGGGCAAGCCCTTTTCCAGGCAGGACATTCCCCAGCGGGCTGTCCCCTTTGCCTATCGGGTGGCTGCCTTGACCATGGAACGGGAACGCCTGTATGACCGGGTGAACCGTCGCGTGGACCAGATGATGGCCCAGGGACTATTGGCAGAGGTGAGCGGATTGCTGCAAGCGGGGGTTCCCCCGGACGCCCAGGCCATGAAAGGCTTGGGATACAAGGAGCTGCTGCCCTGCGTGCTCCATAACGCACCTGTGGAAGCGGCCGTGGAGCACATCAAACTGGGCACCCGCCATTATGCCAAGCGGCAACTGACCTGGCTGCGCCGGGAGGAAGAGGTACTCTGGGTGGACGCCCTTTCCCCGGACGCCCGCGACCAACTCCTGACGTACTATACCCATGAATCTGACAAGGGAGAGCGATAAACATGGAGGAGAAGATTTCGGCGCTGATTGCCGCCGCGGAAGAGAAGCTGGCGCCCGCTTTCAAGCGCCTGGAAGCAATAGAAGAGATCGGGACGCGGCGCGTGCTGGCTGCCTTCCAGGAACATCAAGTGGCCTACCGGCATTTTGCGCCTACCACGGGCTACGGCTATGATGATGTGGGCCGGGACACCCTGGAAAAGATTTTTGCCGACCTTTTTGGGACGGAGGCGGCCATTGTCCGGCCGCACATTGCCTCGGGTACACACGCCATTTCCCTTTGCCTGTTTGGCTTGACGCTGCCGGGGGATCATATTCTTTCCGCTACGGGCAAGCCCTATGACACCTTGGAGGAGATCATCGGCATGGGCGAGGGGCCCGCACCGGTGGGAAGCCTGCGGGAGATGGGCGTGAGCTACAGCGATGTGCCGCTGAATGCGGCGGGAGAGATTGATTTAGCCGCGGTGGAAGCGGCCATCCGCCCCAATACCCGGCTGGTGATTGCCCAGCGTAGCCGTGGCTATGCCTGGCGGCCGTCTCTCATGCCCGAGGCTTTCGGTCCGCTGGCGGAGCTGCTCCACCGGAAATATCCGCAGGTACGCTTGATGGTGGACAACTGCTACGGAGAATTTGTGCGGGAAAAGGAGCCCAGCCATTATGGCGCGGATGTGTGCGTGGGAAGCCTGATCAAAAACCCCGGTGGCGGGTTGGCGCCCACGGGCGGCTACATTGTGGGCAAGCGGGATGCGGTGGAGCGCATTGCCTACCGGCTTACAGCGCCGGGCATTGGCCTGGAGGTCGGGAGCTACGCAGGCAGCTATCAGCCTTTTTACCAGGGGCTGTTCATGGCGCCGCACACGGTGTGCCAGGCCATCAAAACCGCGTGCCTGGCTGCGGCAGTGTTTGAGTCGCTGGGCATGATCACCACGCCTCCCGCCCTGGAGGAACGCGCGGACATCATCCAGGCCATTCAAATGAAAACGCCGGAGCGGCTTGTGGCCTTCTGTCAGGGAATTCAGATGGCTTCGCCCATCGATAGCATGGCCCTGCCTGAACCCTGGGCCATGCCCGGATACCAGGATCAGGTGGTCATGGCGGCGGGAACTTTCGTGTCGGGGGCCTCCATTGAACTGAGCGCTGATGCGCCCATGCGGGAACCGTATACTGCCTACATGCAGGGGGGACTGACCTACATTCACGGCCGGGTGGCCTTGGCAAAGGCTCTGGAGCGCATGGTTTCCCAGGGATGCCTTGAAATCTGAGACGCAAGGCCGGCACTGTACAAAGTGCCATGGTTGATGTACAATAGAAGCACATACATTGAAGCAGGAGGTGCTGTCTCATGGCAAACATTCCTACACCTCACATCGAGGCAAAAGCGGGGGACTTTGCCCCCACGGTGCTTATGCCGGGAGATCCCTTGCGGTCCAAGTTCATTGCCGAGCATTTCTTGGAAAACCCTGTGTTGGTCAATAACATTCGGGGTGTGCAGGGATATACGGGAAACTACCATGGTAAACGGGTTTCCGTCATGGCTTCCGGGATGGGCATGCCCTCCATCGGCATCTATTCTTACGAACTGTTCAACTTCTATGGCGTGGAGAATATCATCCGCATCGGTTCCGCGGGCATCATTTCCCAGCAATTAAAACTTCGGGACATTGTGGCCGGCATGAGCGTTTACACCAACTCCAACTTCGGGCAGCAGTATGGTTTTCAGGGCAATGTGGGCCCCTGCTGCTCCTGGGCGCTGCTGAAGGCGGCCATGGAAGCGGGGGAGAGGCTGGGGCAAACGCCGGTCCCCGGGCCTATCTATTCCTCGGATATTTTCTACGACGAGGGCGGAAACGCCGCCGCGCTGGAAAAGCTGGGCGTGCTGGCAGTGGAGATGGAAGCGGCAGCGCTGTACCTGAATGCTGCGCGGGCGGGCAAAAACGCATTGTGCCTGTGCACCATTTCCGATAATCCCAAGACGGGGGAAGAGCTCTCCGCTCAGGAAAGGCAAAACACCTTTACCAAGATGATGGAAATTGCGCTGGAAATTGCCTGAACACCTTTTCCAAATACAAAAAAAGAAACCGCTGGCTCGCCAATAGGCGGGTCAGCGGTCAGACTGTCAAAAAACCTTCAGGAGGTGTCGGAGGGGCCGCAGCCCCTCTGACT
>OLPF01000651.1_pt1 | contig 34455 bp, 30 predicted proteins | sample 1673121 | NCBI WGS metagenome assembly OLPF01 (sample SAMEA3136756, study PRJEB25190) | human gut metagenome
CCATAGATATTCATGACAAAAACGACTTGCAGGCACTATATCAATATCATTGCGCTCTGCATCATTTTCAGACTTTCCACTGGTGGGGGCTGGATGATCAGTATGAGTTCTATACATTAGTCGCTTCGCTTCAACAGCGGCAGATCGAAAGGTATGGCGAGCTTCCTACCTTTGCAAAGCAAATTCTTGAGCATCAGCATGTGTTGCCGACAGATCAGATGATTGAACCGGATGCTGCGATTGAAATGGCACGGAGCCATCTCCATGACGATGCCTCCTCTGAGCAAAAGGCATACATTACTTTATATAAGATCTCAGAGAACAGAATTGTTTACGAAGTTGGCTTTGATTCATCTGATGCGGAATCCGATCAGGTGCTGATCGATGCATTGAATGGCGATGTGTATGTCGAATCACATTGAATGTCAGACGAAAAAGAAGCGCATCTCAGCATGTCGAAAAACGCCGGCGCGGGCGGGCTTTTCCGACATGCAAAGGCCCGGCCAATCAATGGACGGGCCTTTGCATGCCGGATGGACACCGAAGATCAGCTCTTATGGAACAGCAGGCGCTCGTAACGCTCCTGATCGGCGTCGCGGACCATGACTTCGAGCTCCTCGTCGCCCATCACGGTGTTGCGGCCCTCGGCGTAGAGGGCGTCCACCTGCTCCTTGACCGCTGCCACCAGCGGGTCCTGCTTGCCCACGGCATTTTCGCCCTTGAGACGGAAATAGCTGTTGAGCCAGTGAGCGATACCGGCCAGTCCGCTGTGGCTGTCCACGGCCACGGAGGCGGGACGGTTGAGAATGGTGGCGGTATCGAAGATGTTGTAGATTTCCTCATCCTTGAGCATGCCGTCGGCGTGGATGCCGGCGCGCGTCACGTTGAAGTGACGGCCCACGAAGGGCTGGCGCGGGCTGATCTCCAGCCCGATCTCGCGCTCCATGTACTCGGCGATCTCGCTCACGGCGGTCAGGTCCATGCCGTCGGTGGTGCCGCGCAGGGCCTGATACTCGATGGCCATGGCCTCCAGCGGGCAGTTGCCCGTGCGCTCGCCGATGCCCAGCAGCGAGCAGTTGACGCTGGAGCAGCCGTAGAGCCATGCCGTGCCCGCGTTGGAGACGACCTTGTAAAAGTCGTTATGGCCATGCCATTCCAGCTGTTCGGAGGGAATGCGGGCATAGTGGTTGAGGCCGTAGATGATGCCGGGCACGCTGCGGGGCAGGGCCGCGCCGGGGTAGCTGATGCCATAGCCCATGGTGTCGCACGCGCGCACCTTGATGGGCAGCCCGCTTTCCTCGGACAGGTGCATCAGCTGTTCGGCGAAGGGCAGCACAAAGCCGTAAAAGTCGGCGCGGGTGATGTCCTCAAAATGGCAGCGGGGCACAATGCCCTGCTCCAGCGCCGCCTTGACGATGCCCAGGTATTTGTCCATGGCCTGCGCGCGGGTCAGGTGCATCTTTTTGAAAATGTGGTAATCGCTGCACGAAACCAGGATGCCCGTCTCCCGCACGCCCGCGGCCTTGACGAGCTTGAAGTCGTTTTCGTTGGCGCGAATCCAGGTGGTGATCTCCGGGTACCTCAGCCCCAGCGCCTGACAGCGCTCCAGCGCCTCGCGGTCGCGGTCGGTGTAGAGAAAGAACTCGCTCTGACGAATCAGGCCCTTGGGCCCGCCCAGACGGCTTTCCAGCTTGAAGAGGTGCTCGATCTGTTCGGGCTTGAAGGGGCTGACACTCTGCTGGCCGTCGCGGAAGGTGGTGTCGGTCATCCAGATGTCGGCAGGCATGTTGATGGGCACCAGACGGTTGTTGAAGGCGATCTTCGGAATGGACTCGTAGTCGAAGATCTCGCGGTAGAGGTTGGGCTCCGCGACGTCCTGAAGCTCATACTGGTATTTGGCCTGCATGAGCTGATGGGTTCTCTCGCTGTATTCCAGCATTTACTCCAGCTCCTTTACAAAGGCGGCAATGCGCCGAAGTCCCTCCTCGATGTTTTCCATGGAAGTGGCATAGCTGATACGGCAGAAGCCCTCGTCCAGGAAGGCCGCTCCCGGCACCAGCGCAACATGTGCATGTTCCAGAAGCGCTTCCGCTATGGCGGTGCTTCCACCCAGCACCTTGCCGTGGTAGCGCTTGCCGGTGATGCCGCGAATGTTCATCATCACGTAGAACGCGCCATGGGGCTTGCGGCAGCTCAGGCCGGGAATGGCGTTGATCAGCTCCACCAGCCGGTCGCGCCGCTGCTCAAAGGCCTTGCGCATTTCCTCCACGCAGTCCTGCGGCATGGTAAGGGCCACGGCGGCGGCATGCTGCGCGGCGGTGTTGGGGGCGGAGGTGGCCTGGCTCTGGTAGTTGACCATGCCCTTGATGACGTCGCGGGGGCCGCAGGCGTAGCCGATACGGAAGCCGGTCATGGCATAGGACTTGCTCACGCCGTTGATCAAAATGGTGCGGGCCTTGATCTCCGGGCCGAAGGTGGCGATGGAATAGTGCTTCTCGCCGCTGTAGACCAGCTTTTCATAGATTTCGTCGGCCACGATGTAGAAATCGTGCTTCACGGCCAGATCCGCCAGCTGCTGAAGCTGCTCGCGCGACCACATGCAGCCGTTGGGATTGGAGGGCGTGTTGAGGATGAAAGCCTTGGTGCGCGGGGTGATGAGCTTTTCAAGATCCGCCATCGAGGGCAAGAATCCCTGACTTTCCGGACAGTCCAGAAATACGGGGACGCCCCCGGCCATGCGTACCATCTCCGGGTAGCTGACCCAGCAGGGCTTATCGACGATCACTTCGTCGCCGGGGTCCAGGATGGCCTGAAAGGTGTTATAAAGCGAGTGCTTGGCGCCGTTGGAGACGATGATCTCATCCATGCCGTAGACCAGGCCGTGGTCCTCAAGCAGGCGCGCGGCAATGGCGCGGCGCAGTTCCAGCGTGCCCGCCGCGGGCGTGTAGCGGGTCATCCCCAGGTCCATGGCTTCCTTCATGGCTTCGCGGATGGGGTCGGGGGTTTCAAAATCCGGCTCTCCTGCGGCAAAGCCGATCACGTTGACACCCTGGCTGCGCAGCTCCTTGGCCCTGGCGTCCATGGCCAGGGTGGCGGAGGGGGCGATGGCGCTGCATTTTTTGGACAGTCCAAGCGGCATGGCGGTTTCCTCCCTGTTGCGGCATTCATGCATCAATAAAGATGAAGGATAAAAAGGCGATCCTTGCAAAACGCGGAGAACGGGCGCCAGAGGGCCCGGCGGCGCGAAAGGCACGGTTGACATTATATCATATTTCGTTTTGCACGTAAAGTGCGAGCGGCACGCTTTTTTGGGCTTTTTCTCAAAAATGAATTTTTCAGTCTGAAAATTGCATTTCGTACACTGGCAGTTAGGGCCTGAAAATTGTAACATGCAAAAGATTGTTTCACTCAGATACAAAATGGTATAATTCATACGTAAACCAATCTGAAGGAGGTACCGAAGGATGAACAAATCGTCGATCCGGAAACTCGCGGGACTGCTTGTGCTGACGGTGCTGCTGGCTGCCGCGCCCCTTGCGCCGGCCGAGGAAGCGCCCAATGTGACCGAGCTGATGAACAGCTATACCGAACTGGACCTGTCGCCCTATCTGGGTAAGACGGTTTTTATAAACTTCTTCACCGAATGGTGCTACTACTGTATGCAGGAGATGCCCGATATCAAGGCGCTCTACGATACCTACAGCGAGGATGAGCTGGCCATCGTGCTGGTGCATGTATGGGATGGCGAAAACGCCGACAACACCGCCTCCGTCAAGGGAAAATACGGCATGGAGGACATGACTTTCTTCGAGGACGAGGATATGATGGTGGCCAGAATGGTAGGCCTGCAGGGCTATCCGGCGAGCCTCTTCCTCAACCCTGACGGCACGCTGGAGGCCGCGGCCAACTATATGCTGACGCTGGAGCAGATGACGGGCCAGCTGGACGCCATGGGCGTGGCCAGAAAGGCGGCGGAGGAATGACCGGTCTGTTTGGCGCCGCGCCTGAACCCATGTCCCTGTGGGCCATGCTGGGCGGCGGGCTGCTGGCGTTCGTCTCTCCCTGTGTGCTGCCGATGCTGCCGGTGTACGCCATGTACCTGCTGGGCGGCACGGACGCCGCGCCCGGCCGCCTGCGGGTGCTCCGGCGCTGCCTGGGGCTGCTGTGCGGATTTGTGCTGCTGTTCACCCTGATGGGCGCAGGCGCGGGCGCGCTGGGGTCGCTGCTGAAGAACACCGACCGCGGCACGCTGGACATCGTCACCGGTGTGCTGATGCTGCTCTTTGGCGTGTGGATGCTGGATGTGATCCACATCCACCTGCCCGCGGTGCCGGGCCTGGGCGGCAGGCAGCCGTCCATGAACGGCTTTGTGGGGTCGTTTCTGTTTGGACTGCTTATCGCCATTTCCTGGACCCCCTGCCTGACCCCGGTGCTGGCCAACGCGCTGGTGCTGGCAGCCAGCGCGGACAATGCCACCATGTGGACGGGCATCGTGTCGTTGGCTGTGTTCGCGCTGGGATTGAGCCTGCCCATGCTGGCCGTGATGCTGATGTACCAGTGGCTCAAGGGCGCGCTGGGATGGCTGCGCAATCATCAGCAGATCATCCGCCGCATCGGCGGCGGGCTGATGATCGCCTATGGCGCGTATCTGGTGATCCGCACACTTGTGTGATCCGCACGCTCATGTAAAGACAAAAGCGCCTCCGGCGGACGGGCGGCGCAATAGCGAAACGGGAGGCCCGGTCTGACTTCAAGGCCGGGCGCTCTTTCCTTTTTTTATTGCCTTCCGGCCCCGGCCGGAGGAAAACGGCCGGCCTAGGCATGCAGGGCCGTGAGCAGGCAGACGCGCGTGGCCCCGGCGTCGAGCAGCGCCTGGGCACAGGCGGCAGCAGTGGCTCCGGTGGTGAGCACGTCATCAATCAGCAAAACGCGCTTTCCGGCCACCTGCGCGCCGTCTGCCACAAATGCGCCGGCCAGGGCGGTGAGGCGCTCCTCCCGGCTCCGGGTGATCTGCGACGCGCCGTGACGCGTGCGCGCCAGCGCTTCCTCCCACAGGACCAGCCCCGTATGGCCGCAGACCGCGCGGGCCAGCAACGCGGCCTGGTTGTATCCGCGCTCGCGCAGGCGTGACGGATGCACCGGCACCGGAGCCGTGCCATCCACTGTGCCCATGAACCCCGACAGGGCCAGGGCCTCCGCCATGCCCTCGGCCAGCGGACGCGCGGCCGCCGCATCCCAGCGAAACTTGAGCAGATGGCATAGGCGGCGGGCCTCGCCGTCATGAAAATAGGCCGAGATGCACGCGGAGAGCGGCTCGTGCAGGCTCAATGCGTCCTGTGCCGGAATGCGCAGGGCTCTGAGCGCGGCCTCGCACGCGGGGCACAGGATGCGGCCTTCGCCCTCCGTCGCCCGCTCGCACAGATGACAGGCCGCCTCCTGCGGAAACAGAAGGGGCAGAAGCAGGCGGCGCAGATCGTCCCAGGGCCGGCTCACAGCAGAACCGCCGCCTTCAGGCGGTCGCACAGGGTGGTATAGCGCCGGGCCACGTGATCGTTGCTCACCATCTGGGCAATGACCTCCTCGCGGCCCACCAGCACCACCAGGCGCCGCGCGCGCGTGAGCGCGGTGTAGAGCAGGTTGCGCGCCATCAGCATGGGGGGACCGCCCACCACCGGCATCACCACCACGGGGAATTCGCTGCCCTGGCTTTTGTGCACGGTGAGGCAGTAGGCCAGTTCCAGCGCGTCGAGCTGCTGTTTCTGGTAGGTGACCAGCCGGTCGTCGTCGAAGCATACGGTCAAGAGGTGCTCCGCCGGGTCGATGTGCTGCACATAGCCCACGTCGCCGTTGAACACGCCCGCGCCCGTTTCCGTGCCGAAGGGCGTGCGGCGGGTATATTCCAGCTGATAGTCGTTTTTGGTCTGAATCACCTTGTCGCCCACGCGAAACTCCGTTTCGCCATGCAGGATGGCATCCAGACCCTCGCGCTCGGGGTTGAGCGCGTCCTGTAGCAGATGATTGAGGGCAATGGCCCCGCAGTCGCCCTTCTTGGCGGGGCTGAGGACCTGAATGGAGCGGACGGCCTCGGTCCGCCAGCTTTCCCGCGCATAGCCCAGATACCTGGGCAGACGCGCGGTGAGCAGCTCTGCGATGGTGCGCGCCGCCTCGGACTGGAGGACCTTGCGCTCAAAGAAAAAGTCCGTGTCCCGCGTGCGCAGAACGGGCATTTGCCCACTGTTGATCAGGTGCGCGTTCCACACGATCATGCTGCTCTCGTCCTGGCGGAAGATGTCGGTCAGGCGCACGCTGGGCACCGCATCGCTTTGCAGGATATCGCTGAGCACGTTGCCCGCGCCCACGCTGGGCAGCTGGTCCGCATCACCCACCAGAATCAGGCGTGTACCCGGGATCACCGCGCGCAGAAGGCCGCGCATGAGGGTGACGTCCACCATGCTCATCTCGTCCACGATCAGGCAGTCCGCCTCCAGCGGATAGTCCTCGCCCCTGGCGAAGGTGTCGGCGTCGCCGCCGTATTCCAGCAGACGGTGGATGGTCCGGGCCTCCTCGCCCGTGGCCTCGCTCATCCGCTTGGCGGCACGGCCCGTGGGCGCGCACAGCAGAATGTCGTTTTCCGCCTTCAAAAGGCTGATGATACAGCGGATGATGGTGGTTTTGCCCGTCCCGGGGCCGCCGGTCACCACCAGCACACCCTCCTCCACGGCGCTGGTGATGGCGCGCTTTTGCAGCGCGCTGAAATGCACGCCCAGCTCTCCCTCATACTGCAAGATCCGTTTATCCAGCCCGGCCACGCGCTTGTAGGGACGCGCGCGCATCAGCTGCGCAAGGCGCAGGGCGATTTCCTGCTCGGCATGAAAGTACAGGGGCAGGCACAGCGCCTGTTCGCAGTCCGGCAGAGAGAAGCCCATGAGCATCTTTTGCAAAAGTGCCTGGGAGATCTGCCGGTCCACCAGCTCGGCCTCGGCGTGCAGCATCTTGCAGGCCCGGTCCAGCAGCATCTCGCGCGGCAGGTAGGTGTGCCCCCCGCTCAAGGCCGCCTCCCCCATCAGGTAAAACAGCGCCGCCCGGATGCGGAATTCGCTCTTGGGGTCGATGCCCATGCTCAGCGCCATGCGGTCCGCCGTGAGAAAGCCCACGCCCTCTACATCCATCACCATGCGGTAGGGATTCTCGCGCACGAGCTCCACCGTGTCCTCGCCGTAGTACTTGGCGATGCGCATGGCCAGCGTGGGACTGATGCCGTAATTCTGCAAAAACACCAGCGCCCGGCGCATGCCCATCTGCTGCAGATAGCTTTCGGCGATCATGGCGGCCTTTTTGGGGCCGATGCCGGGCAGCTCGGTCAGGCGCTGGGGCTGTTCGTCCAGGATATCCAGGGCTTTTTCCCCAAAACGGTTGACGATCAGCTTCGCCGTGGCCGGGCCGATGCCGCGGATGAGGCCGGACCCCAGGTATTTTTCAATGGCGCTTTTGCCCGTGGGCGGGGTGATGGCGCAGGCCCTGGCGTTGAACTGACGGCCATAGACCGGATGCTCGGTCCAGTAGCCCTCAAAGGTGACGTTTTCGCCGGGGCTGAGCTCGGGCATGACGCCCACCACGGTCTGCTGCGACCGCCCCGAGCCCACGCGCAGCACGGTATAGCCGTTGTCCTCGTTGCGGAAGGTGGTTTCCTGCACCACGGCGGTGAGCTGCTCGGCCTCATGCATGCATTGTATCCCCCTTCGCGCAATGATGAAGCTATTATAGCATATTTCACCTGGAAGGGAAACGGCCGCGCGGGCGGGGAGACAGGCATGCGGGGCGGGGACGGGGCATATCCTTGCCCAAAAGGAGGCGCGCCCATGCCGGATTTTCGCCAACGACTGATCCTGTTCAAACCCATGCGCCCGGGCGTGAGCGGTTATGCGCGATTGCAGAGCGAACGGGGAGCGCTGCTGGCGCAGCTCAACGCGCGCGGGCTGGAGGCAGAGAGCGTGCAAGCCTACTGGTACGGCGCGGGAGGCGAGGCGCGGCTCATGGGCGCCACGCGCGTGAACGCGCACAGGGAGGCGTCCCTTACGGCGGAGCTTCCCGGGGACGCGCTCGCGCCGGAGCGTCTGCAGGCCGTGCTGCTGCTCAGCGGTGGTGCGGAGCCCGTGCCGCTGATGATCGGCCTGTGCGTGCAGCAGAGCGCGGGCAGCCTGCTGGATGCCAAAAACGCCGCGCTGGCCCTGTGCGAGCGGCTGGCGCGCATGCAGCGGGCCCGGAGCGTTCCCAAGGCGCCCGTCCAGCCGGTTTCCGGCCCCGTCGCAGAGCCGGCCACGCCTGCCCCGCCCCCGCCTGCCCCGCCCCCGCCGGTTCGCCCCGCGCCCCAGCCGCAGGTCATACCGGTAAAGCAGCCCCGAAAGCGGGAGGGGGAACTGCCGCGGGAGATCTTTTTGCCCGCCATCGACCCGCTGCCCTATGTAGACGCCGCCCGGCGAGCCATGGGGGAGGAACTGCCGGAGCGGAGCGGCCGGCAGGCGGAAGAGCCGGAGAGGGAGACGGCCGGAACGGATGCCTGCGTTTGCACGCCGGAAACCGTCACCGGGGAAAACGCGCGTGGAAAGCCGGAGGCTGCCCCTGCGCATCAAGGACCCTGTCAGCCTCCTTCTGCGCCCTGTCCTGCGCCGCAGGAGGAGGCGGTCCATGCCGGCACGCCTGCCTGCGAGACAGGGGAGGACGCTGCGGAGGAACCGGATTTTCCGTTTGCGCCCACCCCCAAGGCGCCGCCGGCGGACCGTCTCCGTTCGCTCCTGTGGCCGCGTGGGTTTGAGGCCCTGCGCCCCTACTTCGAGCGGGGGATTCCCTGCCGCCTGTTCGACCTGCCGGGCTGGCGCTTTGTGAACGCGGCGCAGGCGGGCGGGCCTGACGGCCTGTGGGTGGGCATGCAGCAGGTCGATGGGCGCGTGCGGCGCGTGGCGTACGCGCACCGCTCCGAAACGCCGCCGCCGGGCGGCCGTCCCTACCGCCCGGCCAGGGGCACGGACGGCCATACCTATCAGGTGCTGTGGCAGCGGGTATGAGCGAACCCCGCGACGCAAAAGCAAAGCCGCCGTCCCGGCACAGGGGCGGCGGCTTCGCTTTTGCATGGGCTAGGGGTTCTGTGCGTTGTAGAACAGTTCAAAGTACATCTTCATATAGCGAACGGTTCCATAGATCCCCTGCAAGGGCAGACGGTCATATTTGAACACATACGGCTGGCCGGACAGCACGGGCACATCTACCTCGTCGCTGTCGGTCACGCGGATATATTCCTGACGTTCCTCCATTTCCTCAAGGAAGCGCGCCGCCTCGCCCGTAAGCAGGGATTTGGTCGCGCTGAGCGATGAGGTGTTCATGATCGTGAAGGCGAATCCGCCCAGAGCAGTCAGCGCGATACAGGCAGCCAGCACAAGCGCGCAATAGCGCCGGCCCAGCCCCTCAGCAGCGGCGAGCAGGTTGGCCGCGCCGCCTTCAGCCGCCCGGCGTTCCAGCCAGCGGATGAGCGCGCCCTCCAGATAAATCGACCCCCCGATGATGAATATCAGGAAATACAGGTACAGGGCGTTCAGATAGCGCTGGGTGTCGTAGCCCGCGTGGGTGTAGATGCCGGGCACGATGGTTGCCGAGTACAGACCGTAGAGCGCGATCAGCACCCAGAACGGCCTGCGGAAGTGAAAGCGGCTGTCCCGCAGGGGCTTCCACAGCGCGGGCAGGATAAGGAGCAGCATGGCCCAGAGCTGGGGGCCCATCCATTCACCCGCCCAGTCGAAGGATTCCAGTACGGAAACCACCACGGCCTCAAGAGGGTTCATCGGGTCGCCGTTGAGCCCCTGGCGCACGGCGTTGCCCGGAGCGGTGACGCTGATAACCAGCGAAACCGCAAACCCGGCGAGGGCGGCCAGGCTGTGCCAGCGGTGCCTCTGGCGCAGCACAAACGCAGCGGCGGTCGTCAATGTCAGCAGCACCAGCGCGCCCAGCATCGGTCCGTAAAAGCTGCCGCCCAGCAGAAAGCCCAGCACCAGCGCCAAAACGCCGCGGACGACACTCCGGGCGCGGGTCATGGGCGCGGCGCAGCGGATGAGCACGCCCAGCAGCAGCGCCAGAAAGCAGGCCGTGACGGTGTAGATGCCGCCGTTATGCCAGTAAACGCTCCATCCGATGGCCGGCATGAATTGCAGCACCAGCACCATCGTCGCCACATAGACGATCCAGAAGGTGGCACGGTCCGCCTTAAGATGGACGCACACCACGCCCTTGATCAGATAGCCCGCCGACAGGCACAGGAGTGCCAGCGTAAACCAGTTGCTCAGGAAATAAAGCCGGATGTTGAAGATGATGGGGGTAATGCTGAACAGGGCTGTGGAGACAAAGTCGCCCTGCCAGGAGGCATAGGTGTCCACACCCTTGTTCCAGATGGCCTTTACGACCTCCACCAGCGAACCGGTGCGTACCCATGCGTCGGCCGCAGGCAGGACGAAGTTGAAATCGTCGTCCGCCGGATAATTGTACACAGCGATGACGATGAGCGGAATCAGCGAGACAAAAAAGACGGCGGCCATCACCCGCGCCAGCGTGCGCCGCGAAAGGCTCAGGGAACACAGCCGCGAAAATACCTTTGACATCGGAGGTCCTCCTTCCAACCTGCTTTCCTGATTATACCACAGATCGAAAAAGGGCGAAACCTCCCTTGACTTTTTCTGTCGGCCCCGCTATGCTTTGAGGGAACGAGCAAAGGGAGGAACTGCCTGTGCGATGCATTGGGAAGCGATGGCCGCAGCGCCTTGCGGCGGCGGCGACCGTGGCCGCCCTCCTTGCCTACGTGCTTTTCTGCACCAATGTGCATTACGATCTGGGGGATGACGTGCTGCTCGCCCGTTCCTTTGGGGGTATGGTGGGCGGCGTATTTGAGAGCTTCAACTATATCACGCATACGTTTCTGGGCTGGCTCATGCATGGCCTGTCTCTGCTGTGGCCGGGCGTAGCCTGGTTCAGCGCGGCGCAGATGGCGGTGCTGTGGATCAGCGCGTATGCCGCCGTGCTCTCTGCCATGCGCGCGGCGCAGCGGCTCATGCTGCCCGCCTGGTGCGGCTGGCTGGCCGCAGTGGCGTACCTGCTGGGCCTGGCTGCCGAGGGACTGACCAGCGTAACCTATACCCTGACGGCGGCGGCCGCGGGCGGCGCGGCGGTGTGGCGGCTGGTGGCGGTGGACTGGCAGGCCGGACGCAAAGCCGCCGTCAGGGGTGCGCTGGGGTCCGGCGCGCTCCTTTATGCGGCGTATCTGCTGCGGGCGCAGGCGTTTCTGCCCTCGCTGTGCCTATGGGTGGGCGCGCTTGTGGCGCTGGGGCTGATGAAGAAGGCCCCCTGGCGCGCGCTGGGGGCCGGAGCTGCGGCGGTGGCCGTGCTCTTTGGCGTATCGGCCGGGGTGCGTGCGGTGCAGCTCTCCGCTCCGGAGCGGGCCTCTTACCTGGCCTGGCAGGCCGCGCGCACGCAGGCCATCGACTATGGCGGCCTGGCTGCGGCGGAGGCGGAGGCGCTGGAGGCCGCCGGCTTGACCCCTGAAATGGCGGAGCCGGCCCTATCCGGCTGCCTGCTGGATGCAAGCGTGACCACGGAGGCGCTGGCGGCGCTTGAGCCTCCGGAGGAGGCGCACACCCCGCAGGAGGCGCTGGAAACCCTGCGCGTGCTCTTTAGGCGCAGCCGGGGCGCGTACTGGGCGTGTGCGGCGCTGGCCGGGCTGTGCGCCCTGGCGGCGCTGCTGGCTTTGGCGGGTCCGCGCGGCTCCCGGCTGTGGCCGTTTCTGGCTTCGGCCGGGGTGGGGCTGGCGGCGGCGGCCATGCTGCTGTATCTGGCATGGATGGGGCGTCTGCCCGCCCGTGCGGCCATGACGGTGCTGCTGCCCGCCGTCGCGTTGGCGCTATGGCTTGTGCTGCATGGCGCGGCGGGACTGTGGACCTCCGGGAGCGGCCCTCGCCGGGCGGCGGCCGTGGCGGCGGTGCTTGTGGGCGCTGCGATGCTTGCCCCCTGCGCCAGGGCGGCGTATCATAGCACCTACAACCCCGATCCCGCGCAGGGTGAATCCGCCTGCACCCGGCTGGAGCGCTATGCCCTGGCCCATGGGGACCGGCTGTTCATCGCGGACCTTTCCCTCGGGGACGACCGCTCGCTGTTCCCCGACTGGAGCGCGGGCAAGCCCGCCAACCTCCTGCTGGCCTGGGGCGGCTGGAACAACCACTCCGAGGGATACTGCGCGGCGTTTGCGCGCTTCGGCTACGCGCATGACGGCTTTCGCATCGCGGATTTCGCGGACAGTCCCCTGCGGCTGGTAACCGGCGCGGGGGCGCAGCCGTCGGATGCGTTCATGGCCTGCCTTAACCGACAGCTGGGGCGGCCCGTGACCGCCGTGCTGGAGGCGGAGGAGGGCGGCTTTGCGGTATATGCTTTCACCACGGAAACAGCAGATAAAGGAGATGGAAACCCATGACCAAAATCGGAGCGCTGGAAGCGGGCGGCACCAAGATGGTGCTGGCCGTCTATGACGGGGACGGGCAGGAACTGGAACGCCTGACCATTCCCACCGAGGCCCCGGAGATCACCATGCCGCGCATGACGGGCTTTTTTCGCGATCATGCCATTGACGCGCTGGGCGTAGGCAGCTTCGGACCCCTGGATTTGAACCCTGCCTCGCCCACGTACGGGAACATCACCTCCACCCCCAAACTCAAGTGGCGTAATTATCCGCTGCTGAAGGGCCTGCTCGATGGGCGCGATATCCCTGCCGCCATCGACACCGATGTGAACGCCGCCGTGATTGCGGAGGTGGAGTGCGGCGCGGCCCGTGGCTGCGAAAGCGCGGTGTATATCACCGTGGGCACGGGCGTGGGAGGCGGCGTATATGTGGGAGGCCGCACCGTGCATGGCCTGTTGCACCCCGAGGTGGGGCACATGCTGCTCAGGCCTCATCCCGACGATCCCAACCCGCGCGGCGTATGCCCCTATCACGACGGATGTCTGGAGGGGCTGGCCGCGGGTCCGGCCATCGGCGCGCGCATCGGCGGCGACGCGCGCGACCTGCCCGACGACCATCCCACCTTCCGGCTGGAGGCGCATTATCTGGCGCAGATGTGTGTCAATCTGATCCTGACGGTCAGCCCCCAGCGCATTGTGCTGGGCGGCGGCGTGATGCAGCGGGCGGCCCTCTTCCCCATGGTGCGGGCCGAAACGCTGCGCCTGCTGGGCGGATATGTGCAGTCGCCGGCGGTACTGGAGCATATCGACGAGTACATCGTCGCTCCGGCGCTGTTCCCGGTGAGCGGGCTGGTGGGCAGCTACCTCATCGGAAAGCGCGCGCTGGAGGAACGGGGCTAAATCAAAAGGGGCCGTTCGTCGGGAACGGTCCCTTTGCTTTGCTCAGATTCCCGCGGCGATGCCGTCGATCAGGCGCTGCTCCTGCTCCTTGAGGCTCACCTCCGGATCGTATTCCACCGGGGCGCCGATGCGGAAGTAACGCTTTTTGTAGTCGATGTGCACGGGATAGAACTTGAGACGCAGGTTCAGCGTACGCCAAGCCATGGGCGCAATCTGCAAAAAGCCCCTGTTGAGCTCCTGGTAATGGGACTGAAAGCCCGACGGCTGCTGGGGGAAGATGATCAGATGTTCGCCCTGGCGCAGGTACTCAATGCTTTTGCGAAAGGTCTTGATCACCTGCATGTCGTGGTATACCGGCACGCCGGGCACGCTGCGCAGAATGGGCGGCAGCACGGCCGCCGCCAGATAGGGCAGGGTCGCGTTGTAGAGCGGCTCCAGCCTGCAGCCGGGCCGCCACCAGTAATCCTGACGCACATAGGCGGGCACCAGCTTGGGGTCCATTACGGCGGCGTTGAGCCAGGGGTGGCAGTGGTCGCTCAAGGGGAAAAACACGCACATGTCGATGGGGCCGAACGCGCCCGCGTGATTGGGACAAAAAACGCTGGGCTGCCCATCAAAGGGCACGGCCCACTCGGCCCGCATCTTTGGCATCACGACGCGGCAGGTGCCGCGCAAAACGGTATACAGCTTCCCCATAAGCGCCTCCAGCCCGGTAAAAACGGATTTCATTGCCATTTATATCATACCTGCGCCGCGAATGCAAGCGGATGGTGGCGTTTTTGCGCAAATCGTGCTATACTCGCAACGGAGCGGCTTGGCCGCGATGCCGGCAGGAGGGGAAGGACCTTGCAAAAGCCCTATGCGCTTTTTGATTTTGACGGAACGCTCATCCGGGGTGATTCCATCGTGCGCTTTGTGCGCTACGCCCATGCACGGGGGCTGATCGGCGCGGGCGGTCTGCTGCGCGCGGCACTGTGGGCGGTCGCCTACGGCCTGCATCTGACCACGGCGGAGCGGGCGAAGCGGGAGAGCCTGTCCTTTCTGGCGGGCAGGGAGCAGGCCGGCGTTGAGGCGCTGGGCCGCGCCTTCTGCCGGGAAGAGCTGCTTCCGCGGCTGTATCCCCAGGGCGTGGAGGAGCTGAGGCGGCGGCATGCCGAGGGCGCGGAGGTGCTGCTGGTCACGGCGTCTCCTTCGTTTTATCTGGAGGCGCTCAAAGAGGAGCTGCCCATCCAGCGCATTATCGGCACGCGCATGCACGTGGAAAACGGCGTTTACACCGGCCTGATCGCGGGTGAAAACTGCCGGGGCGTGCAAAAGCCCCTGCGTCTGGCCGAGGACCTGGCCGCGCGTGGCGACATGGTGGACTACGCCGCCTCCTGGGCCTACGGCGACAGCGCGGGCGACGCGCCCATGCTGGCCCTGTGCGGCCATAAGGTGGGCGTGAATCCCAAGCGCAGGCTGGTCAAGCGCATGAAGGGCACGGACGGCTTTTCCGTGGTCTACTGGTCCAACGAAGCACAAGGGAGGCGGGCAGATGCGTAATAGCCCCAATTTTTCGCTTGCGGACGAGGTAATCGTCCGGGCGCTGGAGGCGGGTGCGTTTCCCTCCGCCTGCCTGCTGGTGGGCCGGGACGAGCGCGTGCTGTACCGCCGCGCCTATGGCCGCCTGTCCATCGAGGACGACGCGCCCCTGACCAATGAGCATACCCGGTATGACCTGGCCTCCGTTACCAAGCCGCTGGTGGTGGGCATGCTGACGCTGCGCGCCATGGAGGCGGGCAAACTGTGCCTGTGGGACCGGCTGGGCACGTTTCTGGATGCGCCGCCGGACAAGCGCGACATCACCATTGCCCAGATCTTGACGCACACGGCGGGCTTTCCCACGGGACTGCATCTGTGGGAATTGTCGGACCAGCCGGAAAACAGCGCCGAAACGATCCTCAACGCGCCGCTGGTCTCCCCGCCGGGCGCGCGGGTACGCTACTGCTGCGCGGGGTTCATTTTGCTGGGGCAGCTGCTGGAGTGCCTCTACGGCATGGGACTGAATGAGCTGGCCATGAAGGAGGTCTTCTGGCCCCTCAAGATGCGCGATACCGGCTACCTGCCTCAGGACGGCAACATCGCCGCCACCGAGATGCAGGACGACGGGCGCTGCCTGCAGGGCGTGGTGCACGATGAAAACGCGCGCTTTCTGGGCGGCGTGGCGGGCAACGCGGGCGTGTTTGGCAATATGGACGATCTGGCCCTGTTTTTGCAGATGCTCTGCCGCCGCGGCCAGCTGCCGGACGGCACGCACTACCTCTGCCCCGCCACGGTGGAGCTGGCCATGCGCAACCACACCCCCGGCATGGCGCAGGGCCGGGGCCTGTCGTTTTACCTGCCGGCGTACGACAACGGCTACACCGGCGACCTCTTCCCCCGCGAAACGGTGGGGCATACGGGCTTTACCGGCACCAGCTTTGCGCTGGACCCCACGAGCGGCCTGTATGTGATCTTCCTGACCAACCGCATCTGCCCCTCGCGCGACAGCCTGGAGATCTACCGGGTGAGGCGGCTATTGCACAATGCGGTCTATGCGGCGACCAGCCGCTGAAAGGAGACGCTCCATGCAGCGCATCGAGCTTTTGGATACCACCCTGCGGGACGGCGCGCAGGGCGAAGGCGTAGAACACTCGCTGTCGGACAAGCGCAAGATCGCCCTGGCGCTGGACCGGCTGGGCGTGCCCCTGATCGAGGGCGGAAACCCCACCGGCAACCCCAAGGACCAGACCTTTTTTGAGGAGGCGCGCAAAGCGCCCTTTCTGACCCAGGCGGTGCTGGTGCCCTTCGGCAGCACATGCCACGCGGGCGCGGCCCCTGAGGAGGACGCGGGGCTGGCGGCGCTGCTTGGCACGGAGCAGCCGGTGGTGAGTCTCTTCGGCAAGGCGGATATCCGGCAGGTGACGGAGGTTCTGCGCGTGACGCCGCAGGAAAACCTGCGCATGATCCGTGAAAGCGTGGCCTATCTGGCCGGGCAGGGACGGCGCGTGCTCTTTGACGCCGAGCATTTCTTCGACGGCGCGCAGTACGACCGGGACTATGCCATGGAGGCGCTGCGGGCGGCGCGGCAGGGCGGCGCGGACGTGCTGGTTTTGTGCGATACCAAGGGCGGCACGCTGCCGGACGCGCTGCGCGCCCGCACGGCGGAGGTGCTTTGCGCGCTGGGGGACACGCGCGTGGGCATCCATTGCCATGACGATATGGGGCTGGCCGTGGCGGGCAGCCTGGCCTGCGTGAGCGCGGGCGCGACCATGGCACAGGCCACCGTGGGCGGCGTGGGGGAGCGGTGCGGCAACACCAATCTGAGCACGTTGCTGGCCACGCTTCAACTGAAGATGGGCTATGCGCTGGTGCCGCCGGAAAACATGCACACGCTTACCCAGACCACGCGCGAGATCCTGGAAGTGATGAACCTGCCCCCCAATCCCCGCGCGCCTTACGTGGGCTACAGCGCCTTTGCGCACAAGGGCGGCATGCACATTGACGGCGTGGTGAAGGACGCGGCCAGCTTTGAGCACATTTCTCCGGAAGCCGTGGGCAACCAGCGCCGCTTTCTGCTTAGCGAGCAGGTGGGGCGCACGGGCGTATATGCGCGCCTCAAGCGCCTCCTGCCCGATATCAGCCGGGACGACCCGCGCGTCAAGCGCGTGACCGAGCGGCTCAAGCGCCGCGAGCTGCGCGGCTACGCCTACGAGAGCGCCGACGGCAGCTTCGACCTGATGGCGCTGGACACGCTGGGCATGAGCAAACGGTATTTTGAGGTGCGGGATTTCCACGTGCTTTCGGGCAACCAGCGCGACGAGCGCAGCGCCCAGGCATACATCAAAGTAAGCGTGGATGGGCGCGAGGAGATCAACGCCGCCGAGGGCGACGGCCCCGTGAACGCGCTGGACCTGGCGCTCAGGAAGGCGCTGCTGGTGTTTTATCCGCAGGTGGAGCGCATGCGCCTGCGCGATTTCAAGGTGCGCGTCATCGACAGCGGCGGCACCGCCAGCGTGGTGCGCGTGCTCATCGAGAGCACCGACGGCAGCCATGTCTGGACCACCACGGGCGTCAGTTCCAACATCATTCAGGCGTGCCTGGCGGCGCTTCAGGATTCCCTGACCTATTTCCTGACCTTTGTGGCCTAGCAGGGGCTGGCGCCCGAAAAACATTGTACTGCCGCCCCGGTTTATGGTATGCTGTTTCTACAATGCAACAGGAGGCGACAAATCATGGAGCGAAACGACGCCCTTTATCAGGCCTATTGCGCCATCCTGCGGGAGGAACTGGTGCCGGCTACCGGCTGCACCGAGCCCATTGCCCTGGCCTACTGCGCCGCCAAAGCGCGGCACGCCCTGGGGCGGATGCCGGACCGCGTGCGCGCGCAGGTCAGCGGAAACATCATCAAAAACGTCAAAAGCGTCACCGTTCCCAACACCGGCGGTCAGAAGGGCATCCGCGCAGCGGTGGCCGCCGGCATCGTTGCGGGCGATGAGGGGGCGGGGCTGGAGGCGCTTGGAAACGTGACCCCGGACCAGATCCGGGACATCGAGCGCTTTGCCGCGGAAACGCCCATTGAGGTGGTGCCGCTGGAAAGCGGGGTGCTGCTGGACATGATCGTGACCGTATGGAGCGGGGAGCACGAGGCCAGCGTGCGCATCAGCCACAGCCATACGCACATCGTCAGCATCCGTGTGGATGGGAACACCCTTTTCAGCGAGGATGGCAGCGTGGAGAGCACCGAGGCGACCGTCGATTATGCGCTGCTCACCGTGGAGGACATCTGCGCCTTTGCTGATTGCCTGGACCCGGATGACGTTAGCGACGTGCTGGACCGGCAGATCGAATGCAACACCGCCATCGCGGCCGAGGGACTCAAGAGCGGATGGGGCGCGGATATCGGCAACGTGCTGCTGGATACCTACGGCAGCGATGTGCGCGTGCGCGCCCGCGCGCGAGCCGCCGCCGGCAGCGACGCGCGCATGAGCGGCTGTGAAATGCCCGTGGTCATCAACTCCGGCAGCGGAAACCAGGGGCTGACGGTATCCCTGCCCGTGCTGGAATACGCCCGCGAATACGGCAAGAGCCGTGAGGAGCTCTATCGCGCTCTGGCTGTGGCCAATCTGTGCGCCATCCATCAGAAAACGGCCATCGGAAAGCTCTCGGCCTACTGCGGCGCGGTGACGGCGGGCAGCGGCGCGGGCGCGGGCATCGCCTACCTGCTCACGGGCGACTACAAAACCGTAGCCCACACCATCGTCAACGCGCTGGCGATCGTGAGCGGCATCGTGTGCGATGGGGCCAAGCCTTCCTGCGCCGCGAAGATCGCCTCGGCGGTGGACGCGGGCATATTGGGATTTGAAATGTACCGCAAGGGCCATCAGTTCTACGGCGGCGACGGCATTCTCTCCAAGGGCATCGAGAATACCATCCGCAACGTGGGCGAGCTGGGCCGCGACGGTATGCGGGAAACCGACCGCAAGATTCTGCAGATCATGACCCGGAATTGACAGAGAAAAACAGGCCCGCCGTCCACGGCAAAGCGCCGTGGTGGCGGACCTGTTTTTCATGCCTGGGCGGCGGCTGCCCGTCTCCTGCGCGCATCAAAGAGCACGGTCAGCAGCAGCAGGCACAGCGTCAACGGCTGCACGAAATATACGTAGCGGAAGCTCTGATGACACAACGCAAGCGCCATGGCCAGCAGGTTGCCCAGCAGCGGCGCGGCGCACAGCCACAGGTCGCTGAGGCGCCGCCTGATCCAGTAGAGCATGATCGAGCACAGCAGTATCAGCCACGCCCCGGAGCGCCATAGCAGCATGTTATGCAGCTGGCCGGTGAGCGATTCGCCCGGAAAGTGGAAAGCTGCGGCCCAGCGGTATGCCCGTGCGATCAGGGAAGGGTTGCGGTACGCCTCGCCCTCTTCGACGCCCGGCATCACCAGCCCCACATCGGGCTCAATGAATGCATGATCCGAATAATCGGTGTTGAAACTTTCGTCCGGCTGCGTTACGTCCCACAACAGATTCATGCCGTCCAGCCGGTCTTTAATCACGATATCAGGATAATTTGCCAGAGCCTCCAGGTAAATGGAAAAAACTTCGACCAACGAAAGATGCGCACGCTCCATAAAAGATGGTTCGAGATCGCGGTAAAGATCGTGTCCAGCAAAGCGGCTGTATCCGTTTGCCCAATCTTCAAGGGAGAGGATGGTTTCCAGTTTTTCCTCGCTTGCCTGGGACAGCGTTTCCCCCTGGTGCAGACAAGCTCCCGCCGCACAAAGCATGGTTACGTAGCTGGGCACCTCATTGGGCTCCACCTTGAGCAGGCGGTATACCGGCCCCTTGAACCCCGCCAGCAGCAGCACGGGCACCAGCGCGCAGGCCAGCGCACGGCCCACAAACTGCCGGTGGCGCAAGCCCACCACGACCAATGCCGCGGCCATGAAGAGCATCGGCAGGATGCCGTTGTGTCTGAGGCCGCCCATCAGAAACAGGCAGGGCACCGCCTGAATCACAAAGCCCGGCCGGCGCAGCCTGTCCGGGCTTTGGACAAGCTCGGCCATCAGCAGCGTGCCCCATACCAGCGTATAGGTGAAGGGAAAGTCCTTAAGCAGGCCGATGTTGCTCAGTACCTGATTGGGCAGAAGGCAGAACACCGCCACGCCCAGCGCCACCGTGCGCAGCCGGGCGCCGAAGCGGCAGGCGGTCAGCGCGGCCCTCGCCACGATCAGCGAGAAGAAGAACCCCTGCACCGCCACCAGATATCCCGGATGGTCGAAGAACAGCAAAAAGAACCGATGCAGCAGCGTATGCATCACGGGATGCCAGTCGTTGAGAGGCCGCAACCCCAGCGCCTGATAGAGCTGAAGAATGGCGTCCAGCGGAAAGCCGCCCGGCCAGAAGCTGACCACCGCGACCGCCTGACAGGCCAGCGCTACGGCCCAGAGCCATGCGAAAGCCCGTCGCAGCGTGCGGCCGGACGGTTCGGCGCGCGCCGCCATACACACGCAGGCGCGCTCGACCAGTCCCAACAGGGCCAGCAGCACCGGCACAAACCAGGCGACGCCCAGCAGCAGCATCCCAACGCGACCGGCGCTGAACTGCATGCGTTCACCGGAGAGGAAGAGCCGATACCCGAAGGAGGCAAACGACGCATACAGCGCCGCCGCCAGAAGTCCGGCCAGCGCGCGCCCGCGCAGCCAGCCGCGCACCGGCAGGCGCTTGCACGCCCACAGCGACGCGGCGGAGAAGGCTGCCAGAAAAACCCCCGTGGACGGCTCGGGCCGAATATACGGCGAGGCCCAGAACAGCGCCGCCGTGATCAGCGCGTAGCCGAGGCACGCCGCGGCGGCGGCCCCCTTTGAGCAAGCCTTCATGCCCGGATTCCTCCTTTGTATGCCTGAAAACGCCCGCGCGGTCAGGAATGCGCGGGCGGGGTGGAGATCAATGCCTGGCCCACGCCCATCAGCGTGACCGGGGGACAGGAGGCGGGCAGAAGCACACTGTCACCCGCCTTCAGTTCGATGGCGTCGCCCTGCCAGCTGAGCAGCAGTCCGGCCAGCGCCGTCAGCATGCGGAAGGCGTGCGGCTGAGGCGCGAGCTCGCACTCGCCGTTGACGTTGGCACACTCCAGATGGAAAGCGGGCACGTCCAGCAGCGTCACCAGGCCGCAGCCGTCGTTTTCGGGCATATGGGCGATCTGACCGGTCAGCTCGGGCACGATCACATCCAGGGACTGGCGGATGTGCAGGGGGCGCTTCTCTCCCGCGGCGTTGACGCGGTCAAAGTCCCACAGGCGGTAGGTCACATCGCTGGACTGCTGGATTTCATAGAGCAGGATGCCGCCGCCAATGGCGTGTACCATACCGCTGGGCATGTAGTACACATCGCCCGGCTTCACGGGCACGCGTCTGATGAGGCGCTCCACATCGCCGCCGCCTTCCAGCGCGGCACGCAGGGCCTCCAGCGTCACGCCCTCCTTCAGGCCGTAGAGGATGCTCGCGCCCTCCTCCGCCTTCAGGATGACCCATGCCTCGGTTTTGCCCAGCTTGCCCTCGTGCTCGCGGGCGTAGGCGTCGTCCGGGTGGACCTGCACGCTCAGCGAATCGCGGGCCGCCAGAAGCTTGAGCAGCAGGGGAAACGCCTCACCCGCATAATCGCCCGACAGGCGCGCCCCGTCCCGCTCCAGCAGAAGGGGCAGCGTTTCACCTGTGACGGTGCGGCTTTCCAGCTGCGGGATGGCGCTGATCTCCAGCGCTTCTCCCGTGCGGTCGTCGGGAATATCCCGGCCATAGACGGTGCGCAGCGCGTCGCCGCCCCAGGGCGTCATGTCGCCGTGGCGGTAGGCCGGATACATGCGCAGCGGCAGCATGGGGCACGCATCGCTCAAGGGCGATTCAAAGCACACGCTGGTCACGCCCGGATTTTCAAAAAAGGTGCGGCCCGCCTCCCGTGTCATGGCCGAGGAAAAGACCTCCAGCATGGCGCTGTCCTCCACGCAGGTGTCCAGGCGCAGGCTGTCGTATCCCAGACGCAGCGCCTCTTCCTTGACAAAGGCCAGCACCCGTGAGGCCAGGTCCAGGCTTTCGCAGGCCATCGCAAAGCGATGCAGCGTGGCGGGCCTGACCCCGTATTCCCATGTGATGCGGGCGTATTCGGGCTCCATGGCGTCGCCCAGGGCGAAGGCGGCGATGAGCCGTCCCTCATCCTCCACGCGGTAGAGCCGCCCGTGCGTAATATCGTCCTCCAGCTGGGCGCGGGTGGGGTAGACGTCCCATTCCCATTGCTTCAGACCGCGCGCGTGCATATCGCGGATCACATCCTGGTACAGCGCACAGATCTCCTGAAACCGCTGTGGCGTTGCCGGTGAAAAGGCAATGCTCATCAGGCCACCTCCGTATACATTTGGTAAAGATGGGCGTAGATGCCACCCAGCTCGAGCAGCTCCTGATGCGTGCCCTTTTCCACGATGCCGTTCTCCGTCAGCACCCAGATGATGGTGGCGTTGCGGATGGTGGTAAGCCGGTGAGCGATGGTAAAGGTGGTGCGTCCCTCGGACAGCTTTTCCAGGGATTCTTGCACCAGGCGCTCGCTTTCATTGTCCAGGGCGCTGGTGGCCTCGTCCAGAATCAGGATGGGCGGATTTTTCAAAAATACACGCGCGATGGAGATGCGCTGCTTCTGCCCGCCCGAGAGCTTGACACCCCGCTCGCCCACGAAGGTATCATACCCTTCGGGCAGCCGGGTGATGAATTCGTCCGCCCCGGCCAGCCGCGCGGCCTCCCTCACCTTTTCGGGGGTGGCGCCGGGCATGCCGTAGGCAATGTTGTCAAAGATGGTGCCGGAGAACAGGTAGACATCCTGCTGCACCATGCCGATGTTTTCGCGCAGGCTGTGCTGGGTCAGGTGGGTGATGTCCTGCCCGTCGATGAGAATGCGTCCGCCGGAAACGTTATAAAAGCGGGGAATCAGGTTGCACAGCGTGGTCTTGCCGCCGCCGCTGGGGCCGACCAGCGCCACCCGCTCGCCGGCGTTGACATGGAAGTTGATGTCGGCCAGCACGTTTTTGTCGTTGTCGCTGTAATGGAAGCTGACGTGGTCGAAGGTTACGTCGCCGCGCACATGGGTCAGTTCCACGGCGTCGGGCGCGTCCTGGATATCGGGTGTTTCATCCATGATTTCGCAGAAGCGCTCGATGCCGGTTATGCCGCGCTGAAATTGCTCCATGAAATCCACGATGCGGCGGATGGAGGTCAGCAGGGTATTGACATAGAGCAGATAGGCCATGTAATCCGCCGCGGTGATGGACCCCTGAATGATGAACAGCGCCCCCACGACCACCACCACAATGTACATCAGTCCGTCGAAGACGCGCGTAGTGGTGTTGAAGCCGGCCATATAGAGGTATTTGCGGCGGTTGATGCGCACAAACTCGTCGTTGCCGTGATGAAACTTTTCCATTTCGACCGGCTCGTTGGCAAAACTCTTGACCACGCGGATGCCCAGCAGGCTGTCCTCCACCTGGGCGTTGATCTCGCCCACCTGGTGGCGGCTTTCGCGGTAGACGGCGCGCATGCGCTTGTTGAAAAAGCGCGTGCACGCTATCATCAGCGGCAGCATGGCAAAGATGATGAGCGTGAGCGCGGGGCTGGCCCCCATCAGAATGATGAAGGGGATGACGATTTTGATACCCGCGATGAAAAATTCCTCCGGGCAGTGATGGGCGAACTCCGTCACCTCAAACAGGTCGCTGGTGATGCGGGCCATGATCTGGCCCACCTTGGCGTTGCTGTAATAGGCGAAGCCCAGCGTTTGCAGATGGGCGAAGAGGTCGTTTCGCATGTCGCGCTCAATGAAGGTGCCCATGATGTGCCCGCGGGAGGCCATGTAGAAATTGGCCAGCGCGTCCACGATGCGCAAAAGCACGTAGATGCCGCCCACCCTGAGCACAAAGCTCACCGTAAGAGCGGAGAGGTTATTGGCGGCCAAGTCGGTCACATCGCGCACGATGAGGGGCAGCACCAGGTCGCACACGGTGGTCAGCGCCGCGCACACCAGATCCAGAAACAGCATGCCCCGGTACTTTTTAAAATAGGGCAGGAACCGGCGGATGAGCGTTGAGGTTTTCATGGAACGCGATGGGTGGTTATGCATGGGTCCGGGACGCTCCTTTGTGTTTATTCGCCTTCGGGGGCGATAAGCGTGGTTTGCCTGAGCAGGCTGTTCAGGTCGCTTTCATGTCCCTCAGGACACAGCACCGCATAAGCGGCGGTATCGCTCTGGCCGAAGATGCAGATCTGGCCGCCGCCATCCATGCGCGCCGCGTCCAGCCCGCCCAGCGCGTAGAGCGAACGGACGCTGAGGCTGTACCCGCTGCCCAGCAGGGTAATGGCGGACGTGGGACGGATGCTCTCCACCGTGAGCTGGGTTCCGTCATCAAAGGCGTAGGTCAGCGTCACCCGGCGGGCATAGCCGCCGCCAAAGGCAGTATCGTACACGCGCGCGCGTTCAAGGGCAGGGCCGCCGTAAAGCGCCATCACAGGCTGGCCAAAGGTATTGGCGAGGTTTTGCAGGTTGGCCTCGCCGGGGATTTCCAGCGCGCCCATGGGCATGGTAATGAGCTCCTCATCAGGGAGGTCCACATACTTGGCCTCCTCGTCAGGCTCGCCCAGAAGCAGGAAAAGGTAGGCAAACACCAGCGCGATCACAAGCAGCACGCCCACCGCCACGCGCAGCAGAATCAGCCGCAGGCGGGACGGCTTTTTGGGGGCTGGTTCGTCATCGGTCACCGGCTGCTGCTCGGGCAGGGGATCGTCCGGCTTCTGTCGGCCGTGCAGGGTGCCTTTTCGCGGACGGGGCGCCTCGGCGGGCATGTCCCGGGGCGGGGAAGAACGTTTGCGATGCTCCAAGCGGTTTTCCTCCTGAATGGTTACGGCTTTGCGGGAATGGGGAGACCCTCCCCGGCCAGCAGGGCGTCCAGCCATTTGGCGTCATTGCCGGTTTCCAGCAAAAAAGCGCGGTAGAGCGCGTCATAGAGCATGGAGCGCTGCTCGAAGTCCAGGTCCGTATCGCCGTGAACGCGGCTCAGCATCCGCTCCAGGGGAGAGGCCAGCACCTTGGCGATGCGGCTGTCCAGCCTAAAGCCGAAAAAACTGTGCATATAACGGTTGCTGCCGCGCAGAAACACGTTGATAAAATCGCGGCAGAGCCGCTCCAGGTATTTGCGCGTAAAGGCGTCGGGGTCGGGCGCAAGTTCCTGGCATCGCCTAAGATCCGGGTGATCAAACAATTCGGTGCGCATCTGCTGCTGCTGGGCGGCGGAGAAATCGTCCGGGGTCAGGTAGAAATGCAGCAGGTGGCATTTGATGACCGAAAAGTCCAGCTTTTTGGGGCTGCGCTCATACAGGCGGCCCAGGAACAGCAGCTCCTGCGCCACCTCCAGACAATCGGGATACTGCGCCTGCGCCTCCAGCAGCAGCTTGTGCTTTTTGACGGGATCGGTCTGGCGTTCGGCCTTTTCCAAAAGGGAGAGCGCTCCCTCCGGTACGGGAGCAGCCTGGGCCGCGGCAACGGGCGCTCCGCAGTGCGGACAGAAAGCCGCCCCGGCGATCTCAACCGGCTTTCCGCAGCGCGGGCAGGCGGGAAACGTTTTACTTTGCGTCATAGACCCATACCTCCTCACGTTATGATACGACGAACCGGCCCGGAAAGTCAAGGGCGGCATGGGTATGGGGATTTTGCAGCTGACTTTTCAAAAAAAACGTAAATTCCCCCTTGCCAAACCAGAAGAGGTTGTGTATAATATCATCGTTGCCCGTTCGGGGCATGCTGATATAGCTCAGTAGGTAGAGCGCATCCTTGGTAAGGATGAGGTCGCCAGTTCGAATCTGGCTATCAGCTCCACAGCACTTGCAGAAATGCAGGTGCTTTTTCTTGTTTTATGGACAGAATAGCCATGGTTTTGCAGGAATCGGGGAAAATTTCTGCAATTCTGGATGACCTCAGGCTTATGGTGCCCTTTTTGTCAGCTTACAAGTCACATTACGGAGCGGGGAATGCCTCTGAAACCTTTGCGGCAGGAGCGGTTTCGGGCTTTTGGACATGTCACATGGCCTGTCACATCACAGGCCGTACACGCTTGCGATGGGAGCGGCGGTATCCGGCAATGCTTCGCGGCCCTGCACATAATGCCTGAGCGTCATCGCCGCCGTGGTGTGCCCTGCCGCCGCCTGTGTTTGCTTGATGTCCTTCGTGCTGTCGTACAGGTCTGTCAGTACGGTTGTGCGGAAGCGGTTGGGGATGATGCGCTGCTCAAAGCGCATGTCCTTTTGGATGCGCCCGCACATCCTGCGCACCTGGGTGTAGGAGAAAGGGGCATCGCCGCCAACCACAAACGCCTCCGCCGCGCCCGGTGTCAGAAAGGGCTTGATCTGTTCCACCAGACGAATGGCGCGGCGGCTTTTGTCTGTTTTGGTCTTTTGCGCAAACACGGGTTGATTGCGGTCGGGATAGGTTACGGTGCTACGGATACAGATGACATTGGCGCGAAGATCAATGTCCATCCAGCGCAGGCCCAGCACTTCTTCCGGTCTGAACGGATGCAGGGCATGCAGGGCAATATAGTTGCGGTCATATTCACCGGCAACGTCGCCCAAATGCGCGGCGATATACTGCATCTGTGCCACGCTGTACAGCGGTGTTGACGCGCTTGGTCGCCCCTGAATGCGTATGCTTCTGGAGCAAAGCGGATTTCTGGTTATCAGATGATCCTCCGCCGCCTGTTGGAGAATCATGTTCAGTACATTCTTGACCTTCTGCTTGGTGGCTTTCGCTTTGGGTGCGGTTTCCGCATCCATGGCATTGAACAGCTTCTGCACGTCGGCAGGCGTGATCTCTTCAACGCATAATCCGTCAAAGGCGGGCAGGATGTGCTTTTTGAGTTGCCTTTCATAGGTGATGGCTGTTGTGCGGTCGATGTTGGGCTTTGAGAATACTTCAAACCAGTCCAGCGCGTATCGCCCAAAATCATGTCCAAGAGGTTCCTGTGGATTTTCCGGCGCTTTTCCTCCACTCATCGCCTTGAACAGGTTTTCGGCATACTCCTGCTCTGTCGCGCCCGTTATCCATTGGACATGGCCGTTGATGGTAATTCTTCTCCTGATTCTGGTCTTTGCCATCTTGTTTTCCTCCCGAAGATGGCATATGTTTTGAACGCTATTCCGTTGTCAAGATACGCAGGGTGCTCCCCATGAAAAGCATAAGGGGCATCAGAACGGGTGTCAAGACGTTTCCGTATAAAGCGAAGCGACCTTCCCCAGCATCCTGCGCATATCCTGCCGCACGCTTTCAGGCGCGACAATCCGCACATAACGCCCCAGCCCGAACACCCATGCGAAAAACTGCTGGCTGACTGCCACAGGCACCGTAATTTCAAAATGCTCATCGTCCACCGCGCGGGCATAGGGCTGTCTGCCAAACTTGCTGACAACCTCGTTCATCATGCTGTTACAAAAGCGCAGGGTCACATCCTGCACCTTGCCGCTGTACATCTTGAAGGTATAGCTTTGATACTGCCCCTGTTCCTCTTTTGTGAAATGCTCTTTTCCCGTGCGCGGAATATCGATGGCCGATACGCTTGTCATTCGGTCTACACGGTAGTTTTTTACCATGTTTTCTTGCGGCACATAGCCCACCATGTAATAGTTATCGTCGCAGTACACCAGCGCCAGCGGACTGACCACATACCATGCGCCTTTTTTGCGCAGGATGCGTTCCATCTTTACGCCATAATCAAAATACCTAAACCGTATGCATACATCCCGGTCAATCGCGGCATGGATGTGGTCGGCATTGTTGAGCACATTGGCGTTCATGTTTTTCACGCGGTTGGCAACGATGATCTGCCGTTTCAGCCCTTTGGCCTGATGCACGGAACAGAGCGATTCCAGCGCGCCGACCAGTTCCATTGTTTTGGCCTCCGACAAAAATCTGCTGGACAGCAGCGCATCAATGATGAGCTTGAGGTCCGCCACCGAAAAAGGCCGGTTGTCCAGATAATAGCCGAAGGTGATTTCATCCTTCTCAATGCGCGGCCTTTTGCAGCCGCCTCCGCCACCGGGCTTGAGAAAGCAGTTCAGCACATTGATGTCATCATAAATCCCCTTTCGATCCGCGTGCGGGAAGCCTTTTTCCTCCAGCCGGGCGGCGATCCTGTTGGCGGTCAGCGCATGTTCGGCGTCGGTCTCTCTCTCCAAAATGCGCATCACTTCCAGCAACTTCATTTTGCGGCCATACAGATTGACCTGCGGCGCATCCTCTTCACGATCATAAACGGCCATGGTGTACTCCTTTTTAAAACAAAGGGTTTATTCTTACATCTGATAGGCTTTATTTTACAACATCAGGCCATAAAATGATAGGAACGGAGCCTGCTTTTTAGAGAAAAGCCATTATTCGATAACGTTTTGGCCTTCCCCTTTTCAAAAAGCCGTTCCGGCGCTTCCTTCGGCGGGGGAAAAGATTTTTGAGGAACAAAAAGAAACCATGCCCAAAAGGCGGCCCGCATACAAAAAGCCGGTCCATGCAGAGCACGCACGGACCGGCCGCTTTGCCTTTGCGGCATATCAGATTTTTGTCCCGTCCTTGAACTCAAAGCCGAAGTAATAGGTGGCTTCCAGCGCCTCCGCGATTCGCTCCATTTCCTCCGAAGAAAACTTCCCTGTTTTCATTCGCTGGTTGAACGCTTGCGGACTGGAACCAACAGCCCGCGCCAGTTCGGCTTCGCTCATGCCCTTATATGCAAGCGCCATTTTGATTTTCTGTGATATGGTCATGGAAACACCTCCATTTCTTATTATATAGAAAACGCTTTCTTTCGTCAAATATAAAATGAAATTATAAAGAAAAAGTTTTATTATTCTGTTGACAAAATAAAGCATATCGTTTATAATGTATTTGTAAGGTTGATAAAATCAATTCGACCAAATAGCAAAAGGAGGCCACCACATGAGCGACCAGAACATGGAACCCAAAGTCAAGGAACTGATGGAGCTTCGCCGCATGAAGGAGGAACTGGAAGCGGAGATCACCGCGCTGGAAGACCAAATCAAAGCCCGCATGGGCAACGAAGAAACGCTTTTGGCCGGAGCGTTCAAGGTCAGTTGGACCACCTACACCGCCAGTCGCTTTGACAGCACCCGCTTTAGGAAGGACCACGCAGAGCTTGCGGCAGCTTACACCAAGCAAACCACCGCCCGCCGCTTCTCCATCAACTAAAAGCCGGAGCACCTACCACAGCACTCCGGCAATGCCCCACAGGTAAGCTACCAACAAACCGGGGAGCAAGGACATTCTACCACAATCGCCTTGCTCCCCACAAGCAAAGGAGCAGGAAACATGGATATTTACAGGGAGATTACCGACCGTATCATCACGCAAATGGAGCAGGGCATCATTCCGTGGACAAAACCGTGGATCGCGCGCGGCCAAGCCATCAGCTACGCTACCGGCAAGCCCTATTCGCTACTGAATCAAATGCTGCTGGGCCGCCCCGGTGAATACGCAACTTTCCGGCAGATACAGCAGGAGGGCGGCTATGTGCGCAAGGGTGAAAAGGCCAGCATGATTGTGTTCTGGAAGGTGATGGAGCAGGAGGATAAGGAAACGGGCGAACAGAAAACCATTCCCCTTTTGCGCTATTACAGCGTGTTCCACATCGCCCAGTGCGAAGGGCTGGCGGCGAAACACTCCCAACCCCTGCCGCAGACGGCCAGCACAGACCAAAACGCCGAAACCATCATAAGTGGCTATGTGCAGCGCTCTGGCGTGAAGGTGGAGCACAGACAAGCTGACGGGGCGTATTATCAGCCCAGCACAGACCGCGTGGTCCTTCCACTGCTGGCACAGTTTGCGGAAAGCGCAGCGTATTACAGCACCGCGTTCCATGAGCTTGTCCACTCCACAGGACACAGCAGCCGCCTTGATCGTTTGACTGCGCTCGCCCGCTTTGGTAGCGACGATTACAGCAAGGAAGAACTGGTTGCGGAGATCGGCGCAGCGGCGCTGGTTAATCATACCGGGCTTGAAACCTCCGCCAGCCTGCGCAACAATGCCGCTTACATTCAAAACTGGCTGGATGTGCTGAAAGGGGACAAACGGTTCATCGTCAGCGCATCCAGCAAGGCGGAAAAAGCCGTTGCACTGATTTTGGGAACCTGATGAAACAGAGATTGCGGCGGCGCTCGCCGCAATCCTCCCATGGAGGAAGCACAATGGAACAGGTTTATTACGATATAGAACATACATTGTCGGTCGCGCGCCTGCTGACTGAGGGCGCCATTGCGCTTTTTGAATCCGAAGCGCAAAGCCTGAACCTGCTGGCGAAAAAGAGCGGAAACATGAAGGCGGCAATCGCCTTTGACACCATCGGTGCGGCCCTGTATGAACTGCACAGCCAGATCAGCGGCGCGCAGGAGGCCGCCATTCAGGAAGCCATGGATGTGTCAAATCAAACAAATGATTGACTTTCCAACGGACACGCCGCGGCCCGTGCACCGTTTTTCAGGCTTTGCGGCGTGTCCGCCATGTAAAATCCTTTTTTGACCCTTTCTTTGACAGGAGAAGCAGACATGATATACGGATATGCAAGGTGCTCAACAAACGACAGCAAGCAGGACATCCGGCGGCAGATTAGGGAATTGAAGGCGGCGGGCGCGGAGGAAGTCGTCTTTGAGTACGAGCACGGCGACGCGCGAATCAAGAAGGAGCTTCAAATGCTGCTGGACACGGCGCGCGAGGGCGACAGCATCATCACGCTCGAAGTAAGCCGCCTGAGCCGCAGCACGCAGCAGTTGTGTGAGATTGTGGAGGTCATCAAGCGAAAGCACCTTCGCCTTGTGATTGTGGGCAGCATCACGGTTGATTGCCGCAGCGGCGAGATCGACCCCATGAGTCAGGCGTTCATCCAAATGAGCGCAGTATTTGCCGAACTGGAACTGTCCATCATCAGGGCAAGGGTGAAAAGCGGCATGGCGAATGCCAGAGCAAAAGGGCGCAGAATCGGCAGACCGCGCAGCACCAAGGAGGACATCCCCGGCATATTTCTCAAGCACTATCCGGCCTACAAGGCAGGAAAGATGAATGTTAGCGAATTGGCGCGGGTGTGTGGGTTAGGTAGGCCGACGGTGTATAAGTATTTAAGGATGGTGTAAATAAGCTTTGCCCCCGCGCTCTTGTGAACGTGGGGGCAGTATTGTTAGCCTAGATTGTTTTTTTGACTTTTGTCCGGGTCGCTTGTCGGTGTTTTGAAGCCACTGATAACGCGGACGTGATAATCAGGATAGCCGGTATAAAAAACTCCCCTTCCCGCATAGCGAGAAGGGGACGAAAGCTTTTTTATTTTTCCAGCTCCTTTTTTGCCGCAATGTTTGCGAGCACACTGATGTTTTCTATCAGGTCACCCATTCCATAGGTGAACAGGGACCCAAGCCAGGAAGCCAGACTTCCGCCTATCAACACTATCAACACGATGAGTCCCGTGCCCGTTGTTGGGTAATAATAACTGTTGTTCGCCCAAAGCACAATAGCAATAACGACCGAAGCAATGATTCCCAACCAGCACCCGATGCGTGCCACCATTTTGATTTTGCCTCCAATGTTCTCAAACATATGAATCCTCCTTATTTCATCATTATTTTTTTGTATTGTTCAAGATAGGACCATTTCATTGCTTCCTTCTTTTCTGCTTTTTGAGAAAGCAACGAAGGCGGCAGCAGTCCTATTGCCAACTGAAACAAAGGATAAAAGTCATTAAAAAAGGTATAATACGTATGATAGGCATAATACGAAGAATACCTTATATTGCCGTTATAAATAAGAATCCTCATTACGCCGTAAACCAAAATAACCAGCGCGATACATACATATCTCGCCTTTTCAGGAAGATTACGAAGGGCAACAATTACAAGCCATACTGCAGGACACAACAGCAAAATACAAATTGACAGCCCATAGTTACGAAAATAGTGCACATCTTTTAAGACTGTAGAAATGTACGGAAAAGCCAAATAAAAGCAACATAAAAACGTTCCAACCGCAGCGATAATAGCCATTCGTTTTTTTCCTCTGTCCGCACAAATACACGAAAGGGCAAATAGGGCAATTTCAATGAAGCGAACTATATTTTTTATCAAATACAAATTACTTTGATCAGATGAATTCAAGATGTAATTTATTTCGCGGAAAAATTCTGGGGGCCAAAAAAGGATTGCCAATAGGATTGCCGCAGTGATGATAATTCTTTCTTTGGGTCGAAATGTCTTTTTGCGAAAAGCTACGATGAATGCATATACGATAACTGCAACAATCAAAGGAACTGCCTCATCCCAAAAGTATGCCCACCAATAATAATCAGAAATCAGCCTTCCCCAATTAATTGTAATCAAGTTCACAACGATAAGAGTTGCAAAGATTACCAGAAGTGACCACTTTTTCGAATATATCGTTTTTTCCATGCCGTTTCCACGCCCTTCAAGCTTCATAATATTGGTCCGGAAAAACTCTGCGCTTCTATATTAAAATTTATATCAACAGGATGGATGTGATTGTTTCTTCACGTTCCTTATCTGTTGATTTCATCGCGTACGGCTTGTGGAAACTGGCATCTTGCACAAGGTGATGGTTGTTTTCCGTTGTCTTTTGCATACGCTATAGCCTCTTGAATGGTCAAAAAAGATATGTACGCAGGCTTATTTTGAACATGGGGCATGTCGGAATGATGGATTTTTCCGGATTTTGGATTGAGTAGATAAGGCATGATAGTTCCTTCTTTCTTGAACTAATTACGCATCTGCGTATTTCCTTCCCCATTATACCTTTCTTTCCAGAATTACACAAGTGCGTACATACAAAAGCATATTTTTTCTATGCTCTTTTTTGAGGTGATTTTTATGACCGTCAAGGAAGCCGTGGCCCAACGGTTCCGCGATTTGTGCAAAGAACGTGGCATCCGTACCAATGAACTTGCGAACCGCGCGGGCGTGACCCCTTCCAGCGTGTATAATATGCTTGACTCCCACCGCAAGGAGGTATCCGTCAATCTGGTGAAAAAACTCTGTGATGGTCTAAAGATAACCTTGGGTGAATTTTTCAGCACGGAGATATTTGACACGCTGGAACAGGAAATACAATAACCGCTTGCCCTCCCCGCCGGGGGAGGGTATTTTTATAGTGTTCTGTATATTAAAGAAATGATAGTCCCTTTGTCCGCGCGCTTTGGCTGTATCATGCGCGTGACAAGCATAACAAAATTTACCCTTAAAAGATTTATATGGTAAACTTTAGCGCAGTTAACTTTTGCAAAATATCAAAATTTGAGTTATAATAATAGTAATGAAAGAGAAATCTATCTCTCAGCCTGTCAAAGAAGCCACATTGCATCGTAGCGAAGTGGCTTCTTGTAGTAGGTGAAGATAGAAAAGCAGAAAAGGTCGCCACTTGTGGAGGGCGAGTTTCTTGAGATTCATCGCAGCAAACTTGAGCTTGACCCATGCGGTGACCGCGGCCAGCCCTCGATAAGGAGTATAACGCATTGCGTGTTTCTCTTTTGCGTCCGCAAAGACGCGCTCAATCGTCTGCGAACGCAGGGCGTAGGTTGCCTTACCTACAGGAGAATGCCGTATGTCTTCTGCCCGCTCCAGATATTCCTGCCAGATATGACGGGTTACGGTTTTCGTGTACTGCCGGTTTTGCGTGCATTTCTCCAGTTCTGGGCAATCCCGGCAAATATAGCTTTTGCTCTTATATTCCCGATATCCTTCACGGTTGGTAGTGGCATAACTGAGAACCTTGTCTTGCGGGCACAGGATACAATCGTAATATTCATCATATACGTACGCATACCAGGGCAGATTCCCTTTCTTCGTCATCGGCCGTTTGTAGGGAAGCGATGGGATTTTTCCACTATCGAAGATTTGTTTGCAAATCCATGGCGTTTTGTACCCTGCATCCGCTGTAACGACTTGTACTTCCGGATAATGTGCCTTCAGGCGCTCAAATACCGTATCGAATGCTACGCTGTCATGAACGTTACCGGGCGTAATTTCCGTCTCCAATATATAGCCCCGTCTGTCGCATACGGTATGCGCCTCATACGCAAAGCATTTCTTGTGCTCTCCCTTGTGGAATACTCCGCTTTCCGGGTCAGTGGTGGATTCTGCCACCATTTTTTCCTTCCCAGACGCACAAGGTCCGTCATCGTCATCATCCTTCTTCAGCGGTTTCTTTCCATGTGCTGCGCGATCCGCTTCGATCTCCTCATCCAGTTGCTCCTGATAGCGTTTCGCTGCAACCGGTATGGCCTTTTTCATTTGCTTTTTCAGGTTCGCATTCGCTTTGATATGCGTTCCATCCACAAACACGACTTCCGCAGACAGGTATCCTGCCCGGGCAACTTCCTCCAGTATCCACCGGAACACACCTTCGATTACTTCGGCTGTAAATCGATGCCGGAATGCGTAGCTGATGGTTGCAAAGTGCGGCAGCTGCTGCGACA
>OLPF01000652.1_pt1 | contig 34428 bp, 26 predicted proteins | sample 1673121 | NCBI WGS metagenome assembly OLPF01 (sample SAMEA3136756, study PRJEB25190) | human gut metagenome
GACTCGAACCTCCGACGCACGGTTTAGGAAACCGACGCTCTATCCGCTGAGCTACAGGGGCGTATAATGCGGCAGAGCCGATTCTACCAGAAAGTCGGGCAAAGCACGCCTCGAGCTGCCTACTCGCGCAAGGCTTTCGCATTCGGTCGGTTTCGCCTTCGCGTTTGCCTGCTGCATTTGGCTGGCTTCGCACGTTCGCAAAGTGGGAGGTTCGATGGTGCTTGGCGAGCCAGCTTGAAGATAATGGCTCGCCGGGCACCATCTTGGAGAAAGAAGTGGCCCAGGGGAGAGGGGAGCTCCCGCTGGGCCCAAGGAGGGGATTTGCGGCGCTTATAGATGCGCCGCCTCTGCTTTTCTAGGGGTATGAAAGCAGTGCAGTGAGGAAGGAGGGGAGCCTTCTCAGCTGCTGAGGTCATTATATGAAGGGATGCCGGAAAAAGACGCGCTCCGAGGTGGAACGGCGCGATATGGGCGGTGAAGTGCGATAACGTTTCCGCTCACCCCCAAAAGCGCGTCGTTCACCCCTGAATGAGAATAGTTGCACTTATCTATTATGATGTGTTGAGGATAGCGTTGAAGCCGATCATACCGAGCTTTCAGGGTCGCTGTTCTGGCGTGCTTGTTTTCGGGGTCGCTCCATCCGCCGGCGCTCCACGCTATGTGAGATGTGAGGCGCGGGGTCCCGAGACTCTTCCTCGCGTACGCATACGCTATGATGGGGAAAACGAGAAAGGATGCCCCATGCCCGACATAGCCCTTCGCTTCGACAAAGATATGCTCGTCATCTCCGCCCCCGTTTCCGCTGCGCTCGCGCGCCAAGGCGTCGACGTCGACCGCGACCTCGAGCTGATGACCGTCCTCGAGCCCGATTCGATTCAGGAAGCGATGCGCCTGGAGTCCATGGCCGGGGCCCAATGCCTCGTGACGAACACCGCGGGAATCACGCCTGCTCGAATGGCGCAGGTCGGAATGGAGGATCGCGCCCACGACGTGGCTCGCGCCTCGCTCGAGGTTCTGCGGCCACTGAAACCGCAGCATGTTCTTGTGGAGATCGGGCCGTGCGGCTTGCCCCTCGACGCATCGAGCAAAGCGTCGCTCAACGAGAACCGCGACCAGTACGCCCGCGCCGCGCGCCTGTTTGCGGGCGAGCAATTCGACGCCTTCTTCTTGAACGGGTTCACCACGGCGAGCGACTTGTTGTGCGCGCTTATGGGCGTGCGTCAGGTGAGCGACATGCCCGCATTCGCGTCGGTCGATGTGCTTGCGGACGGCACGCTGGCGAGTGGGCGCGGGATCCTCGAAGAGGCCTGCTCGATCATGGGCGAATATGGCGCTTCGGTGGCGGGCTTTTCCACGGCATCCGGAATCGAGGATGCCTGCGCGCTCGCAAAACGCGCCGAAGCTGCCTGTGACCTGCCAATTCTCGTTCAGCTGGCAGTTGCCGAGCACAAGCCGAAGCAGGGCGGTCCTACGGATGCGAACCCGTACTACTGCCCCGACGCCGTCGTCGACGCCGCCGTGCGTCTGCGAGCTTCGGGTGTTCAGTTCTTGCGCGCGACCGGCGCTGCTACGCCCGCATATACAGGAGCGCTCGCTGCCACGACGGCGGGGCTCGATGTCGCGGCGTGCCGCACGGCTGGCGTGCCTGTGGCTGATGCGTCCGTTGTCTCTGAGTCGCCTTCAAGTGGAGACGGGAGAAGCGAAGGGGAGCCTCAGGTGGCATCTGCGACTGACGAGCAGATGAGCGCGCTGGCAGATGCGCTGCGCGAAAAAGTAGCCGCGGCATTCAGCGAGAGCGGGGAGGCGTAGGCGCCATGTCGTCTCGAGAGAAGAGCCCTTATTACGGTTCTTTGCAGCAGGTGGTCGACTCCCTGTTCGCGGATTTGACGGAAGAGGAGCGCATTGCCGATATGGCCGGCGTCCCTGGCGCGCGCAAGGTGCGCAGGCTCGATGTGATTCTGGCGGCCGAGGCGGTCGATCTGCCCGATGAGCTCCAAGAAATTGTGAACCTGCTGCCTCCGAGCACCTTCACGCGCCGCCGTTTGTGCGATCAGCTGAACTCCGCTGTCGGAGGGCATGCCTGGGGACAGAAATACGGCACCGTCGAGTAGGCGGAGGCAGCTGCGCACAACTCGTCCGGTTGACCATCAACTCGGCTTACTGCTTGCGAGCTATCGTGGACATTTGTTGTCGATGGCGTGAATGCGTATATGGTAGTAAATCAGTAGCATATAATTCGCAGAAATCACGGGTCGGATTAACATGTGGTGGATGGGACGCTCGATTCGCGGGTTGATCGGCATCGATCCGTGGCAAGGCAAAACGATAGAGGGGGAGCTCATGATTCGAACGGTTATCCATATTGACGAGGACAAATGCACAGGTTGCGGCCTGTGCGCGAACGCGTGCCACGAAGGTGCGATCGGCATCGTCGATGGCAAGGCGAAGCTCTTGCGCGACGATTTTTGCGATGGCATGGGCGATTGCCTGCCCTCGTGTCCGACAGGCGCCATCACGTTTGTCGAACGCGAGGCGCTTCCCTATGATGAGGCGGCCGTGGTCGCAGCTCAGGCGGCGAAAGCTCACGACGCGCATGCGGGACAGGGCGGTTCCGGCGATCTTGGCGGGGGTTGCCCCGGCTCGCGCGCCCAAACGCTTCACACTCCCGAAAAGACGCAGGCATCCCCCGAAGCCGAGGCGCAAAGCCAGCTCGCTCAATGGCCGTGCCAGATAAAGCTCATGCCCCTGCAATCTCCTTACTACCAGGGAGCTGACCTGCTCATCGCCGCTGATTGCACGGCGTTTTCCTACGCATCGTTCCACGATCGCTACATGCGCGGTCGGGTCACGATAATCGGCTGCCCCAAACTCGATGCGGTTGACTACACCGAGAAGCTGTCGGCCATCATCGCGATGAACGACATTCGCTCGGTGACCGTTTGCCGCATGGAAGTACCCTGTTGCGGCGGACTGCAGCGTGCTGCGGAGGGTGCGCTCGACGCCAGCGGCAAGAAGCTTCCCTTCGAGGTGGTCACCTTCTCCGTGCGTGGCGAGGTTCTCTAAAGGCACGCGTCAATCGGGGAGTCTTGACAGGCGTGTCTTCGAGTCCCGCTTGCTTCTTAACTACGCCCCGAGCTTGTTCGTTTTGGCGGCTCGGGGCGTTTTTTCATTTCGCGTGATGAGGCGTGGTATCATCTGTGGAAATAGGCATGCGAAAGACGGAGGTGGGCGCATTGCCGAATTCGCCCTTGCTGATGATGGCGATTTTGATCGTGATGGCAATTGCCGTCGTCGTGGTGATTGCGATGACGCTCAAGCTTAATCAGGAAGTTCGCAATCTGGCCGAAGATGTGGAAATCGATCGGCAGAATCTCGCCAAGCTTAACCATGAGGTGGGAAAACGTTTGGGAGCGCCGCGTCCTCGCGGGCAGCAGCGGCCGTCGGGGGCCGGCGTGCCCCCGCAGGGGCGGCCTCAGGCTGCTGCTCAGCAGGCGGTACGCACTGCGGGCAGCTCGGCCACGACTCCCGTGCCCGCGAACGCAGAGGTCGTTTCACCCGGCTCTGCAGCGGGTGTGCCGGCCGAGGCCTCTCAAGGATACGTTCCCGGAAGCTACCGTGTTCCGCTTCGTGGCGCCGAGGGCTCGTCGGCTGCGGCGGCGTCCGCTCGTGAAACGGCTCGGGCGGAGGCGGCGCAAAGCCCTCGGGCGGCGCAGACGATGCCACGCCAGTCAACTCTTGCCGAACGTCGGGCCGAGCGGAGAGCTCGTGCTGAGCGTCGCGCCGCCATGGCGGACTACACCCCGGCTCGTGCCGAGCGCCGAGCGAACATCGATGTCCCTCGCGGCGAGGAAAAGGGTTCTTGGCCTGGTGAAACTGGGCCGCAATCGCGTGTGCGCACTCAAGCAGCCGCAACGAGCGAATCCTCCCACCAGGCATCTCGCTCCGTTCGTAACGCAGCTGCCCAGGCACGCAGCGCTCAGGGCTCGCCGTCGCGGGCAAGCAGCCCTCAGGAGGCGTCAGCATCCCGTGTTTCGCCTGATGGTACGCGTGCGGGCGAGGGAGTGCCCGTGAGGGGGCGCCATGGTGCCGAGGCGTCGAGGGTTGCTCAGCGTCAGCGCGCCGACCGCGAGGCTCAGCGTGCGGCCCTTGAGGCCCAGCGCCTCGTCGAGCAGCAGCGAGCGGCGCGGGCGCAGCGCGAAGACGAGATCCGCCGCCGCGCCGAACGCCAAGCCGCACGCGCCAAGGCAGAAAAAGAGCAAAACCCTCTTGCGCGCAACGGGGAAGTGGAGTAACATAATCAATCGCTTCAATAACTGAGGCAGATGTGCGGGCGTGGCGGAATTGGCAGACGCGTACGGTTCAGGTCCGTATGGGGGCAACCCCATGAAGGTTCAAGTCCTTTCGCCCGCACCATTTTGAGCACTCGCCAGTCTTTCTCGGCTGGCTTTTTTATTTCCCTTCATTTTACTCAGATATAACGAGCATCCAACAAGGCTTTGACGTGCATGCGAGAACATAGTTGCATCTGCCGATGACGAATGACGGAAAGCGAACGCCATGCTCGTAGAGAAGAGAAGCACCGAAACCCGAGAGATCGTTGAGGCTGCAGAGCGCTTGCTTGCGGAAAGTGCGGCGCCTCGCAAAGCCGCAAGGGATGTGAAGAAGGCTTGTGAGCCTCCGCATTCCTCAAAAGCCGCAAGGGATGTGAAGAAGGCTTGTGAGCCTCCGCATTCCTCATGTGCTGCTCGCAATGGTCTCGGTGTCTTGGCTCGTCGCGTGGCGTGCGAAAGCCACGAATCCGCAACGCCGCTCGTTCGTGTGCGCAAGTTCACCTTACGTCTCGGTGCATTCACCTCGTTGGAGGACGTCTCTTTCGATATTGCGAAAGGCAAGGTCACGGCGCTTTGCGGCCCGCGAGGATGCGGTATCGCGGCCATGCTTGACGCACTGGGATGCACGCTTCCCGGCGCTCGGACTGTCGACATGGGCGGCTTGATCGAGCTTTGCGGACATGACGCTTACCGCACGCTCGGTGCTGAGCGCGCCCGCGAGAAGGTTGCCCGCGTGTTTTTCGGCGGCTCCTTCGAGCTGCAGAGCGTTCGCAATGCCATCGCGTTCTCCATCCGCCAGAGAGGCGTTCACGACGATGCCGCGATTGCCGCCGAGATCAATCGCGTGCTGCGCTCACTCGATGCGGAAAGGCGTTTGGGAGACCATCTCGATTGCGCAGTGAGCTCGCTTCCTGCACTTGAGAGGTGCCTTGCCTCGATAGCCCGCGCGCTCGCGAAGCGTCCCCTCGCGCTGCTCGTTTCGGACCCGGCAACGGGGCTTGATCAAGTGGATTCCTTCACGATGAGCCAGGCTTTGCAATCGGTTGCACGCAAGACGGAATGTGCTGTGGTGGTCGCGACGTCTGATCCGCGCTTTGCGAGGATTTGCGCTGATGAAGGTGTCGTCTTCGTGCAAGGCCGCACCGTTGAGGCCGGTCCTCTCCCCAAGCTCAATTCCGCAAGTGCGGATTATTGGACGCGGGCGTTTTTCGAAGGCCGAATCGTATAGTAGTTGCCCTTTTCTCATGCGGGGCGGAGCGTAAACTCTGCCCCCGCTTCCCATCTTTACGCATCCATGACAAAGCTTCAACGCGCGCTTGACGCATTGGCGCGATGATAGCTACACGTTGAAAAGGCAATATGGCGTGCGCCAGCGCGCGGGCCGTTGGACAGGATGCGCGAATGATTTACTACGTCGAAGACGACACAAATATTAGAGACCTTACCGTTTACGCCCTCAAGCAGGCAGGATTCGAGGCTGCTGGGTTCACGTGCGGCCGCGACTTCTTCAAGGCCTGCGACGAGAAGACGCCCGACTTGGTGCTGCTCGACATCATGCTTCCCGAAATGGACGGTCTTGGGATTCTCCGCGAGTTGCGTAGTCTGCCGTCGACGAAGAACATCCCTGTTATGATGCTCACAGCGAAAGGCACCGAATTCGACAAGGTGTGCGGGCTCGATGCGGGCGCCGACGATTACCTGGCGAAGCCGTTCGGCATGATGGAGCTGGTATCTCGCGTGAACGCGCTGCTGCGTCGCGCGCAGGCACCGGCTGTGAGCGCCGACGACACGCTCGTTAACGGACCGATCGAGCTGGTCTCGTCTGCCCATACGGTGAGCGTCGGGGGAAACTCCGTGGCGCTGACGCTCAAGGAGTTCGACCTGCTGCGCGCGCTGATGCGCAGCGAGGGCAGGGTGCTTTCGCGCGGCAGATTGCTCGAGGACGTGTGGGGAGTGACTTGCGTGGGCGAAACGCGCACGGTCGATGTGCATATTCAAACGCTGAGGCAGAAGCTCAATGCGGCATCTTCGGGTGCTGACGAGCTCATCCGCACCGTTCGCGGCGTCGGATACACGATGAAGAGCGCATCATGAGCCCGACCCACAACAACGTGAAAAGCCTGTCGAACCGCATCTTCCGCAGCGTGCTCACCTTCACGCTGATTGTCCTGTTCGTCTTCGGTACCGTCATGTCGGCGATCTTCTACACCACCTACGAGCGCGATGCGGAAGAGGATCTTTCCTCCGCGGCGCAAAATGTCGCAACATCGCTGGGCGACCTCGGCTCGCAGGCGTGCGATCAGGCCCTTTCGCAGCAGTTTTCCGATGCCTTCCGCTATACGCTTATCGATACGGATGGCGCGGTGCTCTACGACAGCGTGGCCGATGCTTCGACGATGGAAAACCACGCCGACCGCCCCGAGGTGCGCGAAGCCGACGAGCATGGGCGCGGAGAGGTGTCCCGCTACTCGAGCACGCTTGGCACCGTGACGCTGTATTCTGCGGTGAAGCTCCAAAACGGGGACGTCGTGCGCCTGTCCGAGACGCGCGAGTCGCTGGTCGCGTTCTTCGGCGGCATGATGGGACCGATTGCGCTCACGCTTCTCGTGGCGATTATGCTCGTGTTCCTGCTGTCGCAGCGGCTGACGTCTCGCATTATGCAGCCGATTGACGCGCTTGACTTTGCCAACCCGCTCGAGAACGAGATTTACGAGGAAATGGACCCGCTACTCGAGCGAATCGACGACCAACAGCGACAGCTTCGCGAGCAGAACAAAGACCTCGCGCGCGCCGAGACGATGCGCCGCGACTTCTCGAGCAACGTGAGCCACGAGATGAAAACGCCGCTTCAGGTAATCTCGGGGTATGCCGAGCTCATGAGAAACGACATGGTCGATCCCGCCGACCGCCAGAAGTTCGCGGGGCTCATCTACGACGAGGCGCAATCGATGCGAGCGCTGATTGACGAGGTACTGACGCTCTCGCGGCTTGATGAGACGTCCTTTGATGGCGAGTCGGCGACGCTTATCGATATGCTGGAAGCCTCCAAGCGCGTGGCGGGGCGGCTTTCGAGCTTTGCCCACGACCGCGGCGTGTCGGTTGAGGTGAGCGGAGACTCCGCATGCATCGCCGGCTCCGAGACGCTGGTCGAGGAGATGCTGTATAACCTGGTAGAGAATGGGATTCGCTACAACCATGAAGGTGGAAGCGTGAGCGTTTCGGTTCGGCTGGAGCTTCCCACTTCGGCGGAGCAGGCTGACGATATCCGTGCACTGCCTGCAGGGGAGCGCGGCCGCATGCGAGCGGTCGTGCGCGTGAGCGACACTGGCCCGGGCATCCCGGAAGACAAGCAGGAGAAGATCTTCGAGCGCTTCTATCGCTTGGAGAAAAGTCGTTCGAAGGAGACCGGCGGCACGGGACTTGGGCTTGCGATCGTCAAGCATGCCGTGATGTACCACAAGGGCAGCGTTCGTGTGGAAAGCGAAGAGGGTAAGGGCACCGTGTTCATCCTGAGGATACCTACGGCCTAGATTGAGGTGCCTTGAAACGGCACGCTCTTTCTTCATCAAACTATGGAACCCGCGGCATGTCAAGACTTTAATTGAACGCCATCGTCCTTATACTGAAGGTAGGTTCCGCTCCCGCAGTCATACATGCGGTGGACCGACGTTTTATATGCAGGGAGCTCAAGATAGCCCGTGGAACGGAGATTCGCGTCCGTTGACGCGAAAGCCGGAAAGCTGGCTGCGAGCACCCACCTTTCGAGGTGGGTTCACCCTGGACTTGTCGGGGGCGGAGCTTTTTTGCGCTCTAGGGGCGTTGCCGTGTTCGACGCAGGGTTTATTGCTGTTCTTGCTCTTCGGTAATCTTGTCCCAGCTTTTTCGACCGTCCTGGCCCGATCTTGCTGTCGGCTCGGGTAGATGATGGTTGCCGTCCGAGCATGCCGCACAAGTGAAAGGGCCTCGCAATGCGAGGCCCTTAATTGATTCTAGTTGCTGCTATTCGAGTTGTTTCCCGATCCGCCATTGCTGCCGGATCCGCCGCCCGACGTGCCGCCCGAGGAAGAGGGGCCGGTCGATATGACCAGGTGCACCGTCTTGCCCGGCTCGAGCGAGCTTCCGCCGTCGGGAGTCTGGCTGATGACGTTGCCCTGCTTGACCGAATCGCTGCTCTGATATTCAGTGGACACTCTGAACCCAGCGTTGTCGAGCGTGGTCTGTGCGCTGCCCTCGGATTTGCCAACCACGTTGGGCACCTCGGAGGACTTCTTGCCGGAGCTCACCGTGATGGAGACGGTGCTGCCCTTCTCGAGGCTCTCGTCGGAAGTGGGCGACTGGCGAATGACATTGCCCTGCTTGACGTCGGAGCTTGCCTCCTCGGAGACGGACACCTCGAAGCCGGCGTTCTTCAGCGCGGCCATCGCATCGCTTTGCGACTTGCCGACAACGTTGGGCACCGCGACCTTTTCGGAACCGAGCGAGAGCACATAGGTGATAACGGAGCCCTTCGCTGCCTTGTCGCCCGCCTTCAAATCCTGCGAGGAGATCTTGCCCTTCTCGACTTTGTCGTCGTAGGCAGGCGTGCCCGCCTTCATGGTGAGGCCCACCTTGTCGCAGAGCTGTTGCGCCTCGTCAGGTGTCTTGTTCGTCAAATCGGGCACAGTGACCTGCTCGGTGCCTTGCGAGATGTTCAGGTTGATCTTCGTTCCCGCGGGTTTCTTCGTTCCCGCTGCGGGGTCCTGGCTCACAACGCTGCCCGCCGCAACGCTGTCATCGTGTACGGCGTTGGTGGTGCCCACCTCGAAGCCGGCCTTCTCGATGATCGTCGTGGCCTCTTCGAGCGTCTTGCCCTTCACGTCGGGTACGGGGTCGCCCGACGCGAAGACGCCGGAGAAGACGAGCGCGGCGATGGCGATGACAGCGATGGCGGCCACGATGGCCACGATGAGCCCCGTCTTCTTGCCGCCCTTGTCCTCGGGCATGTTCGGAGTGTTGGCTCCGTGATAGTTGGTCTGGCCGCTGTGGGTTACGGGCTTCACGGGCTGAGGCATGACCATCGTGCTGTCGGCACCCGCTGCACCGCCCTCGATGGGGCTCATCACGCGGGTCTGCGCGCTCGTGAAACCGCCCGGCACCGCGGCGCCCGCAAGCTTCACGGGGCGGCCTGCCAAAAAATCGTTCAGCGCGAGGCGCATGTCGTTCGCGGTGGCGAAGCGGTCCGCGGGGTTTTTCTGCATGGCCTTCACGATGATGCTCTCAAGGCCTGGGTCAATGTCAGGGTTGAAGTCGGAGGGCAGCGGCGGCTCCTCGTTGACCTGTTTCATGGCGACGCTGATGGCGTCGGGGCCGTCGAAGGGGAGCTTGCCCGTCGCAGCCTCGAAGAGCACCACGCCAAGCGAGTAGATGTCGCTTGCGGCGGTGAGCTCCTTGCCCTGCGCCTGTTCGGGCGAGATATAGTGTGCCGTGCCGAGAACGGTGGACGTCTTGGCGTTCACCGAGTTCTTTGCGCGCGCAATGCCGAAGTCCATCACCTTCACGTTGCCGTCGGGCTGGACCATGATGTTCTGCGGCTTGATGTCGCGGTGGATGATGTCCTGGTTATGGGCGACAGAAAGCGCCTGGCACACCTGCGAGCCGATTTCGGCAACCTTGCGCTGGTTGAGCGCACCACGCTGCACGATGCCGGTCTTGAGGTCGGTGCCGCGGATGTACTCCATGACGATGAAGTACGTGCCGTCGTCTTGGCCCCAGTCGTAAACGTTCACGATGTAGGGGCTTTGCAAGTTGGCGGCAGACGCGGCCTCCTGGCGGAAGCGCTGCGCGAATGCGGCGTCCGATGCGTATTGGGGCAGCATCACCTTTACGGCAACGCGGCGCCCGAGGACGTTGTCCTGAGCCTGGTACACCTCGGCCATGCCGCCGATCCCGATGCGCTCGGTGATCTGGTACCTGTTGTTGAAGATTCTGCCTGTCATCGCTGCGCTAGACACGTTTGCTCCTTAAACTTCCCTGCTGTGCTGCGTTTTTGTTTCGTTTTATGCCGGTTCGCATTAGCATACCAAATTATAAATCGCCTTGTACTTCCAACGCCGTTTTCATCACATCTCGAGCCTTGCTGGCGGCGTACTCGCTGGATTGCCCCTTCTCGATCACGATTGCCACGACGACGTTGCAATTCTCCGATGGCGCCATGCCGACAAACCACACGTCGTTGTAGCCGTCGTGCTCGGCGGTGCCTGTCTTGCCCGCCACGGTGACGCCGTTGATTTGGGCGGAAGTGCCAGTGCCGTTGTTCACGACGCCCTCGAGCACAGTGCGCACGCGGCTTGCCGTGTCGGCGCTCACTGCTTGCGAGAGTTTCTTCGGGGCGGCCGTGTAGCTGCGCTTGCCGTCGGCGTTGTAGATGCCGTCGACCAAGTAGGGCTGCATGATCGCGCCGTCGTTGGCGATACCGCAACCGGCGAGTGCCATCTCGAGCACGGTGGCCTGGGGGCCTGCGGGGCTCGGGTGGTTGGTCGTCTTGCTCTCGCCGACGGGCTCTCCCGCTGCCGCCCAGGCGGTCTCCCACGTGGTCATGTCCTTCGCGTCGGGCATGACCGAGGTCGCGAGGGGCAGATCGAAGTCGATGTCCATGTTGAAGCCGAAGAGCTTCGCGTAGTTCACGAGGTTCTCTGCGCCGATCTGCACGCCGAGCTGGCCGAAGACGACGTTAGAGGAAAGTTCGGTCGCGCGTGCAAGTGAGACCGTGCCGTAGTTGTGCTTCTCAAAGTTGGTGACGGCGGCGTTGCCGATGTCCATCGACGGGGGCGCCTCGAACATGGTGGTCTCGGTGGCGATGCCTTCCTGTAGCGCGCAGGCGAGCGAGATGATCTTAAACGTGGAGCCTGGCGCGTAAAGCGCCTGCGTCGCACGGTTATACAGCTCGCTCGAGCTTGTGGAATTCGCTCCCGAGCTTGCGGCGTCGGCGATCACCTGGTCGATGTCGGCGGCGTCGTAAGTCGGGGCCGAGGCCATCGCGAGCACGGCGCCCGTCTTCGGGTCCATGACCACGCAGGCGCCCGAGTCGTTGGCCAGCGCGTCTTGCGCCGCCTGCTGGATCTGCGAGTTGATGGAGAGCGTGACGTCGTTGCCGGGGGTGCCTACGCCCGAAAGCGAGTTCACGACATCGGTGATCGACGCGAAGTTCTTCTCGCCCTTGAGCGTATCGTTGTAGCTGGCCTCGATGCCGCTCGTTCCGTACTTCGACGAGGTGTAGCCCACCACGTGACTTGCGAGATCGCCCGCTGGGTAGACGCGCGAGTATGTGCCGTCGTCGTTCTTGACGCTCTGCGCGAGGATGGCCCCATCGTAGGTGGAGATGGTGCCGCGCTCTGTCTTCGACTCGCGTGCCATGGTGTGGTTGTTCGCTGCCATGTTCTGGTAGTCGCTTGCTTGCACGACCATGATCAGCGTGAGATTCGCCACGAGCGCCGCGAACATGAGCGAGAACACGATCATGGTGTGCGTGAGGCGCTTGCCGAGCGAGACGCGCCCGAGCACGCTGTTCGCGCTGATGATGGTCGTGGTGTTCATGATCTCGGAGGACGAGCCAGTGCCCTCGTCGCCGCAGCGCAGGAGGAATCCGACGATGATGAACGCGGCGAGCAGAGACGAGCCGCCCTGGCTGACGAAGGGGAGCGTGATGCCGGTAAGGGGGATGAGCCTGGTGACGCCGCCGACGATGATGAACGCCTGGAGCACGATGATCGAGGTGAGGCCTGCGCCGATAAGCGAGCTCACGTCCGATTTCGCGCGCGCTGCGGTCACGAAGCCGCGAATCGCGAAGCACAGGTACAAAAGCAGCAGGCCTGCCGCGCCCAGAAGCCCTGTCTCCTCGCCGATGGCCGCGAAGATGAAGTCGCTTTCCACGACCGGGATGCGGGTGATGCCGTTGCCGCCGCCTGCCATGCCGCGCCCGATTCCCGTGCCGAACAGGTCGCCGTCGGCAAGCGAGTAGATGGTCTGCACGAGCTGATAGCCGGTGTTCTGCGCGTCGGCGAAGGGATTAAGCCAGGTGGCGACACGCGTCTGCACGTGGTCGAAGGCGAAGTAGGCGCCCACGCCGCCGATGGCAACGAGGCCCAAGCCGATGACCAGGTAGAACTTCTTTCCCGTGGCAACGTAGAGCATGACCAGGAACACGAGGAAGAACACGAGCGCGCTGCCGAGATCCTTCTCGAACACGACAATGAGCATTGCCACGCCCCACATGAGGAGCAGCGGCAGGAGCGTGCGGATGTCGGGCAGGCGGAACGGCCCTATATGCCAGGTGAACACCGAGAGCATCTCGCGGTTCTGCGCAAGGTAGCCGGCCAGGAAGAGCACGATAATGATCTTCGCGATCTCGCCTGGTTGGAAGGAGAATCCGCCTACATGCAGCCAGATGCGGCTGCCGTAGATTTCCTGGCCGATGCCGGGGATCATCGGCGAGAGCAAAAGAATGACGCCGACGATGGCGAGCGTGTACTTGTAGTTGGCGAGCCGGTCGGGGTTGCGCAAAAACGCCATGATCGCGATCATGAGCACGACGCCCAAGAACAGCCAAACGACCTGGTTGATGGCCATATTCGGGCTGTCGGAGAAGGGCGCTACGCGCGTGATGAAGGCGATACCGATGCCTGAGAGCGCGAACGAGATAGGCAGGATGGCGGGGTCGGCTTCGGGGGCAAGTATGCGCGTGGCGATATGCGCCACGATGAAGGCGCCGAAGATGCCGACCGGGACGCCGAGGGTTTGCATGTTGAGCGCTTGCCCCTCGTTGATTGCGAGCATCGCGAACATCAAGATGACGAGCGGCGACGCGATGAGCAGCAAGATGAGCTCTATGTTGCGCCTCGTCATGCGGCATCACCGCTTCCCGATGTGCTGGGGGATGCGTCGTCGTTTTGAGTCTTCTCGCTGGAGGCGGCGCTTGCGGTGGCGGAAGCGCTTTGCCCCGAGGCTTTCGAGTCGTCGGATTGCGCCTCGTCGCGCGTGCGGTCCCGCTCGTCCTCGGTCTGCTTCTTGTTCAAGACTTCCTGCTCATATTCGGCGACGAGGCTTTCTGCAGCCTCGACGTTGTCGCAGGTGATGGAGTTCTCCTCCAGACGATTGGCAAGACCCGGCTGCAGATCGTCCACGTTGATGTCGGTCGTCTTCTCGAGCGTTGAGAAGCTCATTCCCGCGAACTCGCCGGGAACCCCGCGGTAAATGGCGACCTTCCCCTGGTCGACGCCGAGGTATGCCGCGGTGCTGACCCAGTAGTTCAGCCCGTATGCCGCACCGCCCACAATCGCCGCGAGCAGGACGAGGACGAACGCAATGGTAATCTTCGTTTTGCGCGCCACCTTGCGACGGCGTTTCTCAGCGAAGCCCTTCACGTCGACCACGATGACGGTCACGTTGTCGTGGCCGCCGGCGGCGATTGCTTCGTTTACCAGCTGCGATGCGCAGCGCTGCGGATCGGAGACGCGATTTAAGATCGCTTCGATGTCCTGGTCGAGCACCATGCCTGAAAGCCCGTCCGAGCACAAAAGCAGACGATCGCCCGCGTCGACGTTGATCTCGTAGAGGTCGGCCACGGTGCGCGGGTCGCTGCCGAGCGCGCGCGTGATGACCGAGCGCTGCGGATGAACGCGCGCCTCTTCGGGGGTGAGCTGCCCGGCTTCGATAAGGTCGGCCATGAGCGAGTGGTCGCGCGTGAGCTGCTGGATCTTTCCCTTGTGGAGCAGATATGCTCGCGAGTCGCCTACCTGCGCGATGACGAGGCGCTCGCCTTCGAGCATCGCGGCGGTGCAGGTGGTGCCCATGCCCTCGCGACCGCGCCCTTCATGCGCCGCCTTCAGAATCGCGTGGTTCGCGGCCTGGACAGCGCGCCCGAGCTCGTTCGCATCGGGATGCTCCGGCGCCCGCTCGGCGATGACGTTGACGGCGATTTCGGATGCAACCTCGCCTGCGGCGTGGCCGCCCATGCCGTCTGCCACCACGAACAGCGGCGGCGCTACGACGAGCGAGTCCTCGTTGTGGTCGCGCACGCAGCCGACGTCGGTTCTGCTGCCGAACGTCGCCGAAGAAGCTCGCCGTCCGCGCCCGCTCGGACGGCGCCCCCTCGAGGGGCGTTCCCCGCGCGCTGCGCGATGCGGGTCGTGATTGAGTGATTGTTCGTTCTGAGCTGGCATTATGCGAACCTAACGCGGATGGCGACGTCACCGATGTTCACGACGTCGTTGTTCTTCAGGGCTACGGGCCCGGCGATGAGCTTGCCGTTGACGGCGGTTCCGTTGGTGGAGCCGAGGTCTTCGATGAACAGGTTCTGCCCCATGGGATTAAAGCATGCGTGACGTGCGGAAACGTACCCGGCTCCGATCACGATGTCGGCGCCAGGCGTGCGGCCGACCACGACCGGCCCGCGCACTGCGATGGAGACACCGCGAAGCTCCTTCGGGCCGCGTTCGATCGACAGGTTCCACGAGCGCTCCTTCTTGCGCTGTCCGCGGACGAGTCCCACGCCGGTTTTCATGATGGCGAACAGGAACAGGTACAGAAGCGCCACGAACAGCAGGCGCGCGATGAGCAATACGGTGTCGATCACGATGTGCCTTTCGCGTTATCCGATCACGAATTGAAGGTTGGTGGTTCCCATGACGATGCGCTCGCCGCCCTGCAGTACCTGCGAGGTGATCTGGCGGCCGTTCACGAGCGTGCCGTTCGTGGAGCCGAGGTCGGTGAGAACCCATACGCCCGGCTGCTCGAAGCGCAGCTCGGCGTGCGTGCGGCTTGCGTTGATGTCGGGGATAACGATGTCGCAGTTCGATTCGCGACCGATGATCTGGCGCGCGGAGGAAAGCGGGAACGTCTTGCCGTGCGTTGTGTCGATGAGAGCGGCGCCGCCTTGCTGGGCGCGGGGCTGCTCGCGATGCGTTGCTTCCTGCGGGAAGACCATGGTCTGGGGTGCTCCCTGCGCTGCGGCACCCGCGATTGCGGCGCCTGCGCCGGCGAAGGATTCCCCTCGGTTCATCGGGGGTTCTGCCCAGCTGGGTTCTTCCTGCGACTCGAAGGGCTGGTCGTCGTCGTAGTTGTCGTAATCGTCGTAGCCATCGTAATCGTCGTAGTCGGAATAGCCGTCGCCTTCGGCGTAGTCGTCGTATGCGGGCTGATCGTAGCCGCCGGCGTACGGGGCGGCCTGCGGTTGAGGGGCATATCCGCCAGCGGGGGTGCCGTAGCGGTTGGCCGCCGGCGCGGCGCCGATGCCGTAGCGCGCCATCTCCTCGGCGCGGAGCTGCGCGATGAGGGGTGCTGCAACGGGCTCTGCCACCACGTCGAACTTGCCGTGGCGAAGGCCCTCGTCGACGATGAAGCGCACGAGCGGCTGCCCGTCCATGAGAAGTCCCTCTTCGGCCGCCTTTGCGGAAAGATAGGTCTCGGTCTCGCCCGCGAGGGTGGGGTAGTAGCCGAACAGGCGCTCGTCGTCGTCGGCGTTCACGAGCACGGTGTAGAGCGTCGGAGCGTATTGCTTTCCTGCGCCGACCATCTTGTTGCGGCGCATCTGCTTTTCCGCCTTCTTGGCAATCTGCACGGGCGACAACGGCGAGTTCGCCATTTTGTCGGCTGCGCCCTCGAACGTGTCTTCCATTTTGCCTTCGAATTTGGACAAGAGGCCCATCTCGTCTCCTAACGTGTGTTGCTCGGGAAGCCGCAAAGCGGCGGTGGCATTCCGTAATACTTCATCTTGCCATATTTGCGGAAGCGGAGTCGAGCGCTTTACGCAATCGTCACCCAATCGGCGGAAACGGAGGAAGCGTACACGGGCGCGATCGCAGCAGGGCGCGGGACAAGGGGAGGGGCGGTGATCGATTTGCCGGTCCCGCAATCCCGTCATTCCAAGGTCTCATGTATTATTTCTAGCTATTCATCATTGACGCCCCGTCTTCTTTTTTTGATGGGGAACCGTAGTGGCTTACAAGTATTTTACGTACCTCATCAGGTCAAGTAGATTGACAGCGTATTAATTGCGTTGATAGGATTGACGAAAGGTTGCGCTCGAAGAGAAAGGGGGCTTATTGGTTTTGGAGTGACCGACAGAGAGGTCGTCGACAAAGATATGGTATCGGTGTGGGCAAAGCCATATGTGATTTGGGGAACAGCATTCATTAGGCTTGGATTCGTAATCGATTACCGTATGGCATGTTTGGCGCCCCAGGGTCAGACGACTCCGCCGAAACCTCGATGGTGCTGGCAAGACCCAGCAAAGACGCCCTTTCCTACATGCGATAAGGCGTCTCGTCCCAATCCTAGAAAGGTGCTGGCTATGACAAGATTTATCCGCTCTGCAAAGTTCTTTCTGAGCGTTTCAGCTCTGCCGCTCAAGATGGTCGACTGGGCGCAGATGACGAAGATTGCCACGGTTCTCGACAGGGATTTCGCGAAGAAGACTTCTGGCCCGACCGTGTAGCGGTTCCGCAGGCGCGACGGTTCGATCGTTGTACGCCTTTCAAGGACTCCGCCCCGACGTTAAACCGCGGGGCGGAGTTTCCTCGTCTCTACGACCTCGATAGTTAAACAATCTTTACCTCTAAGGTACTGTTAAGCGCAAAATCGCGAACCTGGGGAGGACCGAGCATGAGCATTTCAGCAAAGCCCACCGAGAAAGTATTCAAATCGCTTCTAGCCGTCACTTTGTCCGTGTCGCTCTGCCCGCTTGCGCCAGCAGGTCAAGCGCAAGCGGACGAAGCCGAGAACGATGGCAGCGAAGTAAGCGTCTTGTCCTCATCTGCGAATGATGGCAGCGAAGTAAGCGTCTTGTCCTCATCTGCGAATGATGGCAGCGAAACGAACTCCTCGCCCGCATCCGTGAATGATGGCAGCGAAGCGAGCATCCCATACGCATCCGCGAACGATAGCGACGCCCTGCCAGGTGACTCCGACGACGGCATCGCTCCGGACCGCGACGCTCTGCTGGGCGATTTCGACGACGACATCGATCCGCAATCCGTTGATTCGAGCGACCCTATTGTGGACTGGACGACCTGCGGCACTGCCCGCTGGACGATAGATGCGGGCGGATGCTTGACGATCGCCCCTATGGAGGGCACCGACAACGGCGAGCTGGAGATTTGGGTGCTATGCGATGAGGTGCCCTGGTATAACTACCGAAATTCGATAACCTCCGCAAAAGTCGCAGGCAAGATTGCCACCCAAACAACGGCTCTTATGTTCAACGACTGCCCGAAGCTCGCCTCCCTGGACTTGTCGGGTCTCGATACCTCGGACGTAACGAATATGTCCAACATGTTTTCTTATTGCTGGTCGCTCACATCGCTCGACCTGTCGCCCCTCGACACGTCGAACGTGACCAACATGTCCAGTATGCTCAGAGGCTGCTCGAGGATTTCTTCCTTCGACCTGTCGCCCCTTGACACGTCGAACGTGACCGACATGTCCTATATGCTCAGCGGCTGTTCGAAGCTCACCTCCCTGGACTTGTCGTCGTTCGACACGTCTCAGGTAGAGAGCATGGGCGGCATGTTCGACGGCTGCTCGAGGCTCGCTTCCCTGGACCTGTCGTCGTTCGACACGTCGAATGTGACCGGCATGAGCCGCATGTTCTACGGCTGCTCGTCGCTCGCCTCCCTCGACGTGTCGTCGTTCGACACGTCGGGTGCGGTCGGTATGAAAGGCATGTTCTCCGGTTGCTCGAAGCTCGCTCTCCTGGACGTGTCGTTGTTCGACACGTCCAGGGTGACCGACATGAGCCGCATGTTCTACGGCTGCTCGTCGCTCGCCTCTCTGGACGTGTCGTCGTTCGACACGTCCAGGGTGACCGACATGAGCGACATGTTCCATGGTTGCTCGTTGCTCTCCTCTCTGGACGTGTCGTCGTTCGACACGTCGAACGTGTGGGGAATGAAAGGCATGTTCAACGGCTGCTCGGAGCTTGCATCTCTTGACCTGTCGTCGTTCAACACGTGGCTGGTGTCTAACTTATCCGACATGTTCTCCGGCTGCTCGTCGCTCAAGTCGCTGGACTTGTCGTCGTTCGACACATCGTATGTGCTGCGCATGAACGACATGTTCTCCGGCTGCTCATCGCTTACCTCTCTGGACCTGTCGTCGTTCGACACGTCGCGAACGGGTGAGATGGTATCGATATTCTCCGGATGCTTATCGCTTCGCACCGTGAAATTAGGGGCAGGCTTCACCTTTACGGGACGATGGACCGGACGCATATGCAACCTGCCTGCGATCAGCGACTTGAACGGGTACACGGGGCTCTGGGTGAGCTCGGCGGATGGCGAGGCTTACAAACCCAATGCCATTCCCAACAACGTGGCCGCCGTCTATACCGCGCAGCAAAAGCCAGGTGTGGTCATGGGCGATATCTCGAGTGCAATCGTCTCCGATATTCCCGAGCAGACGTGCACAGGTTTGCGCATCGAGCCCGAGGTAGAAGTGACCCTCGATGGCAAGACGCTGGTCCGGGGCGTCGACTTCAGGGTATCGTGCACGAATAACATCAAGGTGGGCACCGCAACCGCAACGATCATCGGCATCGGCGACTACGAGGGTGTGATCAGGAAGCACTTCTCCATAAAGAAGGCCCCGACGCCTATTTTCGCCGACGTGGACTACTCGTCGTGGTACGGTGACGCCGTAACATTTGTTGCGGAAAAGGACCTGGTCACGGGGTATTCCGATTCGGGCCTTTTCGGCGTGGGCAACGCGCTAACCCGCGCGCAGTTGGCGACCATCCTGTATCGCAACGCCAACCCGGACGCCTTGCCCGACTTCCGCCCAAGAAACACAACGGGCATGCCCGATGTGGAAGGGTTCACTTGGTACACCGCGGGCGTGAACTGGGCCGTGGAGAACGGGGTGATCAACGGCTACGCCGACGGCGAGGGCAACCGCGTGGCGTTCGGCCCGGACGATTCAATGACCCTCGAACAGCTGGTCACGGCGATCGCGAACCTCTCGGCCGACGAGGAGGATCTACCCGGCACTGGCGAGACGGCGGCGATTCTCCGACCATTCCGCGATCGCTGGTCGGTGTCGCCTTGGGCCCGTCCGAGCATGGCGTGGGCCGCGCAAAAGGGCCTCGTGGCGGGCTACGACGAGCCCGATGGCAAGCACCTGCGTCCCAGCGAGAACATCAGTCGCGAGCGGGCGGTCGTGATTCTCATGCGCGCCTTCGAGTTGGGGATTCTTGAGTAGCCCCGAAACGACTCTGCACTAGGCAGCGAGCCCCCCCTTCCGCCTTCGCACGGAAAGGGGCCTCGTTGCTTTCGGTTCTGGGAATGCGTTCGATTATGGCTGCCTTCGGGGCGGTCGCCTCATTTCGCTTCGATTCGCGTGCGGCGCGCTATCGGTATAATGGGTGCGACCGATTCCTCGAAAGGACTTGCGATGACGCGCATCTACTCGTATTCCCAGCCCATCGATTCCGACATCGTCGACGGGTTCTGCCTTTTGCAGAAGGGCTTCACTGACCAGTTCGTCTACTACGACAAGCAAAGCGCGAACCGCTACATGGGCTTGGGGCGCTGCATCGCGTTACCGCAGATGGAAGGTGTGGAATACGAAATCGAAGGGCCCATCGATCAGCCGCCCGTGTTCTTCTCGTTCAATCGCTTCGACGCGGAGAACCCCAAGGCGACCGACGAGCTCTTCGAAGCGTTCCCGCGCCTTAAGTTCATGCTGCCCGAAGTGGTGCTTGTGGAAAACGAGCGCGGGCGCATGCTGCAAGTGAACAGCCTCTCTCCCGTGTATCCGGGCCGCATCGCGCGTTTCGCGCGCCAGGCGGCAGGCGCCCCGCGTCGCGAGCGCGTGACGGTTCCGTTCGCGTTGGAGCGCGATTCGCGCGAGCAGTGGCGATCGGAAGTGGACGCCGCGCTTTCGGCGATTCGCTCGGGGCGCGTTGGCAAGGTGGTGCTCTCGCGCAGGCAGAGGCTTCGCGCCGAGCACCCGTTCTCTTCGAAGGACCTGCTGGTCAACTTGATAGACGGCGACGCGCGCGGCACGGTGCTGCTCTACCGCTACGCCGACGTGTTCTTCTGCGGCTGCACGCCCGAGCTGCTCGTTCGCAAGCGCGGCCAGCAGCTCGAGAGCATGTGCCTGGCGGGGACGTGCCCCGCTTCCGAGGACCCTGATCGGGCTCGCGAGCTGGCAAGCGAGCTTATGGCGGACGAGAAGAACCGCGCCGAGCACGAGCACGTCGTGCATTTCATGCGCGAGGTTCTGGGGCGCGTCTGCCATGACGTGCGCATTCCGCGCGAGCCGCAGATCCTCTCGCTGCGCCACGTGCAGCACCTTCACACCCCGGTGAGCGCGAAGGTGCTCGAGGGCGTGAACCTGCCCGAGCTCGTGGGCGATTTGCACCCCACGCCTGCGGTGGCGGGCACGCCCGTCGGCGAGGCGAAGATGCTCATCCGCCAGATCGAGTCGTACAACCGCGGATTTTTCGCCGGTGCGTGCGGCTACATCGACGGCGCAGGTGACGGTGCGTTTTCGGTCGGTCTTCGCACGGGCGTGTTCGATGGGGAAGGCGGCTGGGTGTACGCCGGGTGCGGTATCGTCGAGGGCAGCGTGGCCGACGACGAGTTCGACGAGATCGACATGAAGCTCAAGACCATCTTAAGCGCGTTCGGGGAATAGGTGCCGCGCGGCCTGCGTCCAGCGGGCATCACGGGATCGGCTGCATGCGCAGGCGAAGACCGAGTGCAGGCGGCCTTGTGGCGAGGACGTGCCTGTGCGCGTCAATAATTATCTAAATAATAGAATAGCCTATTATCCGAATAATCTGCATAGCGCAATCTCGTTCTCCACTTGGGAATCTTCCTCGTTGCGCGTCTCATAATCATCCCTATTTCGAGATATTCCCGTTTGCGTAATTCTGCATATTCGTATATATTTCGGGAGTAGCATTATTCGAAGGGAACGATGTGCCGAAGCTCGAGGGAACAGATACGGGGAGAAGAATCTCCCTGCGCGAAGATTTCGTCATCATGGCTCTTGCCGTGATCTTGGTTGTCATCACGTCGGTCTCGCTTATGCTCGGCAAGTTCCCCATCGAGCCCCATGAGGCCATCTGCATGCTGCTTGGCCAGGTATTTCCCATCGACCAGTTTTGGACGAACCAGCAGCAGACGCTGTTCTTCAACGTTCGCCTGCCGCGTATCCTGCTTGCGCTTATGGTGGGTTGCTGCCTTGCGGCCGCAGGCGCGGCGTTCCAGGGAACCTTCCAAAACCCGCTTGTGTCGCCCGATATCCTGGGCGCGTCCCAAGGCGCGGCACTTGGAGCCGCGATTGCCATTCTTTTGGGGGCGAGCGCGTTTGCCACGAGTCTGTTCGCGTTCTGCTTCGCTATCGCGACGGTGTTTCTCGTGCTACTCATATCGAGTCGGGCGAAGGGAAACCGCATCCTTGTCGTGGTGCTCGCGGGCGTTATGGTGAGCTCGCTGTTCCAGGCGGGCGTCTCGTTCACCAAATTGATCGCAGACCCCACCGACCAGCTTCCCGCAATTACGTATTGGCTGATGGGAAGCTTAACGAGCGCCAAGATGTCCGATGTTACGCTGGTCGCTGCTCCGATGATCGTCGGGTGCGTCGTGCTGTTCGCCATGCGCTGGCGCATCAACATCCTTACCATGGGCGACGACGAGGCGGCCACGATGGGCGTGAACGCCAAGCGGATGCGCGTTGTCGTTCTGCTTGCTGCCACCCTTGTCACCGCGTCGAGCGTGGCGGTGTCGGGCATGGTGGGCTGGGTCGGCCTGGTCATCCCGCATTTGTGCCGCATGCTCGTGGGCTGCGACTATCGCAAACTTTTGCCGGCGAGTATGCTTATGGGCGCGAGCTTCCTTTTGCTTGTGGATGACATCGCGCGCCTTGTGGCCACGTCCGAGATTCCCATCGGCATCCTGACCGCGTTCGTCGGCGCGCCGTTCTTCCTCTATCTCATCACGAGGGAGCGTAAGATTTGAGTATAGATATCGAACATGTGAGCTTCTCCTATGGGAAACATCAGGTGCTGCGCGACGTGAATGCGAGCATTCCGGATGGCGTGCTCGTGAACGTGCTCGGGCCCAACGGTGTGGGCAAGTCGACGTTGTTTCGCTGTATCCTGTGCCTGAACAGCGATTATGAGGGAGTCATTCGCGTAAACGGCAAGGATTTGCGCGATCTTTCGGTGCGCGAACGTGCGCGGGAGATTTCCTATATCCCTCAAACCCACGCCCCTGTGTACAACTACAAGGTGCGCGACGTCGTGCTCATGAGCACGGGCGCCGACGTGGGAATATTCGGGACGCCTGGCCGCGAGCAGGTCGAGCGGGCGGAACAAGCGCTTGAGCGCATCGGCATCGGGCATTTGGCGGACCGCATGTACACCCACATTTCCGGCGGAGAGCAGCAGCTTGTCCTGATTGCCCGCGCGCTTGCCCAGAACGCGAAGACAATCGTGATGGACGAGCCCACGAGCGCGCTCGATTACGGCAACACCGTGCGCGTGCTGTCGTGCGTGAAGCAGCTTGCACGCGAGGGTCTTTCCATCGTACAGTCAACTCATCAGCCTGACCAGGCGTTTCTCTTTGCTGATAAGACGCTCGTGGTGTACGACGGCACCGTTGAGGCGTACGGCGACCCGAAGGATGTGATCACCGCCGAGTTGGTGGGGCGCATCTACGGTGTGGAGGTCGAGGTCAACTCACTATATGGCGACAAGGTGCGCGTATGCGTGCCTACAAGCGAAATCAGGGAAGAATAGGATTGTAGGAGGAAGAATGGAGATGACGAAGAAGCGCGGCATCGGATTCGCAATCGCGGCGACTGTGATGGCGCTCGCGCTCGCCTTCTCGCTTGCCGGATGTTCCGGTGGACAGAAGGAGTCAAGCGACCAGAAAAGCGATGCGCAGGCCGAGGCGCCGGCGACGCGCACCTTCACAGACTCGCTCGGACGGGAAGTGGAGCTTCCCGCGCAGATCGATCGCGTGGCGGCTTCCGGCCCGCTCGCACAGAACGTGCTTTTGACGATCGCTCCCGAGAAGATGGTCGGCCTTGCAACTAAAATCGCGGACGATCAGGCAAAATACCTGGGTAGTGAATATGCATCGCTCGATGTTTTCGGTCAGATTTACGGGAGCAAGGGCGACTTCAACAAGGAAGCCGTTGCAGCAGCCGACCCGCAGGTCGTGATCGACGTGGGCGAGGCGAAAGACGGAATGAAGGACGACCTCGACACGCTGCAGGACCAGATCGGTATCCCCGTTGTCCACATCGCGTCGTCGCTTGACTCCTACGACAAGGCTTACACGATGCTCGGCGAGCTTCTGGGCACGACCGACCGCGCGAAGGAGCTTGCGGATTACTGTAAGAAGGCATATGACGAGACAACTTCGGTGATGGCGAGCATTCCCGAATCGGAGCGCGCGAACGTGCTTTATTGTGTGGGCGACTCCGGCCTCAACATCATCGCGAAGGGCGCTTACCAGGCAGGCGTCGTCGACATGTGCGCCAACAATATCGGTGTCGTCGAGAAGGCGACCGGTTCGGGCACGGGCAACGAGGTGAGCTTCGAGCAGATCGCCAACTGGAACCCCAGTGTCATCCTGTTCGCCACGAACGGCAAGGATGCGGGCGACTTCTACGATGCTGCCGGTACCGATCCGACCTGGGCTTCCCTCGAGGCTATCCAGAGCGGTTCGTACTATCAGGTACCCAAGACGCCCTATAACTGGCTTTCGAGTCCGCCGTCGGTGAACCAGGTGCTCGGCATGCAATGGCTGCCCCGCGTGCTTTACCCGGGCAAGTTCTCCACGAGCGTGACCGACGTGGCGAAGGATTACTACAAGACGTTCTACGGTTACGACCTTACCGATGCGGACATCGCTGAGCTGATGGCTCACGCAGTTCCGACGAAATAGGTTGCGAGCTGCTCCTTGCGAGCGGTGATGTTCGGGCCCGAGGCTTTGCCGCCTCGGGCCCGTCTTATGTTGTGGGATAGTGCGGAACGCGAATTGCCCGCTTGGTCTGCGCGCCAGATACGCCCCGCATCTGGCAGGGTCGCGTGGCGGACGTGGTGGGTGCGATTTTACGTTTAGCGGGTCGCCTTGAACGCGCGGCGGATTGCCTCTTCCGCATCTTGCGTGGGACTTACGAGCGCGGGGTCGCCCCATGCGGGCGCGAACCGCTCGCGCGCCAGGTCGACCAGCACGTCGCGCACCACGATGAGCGCGTGGGGAAAGGCAGGGCTGGGACCCTCGTCGAGCAGGGCGAGCGTGCTTGTGAGCCCCTGGTTTCGGATGAGCTCGAGACGCCCGAGCTCATCGACGACGAGCAGGCTTTGGCGTCCGTTGTGGTGGGTGCGGGCGGCGATGAGGTCGAAATGGGCATTCACCTGCACTATCGCATCGTCGGAGATTTCCCATCCCAGCTGCATCTGCGCGCTTTGGCTGTTCGGGTCGAACATTCCCTCGGCCTGCGCCAGGTCGCGCCTGCGGGCGAAGGGAATGCGCTCGCCTTGCGGCAGGAGCAGGTTGTCGATGCCGAGCTTCTCGAACCCGTTGGCGTCGCCGTGTTCTGAGGGTACCCAAACGCCGGGCGCCACGACGCCCGCGCAGGGGATGCCGTCGGCGGCGAGCTTTCGACACGTGCTCTTAAGCCAGCGCGTCTTGCCTATCTGGATATCACCTGTCAGTATGAAAAGCACGCCGGCCTCCTCGCGTTTCCTTTTGCGTCGTCGTTGGCGAAAGTATACTTCTTCAAGGTCAATCATCGGCATGCTCCGCGAAAAAATGAGGTCGCGGGGCTGTTGCGTGCGGGCGCTTTCGGGCTCGGGCGAAGGAAGGTAATGCGAGATGGCAGAGACATCTTCGGTACAGCAGGCTACGGCGCTCGTCGTTTCGGCGTTTTTCGACGAGCTTGCACGTTGGGGTGTTCGCGAGGTGGTGGTAAGCCCAGGTTCGCGCTCGACGGCGCTTGCCATGTGCGCATACGAGCTTGGCAGGCGCGAGCCCGAGCGCATGACTGTTTATGTGGACATCGACGAGCGAAGCGCCTCGTTCTTCGCGTTGGGGCTGGCGAAGGCGTCGGGTCGCCCCGTGGCGCTTGTGTGCACCTCGGGCACGGCGCTCGCGAACTACTACCCCGCGGTGCTCGAGGCTGAGACCTCGCGCGTGCCGCTGATCGTGCTTTCGGGGGACAGGCCGCCCCACCTGCAGGGACTTGGCGCACCGCAAACATGTGACCAGGTGAAAGCCTACAGCGACCACGTGCGCCGTTTCATCCAGATGCCCCTTGCGGAGGGATCGCCCCGAGCGGTCGCCTTCGCGCGTCAGGCTGCTCGCGAGCTTGTCCTGGGCGCGCTTCCTGGGGGGCGTCTCCCCCTCGAAGGCGATGCTGTCGCCTCTCGCGCGTGCTCGCGCATGGCGGGCCCCGTGCACGCGAACTTCCCCTTCGACGAGCCGCTGAAGCCTGACTTTTCCACGCCTGGGGTCTTCTCTGCTGGGCGCAGCGCGCTTGATGGTGTGGGCGGCTTGACGGGGACGGCGGGCGTTGTCGGGCCCGAGGTCGCTGCGGTAAGCCGCCTTTCGGCAGCGGTGTGCGACCAGGTGAAGGCCCTTATTTGCGGACGTCGCGCGCTGGTGCTTGCGGGCGAGGGCATTTGCGAGAGCTTGGAAGAGGCGCGCGAGATGGCAGCGTGGGCGAAGGCATACGGCTTGCCTCTTCTAGCTGACCCGCTTTCGGGACTGCGATCGCTTGGCGACGAGGCGGTCATCGACAACTACGACAATGTGCTCGGGCACGACGATTTCCCCGTACCGGAGGTGGTCATCCGCTTCGGGCGTTACCCCGTATCGAAGCGCTGCGTGCAGAAGCTTGCCGCGGCGCGTCCCATTGAGATTGTCGTAGACGCAGGTGAAACCCGCGATTTCAACGCGATGACCGACCTGTTCGTCGCTTGCTCGCCGATTGATTTCGCGCGATCCTTGCTGACGTGCGATTGCGACGCGCAGGCGAACGCGGGCTTCCTTTCCGCGTGGCGCGAGGCGAACGCGGCCGAACGGGCGCGCATCCTCTCGGTAGAGGAAGATTCGCAGGAGAGGGCGACGGGCAACGCTGCCGACGGGGCCGAGGTTGCAGGAGACGCCGAGCCCGAGTCCGCTGCCGTCGCCCCTCGTCCCGAAGGCGCGTACGTGCGCGAGATTCTGAAGGCGGCACCTGCGGGGTCGTGCTTGTTCTCCGCGAACTCGATGGCGATTCGCGCGATCGACACCTTCTACGTGAAAGGCGACAAGCCGCTTGCCGTGCTGTGCAACCGAGGGCTCAACGGCATTGACGGCACGGTGTCGACCGCCCTTGGCGTCGCGCAGCATTTCGAGCAGACGACGTTCCTCACTGGGGATTTCACGCTGCAGCATGACCTGGGTGGACTTGCGCTCCAGCGCGAAATCGCCCAGGTTGCGGCCGAACGCGGAAAGCTTGCTCCGAGTATCGTCGTGGTGCTGTTGAACAACAACGGCGGCGGCATCTTCGAGATGCTCCCGCAGGCGTCGGATGAGCCGTACTTCGCGCGCCTGTTCTCGGCGCCGCAGGACGTCGATTTCTCCCACGCGGCGGCGGCTTTCAACGTGCCTTATCGCAAGGTGGGCACTCCGAGCGAGTTTTCGCAGGTCTATGGGGAGATGCTCGGGACGCCGGGCATAAGCCTCATCGAGGTGAAGCTGCCGCTTTCGGGCCTTAAGGCTCGCTATCGAGCGTACCAATAGGTTTGCGATCTGGGAAGGGCTCGCTCGCAACTGCGCTTCGCTCCAATCGGCTGGCGGCCCAGGCGAGGCTCTTCGGCAACGTCCAGTCGCTCAAACAGTCCTCGCTTCGCTGCGGAACTCGTGTTCGCGCCTTCCGTTATTCGTTTTCCCAGGCGGCGCGCAGGGCCGCGATCTCCTCGCCCCACCCCGAGAGCTTGTCGTTCGGCGTTTCCAGGTAGAAGGGCAAATCGCGCAGTGCGGGGTGCTTTGTCACCGCCGAGAGCGCCTCGAAGCCGATGTGGCCCTCCCCGATGCGGGCATGGCGGTCCTTGTGCGCGCCGCAGGGATTCAGGCTGTCGTTCAGATGGATGGCTTTCAGCCGATCGAGGCCGATGACCTGGTCGAACTCGCGCACCACGCCGTCGAGGTCTCCCGCTATGTCATAGCCCGCGTCCCAAATATGGCACGTGTCCAGGCAGACGCCCACGTGGTCGGACAGCTTCACGCCGTCGATGATGAGTGCGATTTCCTCGAACGTGCGCCCGACTTCGCTTCCCTTTCCTGCCATCGTCTCAAGCAAAAGCGTGGTCGTCTGGTCGGCGTGCAGCACCTCGTTGAGCGCGTCTGTGATCATTTCAATGCCGGTGTCGGCGCCTTGCCCTGTGTGGCTTCCCGGGTGCATGTTGTAAAGCTGACCAGGTGTTTCTTCCATTCGCACGAGGTCGTCCGCCAGCGTCGCGCGCGCAAACTCGCGCGTTTCGGGGTTCTTCGAACACGGGTTGAGCGTATAGGGCGCGTGCGCCAGGATGCGCGTGATGCCATGCGTCGCGGCGAACTCGTGGAACGCTGCCATGTCGGCGGGGTCGATTGCCTTAGCCTTGCCCCCGCGCGGGTTGCGCGTGAAGAACTGGAACGTGTTCGCGTTAATCGAGACGGCGTCTTTTGCCATCGCCAAAAAGCCCTTCGCGACCGATAAATGACATCCGATGGTAAGCATATGCGTCCTTTCTCCTGCTTCGCCGACATTTTAGCTCGATGTGCGCAGGTTTTGCGGCAGCTTGCCCGCTCGCTGCCGATACGCGGGCGAGTATCTCTTTATAGTGCCAGGTCAGAGGGGTGCGGCTTTTCCGTCCCTTTCGCTTTCGGTCGCCCTCTCTCAAAACCTGCGCACATCGAGCTAAAATATTTCAGAGACGCGGTGCATTCGATCGAATGGCCGCATCGGGGCAAAAGAGAGACGACGAAGGCGGCAAGCGAGGTTCTGAAGAAGGGCGGCGAAGTGACGAGCGAGGTTTTGGGGGAGACGCGCGGCTTCGATTTCGAGGGCATGCGCTTTGGCGTGAAGGCGTGGCGTGCTTCGGCGTCGGGCGCGAGGGAAGGTGGCGCCCTATCGGCCCCGATTGTGCTCGTTCACGGCTTCGCGCAGCAGGCTTCCACCTGGGATAAAGTTGCCTTGTCGCTTTCTCGCGCGGGCGTGGAGTGCTTTGCTTTCGAGCTTGCGGGGCATGGGAAGAGCGCTCGCCCGACGGTTGGCGATGTTCCAGGTCGCGAGGCGTTCGACCTGGACTTTCAGGCGCAGGCGCTCCTTGCTTTCTGCGAAGCCGTGGCGCATGTCGCTGGAAGGCTCCCCGTACTGGTCGGCTATTCCATGGGCGGGCGCGTGGCTCTTCAGACGGCGTGCCTTGTTGCGGACGACCTGCGGGACGGCGGCCAGATCGACCGCATTGCGCTCAGAAGCTCCGCAGCCTTCGCTCCATGCGATCGAGCTCGCCGCCTTGACGTGGCTGGCGCTTGCCAGCGGGATGTGACAGCGAATGCGGCGCGGATGTCCGCTGCCGTTCCCTTCTCCGCCCTCGTGCTTGAAAGCGCGGGCCTCGGGCCTGTCGACAACGCTGCACGCGAAGCGCTGCGCGAGCGCAACTTCGCGTGGGCCGCGCGCGTGCGGGGCGAAGGAGTGTCCGCTTTCATGTCCTGGTGGGCGGGCCTGCCCTTGTTCGAAAGTCAGAGCAACTTGGACGATGACCAGCGAGAACGACTTCGGGCGGGACGTCTTGCCAACGACACGGAATCGCTCGCGCTCTCCTTCGAGCGCGCAGGCGCCCACACGATGTCCTCGCAGGGCGAGTCGATTCGCACGCTTTGCGAGCTGGCTGCGAAGGGCATTCCCGTAAGCTATCTGGCCGGGGAGCTTGACGCGAAATACTGCAAGGTCCTTGCCGATCTTCGCGCGGATTCCCGTGACGCGGTCTCGTGCCGGGCTGTTCCCCGTGCAGGCCACAACATTCACCTTGAGCAACCCGAAGCGTTTGGCGCGATTCTGGAAGAAGTGGTCGAATCGTGCACTCCCAAACCCGCGGCCCTATGACATACCTCATCGCGGTATGATATAGAAACTTGCGAAACAGGAATCATTCGAAGCGAAAACACAGAACCAAACATTGTCAATCGCCGGCATGGCGTCGTTTTCCCCTGAGTGCGAAATCGGCGTCGTGAAGCCGATGTCTCCGTTGCGGGGCGCGCCAACCGTTTCGCGTCCTGCAACGAATCAACGATATGCCACGAAAGGACAGCTATGGATGACGTAGCTTGGAAATCCGCCAAGCAATATCGGGAAATCAAGTACGAAACCGCTGATGGGATTGCGAAAATCACCATCAATCGCCCCGAACGGCGCAACGCGTTCACCCCGCTCACCGTGACCGAGATGTACGACGCGTTCTCCGTGGCGCGCGATGACGCGTCAATCGGCGTCATCATCCTGACCGGTGCGAACCATGGTGGCCGTCACGAAGATGAGGCGTTCTGCTCGGGCGGCGACCAGAAGATCCGCGGCAATGGCGGCTACGTGGGCGAGGACAACATCCCTCGCTTGAACGTGCTCGACCTGCAGCATCTGATCCGCGTGGTGCCCAAGCCGGTCATCGCCATGGTGAACGGCTACGCTATCGGCGGCGGGCACGTGCTGCACCTGCTGTGCGATTTGTCCATCGCGGCCGAAACCGCCAAGTTTGGCCAGACTGGTCCCAAGGTCGGCAGCTTCGATGCTGGCTATGGCGCGGGGTATCTGGCAAACGTCGTGGGGCAGAAGAAGGCGCGCGAGATCTGGTATCTCTGCCGCCAGTACTCCGCCGCCGAGGCGCTCGAGATGGGGCTGGTCAACAAGGTCGTTCCCTTTGAGGAGCTCGAGGCCGAATGCGTGTCGTGGGCGCGCGAGATGCTGCAGTTCTCGCCGACGGCGCTGCGCTTCATGAAGGCGAGCTTCAACGCGGCAACCGATGGGCTTGCGGGCATCCAGCAGCTCGCCGGCGACGCCACGCTTTTGTACTACACCACCGACGAGGCGAAGGAAGGCCGCGACGCGTTCAAGGAGAAGCGGGCGCCCGACTTCACTCAGTACCCTAAGTTTCCCTAAAGCCAAGCGGCCTCGCGTGCAGCGCGCAAGGCCGCTTCTCATTTCCTTTGTCCGCCCAAGTCGCTGATGCGGCGTCCGAAGAGAACAGTGGTCCGAGCTCGCGATGATCAATGCGTTCGAAAGCCTGGTGAGAACAGATCCCGACGGGGTCTTCTTCACGTTCGTCGCGCGCGACGGCTCCGAGCATTCGTGCACGTATCGCCAGGCCAGGCTCACGGCGGCGGCAATCGCCCGTCGTCTGCGGAGCAAGGGGGTCGGGCGCGGCGACTGCGTTTCGGTCGACCTTCCGAACTGTCCAGAGTTCATCTTCCTCGCCTTGGCTGCGGGGTACGGGGCATTCTCGCTCGTCGTGCTGAACAACCGCCTCACATCGGCGGAGAAACTCTCGCGCTTGTTCGATTTGGAGAGCTCGGGCATCCGTGTGGCGTGCCGCGTCGATGAAGCGCGGGCTGAAATGCTTATGGACCACGTGGCGGACGACCTTGCGGGGGCGTCGCGGCTCCAAAGCGGCAAGCGCGTCATCATGAGCGCCGAGCGCGATGCGGTCTTTGAGGCCACCCATTTTGCGGAAAGAGAATCGCACCTGTTCAACGACAAGGAACGAGCTCTCGTCCTCTTCACGTCGGGTACGACGGGCAAGCCGAAGGCGGTACCGTCGACTTGGCGCATGCTCACGGCTGCTGCCGAATCGTCCAACGCTGTGCTCTCGGTGCGGGGCCGTGGCATGTGGCAGGTGGCGCTTCCCCTGTACCATATTGGGGGCTTCGAACAGGTCGTGCGCAGCATCACGAACCGCACGCCGTTTCGACTCTATGCGCGCTTCGATGCGGCGCGAATCCTGAAGGACGCCGCGCGCGTCGGTTTCACCCATATCTCCGTGGTCGACAAGATGCTGCAGGACATGCTCGCCGTCGAGGGGGGCGGCCCCGCGCTGGCCGCGTATCGCTGCATCCTGCTTGGCGGGGGCGCGCTCAATCCCGCTACCATCGCTCGCGCGCACGAGGCGGGGCTTCGCCTGTATGCGAGCTACGGGATGACCGAAACGTGCAGTCAGGTTGCAAACAGCCTGATAGATGAGTCGTTTACGGGCGGCATGAAGCTTCTGCCCGGCTACCAGGCGCGCATCGTCGAGCCCGATGGGCGTGGTTTCGGCCGCCTGGCGGTGCGTGGGCCGGGCGTGTTGTCGAACTACTTGAATGCGCGCGCTGCCTTCACCGCGGATGGCTTTTTCCTTACCGGCGATGTGGCGGCGCTCCACGAGAGCAAGATCTACGTGAAGGAGCGCACTACCGACATGTTCGTCTCGGGCGGGGAAAACGTCTATCCCGCAGAGATTGCCGACAAGCTCATGGCGATTCCCGGCGTGGCAGACGCCTACGTGTTCGGCGCCCCCGACCCTGTGTGGGGACGGCGCCCCGTGGCGTTCATCGAGCGCACGAGCAAGCCGTCCGAACGCGGCGGTCGTGACCAGGCTTTCGACAGGCTTTCCCCAGTGAAGACGGCGCGCTTTGGTCGCGAGGTGATAAAACCGCAGGTAAGACGGCATGCCCCGAAGCCGCTCGCCCCCTCTCGGCCGAGCGATCGCGCGTTTGTCGCCTCTGTTCACGGCCAGCTCAAAGACGTGCTCTCGAAGCTTTATCATCCCAAGCAGATCTTCGTCATGGAAAGCCTGCCGCGTCAGGGCATTGGCAAGATTGACCGCGCTGCCATCGAGCGAATCTACTCGGAATGTCTCGATGTGCGCCGCGTAATCTTGCATCGCGTGCGCATCCCCTTCAAAAAGCCGTTCGTGACGGCGAAAGCGACGCTGGAATTCCGCGAGTCGGTGATCGTTGAGGTCGTCGACGCAAAAGGGCGCGTTGGCCTGGGAGAGTGCGTTGCATTTTCCTCTGACTGGTATCTTCCGGAAACAATCGAGCAGGATATAGAGATACTGCGCGGCACGCTCGCGCCGAAGGTGATCGGCGAGGTTTTTCTCCATCCAAGGGAGGTTTCCGCCGCATTCGCCTCCATTCCAGGGACGGAGCGCTTCCCGCTTGCTTGCGGCGCGATTGAACCTGCGCTGTGGGACCTTTACGGCAAGATTGTGGGGAAGCCCCTCGGGCGCTTGCTTGCCGAGGAGTACGACGTGATCGAGCGCGCGGCGCATCGCGAACGGGCGCACGGGAAGACGAGGGCGCCGTTTGGGAATGCGCGCGAGGCCGCTGTTTCGGCGGGTGCCGTGGTCGGCATGGGCAGCGTGGAGGAAACGCTCGCCTCGGTCTCGCGATACGTGAAGGCGGGTTATTGCCGCGTGAAGCTCAAGGTTGCTCCTGGTAGCCTGGACGTTGTCCGCATGATTCGCCAAAAGTACCCGCACTTGTTCATCACGCTCGATGCGAACCAGAGCTTTACGGACCGCTCGATCGCCGAGCTCCGCGCGCTCGATCCGCTCAACGTCGCGTGGATCGAGGAGCCCATCGATTTGACGCCGTGCGGTGGGTCGACCGCCCGGGCTTTCGCGCGGCTGGCAGCATTGCAGAGGACCATCGCCACGCCTATCTGTTTGGATGAGTCGTTCGTGAATGAGCGCGAGGCGTACCAGGCGCTTTCATATCCTGAACTGCGGTGCTTCGCAGTGAAAGTCGCGAAATTCGGGGGCGTGGAGGCTGCGCTCAAGTTCATCTTTGCGGCGCGTTCGCGCGGGCGCGAAGTGTGGATGGGCGGCATGTACGACACGGGGATCTCGAAGCGCATGCACGCGGCGTTCCAAACGCTTGACGAAGTCGTGATGCCGGGCGATATCGGGTCGACCTCGCGTTATTTCGATGTTGATGTGACCATGCCCCCCTATACCGCCGAGCGCGGGAAAGTGACGCTGAATCGGGCAGGGTACGAGTTCGGCCTGGGGTGCGGCCTGTGTCCCGAGGCGATTTCGAGTGTGCAGACCGACCGCATCGTGATTGAGTGACGCTGACGGGTGTGGCGGATCGTTTGCTCGAGATGCCTTTGGGGAAACTGCGACACCTATGAGTAATTGTAGTCTTGCAGTCTTGCGCCCGAAAACTGGAGAAACGATAGAGCCTTTTCGTTGTCTGCTCGAGCGAGTGCAAAAGAGGTTGCTCGCAGTCTTCCATCATCAAGAATTTGGTGGCAAATGTCCTCACGCGAGGAGAGACAATGATTGTTGACCATTCCTATAGAAGTCAGCATGACGGATCTTGAGTCGAAATCTGAGAGAAAGAATGATGCGGGAGATGCAATATCGAAATGGACTGGCTTTAGGAAAGGCGTCATTCCGTGTTCTTCGAAGAGCGATTTCGTTGCTGCTCGCATGTAATCGTAGCTGTTCGAAACGCTTGTCATAATTGGAATGCGCTCGAGATCCTCAAGCTGGATATTGCTGTTTCTTGCGATTCGGTTATCATTTCGGAACCAGATGACAAGTGGGGACGATTGCAACTCGAGCGTGCTTATTCCGCTTTCGGAGAGGGCATTGACATAGTGAGAGCAGTCGCCAAAACAAAGGTCAACCGTTATATCGAAAGCCCCATCGTTCAGGGATTCAATTGGATTTGCGCCCACAAGTTTCGAGAAGGTCACTTCGGCTCCCTTCCGTTCCTTGCGGTAGTCTCTGCCCAGTTGAAACAAGATGTCGTTTGAGGGATTCCCTTCAAGGAAAATGGCGATCGAGAGAGATTCTTGTGCTTGCTTCTGTATCTCCTTGCATCGTCTCAAACAATCTTCCCAGACAGCAATCATGGTGGAAGTTTCTTGTGCAAAGTATTTTCCGGCGGGCGCGAGCGATACCCGTTTCGAATCATGATTAATTAGTTCTAGTCCTGTTTCGCTTTCGAGTTCCGCCATGTGTTTCCCAAGGCAAGACTGCGTCACGTGTTAGTTCTGTTTTGACGTTTTGTAGTCCGTATGAGTTTGTTTGTCTGTATTC
>OLPF01000655.1_pt1 | contig 34343 bp, 14 predicted proteins | sample 1673121 | NCBI WGS metagenome assembly OLPF01 (sample SAMEA3136756, study PRJEB25190) | human gut metagenome
ATCGCAATCTTCCAGAATCCGCAGGCCCGGACGCATCGAGCGGAAACGCCCTACACCTCGTACTGGGGGAGGTCCTGCAGAGCGATGACCCCCATGTCCTCGCCGCGATCGAGGCGAGCGTCCTCAACGGCTTCGACCGCCGCCACGAAGGCGTTCGCCGCGCTCAAGGCCGTGATGCACGTGACCCCGCGACGCACGGCCTCGGTGCGCAGCTGATACCCGTCGCCACGAGACTCCTGCCCGAACGGCGTGTTGATCATGAGGGCGATCTCACCATTCGCCACCATGTCCCCAATGTTGGGGTGCGCCTCGCTGAACTTGCGCACCACCTCGCACTTCACGTTGCCGCCAGCCAGCACGCGGGCCGTGCCCTCGGTGGAGCAAATCTCGAACCCCAGGTACCGCAGGATGCGCGCGAGCGAGAGGATGTTGCGCTTGTCGCGATCATTCACCGAGATGAACACCTTGCCGCTCTCCGGTGTTGGAAGCTCGTAGCTAATCGCGAGCTGCGTCTTGGCATATGCTTCGGGGTAGCTCTTCGCGATGCCCATCACCTCGCCCGTCGACTTCATCTCCGGGCCGAGCACCACGTCGGCGCCCGGGAAGCGGCCCCACGGCATCACCGCTTCCTTCATGCAGAACCAGTCGAGCCGCCGGTCGTCGGCAGGCAGGTGCAGGTCGGCGATCTTCTCCCCCGCCATGATGCACGCCGCGCACTTGGCGAGCGGAACGCCCGTGGCCTTCGAGATGAACGGCACCGTTCGGCTCGCGCGCGGGTTTGCCTCGATCACATAGACCTGCTCACCCTGGATGGCATATTGCACGTTCACCAGGCCGCGCACGCCAAGCGCCATGGCAATGCGCGCCGTGGTGTCGCGCAGCTTCGCCACGAGCGCGTCGGAGAAGCTGAAGGGCGGAATGCACGTGGCGGAATCGCCCGAATGGATACCAGCCTCCTCGATATGCTCCAAGATGCCGCCGATATAGACCTCGTCCCCGTCGCAGAGCGCGTCTACGTCGCATTCCATCGCGCCCTCGAGGAACCGGTCGAGGTAGACGGGGTAGTCAGGCGAGACGCGCGTGGCCTCGGCCATGTACTCCCGCAGGTGCTCCGCGTCGTAGGCGATCATCATGCCGCGGCCGCCCAGCACGTAGCTCGGACGCACGAGCAGCGGGAACCCGATCCGCGCCGCAACTTGCTCCGCCTCCTCGAAGCTCCGCGCCTCGCCCGCCGGCGGATACATGATGCGCATGCGGTCCAACAGGGCGCTGAATCGCTCGCGGTCCTCGGCAAGGTCGATGGCATCGGGTTGCGTGCCCATGATCTTCACGCCAGCATCGGCGAGCGCGCGGGCCAGCTTGAGCGGGGTCTGGCCGCCGAGCGTCACCACCACGCCGTCGGGGCGCTCCACATCGACGATGTCCATGACGTCCTCGTAGGTAAGCGGCTCGAAGTACAACCGGTCGGACGTGTCGTAGTCGGTGGAGACGGTTTCGGGGTTGCAGTTCACCATGATGGTCTCGAAGCCGCGACTCGCCAGCGCGTAGCTCGCGTGCACGCAGCAGTAGTCGAACTCAATGCCCTGGCCAATACGGTTGGGCCCCGCGCCCAGAATCATCACCTTGGGTTTGTGCGTTCGGGTCACCTCATCTGCCGCAACGCTACGGCTCGCGTCGGGCGATACCCGCATGAGACCCTCGTAGGTCTTGTAGTGATACTCCGTTGCGCTCGCAAACTCCGCGGCGCACGTATCGACGGTCTTCATGCAGGGAACAACGCCGAGCCCCTTGCGATAGGCCCGAACGAAGCGCTCGTCGCTCCCGGTGAGCTGCGCAATCTCGGCATCGCTCGCACCGCACTGCTTGAGCAGACGCATGGCGTCGGCATCGATGTCCTCCACGCGCAGGCCCCGGACGCTCTCCTGCACGGCGATCATGTCGGCGATACGCGAGATGAACCACGGATCGATGCCGGTGAGCTCGTGCACGCGCTCATGGCTCCATCCGCGACGGAGCGCCTCGGCGAGCGCGAAGATGCGGTCCTCGGTGGGCGATGCCACGCGGCCCCCAAGCTCGTCATCCGGCACGGCAGCAAGGTTGTCGCCGCCCGCGCTCAGCCCGGCGTGCCCGTCTTCGAGCGAGCGCATGGCCTTGCCGAACGCCTCCTCGAACGTGCGGCCGATGGCCATAATCTCTCCCACGGCCTTCATGCGCGTTGTGAGGGTGGTGTCGGTGCCCTTGAACTTCTCGAATGCGAAGCGCGGCACCTTGACCACGCAGTAATCGATGCTGGGCTCGAAGCACGCCGGCGTGGCCTTGGTGATGTCGTTTACGATCTCGTCGAGGGTGTAGCCCACCGCAAGGCGAGCCGCCGCCTTGGCGATGGGGAATCCGGTGGCCTTGGACGCAAGCGCCGAGCTTCGGCTCACGCGCGGGTTCATTTCGATCACGATGAGGCGGCCGTTCTTGGGATTCACGGCAAACTGCACATTGGATCCGCCCGTCTCCACGCCCACCTTCTCCAGAATGGCCAGCGAGGCCACGCGCATACGCTGGTACTCCAGGTCGGAAAGGGTCTGCGCCGGCGCCACGGTGATGGAATCGCCCGTGTGCACGCCCATGGGGTCGAGGTTTTCGATGGAGCACACGATGATGCCGTTGCCGGCGCGGTCGCGCATGACCTCCATCTCGTACTCTTTCCAGCCCTCGATGGATTCCTCTACAAGCACCTCGCCGGCAGGAGAGAGCTCGAGGCCCTGGCGCACGATCTCGCGCAGCTCCTGCTCATCGTGCGCGATACCGCCACCCGCGCCGCCCAGGGTAAAGCTCGGGCGCAGCACGCAGGGGTAGCCCACGCGCTCCACGATAGCGAGCGCGTCGTCGATGGAATAAGCGTAACCGCTGCGGGCAACCTCCAGACCGATCTCGGCCATGGCCTCATTAAAGAGCTTGCGGTCCTCGCCCCGCTCGATGGCGGCAAGGTCGCACCCAATCATCTCGACGCCATATGCGTCGAGCGTGCCGTTCTTGGCCAGCTCCACAGCGGCATTGAGGCCCGTCTGCCCACCGAGCGTGGGAAGCAGGGCGTCGGGACGCTCTCGGGCGATCACTTTCTCGATGAACTCTGGGGTCACGGGCTCAACATAGGTGCGGTCCGCAAGCCCCGGGTCCGTCATGATCGTAGCCGGATTTGAGTTGACCAGAACGACCTCGTAGCCGTCCTCCTTGAGCACTTTGCAGGCCTGAGCGCCAGAATAATCGAACTCGCAGGCCTGGCCGATGACGATCGGACCGGACCCGATGACGAGAATCCGCTTGATGTCGGTACGTTTGGGCATGAGCCCTCCTTTTTTCTAAAAATCGCTCAAATCCTGTCAGTTATTTCAGATATGAACGATTGAACCTTCGATACGGTGTCGATTTCCTGTTTACTGGGCGCCCACAGGATAAAAATCGCCCAAATTCGCAATTAACACACCCTCTTTTCGCCCTACAGCGCCGTTTCGCGCATTCCGAATCGTTCATATCTGAAATAACTGCCAGGAAATGACGCGATTCGACGAAAAGCTTCCGCTGCGCGGCGAAAAGCAGGCCTGAGCTCGCCTCGCTAGGCAACCGGCTCCTCGGCGAAGGTCCACCCTGCGAGGCGGTCCTTGGCGATATCGATATCCAGGTAATCGCGGTCGCCATCCATGAGGCGCATGAACGCGGTGAACAGGTAATGCGCATCGGTAGGACCGGGCGCGGCCTCGGGATGGTATTGCACGCTGAACGCAGGGGCATCGAGCAGCTGAATGCCCTCGGCGGTGCCGTCGTTCAGGTTCACGAGCGTGAGGCGGATGCGTCCGAAGCGCTCATTGCTCACCACGGGCGCCACGCCCCGCTCGACCCAGAATCGCAGGTCGCCGGTGGCGGAGGTGCCATCGGAACCGCAAGGGTGCTCGGACACGCCGCCCGAAAGCTCCGGCACGAGCTCGCCCAGGCTCGAGAACACGAGACCGAACCCGTGGTTCTGCGCGGTGATCTCCACGCGGTGCGTAAGCAGATTCATAACCGGCTGATTGCCTCCGCGATGCCCGTAGGCGAGCTTCTCCATGGTGGCTCCGGCAGCAAGGCTAATCATCTGGTGCCCCAAGCAGATGCCGAAGATGGGCACCTTGCCAATAAGCCGCTGAACCTGGGCGTACGTCTCCTCCACGGCGTCTGGATCGCCTGGCCCGTTGGAAAGAAAGACGCCGTCGGGGCGGTGCTTGAGCACCTCGGCGGCCGGCGTGTCCCATGGCACGACGAGAAGCTCGCACCCCACACGCGCGAGCCCTTCGATGATGCCCCTCTTCACGCCGCAGTCGTACACCACGACCTTCTTGCGCGCATTGGCCGGGGCGGCCGCAGCGAAGGCGCGGTTCTGGGAAAGGCTCGACGCATCATATCCGTAGGCCTCCTTGCAGCTTACGGTCTGCACGAGGTTCGTCCCCACGAGGTCGGGGGCGCTATCGAGCATGTGAGCGAGCTCGGCAAGATCGAACACCTCGGTTGAAACGATGCTCTTTTGTGCTCCGTTGTCGCGCAGGTGCCGCACGAGCGCGCGCGTATCGATGCCCTCGATGGCGACGACGCCGCGCTCCTCGAGGTATTCCGGTAGGCTCATGGTCGAGCGCCAGTTCGACGGCACATGGCACATATCGTGCACCACGAGACCGCGCAGCGCCGGCTTCACGTTCCCCACGTGCCTGCCCGGCATACCAGGTGCCGTCTGGGTATCGGCAAGGTCGATGCCGTAGTTCCCTATCTGGGGGTAGGTCATGGTCACGATCTGCCCGGCATAGCTCGGATCCGTCACGACCTCGAAGTACCCCTCGAGCGAGGTGTTAAAGCACACCTCCCCCACCGCCGTGCCTGCGGCGCCGCACGAACGCCCGTAGAACGCCGTGCCGTCGGCCAGCAGCAAGATGGCCGGATCGCTCGATTGTTTGCTGGTTTTTGATAGCATGCGCGCCGCGAGGTCGCTTACGCGCGCCCGACGAGCCGCTGGGCTCGCATCGCAAGTGCTGGCAAGCTCGGCTGCCATGTCTTGTGGTGCCATGTTCGCTCCTTCCCGGGCTCTCTGGACCGGATTAAAGGTTAATAGGCCGCAAGTATTGTACTGGTTTTATCCAGTTGTATAAAACTTTTGGTAATAATATTCGTAAATTACTTAATGGATGCCAATTATATGCAGAATATATTTCTCAATATACATGTTTTTCCACATGACGCACATCGGCAGCCCCTGCATGCGGGCGGCGGACACGCGGAGGCCGCGACGGCAAGAAGCGTCCGACGCGAAAGCGGGAAGCTGTCGCGAACAGAAAGCCGCCGCAGGAGGAAAGCTGCCATCCACGCGGCAAACGTCCGCCGCAGCCGCTGCCCGCATCTATGCGAAGCGGGCCCGCCGCGCCTTCCGGCAAGCGGGTCCGCCCGTCTTATCCAGATTATGACCGTCGGCGCGTCGAGGACTTCGCGGCGCGTACGCGGTGGATGCCCTCGGCGGTAGCTTGATACTCGTTTGCCAGCTGCTCGCCGTTATCGCCGAACACCGGCGTGCACACGACGCACAATGCACGACGCATATTTGAGGCGATTGTATGGAGGTATGCTCGCTCTGCTCGATTTTTTAAGGTGCGCCCCTCCCTGCAAACGACCGCCTTCGAGCCTAAAACGCCACCTTCTACCTTGGGTTATCCGTTCGCCGATTTCACCCCCGCCGCTAGCGGGCGGTATGTGTCGAAGCTGTTAAATGATGCCCCCCGGGTAGCAAGTTTTTCGGCTTCAAACCGCCGGGGCCACGCAGGTCCAAAGGCCGTCCGTCAGGCCCTCTAGCCCCAACCAGGCACCTGGCCACATCCACCTGTCAGGCCCCTATCCGCCCGCAAGGCCCGTCCGACACCCTAGGCTCCTCCAGCCCTGCCAGGCCCCTCCGGCACCTCCGGAATCCGCCCCCTACATACAGCGAGACGCCGCAACCCCAAGGGCTACGGCGCCTCGATTCCTATGTGCGCGGGCTCGCGTTACTTCTTCGAACCTCGCCGAGCGAGCCGTTGTGCCCGCTCGATGCCTTCGGGCGTTGCCGTATAGCGGTTGCCCAGCTGGCCCCCCACCTTATTGAAAACGGGGGTCGAGACCACCAGGCCTTCTCGCCTCAACCGCGTTAGGGCGCGGTCGAGCGACCGTACGCAGCAGCCCATGCGCTCCGCAAGCTCGGCCTTGCTGAAGTCGACCGAGCCCGACGCTTTGGTCTCGCGCGCGATGAGCTCCAGCACGCGTTCATGCACGAACGCATGGCGGCCGTTGATCCGCGTGCTGATGCCCCTGAGCGAGGTCCCGGCTCCGGTGGTGCTCATCGCTTACTCACCATGCCTCTTGCGAGCCGCCAGGCCCACCGCAACACTCAGCGCACCCAGGCCCGCGATCACGCCAACGAAGGTGGAGGTGGAGTCGCCGGTCTGTATGAGGCCAGAGTCGTCCTTCGGCGGCTCCACGGGCTTCACGTAGGTGTTCGTGAACACCGGAAGCTCGGTCTTGCCGTCGTAGGTGAGCTCCGTCACCTCGAGCGCGCCCTTGCCGTTGTCGGTCACAACGCCGCTATCTCTTCGTGCAGGCCCCTACTCATTTCCATACCCCCACAGCGAAGGAACATGTACGGGGCTGCTGCATAGGGATGACGCGGGCGAAAATTCGCAGCTTGGGTGCGCTCGCGGTCGAATTCGCCCCCCCAAGATCATCGCAGCTTAGGTGCACTCACGAACGGCCCCCGCCAAGAGCTTCGCGGCCCAACCCAGCGCAATATAAAAACCGGGCTGCGCAAGGTATCCCCTGCACAGCCCGGTGGCTGAGCGCTTGCCCCTTACGAAGCATCCCGCTTGCGGCTCTTAAGATGACGCGCCATGACCAAGCCGTCACTCGTTGCCTGGTACTCGTTTCCCAGCTGACCGCCGTTCTCGTTGAATATCGGCGTTCGCGTGATCAGCTGTTCTCGGCACAGGCGGCGCACCGCGCGGTCGAGCATCTGCTCGCTGCACCCCATCCGTTTCGCAAGATCGGCCTTAACAAACCGCACCGCTCCGCGAAGCTCGGTCTCACGCGCCACCAACTCCAGCACGCGCTCGTGCACGAACGCGTGCCGGCCGTTGATGTGCGTACTCACTCCTTTTAGCGATGATCCAGAACCCGGCCTCATCGCCATAGGCTACTCACCCCGCTTCTTCATCACCACGCCTGCGGCGATCGAAACGACGCCAAGCCCCAGCACGGCGGCGATAGCGGTAAACGTACCGTCGCTCGTCTGCATGAGCGGGCCCTCGTTGTCGTCATCCGGCTCGGGCGCAGGCGGCTCCGTGTAGGTGTTCGTGAACACCGGGAACTCAGTCTCGCCGTTGTAGGTAAGGCCCGTAATCGTGAGCTGGCCCTTGCGGTTGTCGCTCACCGTCACCTCGACCGTCCACGTAGCCTCGTCGTAAGTCACGCCATCCTGCTGGATGCCATCGGTCGCGGCGTCGTCGTCCTCGGGCAGAACCTCAGAGATGGTGTACTCGTAGGTGCCCGGCGCGTCGAAGGTCAGCGTATCGAAGACGAAGCTACCGTCGGCGGCGTTCTGCACCGTCTGGACCTCGTTGCCCTCGGCATCGCTCAGACGGAAGCTGAACTGGCCGTCCTCGAGCGAAGCGCCGTTGAGCACCTTGCTACCACCGAAGGTGGCCGATGCCGGCGTGGTGGTATAGCCGTTGGCGAACTCGATCTGCTCGACCTCCTCGCCGGCGGTGTTCTTAACCGTCCACTCGACGCTCAGGGTACCCGTACCGGTATCCGTCACCACAGCCGTCGCGGTGTAGACGCTCCGGTCGTAGCTCACGCCGTTGCTCTGCTCGCCCGGCACCTCGCTGATCTCGTAGGTGTAGGTGCCCGGCTGGGTGAAGGTGATGCCACCGAAGCTCACGCTACCGCTCGCACCGTTCTTGGCAGTCGCCACCGGCTCGGTAGCACCCGCCTCGATCATCTGGAAGGTGAACTCACCCTCATCCATGGTACGGCCGTCGAGCGTCTTGGTGATGGTCACGCCGCCCTCGCCCGTCGGGGTCGTGGTCACGTCCTCCACGTCATATGTATTGGTGAAGGTGAAGTCCATGCCCTCTGCGGCGCCACTGGCAGGAGCCACGTCAACGGAGAGCGTACCGTCGCCGTTGTCGGTCACCGTGACCTCGATGGTCTTGGTGCCGCCCTCGTTGGTGATGCCAGCCACCTCGCCAGACTCCGTGACCTCGTAGGTGAAGGTCTTGCTGCGCGGCTCGCTGACCTGCGTGCTCACGTCGCCTTCGGTCGCATCGGTCGAGGAGCTCTCACCAAAGACGTTGGCCATCGTGTAGGTGATGGTGCCAAAGTAGACACCACCTGCCGCATCGTTCTGCGCGGTCAAGGTGTTGCCGTTCGAGCCCTCGGGCATCGGCGCGCCGTCCACACCGGTCAGCGTGAAGGTGTACTTGCCCGCGATGTCCGCCAGGGTCGGGCCGGTCAGAGTTGGGTCGGCAAGGGCAATCGCCTTGTTGCCGTTCAGGACGGCCTCGGCAGTCTCACCATCGCCGTAGGTGTTCGTGAAGCCAAGGGTCGGGTTCTCGCCTTGGTCGACGGCGGCCGTCAGGTGCCCGGCACCATCGTCCGTCACGGTCACGGTAACCGGGAAGGAGTTGGCAACGCTGGCCACGCCATCGCCCGTGCCACCGGTTTCGGTAACCGTGTACTGGTAGGTGTAGACCGTCGCGCCGTTCTTGCCGGCCGTCTTGCTGGCAATGCCGTTAGTCGCATCGTTGTTGAGCTTCTCAACGGTGTAGGTGATGTCACCGAAGGTCACCGCACCAGCCTCGCCATCGGCCGCAGCTGCGTTCGAACCCGTCGTGACCTCGTTGCCCTTCGCATCCGTCACGGTGAAGGTGAACTCATCCGCCGTCATCGGACGGCCGGTCAGGGTCTTGGTGGCCTCGATAGTTGCCGAGGTGCCCTCGCCCACTGTGGTCGTGCCGGCATCGTAGTTGTTGTTGAACTCGAGCGTGACAGGCTGGAGCGCATTGGTTGCCACAGCCGAAGCGGTGTAGGTCGCAACCGTTTCGCCATCGACCGTAGTCGTCACCGTCAGCGTGCCCTGGGTGTTGTCCGTAACCGCAATCTCGATCTCGTAGACATGGGTGTCGTTGGTGTAGCCTTCGCCGCCGCCCTTGGTCTCTGCCATGGTGAAGGTGAAGGTCTTGCCCGCGTCGCCCTGATCGAACGTCATGTTGGTCAGAGCCGCGATGGTTTCGGAGGCTACGTTGCCACTCGTGGCCTGCGGCGTAGAGTCGTAGACCCGGGTCTTCCCGCCGAGCTTCTCAATCGCGTCGTCGTTGGTGGCCGTTAGCGTGAACTGGAACTGCCCAGCCGCGATATCGTGACCCGTCAGGTTCTTCACGATCTGCAGGCCACCCTCGGCGTCGTAGTTCACCGTACCCGCCTGGTACTTGTTGGTGAAGGTGCCGTCCTTAACCTCGGCAACCGCAGTGTAACCACCCTGGTTGTTGTCGGTTACGCGCACCGTCACCGTAGCGGTATGGCCGTCGTACGCAATTCCCGGGTTCGGGTTGTCGCCCGGCACCTCGGTCACCGTGTAAACGTACGTGCCAGGCTGGTCGTAGGTGATGGTCCAGCCCACGAAGTCGGCGTAGTCGTTGCCGTTGTCGTCCTTGCCGGTAGGCTTAGAGACGGTCGCGGTTGCCGAATCGGGCAGGTAGTTAGCCGCCTCATCGTTGCCTGCGGCGATGCCGAAGGTGAAGGTCTCGCCCTCGGCCCAATCCCTGCCGGTGAGCACCTTGCGCAGCATGATGCTGCCCTCGCCCGCATCGGGTGTGGTGGTCGATCCGCCGGCCTTATAGGTGTTGGTGAACGCCGCAGCGTCCTCCACCGCCTGGTCCTCGGGGGTCGTAGCGTCATCGTTGTCGTAGGTCACGCTTGCCTCGAGCTTGCCGTCGTGATCGTTGTCGGTCACCGAGACAGTCACGTTCGCAACATGGGTGTCGTAGGTCACGCCACTTGCCTGCACGCCATCGGCATCCTCATTGTCATCCGCCGGCACAACCTCGGAGATGGTGTAGCGGTATTCGCCCACCGCGTTGTACTCGATAGCACCGAACACGTTGGTGTTTTCGCTACCGCTCTCGGGCTTGCCGATGGTGATGGTATCCACACCCTCGCCCTCGGGCATCGGGGCATTATCGACCGGCGTCAGCGTGAACTGGAAGTTATCGTCATCGCCCCAGCCGTTCTCGCGCCCGGTGAAGGTCTTCTTGACGGTGATGCCCACGGTATCACCCTCGCCGATGATCACCGGCGCAGCCTCGTAGCTGTTGGTGAAGGCCGCAGCAGAGTCGACCGCCTTGTCGGCATCAGCCGCGCCATCGACATCGTTGCTGTAGGTAACGGTGGGTACAAGCGCACCCTCGCCGTTGTCGGTCACCTCGACCGTTATGGTCTTGATGGTCTGGTCGTAGGCCCAGCCGCTATCCGCAGCGGGGTCCTCGTTCGTCTCCTCAACGTCGAAGATGTAGGTGCCGGGCTGCGTGAAGGTCACGTCACCGAAGCTCGCCGTCTTGGCTGCATCGCCCTCAGCGAAGCTGTCGCCCACCGCGGCGTTGAGCGTGAACGCCTGCCCCTCGGTCGCTCCCTGGATTCCGGAGATGCTACCGGGGTTCTCCGCCGCCGCGCTCGCCTCGGCATCGAACGTCGCCACGAAGGTGAAGTCGGTATCAGTCGGAGCGCCGGTCACGGTCTTTTGCACCTTGAGGGCAGTATCGCCGGTAAGGGTTACCGTGCCGTGGTTGTAGCGATTGGTCACCGTCGGGTTATTGTCCTCGACCGTTGCGTCGAGGTGACCGTCGAATCCTTCGTCGGTCACGTGAACCGTAATGGTCCGGGCCGCATTATCGTAGGTCCAACCGTTCGCCGGATCAGGCTGCGCAGTTGTCTCGGCCACTGTGAAGACATAGTCGCCCACTGCAGTGAAGGTAAGGTCGCCGAAGTCGACGGTCTCGGAGTTCTCATGGCCTTCAAGACCCGAGGTGGACATCTTAATGCCGTTCTCAGGGAAGGCGGTTGCCTCGTCTCCAGAGCCCACCATCACGTTGGACCTGTTATCAGAGGTGAGTTGCAGCGTGAAGTCAAACTCGCTCAGCGCCGGAGCCCCGGTAACCTGCTTAGTCACCTGGAAACCCGCCTCGTCGTCACCAACCGTCACGCTTTCCGGCGTGTAACTATTAGTGAACACCGGATCGTTGGTCTCCTGGCCCTCATGCGTCGTCTTGGCCACGAGCTCGCCCTCGGTATTGTCGGTTACCGTCACCACGATCTGGCGCGTGTTGTCGTCGTAGGTCCAGCCTGCGGAAGGAGCGGCAGCAGCGTTGTCCTCAACCACGTCAAAGACATAGGTGCCAGGAGCGCTAATCGTGATAGTGCCAAAGTCAACGCCCTTGGTCTCGCCAGCTGCGAAGCCATCAGAGATGGTAGCCGTCAGCGTGTTGTCATCGGTCAGGCCCTCGATATTATCGACAGTGCCCGTGCTCTCATCGGCGTTAAATGTCGCGGTGAACGAGAAGTCCTCCTCGTTAGGAGCACCCGTCACGGTCTTCTGAACGCCGAGGCCAGAATCGGTGTCCTGCGTCAGATCAACCGGATCCGCGTTGTAGCGGTTAACGAACGAATAAACGCCGTTCTCGTCTGCAGGTCCAAGGCCCGTCACCATCGGATAGCCGCTAGCAATGCTCAGCGTTCCTGTACCGTTGTCCTCGACAACGACCGCAATCGTTGCCGTACTGCTGTCATAGGTCACGCCCTGCGTGTCTTCCTCAGCACCAGGCTGGGTCTCGTTTACGGTGTACACATAGGCACCGGCCTCTTTGAAGCTAAATGCACCGAACGAGAAGTCACGGTCACCAGACGTTGCGGTAAACGTCGTCGTCTCCGGCATGGAGGCGTCCAGGGCCTCATCGCTCACCGTAGAGCGATCGGCATCGGCCGCAAGGGTGAACTCAAAGCTGTCTGTATCTTTCCAGTCGCGACCTGTCAGCTCCTTATCAAAGTTGACCGATTCAAGCGCAGTCCCTTCAGCCTTGTAGCTGTTCGTGAACACCGCAGTTGGATATGTGCTCGCAGTTCCATTCTGGAAGTCGCGGCTGTCGTACTCGGTGCTCTGGCCTCCCTTGGTTACCGTGGTCACGGTGTACAGGTTGCCATCGTTGTTATCGATCACCTCGATAGCAACCGTAACGTCCTGCGTGTCGTAGGTGTAGCCTGCAGGAGCACCATCCTCGGGAACGACCTCATGCACCGTGAAGGTGAACGTCTGCCCAGCATCATCCTCGTCAAACGTCATATTACGGAACACGCGCCACAACACCGCGCTACCGCTGCTTGCGCCACGCGGGTTGCTAAAGCTTTGGTCGGCTGGGCTCAACTTTGCCGTAGAGGCTTCATTGGCACCAGTAATGGTGAAGCTGAACTGACCTTGGGTCATGCTGTAACCATTGAGCGTCTTGCTCATCACCAGGCCACCGGCGCTCTCAAGATAATTGAAGTCGGCGCTATAGCTGTTGGTGAACGTAGGACTATTGGTTTCGCTGGGTTCAGTGATGGTCTCGATGCTTAACTGGCCGGAGTGATTGTCCGACACCCTAAACGTCACCGTGTAGGTATGGGTATCGTACGTCCAGCCACTCGGCACAGATTCCGGAATATTCTCAGTCACCTCGAAGGTATAATCGCCGACCTGCGAGAACGTCAGCGTCGGGAAGGTGAGCTGCTGGCTGCCGTCCTTCGCGATAGCGCCTGTAGCCTGCGATACCTGAGTCACTGCTTCATTGACATCGTCAGTATTGGGGTCATCGGCCTCAAAGCCCTCGCCGGTGATCTGGCCGGCAGCGATGGCGGCGCGCGTAGCGTCGTCAGCCGCACTCATCGTGAAACTGAACTGCCCATCGGTTGCCGCATGCCCATCAACCTCTTTGGTGATGGTTACCGCATCGTCCCCGGTATTCTGAACGGGCGCGGGTGTGTAGCTGTTAGCGAAGGTGATGTCGTCCGCGTCATCGTGCACATTGGCAACAACATCGCCGACCTGTTGACCATCCTGAATGTTATCGTTGGTTACCTGATAGACCTCAATCGAGACATTCTCGACATGCTGGTCGTAGGTCATGCCCTGGTACTGAACGCCATCCGTATTGGCATCTTCGTCCATATCGGCAGTGACACCATCGGGCAGATTCTCGGTCACCGTGTAGTAGTAGGTATTGCCCACATCATTGATGTCGAAAACAATGTTACGGAAGCGGAACGCACCGCTGGCGTTTGTCGTCGCCTGGTCGCTCGAGGGCTTCGGGACATCTTCCGCGTCAATGTCATAGTCACCGAGGGAAGCATCGGTCTTGCCACCCAGCGGCGTCAGCGTGAAGCCAAACCTCGTATCGGCAATGCTCGTTTCGCCCGTGGAATCGGTATAGGTTTTGGAGCCCTCAAGGTTCACGGTGTACTCATCATTGCCAGTAAACTCATTCGTGAACCGAGCCCCATTGCCGTCAGTTACATCAACGGGTTCATCAAGCGTAGTTCCCTCATCATTAGCAGTCTGCTCAACCTTGATGACCGGAGTCTTCATGGTGCCGTCGCCGTTATCCTCGACAGTCACCGTGACTGTGTAGGAGGCGGACGACGCATTCATGCCAGACGCATAGGGGTTTTGCTCGCTGATGGTGTAGGTATACGTACCGGGCTTCTCATACTCAATCGTACCGAAGCTGAAGTCGTAGGCCTCGTCCTCTGTATAGGTACCGTCGTCCGTCAGCGTCACGCTAGCGTTCTCCGACATCGGAGCATCGGAAGGATTCGACGCCGAAATAGTAAACGTGAAGCTCTCGCCGTTGGCCCAATCGCGGCCGGTCAGAACCTTGCTACCACCGATGGCTTCGGTCGTGGTTACCGTACCAGTAAAGTCATATTTGTTGGTATACGTTACCTGAGTGGTTGCGCTCGACGTAACGGTGCCGTTAACCGTAGCAGACTGCTGAGTCTCACCAGCACCCACCTGCACACTCGGGGTGAACCCGTTCTCGGTGGATTCCACAATCTCAAACGTTGTGCCCGCTGGCAAATCAGAAACGATGGTGTATTGGCCGTCGGTAAGGGTTACCGTACCGCCGTCCGCAAGCGTACCAGTGGTTTGGCCCTCGCCAAGCTCATCTCCGTTGTTGTCAATTGCCGTACCGTCTTCAGTGTACTTCGTATAATCAAATTCACCGGTAATGGTCTCATCACCGTTGAAGTTCACCGTATAGGTGAATTCCTTATCCGGGTTCTCCGTGCCGTCACCCCAATTGACATCTTTGTCAATACGAAGGTCGCCCTTCATGGGGTAGGCGATACGCCCATTATTTCCGAGGGTGACGGCGACTTCACCGGAGCCGCTCCAATCCGGAGAAATGGAGTTCTCAGCTGTATCGGTTACGTTAGCGCCATCGGCCTTGGCCGCCACAAACTCGTTCGCGCGCGTGAAACGAGGTGCACCGGACTCGATATATGCATGATCGTTTTCATCAGTGCTCACGTATTCAGAAAGGCGATTGTTATCGTACGTGAACTGCACCCACTCTTGCTGCTCCTCGCCGCCATAGTAGTAGGTACGCATGTACCAGTACTGACTGCCAGGCTGCAATGTTCCAGCAGGATCATTAGTGTTCTGAGTGTTATAGATAGGCGTGTCTGACGTGAAGTAATAGAAGGCGTTAGTGGTAGCCGGAGTAAAGGTAGCCGTGGTAGTACCGGCACCGCCCGCTGTCGTAGCGCTATTGTTGCGGCCAGCGTAGCTATTCGAATGGAATACGAGGTTCCCGTTTGCATCGGTATGGCTTGTAATGTAGCTGCTGTCAATCTGGGACGTATCGAGCGTCCCGTTATTGTCAACCAAGCCGTCCTTCAGGCCAACGGTGTAGAAGATGCGAATGGGATAAGCATCCTTAACGTCGTTGTCGATTCCGCCCTCGTCGTTGGGGCCCGCAGTGTACAGACGCAGCGGAAGCAGGGAGCTTGGAATCTCAACGGTCACCGTGTCGCCCGTCCGCCCATTTTCATGGTGAACGCGCACGATGAGATCAGCGAGATTTGACTCACCGTAAATGTCATTCGCGGTCACTTCACCCGTGAAGTGATACAGCGTGTCGCCGGTTTCCCTGTCGATACTCGTTGGTGTTTCCTCATCAAGAGAGAACTCACGGCCAGCATAGATAACACGCTTGAAGTTCTTGACCTCGGTGTAGTCGCCAAGCTGGTCGGTGAAGGTCAGGTAGCCAACTGGTTGTCCGCCAATGGTGGTTTCACCGTCGTTGGCAATCGGTGGAGTGGCAACGCCTTCGGTTACGCGATCGTAAATCGCCTCAAAGACCGAGTTCAGGCTTTCAGCATCTTCGGCGGCATAGTAGTATTGCTCATCTTCTGGAGCGCGGTCCCCAAGCTGTAGATCTGAGAAATTATTATTTTGCTGCCACTCCGGACCATTCCAAGTCCACTCATAATCACCGCATTGAGCATCGGGATAGTTGCTGGAAACGGCATTCATGTAGCGGTTGAAGCTGCCGCTTGTATCGCTCGGCATGGCCCCATCAAACACACCGATACTGAAAACCAGCGCACCGTTGTCCTTAAGCTCGTATGCTTCGTTAATCGCTCGAGCCGCAACCGACCCTTCAAAGCCATCACTGCTTGTAGGCTGACCATCGGTAAAGAAAATGACAACGCGCTGAGCATAGCTGCGTGCTCCATCGCCGTAACCGCCATTCGCCCGTCCATTCATGAGACGATTAGCATGGGCGAGACCATAGTCTGCACGCGTGGATCCATTGCCATCAAGGCTGTTGACTGTATTCTGAAGCGTCCGGCTTGTGTTTCCATCTACATACTGGAAGCCAGACATGATCTGAGAATAATTATATGTATTCCCGTCATAGGTATATGTATTGTTTCCAGGCGAGTCGCTGCTGTTTCCAGCAAACTTGACCAAAGCAATCCTGTGCTGCTGAGTCTGATCGGTAATCTCAGCGTTCTCTGCAGCAGTCTGAGCAATGAAATTGTCGGCAGCCTGTTGCAGAGCATCCATCTTTGTCATGCGCGTATAGAAATGCACGCGCCCAGGAGTTGTGTCGTCGGCGCTTGTCATGGGCGTAACGTAAGAGGGGTTCCAATCGCTTCCGTAGTACCATCCGCGCTGCCGATTTGAGTATTGCACTTGGCGATACTCACCGTCGACAAGAACGTAATATGTCAGCCCGTTACCGTTGCGGACGTTATACGCCTCGGCATAGGAATCGAGATAAGGGTTGTTGTTCGACTGTACGTTGTCCATCGAGCCCGACGCGTCGAGCACGAGAACGATGTCGAGTGGCTGGCTCGCAGTCGTAACGCCAGAAATCCTCGCAGCAGAGGAAAGCGCTGAAAGCTCAACAAGGGCGGTCCCCTCGTCGTTTTCAACGGTGAAAGTGGTTTCACCACTTGAGGCGTTCGTCAGAGTTGCATCGCCGCTATAGACGGATTTGTCTGTCCAAATGCGGCCCGTGTTCTGAGTGGAGTTATTCCCCTGACCAGAAACACCGAGATCACCCTCATACCACGAGTTTTGCGTAGAGGTATCTGCCTCCCACACGCCCGTCGTAGTTGCCGCAGAGCGAGGGCTTATTCCTAATGCGCCCGAGATTGCTCCAACCGGATCATAGCCGAGCGCATACGAGGTTACGGTCGCCACAAACATGAGCACAACCGCTGCAGCAATTGCAGTTAATGCCTTGCGACGAGACCCCCCCCCACGCTCTTTTTCACCCTCAACATAACGTGCCTTCCTCCGACAATCTTGCACTTAGCTACGTTTCAGCTGCTATTAGTGCTGATACGCGCCTACATAAGCGGGATTTTATGCTCGTTTACGCTGGAGGTACGACCTATTTAGGAGTAGGGGGGTAACATAATCTGGTATAAAACCTAAATTAACGTTTACGTTACCTCGTGTTTTCCGTTCACCGATTTTTTCCGTCGGCGGCCGGCGAAAATACAATCGCAACATCCGGAGCTACATTTTGACGGCTTTTCGATGGTGCTCTGGCGATTATGGACTACCGTTCGCTGGCATCCCCGGCAGTCACCGCCTGCACCCAAGAGCATGAACAGATAGCAACGGATGTCGCCCCCGTCTGCCAAGCTGTCTCTGGGAAAACCGCCTTAGCCCATTTCTTGGTGCTGAACAACACGGATTGCTTGACGCCTCCCCAGGCCATTTCGGCGAACCCCCTTGCTTTGTTCACCTCGCCGCGCCCAGGAATAACAAAGGGCCCCGCGCGTCGTCATGCACGGGGCCCCGGAAAGAAGGGTTATGTTTCACGAACGCCGGCTGGGCAGGAGCTCACCAGCAAAACCGGCGCTCACCGGCGAGACCGGAGCTCACTAGCAAAACCTGCTTCCACACGAAGCCGCACCGCCGCCAAACGCAGCGGCGTTCCTTGCCCGTATCGCTGCGCGCCAAAGCTCAGCGCAAGTCGCTACTTCGAGCTTTTCGTCCCTTTACGCCCAAAGAACTCCTTGATCTGCGGCCCTGCCACCTGGATCATGATCACGATGATCAGGATAACGCCCTTGATCGTGTCCTGGATCAGCGCATCCATCTTGAGCGCGATGATGATCTTGTCGATTACGTCGTACGAAAGCGCACCGAACAGCACGCCGATCATGCGCCCGCGGCCGCCGCTCATGCTAATGCCTCCAAGCACCACGGCGGCAATGGCGTACATCTCGTAGCTCGAGCCGGTGGTAGCCGGGTCGGCAGAGGCATTCATGGCAATCCACAGGAACGCGGAAAGCCCCACAAGGGCGCCGGCGATCGTGAAGACGAGCGTCTTCATGAGCGGAACGCTAATGCCCGTAAGGTGCGCCGCCTTGGCGTTCGAGCCCACCGCGTAGATCTTCTTGCCGAACTTCGTCGACGCGCAGATATACACGAACAGCACCACCACGAGCACCATCGTGAGGCCGACGATGGGCACGCCGGCCACGCGCGCGTTGCCAAACGAGTACAGGGCGTCGTAGGCGCCCAGCTCGCTGGACATGCGATACACCGAGCTTCCATTGCCAATGAGCTCGCCGGGCAAGTGCTGGCACGCGTACTGCGCAAGCGAACGGTAGATCAGCATCGTTGCCAACGTCACGATGAACGCGGGCATCTTGACCACGCCCACCAGAAAGCCGTTGATAAGGCCACAAGCCGCGCCGAACACCAACGCAAACAGGAGCGTTACCGGAATGGACCCCGTCATGTTGAACACCACGACCGAGAAGCCCGCCACGAGCGCGAGCATCGATCCCACGGAAAGGTCGATCTCGCCCGTGAGGCACACGATACCCATGCCGATGGCGATGGTTCCGATCACCGCGCTGTGGCGAAGCACGTTCATGGTCGCGTTGAGCGTGAGGCCGCCGTTCGCGATGGCATACACCACGAAGATGGCCAGGAACACCAGCACGAAGCTGTATTTCTTAACGAGCCCGAGCACGTTCGAAAGGCCCGCCGACCTCGAAGCTGTGTTGTTACTCACCTTGCATGCACCTCATTCGTTCGTCTCGACCGTGCGGTCAATATCCTGGGAGTTCGTTGAGTAGAGCATCACCGTTTGCTCATCGATCTCGTCGTGCTCGAGCCGCTTGACGATGCGCCCCTCGTAGAGCACGTAACAAACGTCGGCAACCTCGCGGAGCTCGGGAATCTCGAGCGTGTTGATGACCACCGTTTTGCCCTGCTTGGCCAGGTCCAGTATCAGGTGGTAGATCTCTGCCTTGGCGCCCACATCGATACCCTGCGTTGGGTTGTCGAGCAGGAGCAGCTCGGCGTCGGTGTTGAGCCAGCGCGCCATGAACACCTTCTGCTGGTTTCCGCCGGAAAGCGAGAGCACGCTATCGGAGCTGGAATTCGCCTTGATGCTCAAGAGCTTCTGATAGTGCTCGAACCGCTCCTGCTCGCGCCGCTTGTTGATCACGAAGCTCTTGGCCGAGAGCACCTGCTCGGACAGGTACATGTTTTCCAAGAGCGACATGTCCGGCACTACCGAGTTCTCTTTGCGGTCCGAGGGAAGCATGGCGATGCCGGCCTTCATGGCCTCGTGGATCGAACCGCCGTGCAGGCGTTTCCCCCGTATGGTTGCCGACCCTCCCTGGGGCCGCTCGATGCCGAAGAGGCATTGCATGAGCTCCGTGCTGCCACACCCCATAAGACCCGTTAGGCCCACAACCTGCCCGCGCGCCACCTCGAACGAGATATCTTCGAACCCCGGCCCGGAGTAATGGTCGAGCGCAAGCACTACGTCTCCGGTCTCGCGCGGCTCGTACGCCCCGCGCTCAGAGATGGCAGCGCCCACCATCATGCTCGTCACCTCGCGCGGTGTGGTATCCGCAATGCGCCCCTCGCTCACAAAGGTGCCGTTCCTCAGCACGGTATAGGTATCGCAGAGCGCGAAGATCTCGGGCATTTTATGCGAGATGAATATGAACGACGTTCCCTGGTCGCGAAGGTTCCGCACGATCTTGAACAGGTGCTCGACCTCGGCGGTGTTGAGCGCCGTCGTGGGCTCATCCAAGATGAGCAGCTTGGCGTCAAAGAAGAGCGCTCGGCTGATCTCGAGCAGCTGCTTTTGGCTCTGCTTAAGATCCGATACGAGCATCGTGGGGTCGATATCCACGCCCAAGCGCTCAAACAACTCCTGAGCCTTGGAGATCATGCTCTTCTTCTTGAGCGAGAAGAACGGCCCCACTTCCTCTTGGCCCAAGAAGATGTTCTCGTAAGCCGTGAGGTCGTTGAACAGGTTGAGCTCTTGGTGCACGAATGCGATGCCCGCCTTTTCCACCGCCTTAATCGAGGCGCCGGTGATGTCTTGCCCAGCAAACGTGGTCGTGCCCGCGTCGGCGGTATAGGAACCAGTGAGGATGTTCATGAGCGTCGACTTGCCAGCGCCGTTCTCGCCCAAAAGAGCGTGAATCTCGCCGCGCCCCACGTGCAGGTCAACACCATTCAACACGGGAACACCGCTGAACGACTTGCGGATACCGCTCATGGTCAGAAGGTCCATGGAGCTCCTTTCGTCTGGCGGCTTATTCCAAAGCGCGAACGGGGCCATGCCCCGTCCGTAACCCATCAATATGCGCTCGCCGAATGCAGCACTAATTCAGCGAACGCATACCCCGGCACGCAGCGCAGGGAATCCAAGCCCTGCACCGCGCCACATGAGAGCGGGCACCCGCTCGCATGCTGCCGCAAGCGGGTGCCCGGGTACCCCTTACTCGAAGCCCACGTAGTCGTCGACGTTCTCGGAGGTCACGTTCTCGCACGCGATTACGTGGTCCTGCTCAACCTCTTTACCGTCCAGGTGATCGACCATGTCCTGGATAGCGGTCTGGATCATGGAAGGCGAGTAGGTCACGGACATAACGCCGCCGAGGTTGGAAACGATATCCTGATAGGAGTCGCCGCCAATGACGTCGTAGTATTCCTGCAGGCCACCGCAGCCGGTAATGAACGGCTTGGTCGCGTAGAAGGCTTCCTTGGTGGAATCGGAGATGCCGCCGCCGTTGAGCGCCTCGAGGATACCCATGGCAAGCTCGTCGTCCTCGGCATACCACCACTTGATGGAGGCGTTCGCCTCGTCACCCAGGAGCGCCTCGAAGGCAGCCTTGGTGTCGGAGCGGCTCCAGTTCATGGCGCCGGACTTCGTGATGGCGGAGTCGATCTGCTCCTGGGTCCACTTCTGGTCCTCGGGAACGGTCTCGCCGTCAAACTCGAGGTTGCCCAGCAGGTACTCGGAGAAGCCGTTGTCGCGCAGGGTGGTCACCGAGGAGGTGTCGCCCTGGTAGATGTAGACGGGGTCGCCCGGCTGCATGCCGTTCTGCACGAAGTACGCCGCAGAGCCGGCACCGATGCCCTCGTTGTCGCCCTTAACGTTTGCAACGGCGCTGTCCTGCACGGCCTCGATGATGCGATCGAACGCCACGTAGGGCACGCCGGCGTCAACGATCTGCTGAATGGCGGACTGGACGGTGTCGTCCAGCGGCTGGATCACGATGCCCGCGACGCCCGAGAGATCGCCAGCGAGGATATCCTCAACCTGGGCAATCTGATCGGCAGCCGCACCGGCGGTCTGGAGCTCGGCGGTATAGGCGCCAGCCTCGTTGACCTCGTCGACCTTCTCCTGGGCGAACACGCCAACCTGGCCGGTCCAGCCATGGTCGGGCGAAGCGGTGAGCACATAGATGTGCCCACCAGAGGCGGCAACGGCAGAGCCAGCGGAGCCTGCGCCGCCGGAAGTCTCACCACCGGAGCAGCCGGCGAGCGCCGCGACCAGCGCGGTCGCGCCTGAACCTACCACGAACGAACGACGAGTGATGTTTGCCATAATGCGTTCCTTTCTTTCCGTTCTGGTCGCATTACCTACGTGACCCGCCTGCCCGGCACCGCAGACGAGGCGATGTCCCCTTCCAGCGCGGCGAGTGCCGCGCGAGAATCCTAGATGATGAACTGGTCCATATAGCGCTTTGCAAGCTCGATGCTCTGCACAAGGTGCTCGCGGCTGTCCTCGAAGAACCGATCCTCGATCTCCAGACAGCAATCGCCGTTATAGCCCACCATGGTGAGCTGCGAGATGAAGTCGGACCAGTTAACGTCGCCGTACCCCGGAATCTTGGGGTCCATGATGTCGAGCGGGTACGCCATCACGCCGCGGCGCGCGAGCTCCTCGGGCTTGAACTTGATGTCTTTGAGGTGAACGTGGTAGATGCGGTCTTTGAACGCGCGGATTGCCTCGCCGCAATCGATCATCTGCCACACGAAATGGCTCGGGTCGAGCGCAAGGCCCAGGCACTTGCTCGGCAGGACCTCGAACACGCGCTCCCAGTTGGCGGGGCTCGTCATGATGTTCTGCCCACCCGGCCAGTTGGTTGCGTCGAAGAGCATGGGGCAGTTCTCGATGCATACGAGAATGCCTTCCTGCTCTGCCACCTCAAGAATGGGATTCCAAACCTCTGGGAGCATCTCGAGATTCTCCTCGAAGGTCTTGTTGGTCACGCGGCCGATAAACGTGGTGACCTTGGGCACCCCAAGCTTTGCCGCAGCGTGGATGGTGTTGACGAGATGCTCGTTGAACACCTTGCGCCGCTCGGGGTCGGGGTCGAGATTGTTGGGATAGTACGCGAGCGCGCAGATATCCACGCCCTTCTCCTTGGCATAATCCAAGATATGGCGGGCGTATTCATCGTCCTCAAGCACGCGATCTATCTCGATATGCGTGACGCCGCCGTACTTGCGCTCTGCCTTGCCTTTAGGCCAGCACGCGACCTCCACGCACTGGATGCCAATGCGCGCTACCTCATCCATCATTTCCTCATAGGACCATCCATCGAGGAGTGAAGTGATAAATCCCATCTTCATGGCGTTAATCCTTCCCGCGTAACTAATTACTTCCGCATGTCGTCAGGACAGAGGAATGCTCACCTTGGCGCCGGTCTTGCTAGACTCGATGCTCGCAAACACCGCACGCATAGCGGGGAGCACGCTTGCGCCCGTGATGGCAGGCTCGGTGCCCTGCTCGATGCAGCTCACGAACGCGTCGATGATGCCCGAGGCGGTTTGGTTATCGTTCGTCTGGATGGCCTCGACGTCATAGAGCTCGCGCTCGCCATTCTTGCAATCGATAACGATGGAGTGCGCTGGATCGTCGTAGATGCGCATGATGCCCTCGGTGCCATAGAGCACCGTCGAGTTGTCCTCGGGACCGTAATACGTCCAGCTCGCGGTCATGGTGCCAACCACACCGCCGCTCATCTGGTAGATGCAGGACGCGTTGTCGTCAACCCCTACGAGATTGCCCTCCGGGTCGCGCTTGTCGAGCGTCGACACCATCGCCGTCGTAGCCACAACAGTCTGGCCCAATAGCCACTGCACAAGATCGGTCTTGTGCACGCCAAGGTCCGCCATGGCGCCCATGCTTGCTCGCTTGGGATCGAAAAACCAGCTTCCCGTTCCGGGGTCCACACTCCAGGTCTCGGGTCCGCCGTGACCGAACGTCGTACGGAACGTGAGCACACGGCCAATGCGGCCTGCATCGAGTAACTCCTTAGCGCGAATATGAGCCTTGGCGAAGCGCTGGTTCTGATCGATCATGAGCTTTGCGCCGGACACCTTGGCGGCAACCTCGGCCGCCGTGACCATCTGCTCGCACTCTTCGAGCGTAACCGCCATGGGCTTCTCGCACAGCACGTGCTTGCCCGCGCGCAGCGCCTTGATAGTCGCCTCGGCATGAGTCGCATTGGACGTGCAGACACTCACCGCATCGATGTCGGAATCATCGAGCAAATCGTCAAGCGAGTTGTATGCGGTCGCCCCGTAGTGCTCGGCGAGCTCGCACGCGCGATCGTGGTCGACATCGTAGAGGGCGACAACCTCCGCATTGGGATTCGCCTCGTACTCCGGTATGTGCCTCACCTGGGCGATCTTTCCACATCCGATGATACCGACGCGAACCATGCTCTCCTCCTATCACGAGGCCTCATGCAGCCGCTGACCAGCAAAACCGAAGCGAGCTCTCCCGCCTGTACTGAAAATATTTTTCAGTAGATTTGCTTCACTTCTTTCATTTCTGATAATACCGAGGAAGCTTTTCGCACTATCAACTCATTCCGTGAACGGTAATTCATCAAAGGTAAACGGATATATTCACAACTGCGTCATAGATGCGATATAAGGCGGTTGAACTGAAAAGTATTTCATTACAAGCAATTTGACATATTGTCAGCTTGATGTAGCAGATACAATAGTGGGTGTGACTAGAGTTGAACTCGCGGGAACGGAGTGGAGTCGTGGGCAGCAAAGTTACAATCGAGCAGGTCGCCCAGCATTCCGGCGTGTCGCTCGCCACCGTATCGCGCGTGCTCAACCATCCCGAGCTCGTGAGCTCAAAGACCGCGGCGCGCGTGAATGCAAGCATACGCGAGCTCAATTATTCTTCCGTTGTTGGGCAGTACAACTCCGCCGAATTCGAGGGTGGCGCCGGCCTCATCATGGTCAACATCCCCTGGCTCGACAACCCCTTTTACAGCGAGATCGTGCGCGGCATCCGCGTGGCCGCGCGAAGTGCCGGCTTCGACGTGCTCGTGTCATGGGATGTTCCCACAGCAAGCGCGGTGAACGACTACTGCGCTATGCTGCGCCGGTGCAACGCCAGCGGCATCATCACCCTAAGCCCCCTTGAGGCCGAAACCATCGAACGCATCGATTCGACCATTCCCCTCGTGCAATGCTGCGAGGTCAACCCCGAGGTTGACGTGCCGTTCGTGACTATCGACGACTTTGCTGCTGCGCGAATCGCCGTGGAGCATCTGGTGTCGTGCGGGTGTTCCAGGCTCGCCATCGTAAGCGGCCCCGATACCTATAAATATGCGCGCGGGCGCATGGACGGGTTTGTGTCGGTGGCAAAGGCCCACGGCATCGACATCGAAGATGGATGGATCGTGCGCGTGCCCGACAACAGCTACGGCCTTGCCCACTCCGCGGTGTGCCACATGCTGGAATCTGCCAATGCCCCCGACGGCGTATTCGCATGCTCCGACACTTATGGAGCTGCGGTTATCAGTGCTGCGCGGCGAGCTGGGCTTACGGTTCCCGGCGACCTCATGGTCGTAGGTTTCGACAACACCGACAACGCTATCATGACGACGCCCACACTCACCACCGTGAACCAGCCGCGCTATCGTATGGGCTATACCGCTTGTAACATCCTCCTCGAACGCATGAAGGGGGCTGCCGCGCCGCAGTCAATGACCATGGAAACCGAGCTTGTGGTGCGCGAATCCACCACGCGGTCGAGGGCATAACCAAGAGCGCGTCGGGATAGCACGCAAACAGAAAGGCGCGCGGCCCATGTGAACCGCGCGCCCTCGTCTACGACGATTGCTGTTTTATCTCTTCCGCTCGGACGATCCCGGCTTCTGTGGCCCGATACTCGTTCCCCAATTGGGCCCCGCGCTCATCGAACACAGGCTTCGAAACGATCAGGCCTTCTCGTCGCAGCCTTGCAATGGCACGATCGAGTGAGTGCTCGCAGCAACCCAAACGTTTGGCAAAGTCGAGCTTGCGAAAGCTCACCCGCCCATGCCGCTCTGTCTCGCGCGCCACCACGATAAGAACCCGTTCGTGCACAAACGTGTGACGTCCGTTTGTCCTCGTAGCAACTCCACGCAAAGAGCTAGTTGGGTTCCCCTGTTCCATGCGCTACGCTCCGCGCTTCCTATGAAGGGTCACGCCTGCCGCAACGAGAGCCACGCCGGCAACAAGCACCGCACCAACGATGGCTGGAACCATATCGCCGGTCTGCAATATGCCGCCGCCATCCGCAGGCGGGTTGGTGGGCGGCATCACCGGAGGCTCCGAGGGCGGCTCGTAGGTATTGGTGATCACCAACGGTTCAGCAACGCCGTCATAGGTGAGTCCGCTCAGAACCAAGTTGCCCTGGCCGTTATCGGTTACTGTCACCTCAACCTCGTACGCGGTTTCGTCGTAGGTCACGTTGTCACTCTGGACACCATCGATCTGCGCGTCGTCATCCTGGGGAAGCACCTCGGAAATGGTGTAGCGATAGGTTCCCGGCGCGCTATACACAATCGGATCGAACGCGAACCCGCCGTTCGCCCCGTTGCTAACGGTCTGAATCTCCTTGCCGTCCTCATCGCGCAGCACGAAGCTGAACTCATCCGCCTCAAGCTCGCGGCCGTCGAGCACCTTGGTGCCACCGAGCGTTATCTCCAGAGGCTTAACAGTGTAGGAATTATCAAAGGTCATAGCCTCTGCAGACGCACCATCCAACAGGTAGCTCACCGTGGCAACCAGTTCCTTCGCATCCGCATGCTCGGTTACATCAACGCGCACAGTATATATGGCGTCATCATAGGCAACACCGCCAAGACCGTTGTTGAGCTCGCGCACCGTGTAGGTGTAGGTGCCTTGTTCGCTGTAGGTGATATCCCCGAACACGAAGCTACCGTCCGCGCCATTCTTGGCAGTGGCAACCTGCGCCCCGTCCGCACCGAACAGGCCGAACTCGAACTCATTCGCTGCGAGCGCGCGGCCCGTCAGCGTCTTCGTGCCCTCGATACGCGCATTGCCGCTCGGGCCAACCGTCACCTCGCCCGGCTGATACACGTTCGTAAAGACGATGCTTTCCACCTCGTGATCGGCCAACTCAATAGCGGCGTCCGCCGAAAGCACGCCGGTCTGGTCATCCTTGGTAACGCTGACCGTCACCGTGTAGACCTCGGCCGAATAGGTGATGTGATTGTTGCTCACGCCACCCGTACCCGGGTGCCCGTCGGTACCAATCTCCATGACCTTGTAGGTAAAGGTGCCCGTCTCCTTGAAGGGAATCGGCTCGAAGGCGAAGCTTCCCTGGTTGTTGGCCGACCCCGTGTTTTCAACGCGCTGAATCACGTTGCCATCGGCATCAACCAGCACGAATTCAAAGTCTCCATCAGCGAGCGTCGCGCCCGTGTAACCGTTGGTCACGAGTGATTTCGTGCCAGCAATCTGGTAGGACACTTCGCCGTCGTTGTAGGTATTCGTGAAGTTGAGCTCGCCCGCATCCACGGTTCCACCCGCCGAGCTCGTGATGCTCTGGCTGGTCACCTTAAGCGCGCCGCCCTGATCTTCGACGGTAAAGGCCAGCGTGTAGACGGTGCCGTCGTAGCTCATGCCCGGCAGGCTGCCCTGGGTCTCGCGCACCTCATAGGTATAGGTGCCCGGCTGCTCGAACGTAAGGGTACCAAAGCTGAAGGCGCCTTCTGCGTCGTTGGTCACCTCGCTGCCCGCCGACGGGACCGGTGCCGTGAGGCCCGCAGGGTCGGTTGCCGTGTTCACCATGGTGAAGGTGAAATCCCCTGCCTCGAGGCTATAGGAATTGCTGCTGTCGTCCACCTCGTTAACGGTCTTGGTACCACCAAAGCTCGCTGTAGCCGGCGCAGGCGCAGGCTTGTAGACGTTATTGAATGCAATCTCCTTCACCTTGGTACCGGACGCATCCTCGCCTTGGTAGACGTTCGTCGTTACCTCGAGCTGGCCAGCGTTGCTGTCGGCGACCACATACTCAACCATATAGATGGTTGAATCGTAGGTGTAGCCCGCAGCGCCGATGTTGCGCTCGCTCACCTGGTACTGGTACGTGCCGGCCTGCTCGAACACGATCTGGCCGAAGTTCACCACGCCATCGGCATCGTTTGCCACGGTGTAGATGCCGTTATCGCCAGCAACCGTGTTGCTGGGCATGGACGGAGTCACGCCATCGGGTGCAGCCACGCTCTTCACCTCGAACGTGAAGGCGCCGGCCTCGATGTCCTTGCTCGCGCCGTTGACCGTCTTGCTCGCAACGAGCGACGCCGTGCCGTTCGCCGCGTCATAGGTGTTCTCGAACTTCGCACCACTCGCGCTCGTCACGTTTGCGGTGTATCCGCCATCCAGGTTGTCCACCACACTCACCACGAAGGTCGCTTCATGACCGTCGTAGCTGATGCCACCAGCGATTGTGCCACCATTCTTCTCGGCCACCGTATAGGTGTAGGTGCCCGGCTGGGCATAGGTGATCGTACCGAATCCGAAGCTCGCCGTGCCGTTTTGGAAGTCGCTCTCATGCAGAGTGACCTCGGTCACATCGTTACCCTCGGCATCCTTGGGCATGGGAGCGGGATTGCCGTTTGCATCCTTACCGGAAAGCATGAAGGTGAAGGCCGTTCCCTCAGCCCACGGACCAGCGTACTCCTTGGCTAGTCCGAACTCTGCCGTGGTGTCGAGAGACGTGTCACCGCCCGGCTTGTACGTATTCACGAAGTCGCCGCGATTCGGCGTGCTCGTAAGCGCCGCCTCGAGCTTGTTGCTGTCGGAGTCGATCCTCACCTCAAAGGTGAAGGACACCGATTCTGTCGTAGCCGTAACGCCGTTCGACGTAGCCCCCTCGGTCACGGTAAAGGTGTAGGTACCCGGCTTCGTGAAGGTGATGGGGTCAAAGCCGAAAGGAACCTGCTTGCCGTCGGAGTCCTCGGCCTGGCCAAGAGCGGTAACAGCATCATCGTACGTCACGGTCCGCTCGGTCGTTCCGGGCAGCTGGTATCCATCGCTGGGCGACCCATTCGCCGCCACACCGGTAAGGGTGAAGGTGAAAGTATCGCCTTCCTTCCAATCGCGGCCATTAAGGATCTTAGTGAGCGGAACAGTCGCGTCCGTGCCACCCAGCTTCACAGTAGTCGACGTTTGCTGGTTGATTACCGTGGCAATGGCGCCCTCGTTATTCAGCTTACCGCCACCGCTCGTGCTTCCGTCGACAATCACATACCCCTCGTCGGAGTAATCGGCTTCATCAACCCTGTAGTTTGTGCCGCGCGGCAGCCCAGCGATGGTCGCCTGCTGGCCGCCCTTGAGTGTAAAGGTGGCAGTGCCCGCAGCCTTGCCGCTCGCATCGTCTGCTGCGAGACTCAGCTCGCTGCTGCTAGCATTGCCGCCATCGATATCGGCAATCGTGAGCGTATAGGTTCCTGTGAGAGGCTGATCGCCCTTATCCTTTAGCGTTACGGTGAACTCGAATTCGTCCTCGGGCTTAATCTCGGTGCCCTCGGCATTCAGCACCGTCTTTCGTATGGTGAGGTAGCTCTTCTCGATTTCCGTATCGGTTTCGTTTGTCGTCACCTTCGGATCATTGCCCACCTGCACCTGCGCGGTATTCACCACCGCGCCGGGATCGCTCGGGTCGGTTGCTCCAGGCAGGGCATGTTCGTTGACCTGAGCAGTATAGGTGATAGCGATCGATCCAGCTGGCGCGTTCTCGATTGTCCAGGTGAGATTCTGGGGGTTCTGCTCGTCTTGAGCAAACGTTGCGTTGATCGCACCATCGGTCGTGTTCTCAACAAACGTCAGACCCTCATCGAGTGTGTCGGTCACTACGACCGTTGCACCCTGCTTCACATTCTCAAATGAGATGGTGTAGGTCAAAAGATCGCCCACTTGCGCGGTCGAACCATCGTTGCCCTCGGCACCACCGTTGTTCGCCACGCTCTTGCCCGGCACCGGGTTGTGCGTGGTGTTAGTCGTGATGTCCGGGTCGTTTTCGCCCACGCTGATGGTTGCTTGGTTCTCAACCGTCGTGGTCGCAGCGGAGTCGAGCACGCGCACCTTGAAGGAAACCGTGCCCGTAGCACCAGGTTCTTGCTCGCCGAGCTCCCACGTAAGTATGCCATTATCGTCAGGCTCAATGGGGTTGCCATTAACGGCGTCCGCGCTCACGAACTCGGTGTTTTCTGGTACCGTATCCGTCACGGTTACCTCGGCGTTTGTCGCCTCATAGTTGACCCACTTCACCTCGTAGGTGAGCACGTCTCCCACCTGCACCGCCTGGTCGTCGATGCTACCGTCGATCTTGGCGTTGCCCTGGTCCTCGTCCGTCGCGAAAACGTCCTTTGCCTCATCCTCGTTGAACGCGGTGTTCGTAAACGCCACCGTGCTCGAGCCATCCGCCGGAATGGACCCCTCCGCTGTGAAGCCCGCTTCCTCGGAAACATCCTCGGTCTTCTGGCCGTCGACCATGGCGACCGTGATGTAACCGTCAGCAGCGGCTTCGGTCACGGTGTAGTTCGCGCTCTCGCCAACCTGGATGACGATGCTCTGACCGCTCTTAAGGGTGACCTTGCCGCCGCTCTTGAGCGTTGTCGGTTGCCCTTCAGGCGTATTGCCGGTGTACTTCTGAGCAGGGTAGTCGCCCGTAAGCGTGCCGCCGTTAGCATCCGTCAGGTTCACGGTGAACGTGAACTCATCATTGGCGTCGGCGCTCTCGCCCTGTACGTTCTTGCTGATTACGAGATTCCCCGTGCTCTCATTGTCCAGATGCACGATCGTGGTACCCGTAAAGAGTCCCGTGAGGTCAGTAGTTCCCAGGTTTTCGCGGTGCGTAGCAGTTGTGACATGGCTATCGTCATTGCACTGCGTAATAGTCATCCCCGGAATGCCCGACTCGGTTCGGAAACCCAACTTCGTAGCGTCCGTGCCGCTCGTGATCTCGTAGTCGAGTACGTCGTCGCCATCGGGGCTATAGGTCAGGTGGATCGGATCGCCTGCGGGTTCGCTACCGAAGCTCACTGTCGGCGTAGCGCCAGACTCATCCACCGCACCCAGCTTCGGCGTTGCAATAATGTTCTCCAAGGTGGCATCGATGCCGTTGTCTGCTGCGAACTGAGACATGGAGTCCATCAAGCGCCCCACGCCGCGCGTTACCGCGATGCCGTCGGTTGCGGTACCAGCATCGGCATATACGCCATCCGCCGTGACAATAATCTTGGCAGCCTCGTTGGTCTTGGCGTAGCCCTCCGGCGCCGAGACCTCGCCAACGTAATACACGCCCGGCTCGAGGCCCGCGAACACCACCGCGCCTTCGAGTGAGATCTTATCCGTTTCCTTGGAGAGCGTCTTGGTCTCTCCCTGCCAGCGCGGGCTCGAGCTACCGCCGATGGGCGTCGCGCCTTCGTTGAGCGTGTACGTCCCGTCGTCGTTGGCAGTCACCTGGTCCTGATTGAAGAGCGCAAGCGTGGCACCGTCGATTGCCTCACCAGTCGTGGCGTCGGTCTTCTGCACAACCACGCGGTTGATGATGTCCGAAACGTACACCCGCGCCGAGAACTGACGATCAAAATCGCCAGGATTCGTCACTTCATGGGTATTGGCCTCAGTTACCTGTGCCCAATCAGATGCCTCCGTATAGTAATAAGCACCACGGAACGTACCGTCGGGGGAGAAGAAGACGTAATTCTTGATTCCACCTGGCAAGTTTTCGATTTCGGTCTCAAAGTTGCCCGACGTGCCCACCTCGAATACGGCACCTGTCGATTGCCCCGCCGTGATAGCGCTCGCTTTGCCAGACTGGTTTGTGTCAACCGCCCAACCGTCAAGGGCATTACCGGTGACGGAATGCCACACCACGGTACCGTCATCAAGGATTTCCTTCTGCTGAATCACGGCAAAGAGCATGCCGCCATCATTTCTCAGGTTCTCCGCGGTGAGGCTGTTCCCGTTGTCGAGTTCGATATTCGCCGCCGCTGTCACCTTGACCTTGGGCTGAGCATATGTGCCGGCAGACCACTGAGTCTCAGCGGTCGAAAGGAGCACATTAACGTTCTTCGTACCATCCGCCGTTGGAAGCTTGGTTACGCTGAGCACGATGTCTTTCGTTGTGCGGTACCCATCAGGCGTCCCGCTTTCCGTAAGCGTAATGGTTTCATACCCCTGATCTGCCAGCCAATCCGGCGTGATGAGGATGTGCGTATCCGGCTGCATGAGCACGAGCTCACCGTTCTCGTCGGTAGTACCCGTACAGATCTGCGACGTCGTTCCATCGGATTTAGCGCCGATCACGATAAAGCTTGCGCCCGCGACCTTACCGCCGTCTTGATCGACTTTCTCGATGTAGGTTTGAGGCAGGTCCTGCATGTTGAATTTAAGGCTCATGTTGGAATCGGTGTTGCCGCGCTCCATATAGAAAAAGTCAAGCGTGTGAACCGACCCGTCTTTGAACACGGAGGTACTTTCCTCGAACAGCGGGGCAACGGCCCCATCGCTACCCGCCGCCTGCGCCATCAGCTTACGGATAGTGGTCTGCTTGTAATAACTCTGCTCTCCGTTATCGCGCCGGCCGTTGCCGTTTGCGTCAACGTAATCCTCAGAATCCCAGTCGTTGTTCGCGTTGGTATCTTTGAAAACGGTAACGGTGCCCTTGCTGAAATCGATGTCCAGCGCGACGGCAGAATGGATGCCGCCAAGATCGCCAACCAGATATCCGTCGATGTAGACCCACACATCATCGTCACCGGAGAAGTTGTAAGTAACCGGAACATTGCGATCATCCGTCGTATAACCATCATGAAGCTGAGCGAACTGGGTGCTCATTGAGAGGCCGAAGAAGTGGTTAAGAGTCGGGCTGTTCGAGCGCACGCCATTGTCTCTCAGGGCGCCACCCTGATCCGTCAGTATTTGATTTGCATCGTTAAACAGGAAGAACTGCCCATTACGGCTAGAGTCGCTCGCGTTGCTCACGCCCCATGCGTTATAAACCCTAAAGGAATTTGTACTCTCATCGAACTCGGCAAAGTTTTTCTTGGCATCATAGACGTAGTAGCCTTCGCTATCCACCTTGAGCAGACCCTGCACGTTGGAATGGGATGTACGGTACTCGTTGTCATATTCAGAACTGGGGTCAAATAAGTAGGCAAGGGACTCAGTCCCGCTATTCTCGTTCAGGTTGGTAACAACACTCCCGCCGCTCAAAACTGGGTAACCGTCCGCACCAAGCTCTCCGTCAACAATGCCGGAAACTGGATTATCGCCGCCTAGGTTCGCAGCAACCCAGTTGTTACGCACCCAGGTTCGCAAGCTCGGGCTTAGATCATTGTTCGGAGTCTCGATACTACCGTTTTCGGTCAGCTCACCTTTCATGTTGCCGCCGAACTTGAGCGTATGTTTCGCATTGATGCCCGCTTCAGACCAATTGCGAACTTCGTTGCCCGGATTCTCGGTATCGCCATTGCGATCGTAATCCCCGCGGTTGTAATCGAACACGTTGATCGTCGTCCCACTGGGGCTCACGGTATCGACCAGATTCTCGGAATCATCGACCGCCCGCGCCTGCGGGGCCGCATATGCAAAGGTCACTCCAATGAGTGCGAGGATGATGCCGCAGAACGCAGCAGCTAACGCGTTTCTACGAGCGCCTCCCCCCCCCGATTCTTTCTTGTACGCTCACTCACGAACAACATACGCCCTTCCTCCATACATCATGCGCAGACGCAATGCGCATAGGTAGTACCCTCGACAGATACACATGCAAGACTATACATCGTTTTAAATAATAAAACCCCAGCTCAGATATGTTTTCTTGGCAAAAAAAGTGGATTCCCATCTATGTTTTTTCTCAAATCAATTAGTCTGAGCTGCCCACTTATCACAAAGTGTTGTTTACCTGCTAATTTGTAAAATATGTTTCAACGAGATATTCGTTTATATACCTCCGGCTATTTTTTATCGATAACGCGCACCATGCCATCTTTTGAAACAAACGGGATTCTCAACACTGGTTACACATGCAAGTACTATGCTGGTGCCTCGTACGCTGGTCCATAAGTCCGCGGAAGAAAGAAGGCAATCCATGTCTAACCAAATCACCAGCTCCCTGCCACCCCTCTATCAACGCGAGGGGGACTACATCCCGCGCGTCGCTGCCGTGCACGACCTGTGCGGCTACGGCAAGTGCTCGCTCGGCGTCGCCATTCCCGTACTCTCCGCCGCCGGTTGCGATGTCTGCCCTGTGCCAACCGGGCTTTTTTCGAGCCACACGGCGTTTCCTGGCTGGTACATGCACGATACGACCGCGATTCTGCCCGATTATCTCGAAGCCTGGAAGGGCATTGGGGTCGATATCGACGCCGTGTACTCCGGTTTCCTGGGCGCTCCCGAACAGGTAGACATCATCAAGGGCATCTACGAAACCTACCCGAAGGCCCTGCGCATCGTTGACCCCGTCATGGCCGACCACGGCAAGGTGTACGCCACCTACACCCCCGAGCTTTGCTCCGCCATGGCCGAGCTCGCCGAGGGCGCAGACATTCTCACCCCCAACCTCACCGAGGCCGCCATCATCCTCGATGAGCCGATCGGCGATGCCTGGGCGGGCGAGAGCATTTCGGACGACGAAGCGCGGCGAATGGTGGAAGCGCTCCTTGCCAAGGGGACCAAGACCGTGGTACTCAAGGGCGTGCAGCGCGGCGATGGGCTCATCCGCAACTTCGTTGGGTCGCAGTCGGGCGCGTTCTTCGAGGTAAACAACGAGCTGCTCCCCTACATGCTGCACGGAACAGGAGACCTGTACTGCTCGTGCCTGTTGGCTGCCGTCATGGCCGGAAAGGCGCTCGACGAGGCCGTCCGCTTCGCCGGCGACTTCGTGCACGACGCGATGATCGTCTCCTCGAAGCAGCCGCAATTCCGCGAGCGCGGCGTTAGCTATGAGCCGCTGCTCGGGAAGGTCACGGCGCTGCTAGCATAGTCCGCACAGAGCAGCCCAGGGTTCTCAGTGGGCGCTTAGCATAGCCCCTCCCATTTTGGCTGTTGTTTTCGAGCGGGGGTGTTTGTCCCCCCGGGACAAACCCCCCCGCTT
>OLPF01000656.1_pt1 | contig 34333 bp, 30 predicted proteins | sample 1673121 | NCBI WGS metagenome assembly OLPF01 (sample SAMEA3136756, study PRJEB25190) | human gut metagenome
TTTTTCTCAGTCAGGGTTTTCATTAACTGGTTCTGGATCTGATCCAGGTACTGATCTGCTGTCATCTGTCCCATGTTTTCCTCCTTTAGGCTACTGCCATATTTATAAGTGAGATGGCTGTTACCGTGTTGCGAAAGTAGTAATTCTTAATTTCATCCTCCAGAAGCAGCGGTACATAATCCCTGCCCTTTCCGCACCGATCACTCTTTCTGATCGTGTACTCCAGGATGATCTGATACTCTTCCTCGGTCAGCACATATCCTTGCTTTTCCATGTCCTCACGGACTTTCTTTGTTTCTGCTGTAATATCAAGCATCGTACTCCTCCTCTTCATCTTCGTAGAAGGATTCTCCCGGCTCGCAGAAAGCCTTATATTCAAGAAAGAGCACTACCGGAAAAATCAGTCTTTCACTCCCGATCGCCTTATATCCTCTCTCGGCATATGCCAGCTTGCATCCTCCGATCTGCATGATCGCCGCAATCGCAAGCATAGCCGATACTTTAACTAGCTTTCTCAATTCCGTTTGCCTCCTTCACGAATACTCCAATGTCAATAGGTTTCTGATGTGCTATAGCGTCCATGAGTTCCTGATCGCTATGGATCCCGTACTCCTCGGACAGCTGTTTTTTTAATTTCTCAATTAGTTCCATCCGGTGTACCTCCATGTTTTTTCAAATACATCCTGAGTTCCATCACGTCATCCGCAAAATCGCTCAGGCATGCTACTATCTTTTTCAACTCTTCCTCTTCTCCAGGATCCAGCTTTCCATCACTGGCAATTTTGAGAAGTCCTTTCTTAATGCTGTGTAACCGATCATCGTCTGCATGATTCAGGAGACTACAAGTAATCTGCTCAATCCCCCGGATCTTTGTTGCGATGTTCTGCCTCTTTCCAATAGGGCAATCATTTTTGCAATAGCAAGCCTCCAGTTCCGGTGCTCCGTAAAGGTCAGCCATTCTTACCACAACATCGGTCGGTACTGGTGTCAGTCCCAACTCATAATTGCTCAGGCTTGATACAGATACATTCAGCATCTCGGAAGCTCCCTCACGGCTACTCAGCCTATCATTGTATTTTGCAGCTTCTTTTCTACACTGAAAGTAGATACTTCCACCGCAATTCATACATTCTTTCTCCATGTTCCAACGTCCCTCCGTGAGTTACTATTTAATCATACAGTTGTGGTGTCACTGTCAGCGATCCCCAGGTAATCAGAAATCTTTTTGACTGCCGGAGCACTGTAGACACGCCCGTTCAAGATCGAACTGACATAGCTTCGGTTCATATCCAGCTCCTTAGCTAATGTTGTGGTTTTAAGATCACGGTTAATCATTTCGATCTTGGCGTTTTTGCACCACGCAGACAGCTTTTTTTCCATGAGTTCCCTCCTTTTCCTTCTTTACTTACCTAACATTTGTTGGTATGATAGAAGTGCTTTTTCAATTATTAAATTGATTATGTTTTGTTGTTTATGTTTGTTAGTATAGCTCACTGTAGTGAGTTTGTCAATGCCATAAACACTCTTTTAGTGAGTTTATTTTTAGGAGGATTTTATGTTCTACGATAATCTGAGAGCTGTTTGTGCAGAAAAAGGCACTACAGTGACTACTGTTTTAAAAGAATTACATATGAGTACCGGAAGCACCGGAAAATGGAAAGAGGGATCCATTCCAAAAATTGATACTGTCATGCAGCTTGCGGAGCATTTGGACGTATCTCTGGATTATCTGGTATACGGGAGAAAGCTTTATACTGAGGTTTCCTGTCTGGATCCTGAATGGATCGACATTATCACGCACATTCCAGATGATAAGCAGAAAATGTGCAAAGACTTTCTCCGTACCCATATGGTTATTCCAGAAAAGTACGCAGATCGTAAAAGGGGATAATATCATTACCATATTTTACATGGCGAAGAAATCATTACCATGACACTTAATGCATAGCGAGGAAGATGAAAATGGATTCAAAGAAAAACCACATCGGGAATTTATCCGATTTATTATCCGATAAGCTGCATACTGAAAATATGGATCGCTGGTTGGACTTTCGCACCCTTGGTTCCCCTTCTGGGTTTTCTACTGTTGACTTCTGGGAATGGTACGCATCGTACTCTATTGATTCTTCTGTACGTGGCGCCTTAGCGGAGTTCCTTGTGATGAAAGCTCTTGGTATAGAGCAGCGGCGTAGCCACTGGGGAAAATGTGATCTTGTATCAGGCTCTTTTTCTTTTGAGATAAAATCATCAGCTAAGATCACATGCAAGCATCCAGAAAGTGGTGCCATTTCTGAAAACAAACGGATTGTTTTTGATATTGCAGATAGACACCATCATATTACCGGAGATTCTTGGAGTGAAAAGGAACGCTGTTCGGACATGTACATTTTCTGCTTTCTCGGTGATCTTCCAGTAACAAATACTGATAATTGGGAATTTTATCCAGTTCTTACCAGCGATATTAACGCCTCTTTCGGACACGCAAAAACTGTTTCTCTTTCCAGGATAAGAGAGCTTTCAGATCCGGTATCTTTCCAGGATCTCGGAACAACTGTAAATAAAATATCTGGAGGTGTACTTATGAGTAGCACTGAAACTCAGGAAGAAAAAGAACGCCAGGAGCAAGTTCAGGAATTGCAACGGCTACTGGCTTGTTACCAGGTCGCAAGCCGTGATGACAAAAATGTAGTATGGGCGGCACTGAATAAATACATGCCGTATGTGAACTAAGTATAGCCCCGTGGAGGGGCTATTTCTTTTTGATGGAGGAATTATGAAGAAAAACTTTAAGATGCCCGGATCGGGCTCAGAAACGCCTATCCGGGTGGCGATTTACGTCCGTGTTTCCACGGTCTACCAGATAGATAAAGATTCATTGCCAATGATGAAACAGGATCTTACTTCTTACTGCAAGTATATCCTGAATACAGATGACTTTGTGATTTTTGAGGATGCTGGATATTCCGGAAAGAATACCGACCGTCCGGCATATCAGAAAATGATGTCCCAGATCCGGCAAGGGCTTTTTACTCACTTACTTGTTTGGAAGATCGACCGAATCTCCAGGAACCTTCTGGACTTTGCGAATATGTATGCAGAATTGAAGGATCTGGGCGTCACGTTCGTATCTAAAAACGAGCAATTTGACACCAGTACAGCTATCGGAGAAGCCATGCTGAAGATCATCCTAGTATTTGCAGAGCTCGAGCGTAACATGACCTCAGAACGTGTAACAGCAACCATGATTAACCGTGCCTCTAATGGTGTATGGAATGGCGGGCGTATTCCGTTCGGTTACTCTTATGATAAGCCTACTCAGGTATTCTCCATAAATCCGGAGGAAAACAAAATCTACAACTTCATGGTAGAAACCTACGAAGATACGCAATCCATTGTACATACTTCCAGGAGACTGAATGAGGCTGGATATCGCTCCAGGAATGGAAATATGTGGAGCCCAGTGGCAGTATGGACTATTTTGCGGAATCCGTGGTATAAAGGCGTGTATCGGTACAACTATTACAAGATCCCAGGAAGGAAAGCCATTAAGGACGAATCAGAGTGGGTTATCGTAGAAAACCACCACCCGGCTTCCATTGATCCGGACCGGTTCGATCGGATCCAGGCTACCCTTGATAAGAATGCCCGGTATCGGAATACCCCAGGAAGAAAGACGGCTCAGAAGAATGTTCACGTATTCTCCGGACTTGTCTGGTGTGCAGAGTGTGGATCCGCTTTTACTGCTTCTCCAGGTAAGCTCCACGTCTCCGGATATCGTCCGTCAAAATACGGATGCCCGAATGTCCGGAAAACGAAAACTTGCCATGCAAAATATACTTCGGATGTTGTCCTGGGCGAGTTCCTTCTGAACTACATCCTGAATATTCTGAATGCTCAGAAGCAGTTTGCTTACATCCATTCCACGGATGATCTCCAGAAGCGCTTGCTACATGGCAGCACTTTTTCTAATGTCGATCATGTAGATCCTGACGGGTTGGCGTCTCTTCTCAATATGCTGGAGAAATGTTCCGGAAGTGATCCGGTACTCTTGAAGCGTCCACGATCAAAACCTAAGATGGATCCGGAGTTAAAACGCATGATGGCAGATCAGAAGAAACAGCAACGTGCTCTGGATCGTCTGAATGATCTGTACCTCTACAGCGATGATTCTATATCTGAACGTGAGTACCTTGTTCGGAAGCAACAGATCACAGATCGGCTCCAGGAGATCAACGAGGCTATTGGCATGATGTCTCAGGAACCATGGATGCGTACCATGAACGATGAAGAATTTATCCGCCAGGCATCTTCCTTCATCCTGACGCAGAAGTTGGCAGATAAACAGTACATCTACTATGAAAATCTGGCTGAATCACTGGATCCGGAGATCTTGAAAAACTTCTTTGTCTCAATTCTGGATTCTATCATCCTGAGAGACGGGCGTCCGGAAACGGTTGTGTTCCGCAATGGGCTGTCCCATACATTCACTTATAAGGATTCTTGATGCAAAAATACCCAGGAGCATTTACACTCCTGGGTTTCTCTTTGTCCCATTATTTACTTTTTCCTGATTTCTGGGATAACCTCACATTTGTTAGATTTGGAGGCTACACAATCATCATAGCATCCCCGAAGCTGAAGAAACGATAACGCTCCTGAACAGCTGTCTCGTAGGCATGCATAATATGTTCTTTGCCTGCCAGTGCAGAGACGAGCATTAGAAGTGTTGATTCCGGAAGGTGGAAATTGGTAATGAGCGCATCAATGCATTTGAATTTGTAGCCCGGATAGATGAAAATTTCCGTCCATCCTCCTGCAGCATGCATGGTGCCGTCTTCATCCGCCACGGATTCCAGTGTACGTGTGCTGGTGGTACCAACGGCGATGACTCTGCCACCGCGTTTTTTTGTATCATTGATGATATCAGCGGCTTCCTGAGTGACCTGATAATACTCAGAATGCATATGGTGCTGTGTCACATCCTCCACCTTAACAGGACGGAATGTGCCCAGGCCCACATGAAGGGTTACACGGACGATGCGGATGCCTTTGGCTTCAATGGCCGCCAGAAGTTCCGGTGTAAAATGCAGTCCGGCTGTGGGTGCAGCGGCACTGCCTTCATGTTTGGCATAGACCGTCTGGTAACGGTTTTTGTCCTGAAGCTTGTGGGTGATATATGGCGGCAGCGGCATTTCACCTAACTGGTCAAGGATTTCTTCAAAAATACCTTCGTATTCAAAATGGATCAGACGGTTGCCCTCTTCCACCACATCAATGACTTCTGCTTTCAGACGCCCGTCACCAAATGTCAGGCGGGTACCCGGTTTTGCTTTTTTGCCCGGACGAACCAGTGTCTCCCAGACATCATTTTCTCTTCTCTTCAATAAGAGAATTTCAATGTGGGCACCGGTATCCTCTTTCACACCATAGAGTCTTGCCGGAATGACCTTTGTATCATTGATAACAAGACAGTCTTCAGGGTTTAAATAATCAATAATATCCTTGAAGATATGATGGCTGATATTACCGCTTTCGCGGTCAAGCACCATGAGTCTGGAGCTTGACCGGTCTTCTAACGGATCCTGAGCGATCAATTCTTCAGGAAGATCGTAATAAAAATCACTTGTTTTCATTGTCTGTCTGCCTCTATTTTCTCAGTTCGATGCCAAGGTCTTCAAGGCCGGCAATAATCTTGTCCATAGCTGCTGTGATATCTTTTTCTTCCAGTGTTCTGTCGTTTGCTCTGAAAGTGATGGAGTAAGCAACGGACTTGTAACCCGCTTTGATCTGTGAACCTTCGTAGATATCAAACAGATGGTAGCTTTCAAGATGATGACCGCCCTTTTCGCGGATGACTTTTTCAATCTGACCAACAAGGATGTCTTTCTTAACCACCATACTGATATCACGGTTTACAGCAGGATGTTTGGCAATGCCCTTGAAATGACGGTCAAATGTTGCCATTTCTGTAATGACAGGCATATCAAGAACGGCAATGTCAGCACGTGTCTTCATGTCATAGTTTTCGCATACTTCCGGATGAACTTCACCCATGTAGCCGATGACTTTACCCTGGTAAATGATGTTGGCCTGGCGACCCGGATGCAGAAAGTTCTTGCCGGCATTTGGATCATAATCAACGATATCATGCATACCTGCTCTTTCAAGGAATTCCTCCACAACACCTTTCATTGTGAAGAAATCGCCTTCACCGTAGAAACCGAGTGTAAACTGAACACGTTCATCAGCGTATTCTGTCAGTGGCAGTGATTTAGGCAGATAAATCTTTGCCATTTCGTATAATTTTACATCTTTGTTGCGGCGGTTGAAGTTTCTTGCCAGAGAAACAAGCATGCCGTTTAAAGGTGTTGTTTTCATGATACTGTAATCTTCACCCTGTGGGTTGGCAATAGTGATTGCCTGACGCAGCGGATCATCAGCATCAAGGCGGAGTTTGTCAAATACCTTCGGGCTTTCAAAGGAGAAAGTCATACCTTCGGAGAATCCGCAGAATTCAGCAGTTTCCTTGGCAACATCTTCGACTCTGTGCTTGAAGGAAACTTTACCGCTGGTGGATTCGCCGCTTGGCAGTGTAGAAGGAATATTGGAGTAGCCATAGAATCTTGCAACTTCCTCAGCAAGGTCTGCTGTGCCCAGAAGATCCTGTCTGAATGTCGGGATAATCATGACATTTCTGTCAGCATCGTATTCAAGTTCCAGTGACTTGAAGTAATCAAGCATCTGTTCAGCAGATAAATCAGTACCAAGTAGACGGTTAATTCTCTCAGGCTGGAAAGGAATTTCATGAGGCTCTTTGACTTTGCCGTAAACGTCTACCATACCGCCGACAACTTCGCCGCAGCCCAGCACTTCGATCAACTGGCAGGCACGGTCGATGGCTGCACTGGCATTATTCGGATCCAGACCCTTTTCGAATTTGCTCTGGGCATCGGTACGCATACCGAGTTTCTTGCCGGAGAGACGGATATTGGTGCCGTCAAAGCAGGCTGCTTCAAATAAAATAGCATCTACGTCATCTGTGATCATGGAATTTTCGCCGCCCATGATACCTGCGATACCAACTGGTTTCTCTGCATCACAGATCATCAGCATAGAGCTGTCCAGTGTTCTCTCCTGGCCATCCAGAGTAACAAATTTCTCGTTGTCTTCGGCACGGCGGACAATGATCTTCTGGCCTGCGATGGTAGAAAGGTCATAGGCATGCATCGGCTGACCGTATTCTTCCATGACATAGTTGGTAATATCGACGATATTGTTGATCGGACGGATGCCCTGAGCAGCCAGACGACGCTGCATCCATTCAGGAGATGGTCCGACCTTGATATTCTTAACCACACGGGCTGTGTAGCGCGGGCACAGTTCTGTATCATTGACTTCAACGCTGATAAAATCGTTGACATCCTCATCGTTGCCTGTTGGTTCTACAACCGGCGGACAGAATGGTTTGCCGAATGTAACAGCAGCTTCTCTTGCAATACCGAGAATACTGAAGCAGTCTACACGGTTGGATGTGATCTCGTATTCAATAACAGCGTCATCTAAGCCCAGAGCCTTGATTGCGTCATCTCCCGGTTTGATATCGTCTCTGTTCTTAAAGATATAGATACCGTTTTCAGGGGCATCCGGATACATATCGCGGCTGGAACCCAGTTCTTCGATGGAACACATCATACCGTTACTTGGTACACCGCGGAGTTTGCCCTTTTTGATCTTGATGCCCTCTTCCGGAGGGGTGCTGCCGTCATGACCGCCGGCAACTTTTCCGCCTGCAAGGACAACCGGAACAACAGCGCCTTCAAAAACGTTTGGTGCACCTGTAACGATCTGTACAGGTTCTTCCTGACCAACATTCACCTGGCAGATGACCAGTTTGTCGGCATCAGGATGCTTTTCGATTTTTAAAATCTGTCCGATAACAATATTCTCGAGATTCTTGTCTAATTCGACATAATATTCGCCCTTTGAACCGGATAATGTCATAGCATCCAGATATTCCTGAGGTGTCAGATCCTCAATACCCGGTACAAGGTCTTTAATCCATTTTAATGATGTTCTCATAATCTATTTTCCTCCTGCTGCTTAGAACTGTTTCAGAAATCTGATGTCATTTTCATAGAGATGATGCATGTCATCAATTTCGTATTTGAGCATGGCGATACGCTCAAGGCCGACACCGAATGCAAAGCCCTGATATTCTTCAGGATCAATGCCGCACATTTCAAATACATGCGGATGCACCATACCGCAGCCAAGGATTTCAATCCAGCCTTCACCTTTACACATTCTGCAGCCTTTACCACCGCATTTGAAGCATGTGACATCCATTTCGGCACTTGGTTCTGTGAATGGGAAATGATGCGGTCTGAACTTGACCTTTGTATCTTCGCCGAAAAGCTGTTTCGCAAATTCAGCCAGTGTGCCTTTCAGATCGGCAAATGTGACATTCTTGTCAACGACAAGGCCTTCAATCTGGTGGAAGTTCGGTGAATGCGTAGCATCCAGTTCATCGGCACGGAATACACGGCCCGGTGCGATCATACGGATCGGCAGCGGCTGAGTTTCCATGGTATGGATCTGTGTACCGGATGTCTGTGTACGAAGCAGCAGATCTTTGGTGATGTAGAATGTATCCTGTTCATCTTTGGCAGGATGATTGGCAGGAATGTTCAAAGCTTCAAAGTTGTAGTAGTCAAACTCAATCTCAGGTCCTTCTACAACTTCATAACCCATACCTGTAAAGATACGTTCAACTTCTTCCTGGGCAATGCTGTTTGGGTGACGGTGACCCAGATGGTTCTTCTTTGCCGGAAGTGTGACATCGATGACTTCGGATTTGAGCTGAAGTTCTCTGGCTTTTGCAGCAAGATCTTTCTTCATCGTATCAAGAGAATTCTCGATTTCCTGACGGGCTTCATTGACCATCTGGCCGAATGCCGGACGTTCTTCAGGCGGGATATCTCTCATGGATTTCATAATGGCTGTCAGTTCGCCTTTTTTACCTAAAAAGGAAACACGGATATCATTCAGTGCATCCATACCACCGGCAGCTTTGATCTGGGCGATGGCTTCATTTCTAATTTTTTGCAGTCTGTCCTTCATTGTACGACTCGTATGAAAAAATCATACGCTCCTTTCTTTGACTAATCTTATTTTGACTGTGGATGTGGTTTGCAGGCAGGTATGTATTCGCGCGCAAAAGTGCATAAAAAAAGCCCCTTTATGAAAAATAAAGGGACGAATTCATTCCGCGGTACCACCCTGCTTCCCCGTTCAAATCGAAGTTATTCAAAAATGACATATAACGGGGCACTTGGAGATGCTTAACGGGCATCGGCGATATCTCCTACTTGGTATATGGTTCAGAGATACAGCTCCTGTGGGAAATTCAGTCATCATCAGAACTTGAGGCAGCTTTCAGCCAATGGCTTCCTCTCTCTGTAAGGAAATGATAACCTGATACAGATATGCATATACTATACATGATCTGCAGCACATTCACAGCTTTTGTTCATGTTTTATTTTAACATATTCAAAAAGCTTGTCAATAGGTCATCTTCACAGTTGTTAATTTTTGTAATCTATGATAAGATGAAGCCATGTGACGTTTTAACAAGGGAGGAATCTATGCATTCAATTTTGCGTTGGGTCAAAGGATTTTTGAAGAAAAATACAGAAGATCATCTGGGAGCTTATGCTTCACAGGCGGCCTTTTTTATTGTGCTCTCTGCATTTCCATTCTGTATTTTTTTGCTGACTCTTCTGCGGTATTCACCGTTGACCTATGAAGATCTGTTGAATATTCTCCAGATGTTATCGCCGAAGATGGCCAATGATGTCATTCGCTTGGTTATGAAGGAAGTTTATGAGCAGTCTACGATTGCGATTACATCGTTTACGATCATCTTTGTTCTCTGGTCGGCAGGACGAGGGATTTTGTCCATTACCAGGGGAATTAACGAGATTTATCATATCAATGAAACACGAAATTATTTTTATATCCGTTTCATTTCAGCAGTTTATACATTGTGGCTGGCTGTAGCATTGATCGTGACCCTCGGTCTTCTGGTATTTGGCAATGTTCTTTATCGCAAGGTGATCAAACTTCTGCCGGTGCTGCATGAGTTTGCTGCCTTTGTCATCAGTATCCGTATGTTGATCATTTTCGGACTGCTGACGATGTTTTTCATCTTTGTTTACAAGGTGCTGCCGAATAAGAAGACACCGCTGCTGTATGTGCTGCCGGGAGCAATATCCTGCTCCATCGGATGGATGATCACTTCCAGTATTTTTGCTATTTATTTCAATTATTCCCATAGTTTTATCTATATGTACGGCAGTCTGGCGGGCATCATGATGATCATGCTCTGGCTGTACACCTGTATGTATCAGCTTTTCCTGGGGGGCAGAACTCAACAATCTGCTGCATCCCGAATCTATTTCAGGGGACACAGCAGAAGACATTTTTAAATATTAGGGCATTCATTGGAACCCGTCTGCAGGTTCCTTTGATGCTTCATTCGAGGGTATTGACATTTTCTATGTTGATACCCTCGAAAAAGTATGTCAGAATTTCTCTATAATCATATCCCTTTTCTGCCAGTGTGTCGGCACCATTCTGGCTTAGACCGGCTCCGTGGCCGAAGCCACCGCCATAAATTTTATAGCCGGTGATTTGTTCTCCATCATTGATTTCTTCAAGAAAAAAATATCCGCTTGGCAGCAGAGACATGCCGTTTCTGGTACTTTTGTCCTGTAGAATAACGGCTGTATCCGAGGACGGGACAAGCAGACATCGGATATTGTATTCACCGCTGACAGTCAATTCCTGATTTCTGCCGATCAGTTTTATTTTCTGCAGCACCCCGCTTTCGGCTCGTTTGACAATTTTGATCTGCGAAATGTCATCCGGGTCAATGGTGCCATCTGAAGACAAAACCGTGAAACGTTTGGGGTCTGCGGACATTCTCTTTGCAAAGGATTCGGCAATATTGGACCGGATGTGTGCCATAGAAAGCTCCGTTTGCCATCGAAACCAGGGATCAGATGATTCAAGATAAGTATTTTCTGCCGGTTGAAAGATAAAGTTTCTGAAAGCTTCTTCTGAGGAAAGTGCAGGTATTCCCGGCGGCTCTGTTTCCAGACGTTCTGTCATATGGGTATCCTGTGAGGCTGTATCCGGATAACCCCATATATCATCACTGCTTGAGAGACTCCCGCATGAAGAGGAAAAATATTTGGCGGTTACGATCTTCTGCAGGCTGGATAGAACTTCGCTGGCAGTGGCATCAACAGCCAGATCTGTCTGAGTATCTGTTCCCTGATTCATATAGACCTGGCAGGATGTGCTGTCATTCAGGTCAGCAAAATCATATTTAGGGTTTTTCACAGCAGACAGAGCATAACTTCGTGCACAGACAGCCTGTGCCTTTAATGCTTCTAAATGATAGGAAGTCGGCATTTCGGAAGGTACGACACCTTTTAAATAGGTTTCTGTCGGAAGAATATTGATCAGAAAGAGCGCGTCTTTTGAACGCATAATCTGCAGCCGGCCACTGTAGGAAGGATTGCCGCAGCTTCTGTTAATGCTGAGAATGGTCATGCAGTGATGATTTTCAGGAACAGCTTCAGCTGTTTCGCCATCCTCCGAAAAATCATCTGCATTCAGTTCGACAACTTCATCCGCCGGATATTGAATGACCTTGTTATGAAAAGTCAGTTGCCATGCAGCATCAGAAGTCAGCCGAAGGTTTTTATGTGCCTCGGATGAGAAGTCATCATTCATAATACAGACCCGGATGTCAGGAGCAGATGCTGCAGGAAGGGGGTCATTCTGAGAAAATGATTCGGAGGGGGCTTCTGCGGCCTTTGTGTTGTCCGTATCAACAGATGTAGAAGCTGTGATGATTTCTGCCTGCTGATGATCGGCAGGAACAGCCATTAACAGCTGATCCTGATAAATATAGGCGGTAACGGTTTGGTCAAGATATTTTTCGAGAGCAAGTCCTTCACAGCTGTATATGCCGCTGTCAGTTTTTACCTGCCATCTGTCTAATGTATCAGATGCAGATGGAACAGCCAGAATCTTTTGTTCTTTTTTTATTAGTTTTATATCTATGTCCTGTTCTGCGAGTAACCGGTCAAAAAATTGCAGCCATTTTTCAAGCGGCATAGGCTTCCGTTTTTGAAATACAGGAATTGAAAGCGAAATGTCAAAAAAATCAGCAATATTTGAGGCCTCCTCCCATGTCAGGTAATCAATAGGATGAAATAGATCACCGTCTTTTTTCATGATGCCCTCTGCCAGAACTGTCGTGATTTCATCGGCATACCATAAAGTGCTGTCAACATCAATAAGCGGTTCGACACTCTTTGCCCTGTCCTTATTCATGTCACATACGGTCCATGCCAGCATGCGTGCCGTTTGGGCACGTGTAATACCTTCTGTAAAAGATTGTCTGTGACTCTGTCGGTAAAATAAAAAAAGAGTCATCGCTGCCAGAAGCAGGATGACCGGTTGGATTCTTTTCATACGGGTCTCCTGTCCTTGATTGCGGTATCAAACACTATTAATCTATGTTCAGGAAGACCGGATTATGATAAATATTTGAAAATACTAGGGTAAAAAGGTCAGAAAGCCGATGCATATCGATAACGCTATTCCCCGGAAAATGCGAAAAAAAAAGAAACCTCCAAAGTGCCGATGTCCGCATTTTTGACTCCTAGCCTTAAGCCAGGTGGGTAACCTGGTCCACTTTTCTGTCTTCCGCTGCCATTGCGGGCGGCCTGACATATTGTGGAACACGCAGTTTCCCAGTCAAAAAAATGTAGGTTCAAAATTGCGAACTGTCGCACACCCCAGATAAGTTTCTTCATGAGTGTATTATACATGATTCATTTCGTTATTTCAAGAGGAAATTAAAGTCAAAGCCTATTGTCAAATAAAAGGGGTTGACGTTATAATAGAGACGGTAAGAAAAGAGGTAATGGATTTATGTTGAAAAAATTTGTACGAACAATGGCTTATATCGGCGGCATCGTGACAGGATTTTATTTATTTGCAAGTGCGCCCGGTATTCATAAAAAGACGAAATGGCAGCATCTTACCGGATGGGATTATGCGCATCGCGGTTTATATGACAATGAGCACGGCATCCCGGAGAATTCCATGGCGGCATTTCGTCGGGCAGTGGATAAGGGCTATGGCATTGAACTGGATGTTCATTTGACGGCGGATAACCAGCTGGTAGTCTTTCATGATGATACATTAACAAGGATGTGCGGAATGAATAAAAAGATTTCGAGCTTTTTATATTCGGATCTGATGCAGCTGCGTCTTCTTGGTACTGAGGAAGGTATTCCGCTTTTCAAAGATGTTCTTGAGTTGATAGATGGCAAAGTGCCGTTGATTATTGAATTGAAGGTAGACGGAAGCAATCAGAATCTGCTTTGCCCGCTGGTCTGGCAGCTGTTGTCCAGGTATAAGGGGGATTACTGTATAGAGTCCTTCCATCCTTTTGTCCTCCAGTGGTTTAAACGTCATGAGCCGCAGGTGGTACGCGGCCAGTTATCCTGCAATTTCTTCAAGGAAAATCCTCATTGTGATATCGTGCTTTTCTTGATGTCGAATCTGATGACGAATTTTTTTACACATCCGGATTTTATTGCCTATAAATATCTTGATCTTGACAATCCGGCGGTTATCTATAACCGGAAGCTGTTCCATATTATGACGGTTGTCTGGACGATACCAGGCAAACCAACCTATGATCGGTTCAAGAACAAAGTTGATGTCATGATATTTGAGGGCATCGAACCCTAAAGAGTCGATTGAATTTCAGAAGGGGCTTCAGAAATGAATAAGAGCTTCGCATCCTGTTAATGCGAAGCTCTATTTGTTTACTAGATACCCAGGAATTTTTTGACTGTGGCTTCCATTTCGGTCTTATCGCATACGGTTGTATGGCGAACAGGTGCTGTACGAATCTCTGTAACAGCTGCAGGTTCAGCAACATTGGAAACGGCTGTAAGCTGATCAACCAATTCAAATTCAGAATACTGGCTGACATCACCTTTGATAGCTGTCATGACGCTGCGGGCAAACTTAAATGGACTTGCAGTGGAAGCAATAACGGTTGGTGTTGTATCATGGGTCTCAGTCACGTACTTCTTGTATACAGAAGCAGCTACTGCAGTATGGGTATCGATGACATAACCTGTTTTGGCATACAGATCATGGATGACCTTTGCTGTCTCCTCTTCTGTTGCATAATTACCATAGAAATCTTTGAGATTCTCACGCATGGCAGGTGTGATACCATAAACACCGGTTTCTGATAAAGACTTCATCAGCTGATTATCTTTGGCAGCATCCTGACCGGCAATCTGATAGATCAGACGTTCAAGGTTGCTTGAAATAAGAATATCCATGGATGGAGAGGTTGTAACGTGGAATTCTCTGTTGCGGTCATAAGTACCTGTGGCAAAGAAGTCATAAAGAACTTTGTTGGTATTGGATGCGCAAATCAGTTTGGCAATCGGAACTCCCATATTCTTTGCATAGTAAGCGGCAAGAATATTGCCGAAGTTGCCTGTTGGGACATCAACATTGATCGGATCGCCGTTTTTGATCTCGCCATTATGTACCAGTGCCGCATAGGCATAAACATAATAAACAATCTGCGGAACAAGTCTTCCGATGTTGATGGAGTTGGCGGATGAGAACTGATAGCCGGCAGCGTTCAATTCCCTGTTCAGTGTTTCACAGCCAAACATCTTCTTCACACCTGTCTGAGCATCATCAAAATTGCCGTGAATACCGACAACAAATGTATTATCACCCTTCTGTGTCACCATCTGTTTCTCCTGAACAGGGCTGACACCATCCTTTGGATAGAATACGATAATCTTTGTGCCGGGAACATCTGCAAAACCTGTCAGTGCGGCTTTGCCTGTATCACCGGATGTTGCTGTCAGAATAACAATTTCGTTCTTGACATTGTTCTTGCGTGCAGCAGTTGTCATCAGATAAGGAAGAATGGATAATGCCATATCTTTGAAAGCGATGGTCTTTCCATGGAAAAGTTCAAGATAATAGGCATCGTCAGCCTTGACTAACGGTGCGATAACTTCTGTATCGAACTTCTGATCATATGCACTGTTGATGCAGTGTTTCAATTCTTCTTCTGTAAAATCAGTAAGGAAAAGCTTCATGACTTCATAAGCCACTTCCTGGTAACTCATATCTGCTAATCGATCAATGGATACGTCCAATTTCGGAAAAGATGTCGGAACAAAAAGACCGCCGTCTTCGGCAAGTCCCTTTAAAATTGCATAGGATGCAGTTACAGTTTTATCAGCACTTCGGGTGCTTTTATATAATAATTCCATATTTCCTCCTTTTGCCCGCTTACAAATGTCTTCTTTGGGCACACATTCAGTCTCTTTTGCGAATTATAACATATCCATATTCCGGTGACAATATGAAAAATGTATTTTTGGCGGTGCCGATCCACTTTTTTGTGATAATGTGGTATACTGATGACGGAAGGAGGTGCCTCTGATGCATCAATTTTATTCATTATGCTCACAGATCATAGGTGGCATTGTTGTATGTCTGCTGATTATTTCTTTTTCTGTGACATTGACGTTGAATTTCAGACCGCTTTATTATGCAGATATACAGAATCTGCACATAACGGAATTATCAGGCAGGAAGAAAAAGACATCCGCAGCAATTACGATGCGCTGATTGATTATAACAGTCTGTTCAATCACCAGCCGCTGAAGTTTCCAACCTGTGCAATGTCCGAATCAGGCAGAATTCATTTTGAGGAAGTTAAGAAAATATTTGATTTCTTTGGGTGGCTTTTTGTAGGAACTTTGCTGTTGACGGCTGCTGCAGCTTTCTATTTTATCAAAAAGCATGCGTGGCTCTGGCTTCGTATTGCAGGAATACTCTGTATTGCTCTGCCGGCTTTTCTTGGTCTCATGGTTGCTGTCAATTGGGATTATGTCTTTGTTACTTTTCATCAGCTTGTTTTTAATAATGATTATTGGTTATTTGACTCTTCCACGGATCCGATTATTGATATTTTGCCGGATGGATATTTTATGCATTGTGCCATCATGATTTTTGTTCTTGTCTTTGTCGGCAGCTTTTTATGTTTTATATTTTCTCATTTATTAAAACGACGTTCCGGTTGAATTTCAGAAAGTATATATGGTATAATAAGAGTACCAAGAAGGAAGGTATCTACTACTTAGAGGGGATAGGTGAAACATATGAGTGATAAGAAGGTTATTATTACATTAGGACGTGAATGCGGCAGCGGCGGTCATGAAATCGGTGAGAAGCTGTCGAAGAAGCTTGGTATTGCATTCTACGATAAGAATCTGATTGAGCTGGCAGCGAAACACAGTGGTTTGGATCTGAATGTATTAGGAGCAACGGATGAGAAGGCACCGAGTCCTTTTATTTCACCATATGCACCGACGATTGCGGATCAGCTGTACAGGGCGCAGAGCGATGTGATCCGTGATCTTTCAGAGAAGGAATCCTTTGTTATTGTTGGACGCTGTTCCAACAGTGTACTGGAAGATAGAGAAGATGTCCTGAATGTTTTTGTTTATGCACCGCTGAGAAATCGTGTCCATCGTGTCATGGAAAGGCATTTAATCGATTCTGAAGATAAGGCCCGCAAGGAAGTGCTGCGGACAGATAAGATCCGTCGCACATATTATCAGTACTATTCAGAATACCGTTGGGGCGAACACGAGAGCTATGATCTTATGATCGACAGTTCTGTATTTGGCATTGATGGTAGCGTTGATGTGATTGTGGATGCGATCAATAGAAAGTTCAGATAGACATTCCGAAGGAAATTCCGTCGAAGTGAATAAGTTTATATGACAAAGAGGCTGCTTTTGGCAGCCCCTTTTTAGGTTTTAGTTCCTTGGATAATAAAGTAAAGTGCATGATTAATAGATGCGGAATATCAGTCTGATGGTCATTAGTACAAAGCAGACAATCGCAACAATCAGTGCAGTCAGTCTGCGCAGATGTTTTCCTTTGAACAGCTCTGAACCTGAAATGTCAATCTTTTTGTTGGATACCAGATTGATAATATGCTCAATATTCAGCAGCAAGATAACGACAATACATATAAGGGAAGCAATCCATAATGCAAAAATAAGAATGCCCTCCAGATTGTTTTTCTCTGCTGTAGATTTGACAGATAACACTTTATTAAATGTACTGCAGGTAAGCGTTGGTCCGTCAGCTGCGGCATCTTCAAAGGTATTGTTCTCGGTAAAGGCAGCTTTGAATCCTTTTGAATAACTTAACTTGTAGTGAATACCATTTTTGATCTGGGATCCTTTGAGAAATCCGGACAGATTCAGCGTATCCTCATAGGTACAGTGGATATTCCATGGATTCTTATGCTTCTCGGTACCGCCGGTAAACAGAGAATTTGTCAGTTCACCACTGTTGTTCTTATTGTCGTCAGATATATCAGATTCCCCGAGAACAGCCCGGGTCATTTTGGTCAGTTCATCCGCCGATTCTGCTGAAAGGACAATACTGTAGTTCGTATTGCTCAGTACATTTTCTGTATTGACAGTCATCTGATCCGGCCATTGCTCCGCTGCATTATTTAAGCGGTCTTCAATACTGCTGCCGATCAGATTGACGGCATCGGATGAAAGGTGAAATTCAAAGGTACGCTGGATGTTCGTATCGCTGTGGATGTCAGTTGTAATATCTACTTCATCAATATCGACGGCAAATCCCAGTACGGTTGTCACCTCATCTGCGGATGCGACGGTCATGGTTATTTCACAGGTATCGCTGCTGTAGGTGGATGATTCATCTTTCAGATAACCATAGGTGCTGCTGCAGCTTTCAACAGTGTATTCCGGAGATACATCCAGAATATAGGACATGGTTGTCCCTTCAGCTGTAAAATCCAGAAAATAACTGCCGTCATAATACTGTTTGATGGATTTCTTGGCAGAAAGGGATTCGGTATCTCCTTCTGTGGACACTTCAAAGACGGTATTATTGGTGTGCAGCGCTTTATTGACATTGGTAATGTAATTCTGAAGGGTGGCGGATTCAAAGGAGATCGTGTACGTTCTGGAACTGTCACCATCCTGATAGGTCATGGAAGCATTGTCTGGTACAAGGCCATCCATCAATGTCTTTAATCGGGTTCCGAGAGCGGCAACGACTTTGTTGCTGACGACATAGGTAATTCTGGCATCAACGGACTGGTCATCTGACAACTGAGCGGCAACGGAAACATTGTCAAAGGCATTGGACTTGATGGTAGAAATCTTGATATAGTCCTGCATTTCCATTGTTTCTCCGTTGAAAACAACTTCTGTTTTGCCGAGCTGGAAAATATCCTGGATGTTTTTGCCTTCCATAGCAGGGTATTCCTTGCTGATGGCATCCGCCAGCCAGTAAAACAGATCCATAGATGTGAAATTCTCTTCTATTGTATAGCCGTTTTTCAAAATAGAATGCGAATAATCAAAGTTGATGACAGGGGTGATGGCTGAATCTGTTGTGTTGCCGCTACAGATGGTTTCAATCTTCTTCTGATATTCATTCCTTGAAGCAAAGTCGATGATCATCTGAATCCGAACGCCGCCGTCTTCATTCTCGGTGGCTGTACAGTACATATCACCCGGCGTATACTGATTGATCATGTCTTCAAGCGCTGTCAGACTGCCGCCGAAGGCATACTTGTATGCGGCGGCGGGAATATCTGCTGTCATCTCACGGCTGCCGTTGAAGGTCGTATCCACAGTCAGTGTTGTGTTGATATCAATGTGACTGAGTTTTCCTGAACAGCCTGCCAGCATCAGTACAAGTAATGCACTGATGATAAAAAGAAATCGTTTCACTATTTTCACAGTTTCTATCACTCCTCTTCCACTGTGCAGGGGCCCGGTTACATTTTGCCAGCAAGGACAGACTTGTTGTGGATCAGATAATCAATCAATGAGATCACGGTCAGTGCCAGCGACAGATAAATCATGATCTGCTCGATCATATGAACGGCTGCTCCGCCAAAATTCGGGATCATGAAAATGATCGTGATCATCGTGACGGCCGTTTTATATTTGCCCCATATACCGGCTGCAATGACTGTACCGCCTTCAGCAGCAACAAGACGGAAGCCGCTGATAATAAATTCTCTGGCAATGATAATAAGAACAACCCATGTCGGCATACGATGCATATCCACAAAACAGATCAGTGCAGAGCAGACAAGCAGTTTATCTGCCAAGGGATCCATAAACTTGCCGAAATTGGTGATCAGATTATACTTTCGGGCTATCTTGCCGTCAAGCATATCCGTCAGGCTGGCAACGATAAATATAATCAAGGCAATATAAGGTGAAAATGAACCAATCCAGTCTGCACCAAGCAGAAAGAATACAAAGAAAGGAACAAGGATAACTCTTAAAACAGTCAGTTTATTCGGTAAATTCATAAATCACATCTCCTACCAGATCGTAATCCTGTGCATCTGTTATCTTAACTTTGACAATATCGCCGGAGATCATATCTTCTTCAGCATGAACAAAAACGTAACCATCCACATCAGGTGCATCTCTGTAAGTACGTCCGATATAGACATCCTCCTCCGGCAGACGTCCTTCAATCAGGACATCCACTGTCTTTCCGACCATTTCTTCGGATTTATCAAAGGCAATGGCCTGCTGAGCCATCATCAATGCATCACGGCGTGTCTCTTTGACAGCTTCATCAATTTGATCCGGCATCTGAGCGGCCGGTGTCCCTTCTTCTTCTGAATAAGTAAATACACCGAGGCGATCAAAACGCATATCTTTGACGAACTGCAGCACTTCCTGATGATCTGCTTCTGTTTCGCCCGGGAAACCGGCGATCAGCGTTGTTCGGAGGGCAATATCAGGGATTTCTTCTCTTAATCGTCCGATAATGCTTCTGAGTTCAGCCTGTGTTGTCCGTCTTCCCATCCGCTTTAAGACAGCATCACTGCCATGCTGGATTGGAAGATCAAGATAATGACAGATCTTCGGTTCTTCTTTGATGACCTGAATGAGTTCTTCATTAATCTCTTCAGGATAACAGTAGAGGACACGGATCCAGGAAAGACCTTCAATACGGCAGAGCCTTTTGAGGAGTTCCGGGAGCATTTTCTGTCCGTTGTAAAGATCTGTGCCGTAAACGGTTGTCTCCTGGGCAACGATATTCAGCTCCTTAACACCTTGGGCAGCCAGTGATTCGGCCTGTTTGATCAAATAATCCATAGAATGACTGCGGTAGGAACCACGAAGCTTTGGGATAATACAGTAAGTACAGTGCTTGTCACAGCCTTCGGCAATCTTCAGGTAACTGCTGTATCCGCCGGTTGTCATGATACGCTGAACATCCACTTCCGGCATGGCCTGAAGATCATCAAACTGTTTGACTTTCTGACCTTCTAAGACTTCAGCAACAACTTCTGCGATATGCTGGTAGCTGGTTGTACCAATTACAGCATCTACTTCTTCAATCTCTGTCATGATTTCGTCTTTATAGCGTTCTGCCATGCATCCGGTGACAATCAGTGCCTTACATCTGCAGCTGTGTTTCATTTCAGCCATTTCAAGGATGGTCTGGATACTCTCCTCCTTGGCGTCATGGATGAAGCTGCATGTATTGACAACAATGATGTCTGCTTCTATTTCATCGTCCACCAGTGTAAAGCCGTGCGTCCGAAGAATGCCAAGCATGACTTCGGAATCCACAAGGTTTTTATCACAGCCCAAGGAAACAAAAAAGATTGTCAGGTTATTGGAATTTGTATTACTCATAAATATTATCTCTCCGTTTTCTGGAGGCGTACAGCCTCTACACAATTATACATCAGCATGGCGATGGTCATTGGTCCCACACCGCCCGGTACCGGTGTAATAGCGCTGACAAAATCCATGACATCATCACGGTCTACATCACCGCAGAGTTTGTTCTGTTCATTTCGGTGAATACCTACGTCAATAACAACCGCACCTTCTTTAATATAATCGCGGTTGAAGAATTTCGGCTTGCCGATAGCAGCAACAAGAATATCTGCACGTTTGCAGACTTCCTTTAAGTCCTTTGTGTGGGAATGACAGATGGTTACTGTTGCATTTTCACGAAGGAGAAGAATGGCCATCGGTTTACCGACGATATTGCTTCTGCCCACAACAACACATTCTTTGCCGTCGATATCGATATTGCTGCGTTTAAGAAGCTGAATAATGCCGGCCGGTGTACAGGAGACAAAACCGTCTTCACCTGTGACAAGGGCACCTACATTGCGTGGATGGAAACCGTCAACATCCTTTAACGGGTGAATAGCCTCGATAATGTGTTTCTCGTTGATATGAGCCGGTACAGGCAGTTGAACAAGGATACCATTGACATCCTTTCTGTTGTTGAGCTCATCGATCAATGTCAATAATTCCATTTCTGTTGTACTCTCAGGCAATTCGTATGCCAGGGAGCGGATACCGATATAAGCACAGGCTTTCTTCTTGTTGCCGACATAGACAGAGGAAGCAGGATCGTTTCCAACCTGGATCACTGCCAATGTCACTTCTGTGCCTTTTTTCTTCATTTCTGCGATTTCGGTTTTTAATTCATCTTTTATCTGGGAGGAGATTTTCTTCCCGTCAATCAAAAAAGCCATTTTACCAAACCTCCAGAGTATTTATTTTAAAAGGGGATACCTGTTTTTCAGGTATCCCCTTTACTATATCACATAAAAAATTACTATACAAGCTGTCAACTTTCTTAAATTTGTTCCTGTGCGGTTGTATATCTGCTTAGAATAAGCCTGTGATAACACCGTCTGTGGTGACATCAATACCCTCAGCAGCCGGTTTCTTCGGTAAGCCAGGCATTGTCATAATAGCGCCTGTAATGGCAACGACAAATCCTGCACCTGCAGATACATAAACTTCACGGATATTGACATTGAAGTTTTCAGGCCTTCCCAGAAGCTTAGGATCATCGGATAATGAATACTGATTCTTCGCCATGCAGACAGGCACATCGCCAAATCCCATTTCTGTAATTTTCTTCAGTGCTTTTTCTGCAGCAGGTGCATAAGTAACGGTTGCTGCACCGTAAATCTCTTTGGCTACTGTTTCGATCTTCTCTTTCAGAGACAGGCTGTTCTCATAAAGTACTTCAAAATGACTCTCCTTATGCTCAAGGGTATCGAGTACCTTCTCAGCCAATGCGATGCCGCCCTTGCCGCCTTTCTCCCAGACTTCGGAAAGTGCAAATTCACAGCCTCTTTCTTCACAGAAGTTCTTGACGAAATGAATCTCCTCTTCAGAATCTGTGATGAAAGCGTTCAATGTAACGACAATCGGAACGCCGTATTTCTGAAGGTTCTCAATATGCTTCTCAAGGTTGACAATACCTTTCTTCAGTGCTTCAAGATTTGGTACGGATGTCTCTGTCTTCGGAACGCCGCCGTTGTATTTCAAGGCACGAACTGTAGCAACCAGGACAACAGCATCCGGTTTCAGACCAGCCATACGACATTTGATATCGAAGAATTTCTCAGCACCGAGATCAGCACCAAAACCGGCTTCTGTTACAACGATATCTGCCATCTTAAGGGCAAGCTTTGTTGCACGCACACTATTGCAGCCATGAGCGATATTGGCAAATGGTCCGCCGTGGACGATGGCCGGTGTATGTTCCAGGGTCTGGATCAGATTCGGCTTCAACGCATCCTTCAGGAGTGCTGCCATAGCACCAACCGCATTCAGATCTCCGGCTGTAACAGGTTCGCCGGCACGGTTGTAAGCAACAATAATCTTTGCCAGACGGTGCTTCAGATCTTCCATATCATCTGCAAGGCAAAGAATAGCCATGATCTCAGAGGCAACCGTGATGACAAAGTGATCTTCACGTACAACCCCATCCATCTTGTTGCCAAGGCCGACAACAACATTTCTGAGAACACGATCATTCATATCGAGACATCGTTTCCAGATAATCTGTCTGGTATCGATATCCAGTGCATTACCCTGTTGGATGTGATTGTCCATCATTGCTGCCAGAAGATTGTTGGCAGATGTAATGGCATGAAAATCACCTGTAAAATGCAGGTTCAGGTCTTCCATTGGTACAACCTGTGCGTAACCGCCGCCTGCAGCACCGCCTTTAATGCCGAAGCAAGGGCCGAGAGAAGGCTCTCTTAAGGCAATAACGGCTTTTTTGCCAAGCTGACCAAATGCTTCACCCAGACCGACAGTGGTTGTTGTCTTACCTTCGCCGGCTGGAGTCGGATTGATCGCAGTGACAAGCACAAGCTTGCCATTTGGATTGGATTGAACTTTCTTTAAATATTCATCTGAAAATTTTGCTTTATACTTACCGTATAATTCAAGGTCGTCTTCTTCCACACCGATAGATGCAGCGACATCTTTGATCGGGAGCATGGCTGCTTCCTGTGCAATTTCAATATCTGTTTTCATTCTAACTCCTCCTGCGTATTAAAGGTGAACGTTGTTCAAATCTTGTAACATGATGAGGAAGACCTCACCATGGTATCTTTCTCGATAGTACCATGATTCTTATAATAAGTATATTTAAAATTACTTATAGGATCTATTAGTAATACTTCTTACATGGCTTTTTGTTGAAAAAAACTATTGATTGCCATTGAGATAAGTTTCAAATTCCTCCATCGTCATCTTGATCTGACGCGGTTTGGTGCCAATTTCAGGCCCAACAACACCGGCTTCACAGAGCTGGTCCATAATACGGGCAGCACGGTTAAAACCAATCTTGTAGACACGCTGCAGCATGCCGATGGACGCCTTATCTTTTTCAATGATGAAACGGCCGGCTTCTTCAAAATAAACATCTTTGTCACTGCCTGATGCGCCGGAAGGACTGCTGATGGCAGCTGTCTCTATGCTCTTTTTAATCGTCTCACTGTATACAGGTTGACTGGTAAGATGGGCACGGATAAAATCAGTGACACGCGCAATCTCATTTTCAGAAACAAAGGCACCCTGAACGCGGACCGGTTTCTGCAGGCCCTGTGGATAGAACAGCATGTCTCCGTTTCCCAGCAGCTTCTCAGCACCGTTCATGTCAAGAATAGTGCGTGAATCGACACCGGAGGATACGGAGAAAGCGATACGTGACGGTACGTTGGCTTTGATCAGGCCGGTAATAACATTGACAGATGGACGCTGTGTGGCAATAATCAGATGAATACCTGCTGCACGGGCCAGCTGGGCCAGTCGGCAGATGGCATCTTCAACTTCGGATTGAGCGACCATCATCAGGTCTGCCAGCTCGTCGATGATAATGATAATCTGCGGCATCTTCTTGTGCTGTTCACTTTCGTATGGGAGATTCTCCACACGGGCATTATAACTCTTCAAGTCTTTGGCACCGATTTCGGCAAATTTATTGTAGCGGTCCATCATAGTATTTACTGCCCAGTTCAGGGAACCGGCGGCTTTCTTCGGATCCGTAACAACAGGGATCAACAGATGCGGGAGACCGTTATAAACATTCAATTCCACCACTTTCGGGTCGATCATGATCATCTTGACCTCATTCGGATCGGCCCTGAAGAGAATGCTCATAATGATCGTATTGATACAGACGGATTTACCGGAACCCGTTGCACCAGCGATCAGCAAATGCGGCATCTTTTCAATATCAGCAACAACCGTCTGGCCGCCGATATCTTTGCCCACGGCAAAAGCCAGTTTGGACTTTGCCTGCTTACACTTGTCGGACTCAAGAAGATCACGCAGATGCACCATTTCCTTGTGGGTATTCGGAACTTCAATACCGACGGCTGCTTTGCCCGGGATTGGCGCCTCAATTCGGATATCTGCAACTGCCAGATTCAGCTTGATATCATCAGACAGACTGACAATACGGCTGACTTTCACACCCTGATCCGGTTGGAGTTCATATCTGGTAACTGCCGGACCGCAGCTGACATTGGTTACCTGGACACCTACACCAAAACTTTCAAATGTCTGCTGAAGCTTCAGCGCAGTCTGTTTCAGGGATGCGGCTGTCTGCTGATTGCCGCTGCCTTTTCCCTGATCAAGAAGATCCAGTGGCGGAAATTCGTATTTTTCAATCTCCTCTTCTACAATTTCAAGGGGTTCATCAGAACCGGAAGCTGTATCCTCTACAGTTCCTTTCGCAGTTGTATGATGCGAAGGGGATGAAGTGCGGGCGGCTGTCGGTGATACAGCTGTCTGCTGTTCGGCCTGTGCAGCCGGAGAAACGTCCTCAGGTTGCATGTCCGCCACTTCTGTATGGATGTTTCCTGTTGTTTCAGGAATCTCGGACAGAATCTTGGAGATATCGATAAATGTATCGTCTGTATTAACCGGTGTTTCCTCCGGCAATCCTTCTATTTCCAACTCCAGATCATCAGGAGACAAAATAGTTCTGGCAATGACCGGCTTGCCTTTTGGCTTCTTGTCTTCGACAGTCTCAGTCTCCGGTTCTGATTCCGCTTCGGATGGGATATCCCGGCTCAGGTTGGACATGATATCTGATATGGAAGCAGAAGGTGCCTTTACAGAAGATTTGCCGGAAACATGTCCGGTCATAAATTCAGGAATCTGAATATGCAACGGCTGGACATACTGTCCCTGATCAAAACTGTCAAGGGACGGCTGTTTGGAATCGTCAGAAATGACCGCTGTCTCAGCGGATGTAGCTGACTCTTCGGTATAAGTCTGCAAAACGGGTTCTGATGAAGATGCCGGTGCAGGATCCTTGGACTTGACATTTTCCTTTTTCTTTGACGGGATAATGATATTGGCTGCCTTTTTCTTAGGCTGTATGGAAACGGTTTCTTCATCAATATTTTCATATGCTTCATCCTCAGGCAGGCTGTCTTCTTCAGCTGCCTTCGCTTCCATACGGGCAAGACGTTCGCGGGCCCGTTTCTCACGCCATGCGTTGAAGTGCTGTCCCATATCGGTCATCATATGTCTGATTAAAGTGCCCAGGCGGATAAAAATCCGTTTGCCGGTAATCAATACACCGGAAACCAGCATCAGACATACAAGAATAACGGTAGATCCGGCACGTCCAAAGGCATTGAAAAGACCCCAGCTCAGACTGAACCCGATCAGACCGCCGCCGTTGTGAGCAGCAGCTGAATTGAGAAAACCATCCAGTACAGAGGCTGTGCCGTCAAAAGAACTATCAGCCAGTGCCATCAATGCCATGATCATAATCAGGAAAACAGTGGCTGCTGTCAATTTAATCCGTGCAAGACGACTGCCGCGGTTGGATATGTGAAAGGCGCTGCCGATAAAAAGAAGAAAAGGAAGCGCATAAGCAACAAATCCGAAAAGGCCAAAAAAGAGATAGGCCGCTTTGTCTCCGACTCTTCCGCCAAGGCCAAACACGCTGAGTAAGATGAGAATTGAAACTGCAAGGATAATGATCAATTTGATCTCATCTCCCACAGGTTCTGTATATTCACTGACTTGCATGCGCGATGCCTTTGTATTGGCAGATTTTCCGGATGTGTTCCGCTTCTTTCCGGCGGATGATTTCCTTGTTGTAGTTGTTTTTCTGGTCGATGCAGTACGGCGTTTGACTTCACTGCTCTGCTTTCCCGCCATCTAATCACTCCTTTATAAAATCAGTAAAAATAAATATTCAGTCAAATTGCAGTTTGAAATAGTGATCTGGAAAATAAATGCGAAATATCAATGACCTTTGATATTCCGCATTATCAGAATCTTATTATCTTAATGTAAATCAGCCTTTTACGAAATAGGCAATAATGGCAATGATACCTACGACTGCACAGTAATAAGCAAAATACTGGAACTTATTGGAACGTACAATATAGATCATCAGCTTGATACATATGTAACCAACAACACCGGCAACGATCATACCAATAAAATAGTAAGCAATTGAACTGCCGGCAACTGCAGCAGCATCAAAATGTCTCAGCTCCAGAATGTTGGCACCCAAAATTGCAGGAAGTGAAGCCAGGAATGAATACTTAACAGCGTAAGCACGGTCGAAACCAAGCATCAGACAGGCTGTAATAGTTGTTCCGGAACGGGAAAGGCCAGGAAATGTTGCAAAACCCTGAGCAACACCAATAACAGCGGCGTTCGCATAAGTCGTCTTCTTCACTTTCTTGTGGCCACTTGGACGTGTGTCGGAAATCAGAAGAAGAATGGCTGTGATCACAAGACAGATACCTGGAACAAGTAATGTCTGTGAAGCTCTTTCAATCAGAGAGCTGAAAGCCACACCCATAATGCCTGTTGGAATCGTCGTAATGAGAATCAGTACAACAAACTTCTTGTAAGCACTGTTGATCAGACGGCGATAAGCGGTATGCTCTCCATTCTTCTTGTTGCTGATCCATGTCTTGAAATTGGCAATAATGTCAAATAACAATTGAAATGCGGCAACGATCAGATTGCGGACATCCTTCCAGTAAACAATGCAGACGGCAACCAGTGTGCCAAGATGCAGCATTGTATCAAATAAAAGGCCTGTTTCTGTATTCACATTGAAAATAATCTTGAACAGAGCCAAATGTCCGGAACTGCTGACCGGAAGAAATTCGGTCGCACCCTGAATGATACCCATTAAAATTGACTGCAGTAAACTCATATAAAAATTCCTCCAAATTATTCATAGCGAAGTATCATAAAAAAGAGGCTGCTGCCCGTTGTCTGCAACAACCTCTTACACGCTATTTGCATTTTACTACATATTGAAAGCTTTAACAAGAGCGAATTTGAAATTCGTCAATCATTTCGTTTAATTTGGCCAGGGCATTGCTGATTCCGCCAATGGCATCAATAAGGCCGCAGTCAACGGTTTCCTGACCGTCAAGAACGGTTCCGACATCTTTGGCCAGCTTGCTTGTATCAAGCATCAGCTTTTTCAGATGGCTTTTGGCGATACGGGAATTGGTGACAATAAAATTCAAAATGCGTTCCTGTATACGCTCGAAATATTCATATGTCTGTATCACACCAATAACCATGCCATTCATTCTGACAGGATGAATGATCATGGTTCCGCTGGGTACGATGAAAGAATAGTCCGCTGAGACAGCCAGCGGAACCCCGATTGAGTGACTGCCGCCAAGTACAAGAGATACTGTCGGTTTGCTTATGGAGGCTATCATCTCGGCAATGGCAAGGCCGGCTTCCACATCTCCACCCATGGTGTTCAAAAGAACAAGGATGCCGTCGATGTCGCAGCTGTCTTCTGCCATGGCCAATTGTGGGAGAACGTGTTCGTACTTGGTGGTTTTGACATTTCCCGGAGATTGCTCATGACCTTCTACTTCACCAATAATGGATAACAGAAAGATGCGATGTTTGCCTGCATTGGCCTTTAAAACAACCTGCCCGTATTCACGGATCTGTTCATCCTGGGTAGGTTTGTCAGATTCATTGGATTCATTTTCCTGCATGATCGGATACTCCTTTTTTAGACAGTGTGTCCGATCACGGATATTTTATTCATTGATCTGTATTCTTGACGTATCGGCTGTTTCGCCGGATGCAGTGGTATCTTCTGTGTCTGATTCTGTTTCAGATGGCAGTGCTGAACCTGATGTAGCCGAGGAATTCTTTTGAATATAATCCGTTACAACAGAAGCAATGGTCCGATATGTACCGATGCGTCCGGTAGCTTCTGAACGATAACCCAGGGTGTCCGCCAGTATATTCGTGGTGGCAACAATATATGTTCGTGCATCGTCCAGCTTGTGACCATCGATCATAATATCGGATAAACGGCTTCCGATGGCAGTTGAGGCATTAAAGGTATATGAAATACCCGAAACCTGAAGAAAACCGTCTGCATTTGGATAATTATTAAAGCTGTTCTCTAGGGCGGTCCTCAGATCGCCGCCGGTCATTTTACAGGTGACAAGATATAACTGGTCGTCAAACAGGTTCTGGACCTGTCCTTTTGAAACAATACCATTGGCCAGTGTACCGGAAATCGATTGATCCGGCATGAGTGCAACAACTGCGCCGTCCGATGCAGCTGCATCCAGCATAGCGTCTGCGGTCAGGTTGCCGATGCCTGTTTCAGCTAAATGATAGGTCCGGACATCGCTGTCAGTGGAGCCATCTTCTAATGTGTCGGCTGTTTCATCTGATGTGTCTGATTCTGTTTCAGCTGTGTCGGCAGCTGTATCGGTCGACAGAGTGATAGAACCTGCATGTTCAGAGGCATTGGTATCAGCTGAACGGACAACACTTGCCACCGCATCAGCTACAGACTGTTCTGCCGATAAGCTGCTGTAATCAGAAGATGTATAGAACTGACTGTCAACAGAAACATCTGATCGGTTAATATCAAGGCTGGCGACACCGATTACATTGCCTTTTGTGCCGGCAGAAGTAATGACTGTACCGTTGTCTGCTGTATTGGCAAAAGCTTCTGAAGCGCCGCTTTCAATGACAATGCTGACACCGTCTATTGCGGCAAGTGCATTCGTGATATCTTCGCTGCCTGTGTAGGCAAGAACGATCACTGCATCTGTCTTCCCGGACATCTGACCAAGGACATTCTTCACGGTTTCTACAGGGTCGGCCACTGTCAGACTGCTCTTTTGTGCCTGAGTCTGACTGAGACCGGTGGTTACACCAATCACACCGATACGAACACTGTTGATATTCAGAATCTTGTAGTTTTCAAAAACCGTACTGCCGTCGGCCTTGGTGATATTGGCTGCAAGAAATGGAAAACTGGCTTTGGATCGGAGAGATGAAAGGGTATCTGCACCATAAACAAAATCCATTGGACCGGGTACCATTGCATCATATTGCATTGTATTCATCAAAGAAAGAATGGACTGGCCATTGTCCATTTCAGCGATAACACTGTCTCCGAGACAGTTGCCTGCATCAAGAAGCAGGACATGATCACCTTCGGAGGACAGCTTATGGCTGAGGGCAGCAACTTTTTCGTAACCGGCGTATTGTCCGTCTGAATAGGTGATCTGCCCCTGCATATCGCTTGTGTAAATAATCCTGAGGGTGGCATTCCTGTCCGGACGCAGGATCGTATGCGCAATCAAAGCAACAAGTATGATCACAATAAGGACTATAATTATGTAGAAATGGCGTCTACTCAGGTGTTCAGTCTGTACAGTGTCCTGCTGGCTGTGTATGTTGTTTTTTTTCATGAAAAAGGCTCCTTATTCTCCGACAATGGTAATCTGGCACATTTTCATGGCTTCAAGTGCATTCTTGTGGCTCTGAGGAGTCACGCCTGCACAGCAGGAAGCATCAACAATAATCTCTGTATCAGGAAGTGCAGTCTTAAGAAGAATAGCGTTGGAAATAACGCAGATATCAGTACAGAGACCAACAAGTTCAATCTGATCGATAGGTGCCATACGTGCAATTCCGCTGACACATCCGGCAAGACTGGTTGATCCGAAGGTTGGTTTGTCAAAAATCAGGCAGTGATTCTTGAGTGCATATTCATTCAGTTCAGGCTGCAGCTCCCAGCCTTCCGTGCCTCTGATACAATGTTCAACAGGCAGATTCTGACCTTCCTGAGTTTCAAGATAATTCTCTTCGTGCGTATCGCGTGTGAACATCACAGGTCCTTTGAATTCGGCGACCTTCTCTATGACTTTTGGAACAATCGCCTGTGCTTCTTTTGTTCCAAGGGAACCATCAATAAAGTCTTTCTGCATATCAACAACAACAAGGTATTTACTCATATTAAAATCTTCCTTTCCATTTCTCTGCTTACTTATAATAGCGAAGTACATGCTCCGGATAAGTCGTATCGCCATAGGTCTCCCAGCCAAGCTGCTCTTTCATCATGTCTGAGAAAGCCTGGGCATTGGCTTCCGTATAGCCGCCGTCACGTTTGATGGCCCATTCAATATAGTTATGTCCGAAGTTGTAGCCCTGCAGCGCCAACCGGAGTCTGCGTATATCTCCAGGCCCTTTACATCCGGCCAGTTCAAGGCAGTCTGCAAAATAATGAATACCGGTTTTGATAGAATATTCAGGATCCTGGATACTGCCGGGCGTCTGATCATATTCTGTATTGTAGTAGCATTCGGAACACTGCATAACATCTGCGCCAAGGCCGCTGCTCTCCTGCTGCATCAATGCTTCGATGACTGGGACATAGGATTCAATGCCGTATTCTTTGGCATATTGTTGAATCAGGGGCTCATAATTCAGAACAGCATCGTCTACGCTGGCAGTGCCGGGAGTGTCAAAATTACGAAACCACGTAAAATTGCCAAAGCCTCTTGACCAGCCGTAACCACCGATAAGCGCCAAAATGGTGCAGCCAACAATGATAATAATATCTCTGCGGCGGTTCGCCATTATCTTTTGTCTATTCATATTTTTACTCCTGTATTTTTTTACATTCTACCACATCAGAATCTATTTGTCATCCGCAAAAAAAGCTGAAACTACTTGACACTGTGAATGTCCAATGCTATAACAATAAAAGACAGTTCGATTGCACCATCCTGTCTATAAACAAAACCAGGGCTATGAAACCGGAACATCAGGGACATAGCATTGCTGTGTCCCTTTTATTATTGTATAGGAAACACATTGGGTAATCCGTATATAAGTGATCAATAAATCAGGAAGGTACTATAATCATGTATTATTTGAAGACTGAACATAGTTTTGATTCTGCACATTTTCTGGCAGGTTATGAGGGTAAATGCCGCAATATTCACGGCCATGAATGGCGTGTTGTGATTGAGATCTGCCGCCCGGATCTGGATGAAGAAGGCCAGACAAGGGATATGATGTTTGATTTCGGTCAGTTAAAAAAGGATGTCAAGCGTGAAGTGGATGCCATGGACCACGCGTTGATCATTGAAAAAGGCAGTCTGATGCCTGCGACTATGGCAGCACTGCAGGCGGAGAATTTCAGGATTATTGAGATTCCATACCGACCGACAGCAGAAAGACTGGCTTATTATTTTTATGAGAGACTGACGGCATGCGGTTATCATGTTCATCGCTCGACAGTGTATGAGACCCCGAATAACTGCGCGTCATATGAGGAATAAGAGATGGAAAGGACATATGAGGTAGTAGAACATTTTGTCAGCATTAACGGTGAGGGCCCGTTGGCAGGCCAGCTTGCAGTATTTGTCCGTTTCAAGGGCTGCAATTTATCGTGTCTGTATTGTGACACAAAGTGGGCCAATGAGCCGGATGTGCCGGCCAGAGTGATGACGGCAGAAGAAATTCATCAGGCAATCATGGAAACCGGAGTCCGCAATGTGACACTGACCGGTGGTGAACCTTTGGACCGGCCGTATATTTCAGAATTATTGGAGAAACTGGCCGCGGATCATTTGCTGCATGTGGAGATAGAAACAAACGGCAGTGTCAGTCTGGCTCCTTTTGTGAATATCCCCAACAGGCCGTCTTTTACAATGGATTATAAGTTGTCCTGCAGCGGCATGGAGACCGCTATGGATACAGATAATTTTTCACTGCTTACGGAAAAAGATACGGTCAAATTTGTCACGGGCTCTTTGGCAGACTGTGAACGGGCCGTGGAAATAATGAAACAATTCCGGCTGATTGGACGCTGTCATCTTTATTTCAGTCCGGTTTTTGGCAGTATTGATCCGGCAGATATTGTAGAATTTATGAAAGAGCAACAATTAAATGGCGTCAATCTCCAGATTCAGATGCATAAAGTCATCTGGGATCCCGACAGGCGCGGTGTGTAGGAGGTTATGAAAGAATGGCTATAGATACAGAGGCAATTAAGGAACATGTGCGTGGTATTCTCGTAGCTTTGGGAGATGATCCTGAGCGTGAGGGACTGAAAGAGACCCCGGAACGTGTTGCAAAAATGTATGAAGAAGTATTCGAGGGTATGAATTATACCAATCATGAAATTGCGCAGATGTTTGACAAAACATTTGAGCAGGATCTGGAATTATCCGGCAAAAGTGACGACATGGTCTATGTCAGAGATATTGAAATTTTCAGCTATTGTGAACATCATATGGCACTCATGTATGATATGAAAGTTTCTGTGGCCTATATACCGAACGGCAAGGTTATTGGTTTAAGCAAGATCGCCAGAATTGCCGATATGGCCGCCAAGCGTATGCAGCTGCAGGAACGGATCGGTTCTGATATTGCAGAAATCATGGCGGAAGTTACAGGTTCAGATTCGATTGCTGTCAAGATTGAAGGCTGTCATAGCTGCATGACTGCCCGCGGCATCAAGAAAACGGCTGCTAAAACATTGACAACAACATTTACGGGACGTTTTAAAACCGATGCATCACTGCAAATGCGTGTGATGATGCAGTAATAAGGAGGACTTTATCATGAAAGCACTTGTGTTATCCAGCGGCGGCGTTGACAGTACAACCTGTCTCGGACTTGCTGTAGATAAATATGGCAGTGACAATGTGATCGCTCTTGCCATTACTTACGGACAGCGACATACAAAAGAAATAGAAGCTGCAAAAGCTGTGGCTGCATATTATCATGTAGAAATGCTGCATCTTGATCTCACACCGATTTTCCAGTACAGCGACTGCTCTCTCCTGAGCCATTCAGATCAGGCAATTCCGAAGGAATCCTACGCAGAACAGCTGCAGCACAGCGACGGCAAGCCGGTTTCGACCTATGTGCCTTTCCGTAACGGTCTGTTTCTCTCTTCTGCTGCAAGTATTGCCCTTTCAAAGGGCTGTGATGTGATTTACTATGGCGCACACAGTGACGATGCGGCTGGCAATGCTTATCCGGATTGCAGCGAAGTATTCAAAAATGCCATGAACCAGGCAATTTATGAAGGCAGCGGACATCAGCTGAAAGTGGAGGCACCTTTTGTGAATCTGACAAAGGCAGATGTTGTCAAAAAAGGTCTGGAACTGAACGTACCTTATGAATTGACGTGGAGTTGTTATGAAGGCGGCGAGAAGCCATGTGGAAAATGTGGCACATGTATTGACCGAGCTAAAGCATTTGCTGCTAATGGTGTTGCTGACCCTGCGCTATAAGTGCCGGGCGGAATTTGAAAAAAGGAGAAGAATTATGTCAGGACGTACCGAAGAAGAAACAGCTGGTATTACCCATCTTGGAAGTCAGGGAACGAAATATGATTTTAACTACTGCCCTGAAGTTTTGGAAACATTCATTAATAAACATCCGGATCATGATTATTTTGTAAAATTTAATTGTCCAGAGTTTACAAGCCTTTGCCCGATGACCGGGCAGCCGGATTTTGGCAATGTTATTA
>OLPF01000660.1_pt1 | contig 34184 bp, 30 predicted proteins | sample 1673121 | NCBI WGS metagenome assembly OLPF01 (sample SAMEA3136756, study PRJEB25190) | human gut metagenome
ATTAGAGCTTTTACCGTTTCCCCCGTAAAGGAAATGCAAAGAGAAAATCCTAATTATCTTATTATTAAATCATATAAAATTAGTATTAATTTTAGTTATAAAAAAGAAAGTTATAAATCCTAAAACATACCAAATAATATCTTTGATATAGTAATAAGTATATAAACTATTTAGGTACTTTGCATTATAAATATTTATTACACTTATAATCATTAATAAAAATATAGATATTAAAATATTTCTTTTTATATGTTTCATACTATTATTATTGTCTAAATTTTAAAAAATATCATATATTATAGTGGGTGATTTAAATGGATAATTTACCAAGTGTATCGGCATTTGAAATTAAGAAAAAGTTAAATAATTCACAAGATCGTTTTTATGGCAAGATGTCTATTCCAGGGGTAAGTTCAAATGAAAGTATAGTTAGTAAAATAAATAAAATATTTTCGTCAAAGGACTTTGTTTATAAATCAAGATGTCGAGTTTATTTTGAAAGTGATGTTAAAGAATGCACTATTGTAGGTAAAACAAGTACATATTTATTAACCTTAAAGGGTGAAAAACTTCCAATTAAGGATATTAAAAATATTGAGAAAGTATAAAAAAAATATATTAGACAATTTCACTAATATATTTTTTTAAAGTTTTGGCATCTTTACCAAATATTATTTTTAATTGATTATCAATTTCAACGATGCCTTGAGCACCAAGTTTTTGAATACCTTCCTTATCTACAAGTTTAGTATCTTTTAAAATGACTTTAAATCTACTCATATTTGCTTCAGCATTTATTATGTTGTCTTTTCCGCCAAGATATGTGATAAGTTTATTTGCTTCGATATTAAAGTTTTTCTTTCTAAGTTTTAAAACCACTAAAACGATAAGGGTAATAATTATTGCTATAATAGCATATTGTACATAAATATTATTTAACATATTTCCTCCAATAATAATTTTATCAAAATAACTTTATTATGTAAATCACATTTTTTGTTTTTTCACATAAATTATAATGAAAGTAAAAGAGAGGGTGATTATTTATGAATTGCACAAATAAAAACGGAAACTGCATAAATGAAATACTATCAGTTATATTAGTTCTTCAGGAAAATGCTTGTCCAGAGAACTGTTTAGATACATGTGATAGACCTATGCTAGGTGGTGGAGCAAATTGCCTTATTTGTAATACAAGACCAGTAATGCTTTATACATGCTGTGCAAATGGGCAACCTTGGTCAATGCCAATAGCTAAAGAAGCGACAGCTTGTGCTGCAGGAACTACAAGTGATACTTGTTCAACTGTATTTAGAGTAGAGAAAATCGAGGGCAATTGTTGTACTTTCAGAGTTTTAGTAACTAATCCAGATGAAACATCACTAAATCCTTATGTTTCTACGAATTCATTTTTCACAATGGATTGTAGCTGTCTATGCTGTATTAGATGTTTAACTGATTGTTATGTAGATTGCGTTTGCTAAACTTTTAAGGCCCACAAGGGCTTTTTTATTTTTGAATAAAAAGATAATGATAGTATGTTGACATTATAAAGATTATATGATATTCTTTTTGTGGAAGGAGATGATTAAATGAGCTCTATAACTAGCAGTCTTAATGTCAATGTTAATGCTGAAACTAAAAAGGAAGCGAGTAAAGTTTTAGATGAACTTGGTTTAAATATGACTACCGCAATTAATATCTATTTAAAGCAAATTGTGAAACATAATGGAATTCCTTTTGAAGTTAAGAATAGAGTACCTAATCATAAACTTAAAAAAGCTTTAAAAGAGACTGACAAAATTATTAAAGGAAAAGTTAATTCGAAAGCATATAGCAGTGCTGAAGATTTGATGAAAGATATACTTGATAATTGATTATGAGAATGGGACGTATAAAGTTGTCAGTACAAAATCTTTTAATAAAGCAATAAAAAAAGTTTATAAACAAGGTAAGGATTTAACTAAACTTAACACGTTAATTAATAAGCTTATCAATTGTGAAACATTGGATTTAAGATATAAAAATCATTTATTAATTAATGATAGGTATTATAAAGATTGTTATGAATGTCATATTGAACCGGATTGGCTATTAATTTATAAATATGATAACAATAAATTAATACTTATTCTAGTTGAAACCGGATCACATAGTAATTTATTTAGAAAGTTCTGAAAAGGACTTTTTATTTTATCACAAATGTAGTCAACAAAATACCACAAATGTAGTCAACAAAATGCCACAAATCTAGTCAACAAAATGCCACAAAACTAGTTAACAAGGTATGAAAAAATAATATTAATGTATTTGACAAATGTTACAAATTTAAGTGAAGAGTGAACTTAATTTATTATAAGAACTAGTGAATTAGTTCTTATTTTATTTTACAAAAAAACTTAAGCAAAATGCTTAAGTTTAATCTGGATCATAATATGCAAATGATGTTACTTCATCTTCAGATGGTTTATTTTCAAATTCAATTTTTTGTGTTTTCGAAGAATATTTCCCTGATGCATCTGTTATTGTATATTTAATCCAATATTGGTCAATACCCCTTAATGCATCAACTTCATGGTATACAATATGAGTTATTTTATAATCATCTTTATCATCCCAAGTCTCTAAATGATTGTAATTAATATCATTAATACTTACTACTTTATAAACGTTTTCCTTAAATTTAATAATTGGTGTAGCAATATCTTCGGGATTATTCCAATCTTTTAAATATGTTCCTGATGTATTATTTGCAATCCATCCACGTTTACCTTCGGGAAGCTGTACGTAATACCAATATAGGTTAGGATCATTTAAACTATATTTTATTATTTTATAAATTCCACCTTTTTTAACTTGACCAAGAATGTTTGAATATCTATCTGCTTGATCTCTAATATTAATATAATCAGTAAGAATTTCTACATGCCATCCTTTTTTAGCTTCCTCAATTCTTTTTTCCTCAACTTTAGCTGCACGATATTTTTTTACTCCAATAAATCCTCCGACAACAAGTCCAATACAAAGTAATGTTATAAAAAATTTTTTCACACTTTCACTTCCTTAAAAATATCTTATCATATTTTACTATTTATTGCTACTTTAAAAATTATGTTTACATTGATTATTGTATAATTATCTTTGTTGTGGTAGAATATACCTTACCAAAAGGGGGATATATGGATAAATTATATTTAGACTTTAATTCTGATGGTAAACTTACGATGCATATCGATGGCGATGTAGGTAAATTTATTAAAGCTATTCAAAATAAAGATGGTAAATTATTTTTCGGTTTTGAAAAAAAATTAATTGAAAATAGAAAAGAAATTGAAAAACTATATGAAGATATTTATTTGATACCTAGAGTAGATACAATTAACACTAAAAAGGAAGAAAAAATTGAATCAATTAATGAAGAAAAATATGAGGTTTGTGATTTAGCTGTTGACATAATTTTTGATGGAAAAAACTTTTATAAGATAGTTCCTTTAGAATGGAAAGATAATGGTAAATATTTTACTTGTCTTAATACCAATTATACAAGAAGCACAGTTATGAGTATGTATGATAGTGATTACTTAAATGATGCTTTACCAAATGTGTATTTAAATGATACAATATTACCTATAATTTTTGAAGTAAAAACCGTTGATAGAATTGATTCTTATGAAGCAAAATGTAATGTTGTTAATGGAATTCTTGATAGAATTGAACTTCCTGCGTACGCTAGAAAAATGAATATAAAATACGAGAATGGTAAAATTATTTTAGAAAGGCCTACTACTTTAATAAAAATAAATATTCCAAAAACTGCTTCACAGATAAATTGTGAACTTGTCTCTAAATATACAAGAAATGGTTTTTTGTATGATTTATATATTCCTGACAGTGTAAAACAAGTTGATTATTTATATGATTTTTATTCCGATAAAATAAACTCACTTATTTTTGACAAAGATTTTAATGGGCAAGTTGCTAAACATGCTTTTATTTCTTCTGACTCGGTTAATAATTTAAAAATTCCTTGTAACATAGAGCTAATGAAAAGTATTATTAATTTTAGTTATGATGGTTTTACATATATATTTGGTAAAAATAGCAAATTAACAATAACCTATAAAGATGAAAATGAACTTTTAAATTTCCTAAACTATTTTATCAGATTAGATAGAAAATTAGATAGTAAAAATATTCGGTCATTATTAAAAAATTCTAGAGGAGAACTTGAAGCTGGAGTTAATTTTAAGTTTGATAATGAAGTTTATAAAATTCCTTTATATGATTTTAAAAAAGAGGCATCATTATCCGATATTGGCATTATGTTATGTGGTACTGAACTTTCTAAAAAAGTTCAAAATAAAATAAAAAAGATGATTAAAAATGATAAAGTACATTTTGTAATTGATGAATTAGAGAAAACTAAAGATCAGAATCAAGAAGTAAATAAAATTACTTTGATTGCGGATGATGTAATTGAAGAGATAAAGTCTATCAATTATTTTGGCCTTGATAAAGAAAAAGTAAATGGACAGCTTAAAGCAATTATTGACAAATATAATGAAGATTTAGATAATTTAAAAGTTTCAAATAAAGGTTTAACTTTACATAGTAATGAGGGATTATATACAAATCTTTTATTAAAACTTAACGAGTTAAAGGATAGCCTTTATCAAAAATTTGAAAAAAATCTTGTGGTTTATGATATGCTTGATGAAGAAAATATTTTAATAAGCATTTTAAATGGTGAAGAAGTAATTATAAATAATTCTTTAGAAAGTGATTTTTATTTACTATCAAAAAATATACTTCCGTTTGTCGAAAAAAAAATAACTGATGATTTAAGAAATTATTTAGAAAGTGAAAAACAAAAATTAGAAAATTATCTTCTTACTGGAGAAAATAAACCTTATGATGATATGGATAAATTTATTTTAAACATAAGAACATACTTGAATATAACACTACTTAGTATAAGAAACTATCTAAATAAAGAAGAGATCCTCGAAGTAATTAAAGATTATACAAATATGCAAATGCAAATTAATTATAAAGAACCAATTAAAAATTATTTATCAATTTTATTGCAGGAGATAGATAAAACTAAAAAAGAGATTTTAAGTATTGACAAAACTGCTGATATTGATGACATTTTAAATATGCTAAATATTAATTATCAAGCACTAGAAAGTATGGAAATAATTGCCCATTTAACTAATATATTTAATAAATTATATAGATTTTATTTAAATGTTAAATATGAACGCGATTTAAATTTGAAAATGGAAAGCTATAAGATAAAATTATAGACTTTCTATTTTCTTTATTGTGTGGTAGAATATACCTTACCAAAAGGGGGATATATGGATAAATTATATTTAGATTTTGATGAAAACGGACTTCTTACAATGTATATTGAAGGTAACCTAAATAAATTTAAAAGTTCATTGAAATATGAAAATGGAAAATATATTTTTGGAGTTGAAAAAAGGTTAATCAAAGATAAAAACTTAATAGATAAATTAAAGTACGAACACGTTTCTTTAATACCTAAAGTAGATACAATTAACACTAAAAAGAATAAAAAAACAGAACCAACTAATGAAGAAAAATATGAAGTTCATGACTTACCTAATGACATTATTTTTGATGGTAAAGACTTTTATAGTTTAGTTCCTTTAGAGTGGACGTGTAATAATGGTAAATATTTTACTTGTCTTAATACATCTTATACAAGAAGTACTGTTATAAGTTTGCTAAAGAAAAGATTTTTTGATATTTCTTTAATGAATGAATATTTAAATGATACGATTTTACCTAAAATTTTTGAAGTAAAAATCGTTGATAGAATTGATTCTTATGAAGCAAAATGTAATGTTGTTAATGGAATTCTTGATAAAATTGAACTTCCTGCGTACGCTAGAAAAATGGATATAAAATACGAGAATGGTAAAATTATTTTAGAAAAGCCTACTACTTTAATAAAAATAAATATTCCAAGTGAAGTAGACACAATCGGAATAAATACAAAAAACTATTTATATACAGATACTGAGCTTGAAAATGATTTTTTATATGATATTTTTATTCCTGCTTCAGTAAAAAAGTTGTATAAATTGGTAAATATAACACATGGTAAAATAAATTCTCTTGTATTTTCAAAAAATTTTAGCAACGCTTTGATATATTATGATTTAGTAAATACTTTGTCTTCAATAAATAATTTCCAAATACCTTGTAATATAGGATTAATTAAAGCTTTAATTAATAGAGTATATCTTGGCTTCGGATGTATTTATGATAAAAATAGTCATTTAACAATTTACTATAAAAATGAAGAAGAACTTTTATCCTTTATTAAAAAATTTTGTGAGCTAGATAGAAAATTGGATACTAAAAGAATTATAATAGGGGATATTCAAACGGGAGATTTAATAGGTCATATTGTTAAATTTAAATTTGATAATGACCTTTGGGATTTCTATCTAGATTCCTTTTACAAAGAAGCCTCTTTAAAAGATATAGATATAACCGTAAGTGGCCCTGAACTTACTATTGGAGCTCAATATAAAATAATAAAAATGCTTAAAAATGATAATGTAAATTTTACAGGAGATGAATTAAAGGAAACTAAAGGACAAGAACATACTGAAGAAAAACAAAAAGTAAATAAAACAACTTTAATCGCAGATGATATAGTCGATGAAATATTATCTATTGATTATTTTGGACTTGATAAAAATGATGTTAAAAATAAAATTAATGAAATACTAATTAAATATAATGAAGATTTAGCAAGTTTAAAAGAGGGATTGTCACTACAGAGTGAGGAAGGACTTTATACAGAACTTTTAATAAAATTAAATTTGTTAAAGGATAATCTTTATCAAAAATTTGAAAAAAATCTTGTAGTTTTTGATATGCTTGATGAAGTTAATATTTTATTAAGTATTTTAAATGGTGAAGAAGTAATTATAAATACCTCTTTAGAGAAAGATTTTTACCTTTTATCTAATAACATTCTTCCTTTTACTAATGAAAAAATAACTAATGATTTAAAAAGTTATTTAGAAAATGAAAAAAATAAATTAGAAAATTATCTTCTTACTAATGAAAATAGACCTTATGAAGATATGGATAAATTCATTTTAAGTATTAGAACATATTTAAATATAACTTTATTAAGTATAAGAAATTATTTAAATAAGGAAGAAATCCTTGATGTAATTAGAGATTATACAAATATGCAAATGAAAATTAATTATAAAGAACCAATTAAAAACTATTTATCTATTGTTTTATTAGAAATAGATAAAATTAAAAACGAAATATTTGATATTAATCCAACAAATCTCGAAGTACATAACATTATTGATAAAATTAATATTGATTATAGCAATATGGAAAGTAATGAAATTATTAAATATGTTGATAGTATTTTAATGGAGATTTATGGATTATATTATAAGATTAAATTTAATAATATAAGTAAATTGAAGAAAGAAAGTTATAAAATGAGGTTATTAAAATGAGTAGAGAATTAGAAAATAACGTTAAAATAGCAAGAAATATGCTTGAATATTATAAGGAAAAACTTTGCAAAGATGAAAAGCTTTTAAAAAGTGAAAAGTCTAAAAAAATTAGCCCTTTAATTGAAATCATTACTCTTTGCATTTTAAATATAATGTTTTTTATACTAATAATTAGTGGTTTAGCTACAGGAAACATTTTACCAAGTTTAATATCTGGAGTTATATTTTCAGCTAATTTAGATAAAATGGTAACTGAATCTAAAAAAGTAAAAAAAATAAAAGAAAGTTGTTTAAATTGCAAGCAAAATATTATTCAAGATAATGAACTTATTAAAACTTATGAAGAAAAACTTACCAAAGCAATATCAAAATTAAATGAATTACAAAATGAAAACGTTTTAGAAAGTAATTTTACTTTAAATAGTGGAGAAAACTTATCTAAACCTTTATCTAGAGAAAGAATATTAAAGTAAGAAAGGAGCGAACTTTTATGGAAAAAGCTGTGAATAATGGAGTATACTTAACATTTATTTCAGAACCAGAAATAGAAATGCCTAATAAATTAAATGTTTTTAGAGAAAAGGGAATTGCTTCATCTCAAACAGATTTTACTAAATTTTTATATGGCGAAAATAATTCATACTTAACTACTTATGAACAAATAAATAGAAAACAAAGTATTGATAACATGAAACCATATAACCTAAAAAATTATTATGGTATTAGACCTATCTTAAAAACTGATGGTTTAATGAGTGAACTTATAAGGCAAAATGCAACTTTAATTAGTAATGATGAAGTGGTTTTAGGAAGTTATCCTACAAAAATAGTTGCTGATGATACTCTTATTAAATCATTAAAAAAACTCGGGTTTAATGATAAAGTATATAACGTTCCAATTGGAGAGGATATTACATCATGCCAAACTGTTACATTTAATGATGAAGATTATATTTATATAAAGGGTAAAGATATATTTGTTAAAATTAATCCGCTTGTTTGGTACTATGATGAAGCATCAAATAGTTTAATTTCTAAAGATGTCATTTGTGCATTTTACACAAGTATTGGAATTAATGATTTTCAAAAATATGGTTATAATTTTTTAAATGAGTACTTAATTAGAGATATTTTTAAAAATAATGTAATAAGTTTAACTAAACCTGTTAATTTAATCGTGGAAAAAGACTCAAGTGAAATGTATTTACCATACGATTATGATATTGATATGGATAGTGAAGGAAAACTATATTCACACGATGAAAATGAATATAATATAAATATCGATGAAAAAAAAGACTTAACTAGTTTTAATGCTTTAGAATACACTTTTAAAAATAGTTATAAACATAATCCTATTTTTAATATAACTATTAAAGGCAATAATAAAATAGCTTATTCTCATGCACTTGATTTTGTTTCACTTGGAATAAATGCTAGAATTTCTAACATAGTTATTGATGTTAATAATTTAGTGGTTAATCATCCAGTTATTTGTGCTGGCAGTTATATAGATAATGCAAATATAAGATGTGATCTAAATCAATTTGCTACACTATATTTATCTGGTGATGTTATAGGTCATAATATATTAAAGGGTTCTAATTTAACTATCAATTATACATCAGAAACAGAAGTATATGCTTTTCTTATTGATATAAAAAAATTAGTTAATGTGCTTAAAAAGAATGCTTTAAAATATAAACAAATTTATTTTGATTATAAAAAAGTAGTATATGAATGTGTTTTTTTGAAAGAGGAAGATTATAATTTTTATGATAATAATTTATTTAAACAGATAGGACTTGCAACTCTTACTTTAAATGGACCTACAATTAATAAAGATAAAGTTGAAAAGATAATTGGAAATGATGAAAATATTTTTTATACTTTTGAAGATAATATTTCAAAAGAGTTATCTAAAGTAAGCGAGGAATCCTCACTTTCAAAAGAAGCAGAGCATATACTTGATTTAGCTAAAGAAATAATAAGTATTGATTACATTGGAATTGATAAAGAAAATATACGCGAAAAAGTAGATGAAATAATTGATGAATATAATAACCTTTATTCTAAAGAAACAAAAGGTTTATCATTATCCACGAATAGTGCTTTGTATACAAATACAGTTATTAAATTAGAAAACTTAAGAGATACTTTATACCATAATTTTGAAAAAAATGTTGATTATTATGATATATTAGATTTAATAGAAAATGTGATTAAAAAACTTAATGATGAAGAAGTAGAATTAAATTATGAAATTCTAAATGATATTAACACATTAAATATTATTTTAAAATATAGTGAAGATAATCAAACTAAAATAGAAATTATTACTTATTTAGAAAGTGAAAGAAAGTCTATAACTGATTATTTATGTAATAAGAAAGAAATTGATTATAAAAATATAAATGATTTTATTAAAAAATTTAGAATATTTTTAGTACCAATTCTTACAAAAGTAAGTGGCAATGTATCAAAAATAGATGTAATGGAGCAAATTAAAAATTATGCTATAAATGAAATGAATAATAAATCTTTAGAAAATAAAAATAATTATATAAGGGTTATATTAACTGAAATAAATAAAGTTAAAGAAGATATTCTTAAACTTGATAATAGTTATACTTTCGAAGATATTAACTATTCATCCTTTAATACAGGAAATGAAATAATTGATTATTTAGATAGTTTATTTATAAAATATTATGGAATTTATTTAAGACTCTATGATGAAAAACAAAAACAAAATGTTTATAAGAAAAATTTAATACCTAAAATATATTAAGTAGTTACTTGCAAAGTAACTACTTTTTTTATATAATTATTATAGTAAAGGGTGTAAGATATGGGTAGAGTATATATGACATTTTTAAGCAAAATAGATATAAACATTCCTTCGATGTTAAATATTTTAAGAAAAAAGGGACTTATTGCAACTCCAACTGATTTTGTTAAGTATTTATATGGTAATTATTCATATTTAATTGCTAATGAACCTTTATATAAGAAACAATTTTTAACTACTTTTGATAAATCGTATCCAGATGGTATTAAAAACTATTTTGGAATAAGACCACTTATTGATACAAATAATATGCAAAGTTTCATAGAAAAAAATGCTATCTCTATTAAAGAAAATGAAATTAAATTAGGTAGTTACCCAACAACTATAATTAGAGATGAAGCGTTAATTCAAAAATTAAATAATGCATATAAAGAAAATAAGTTAAATGATAAAAAGTATCATATACCAATAGGAGATGAAATAATAGAGTGTAATTCAATTACTTTAGATGGCGAAGATTATGTTTATATTAAAGAAAATGGTTTATATGTTAAAGTAACGCCACTTAATTGGTTTTATGATGAAGTGTCGCACAGTTTAGTTTGCAAAGACATAATTGCAGGTTTTTCGATAAAATTATCTCATAAAGCATTTGAAAAATATGGTTACAACTTTTTAAATGAATATTTATTAAGGGATGTACTTCAAGATAAAATAATTAGAATTACTGAACCAGTTGATTTAGTTAATCAAAAATATTTAGATGAACTGCAGCAAATTTATTTTCCCTTTAAATCTGACTTTGAGGTAAGTAATGAAGGAAAACTTTATTTTCACGATGAGAGGGAATATAATATTAACATCGATGACGAAAGCGTGAGAAAAATCGGTGAGTTTGCTCTTGAAAATTTAGATGCTTATGTTCATAGAACTAATCCTGTGTTTAATATTAATATAAAAGGTAAAAAGAAAATCGTTGGCCTTCAGGCTTTTGATTTTTCCTCTTTAGGTTTAAATGCTAAAGTTAAAAGCCTTAATATTGATGTAGATGAACTTCGTGTAGCGGATCCGTTTATATGTGTTAATAGTCAAATTGAAAATGTATCAATGCATTGCGACTTTACTCTTTTTACAAGACTTTATTTTTGTGGCAAATATTTGGCTCGTAACTATTTAAAAGGTTCTAATTTAACTATTAAATACAAAAATGAAAAAGAACTTATAATCTTTTTTAAAGATGTGCAAAGGTTTATTAATTTGCTAGCTAAATCAGATGAGAGAAATAAAATTGACTTTACTTATAAACATTCATTTTATGAGTGCCATTCTCTTGCAGAATATAACTACAATTTTAATGCACAAACATTATTTTCTAAAATTGGTTTAGGTAGCATTAAGTTAGTTGGCCCTAGTATAAACAAAGATAGAATTACAAATATTTTAGGAGAAATCCCTAATATTAAATATATTTTTACCGATACTCTTGAAGAAGAGACTAAAGAAAAAGATAAAGAGGAAAAACCAAAACTTTCAAAAGAAGCTGAACATATACTTGATCTTTCTAGAGAAATATTAAGTATTGAATATATAGGACTTGATAAGGATAGTGTTAAAACAAAAGTCAAAGATATTGTTGATGAATATAATAATGGTTTATCAAAGAAAAATGAGGGGCTTTCACTAACAACAAATAATGGAGTATACACAGATGCAGTTATTAAGTTAGAAAATTTAAGAGATACACTATACCATAATTTTGAAAAAAATATGGATTATTATGATATATTAGATTTAATTTCTAATATGATTAAAAAACTAAATAATGAAGAAGTTAAAATAGATTATGAAATTTTAAATGATTTAGATACCTTAAATACTATATTAAAATATAGTAAAGATGAGCAAACTAAAGAAGAAATTATTACTTATTTAGAAAATGAAGAACAATCTATTATTAATTATTTATCTAATAAAAGTGATATTGGCTATAAAAATATAAATGAATTCATTAAAAAAATTAGATTATTCTTAGTACCAATACTTGTAAGGGTAAGTGGTGATGTATCAAAAATTGATGTGATGGAGCAAATAAAAGATTATGCTTTAGAGGAAATGAATAATAAAATAGAAATGAATTCTAATGGTTATATAAATTTAATCTTAAGTGAAATAGATAAAATTAAAAAAGATATTTTATCACTTGATAGTAACTATACTTTTGAAGAACTAGACTACTTTTCATTTAAAAATGGTAAAGAAATAATTGATTATTTAAATCAAAAATATATAGAGTATTATAGAGTGTATTTAGATCTTATGGAAGATAAGGTTAATGAAGAAAATTATGAAAATAGTAAAGTACCTTTAAGTTATTAGGGTACTTTTTTAAGAAAGGACTATTATGGATGAATATTTAAAATTAATTGTAAGACTTCAGGCACTTAGTCAAAATGGTCTTGCTTATGTGAATAATGAATTTGATAAAGAAAGATATGAAGAAATAAGAGATATTGCTTGTCAACTTATGAAATATAAAACTGATTTACCCTTTGAAAAAATCAAAGATTTATTTGGCAGTGAACAAGGTTATCAAACGCCAAAAATAGATACAAGAGCCGCTATTTTTAAAGATAATAAAATACTACTTGTACACGAAAATAATGATACTTGGGCTCTTCCTGGTGGTTGGTGTGATACTTTAGAAAGCATAAAATCAAATACAATTAAAGAAGTAAATGAGGAAACTGGACTTGATGTTGATGCAATAAAGTTAATAGCAGTTCAAGATAGAAATAAACATAATACACCAATTTATGCTTATGGAATATGTAAAGTCTTTGTACTATGTAAAGTAGTAGGAGGCTCATTTAAGAAAAATAATGAAACAATAGAAACTAATTATTTTTCTTTAGATGATATTCCTAAAAATCTAGCTAATGAAAAAACTTCTTTAGAGCAAATTAAACTATGTTTTAAGGCAAACAATAATCCAAATTTTGAAGCATATTTTGATTAATATTCTGCATAAAAATAAATATATTTAAATAGGTGATGATATGTTTTATAAACTAATTCATACACGTATTAGATATATTTTTTTATTTGTATTTATAGTTCTTTTATGTGTAATAATAAAAGTATTTTATATTGAGGTAATAAGTTATAATAAACTAAAAAGTTTATCAGATGATTTATATTCAAGAAATCTTCCTATTAAAGCTGATAGGGGTAAAATAGTAGATAGAAATGGTTTAGTTCTTGCAGATAATATTACAACAACTTCACTTGTATTAGTGCCAAGACAAATTAAAGATAAAGAAAAAGTAGCTAAAGATTTATCTGATATTTTGGGTACTTCTTATGAAGATATGCTTGCTCATGTAAGTAAGAAAACCTCAATTGAAAGAGTACATCCCGAGGGAAGAAGACTTTCTTATGAAACCTCAGATAAAATAAATGCTTTAAATTATGATGGAGTTTATCTTTTAAAGGAAAGTAAAAGGTATTATCCATATAAAGAACTTTTATCGCATACTTTAGGTTATGTTGGTATAGATAATCAAGGTTTAAGTGGGCTTGAACTTATTTATGATGAATATTTAAAAGGTGAAGATGGCTCTATTAAATATTTTTCGGATGGAAAAGGAAATCGTCTTGAAATGGCTCAGGTTTATGAAAATCCCACTGATGGGATAACTATAGGCTTAACTATTGATTTAAATTTGCAAAAAGCAGTTGAGGGAGCCCTTGATGAAATAGTTTCTAAATATACTCCAGAACATGCTTTAATACTTGCAATGGATCCCCAAAGTGGAGAAATACTTGCTATGGGTTCAAGACCAGGATTTGATCCAAATAATTATAAAGATTATGATACTGAAACTATTAATAGAAATCTTCCTATTTGGATGACTTATGAACCAGGTTCAACTTTTAAAATAATTACACTTGCCTCTTCGATTGAGGAAAAAACTATTGATTTATTCAAAGATACTTTTACTGATAGTGGTTCAATTAATGTTGAGGGTGCAACACTACACTGTTGGAAACATGGTGGTCATGGAACGCAAACTTATCTTGAGGTAGTGGAAAATTCTTGCAACCCGGGATTTGTATCAATGGGTCAAAAACTTGGTACACAAAAACTTATGAGTTATATAAAAAGTTTTGGTTTTGGCAAAAAAACAGGAATAGATTTAAATGGTGAAAGTAATGGAATACTTTTTAATATAAATAAAATGGGCCCAGTGGAAACTGCAACAACAGCATTTGGACAAGGAATAAGTGTGACTCCAATACAACAAATAACTGCAGTTAGTGCAGTCGTAAATGGAGGAAATTTATATAAACCTTACATAGTTAAAAGTTTAATGAATGAAAGTGGTGCACTTCTTGATTATAATGAAAAAGTTTTAGTAAAAAAAGTTATTAGTAAGGATACTTCCTCGCTTGTTAGATTTACTTTAGAGAGTGTTGTTGCTAATGGTACAGGAAGAAATGCATATATTGAAAATTATCGTGTTGGTGGTAAAACAGGTACTGCTCAAAAGGTTGTTGATGGAAAATATTCATCCTCAAGTTATATTTTATCTTTTGTTGGTTTTATGCCCGCGGATAATCCTAAAATTGTTATATATGTTGCAATTGATGGCGCCAAAAATGTAACTCAATATGGTGGTGCTGCCTCTGCTCCAGTTGCTAAAAGTATTCTTACAAGTGCAATAGATATTTTAGGTATAAAACCCTCAAAAGAGGGAATGCCTAAAGAGTATAATTATTTAGATAAAAAATATACCTATGTTCCTGATGTTACAGGAATGAGTCTTGAGGATGCTAAAAAAACTTTAAAAGGATTTAAAATAGAACTTTCTGGTAATGGTGAAAAAGTATTTTATCAATCACCTGAAGAAGGTACTTATATAGAGGAGGGTTCAACTATAATGTTAATGCTTAAATAAATTTTATTAAGAAGTGTTCTATTTACTTTTAAAATTCATATAATTTAATGAGGAAAAATATGATTTTAACTAAAACTATTTTATGTTTAATATTAGGTTTTTTATCTTCATTAGTATTAGGTTTTTTAATAGTACCATTTTTTAAAAAATGTCATATGTATCAAAGTATATCTAAAACGATTTCTAAAAGACATCTTTTAAAAGAGGGGACTCCCACAATGGGAGGAGTTATTTTCATAATTAGTACATTATTTATAATTATTTTTTTATTTTTAAATAAGAATATTCATTTTAATTTAAATTTATTTATAATATTATGTGTATTTATTTTGTATGCATTTCTTGGATTTATTGATGATCTTCTTAAAATAAGATTTCATAATAATAAAGGACTATCAATAATTTTAAAATTTTTTATTCAAGTTATTATTGGAATATTTTTCTTTGTTTTATTTTTAATTTCAGGAAATAATACAGTTCTTAATTTTTATTTATTTTCAATAGATTTAAAATATTTATATGGTCTTTTAATCCTATTTATGCTTGTTGGTAGTTCTAATGCAGTTAATATAACAGACGGTCTTGATGGCCTTGCTGCTGGATTATGCACGATATCATTTATTTCTTATGGAATAATTGCCTTTAATAGTCCATTTATTTTGGGTTATGAAGAAATAGGTATTTTTTGTTTTACTTTGGCAGGAGCTTTAATCGGTTTTTTATTTTTTAATTTTTATCCTGCCAAAATATTTATGGGTGATTTAGGTTCTCTTTCTTTAGGAGCCACACTTGCATCGGTATCTATTTTTCTTAAATGTGAACTTTCCCTTGTTATAATTGGTTTAGTTTTTATTATTGAAACTCTTTCAAGTTTTATTCAAATTATTTCTATAAGATATTTTAATAAAAAAATATTTTTAAAAAGTCCACTTCATCATCATTTTGAGATGCTAGGTTTCAAAGAAACAGATATTATAAAACTATTTTATTTAGTCTCTTTAATATGCTCTTTAATAACTCTTATTTATATATTAGTTCATTAAAAATCAGATTTTAAAAATAACTTTACAATGATTTGCCATTACGCTTAAAATATGATAGTATATACGGCGGGGAGGTTTATGAAAAAAAGTAATAGTTTTTAATTATTAATTGCACATGATAAAAAGATTGGCGAAGCATATAAAAAACTATGTATGGATTTAATAAATAATGATTTTGAACAATCCAAAGTATCTTGCAAAAATATTCTTGAACTTATTAAAATTGAAACGAGCATGCTAGATAAAATGACAAAGGAAGAACTTGAATATTATGTTGATCTTGCAGATATTATATTTACAATGGATGAAGTTGATGATGAAACATATAGAGCTAGTGAAAAGATAGTGCAAACCTATATGGCTAAATTTGAAAAACCATTAGAATATGATTTTTCTGATGAAGAGGAAGACTTTGAAAAACTTTCGCGAATTATTCCTGATTTTGCTTTTACTCAAGAAGAACTAGATAGATATTTTCAATATAATCAAACTTATAAATATAATGCAATGTGCTATGCTAGTAAGATAATTTTAAATGACGAATTAGGTATTAAGTCAAATAATTCTAAATTTTATGATTTATTAAGAAAAAAATGTATTCATAACTTAATTTATTATGCTTACCATAGTTATGAAGTTGAATGTTATATTTTAAGCCATAATATGCAAATGGATTATGTACCTGAAATTTATGATGATTATTTTAATCCTCTTAATGTAGAAGAATGTAAAAAGATTATTTCTAAATGGAAAGATGCTAGTGATAATCAAAATCCTGATTGCTGTTTTACAAACTTAGAGGATACTTATAAATTAAAATGTTATTTACATAGTTTAGAAAGAACAGAACTTACAAATATATTTGATTATATTCTCCATCTTAAAGAAGAACATTCAAGCAAAATGCTAGATTATTATGAAAATATTGTTATTGATAAAATTAATGATTTAGCTAGATAACTTTACACTAATTTGACATTTTTATAAAAATATGATAGAATGTTAATAACTAAGGGGGTTAGTTTAATGGAAAGTTCATCTGAAAGAAAAGAACTTTTATATATAATATTATTTTTAACATGTTTTAGTTTGATTATGGAGTTTATTAAAAACTTTATATAGTAAAAATAGGGCACTTGCTACTTGATTTAGTGTGCCTTTTTTTGTATAATAAAATTAGTTTTAAAAGAAAAGGGAAATAAATGGATCATTATTTTACAAATAATCAAAATTTAAAAAGTGAAATTAGGACACTTAGTTATAATTATAAAAACATAACTATTGATTTTTTTAGTGATAACGGAGTATTTAGTAAAAATCATTTAGATTATGGAAGTAGACTTTTAATAGAAACATTTTTAAAAAATGAATCTGATTATGAAAATATCTTAGACTTAGGTTGTGGTTATGGATTAATAGGAATATCACTTGCTAAGATAACTGGTAAAAATATAACTATGTGTGATGTTAACAAAAGAGCATTACATTTGTGTGAAAGAAATATTGCTGCAAATAAAGTTAATGCTAAAGTAATTGAAAGTAATGTGTATGAAAATATTTTAGATAAATATGATGTAATTATTACAAATCCACCGATAAAAGCTGGTAAAAAAGTTATATTAGAGTTTCTTATTAATGCTAAAATACATCTAAATGATGGTGGAAGACTTTGGTTTGTAATGCGTAAGGACCAAGGCGCTAAATCTATACAAAAACTGTTAAATGAACATTACAATGTTGAAATAAAAGAAAAAGATAAAGGATTTTACATTTTTTGCTGTAAAATGTCTTGACAAAATACTTTATTCTTTGCTAAAATTATTTAATGTTGACGTGTTTATTTTTAACATAAAAATAGTCCAAAAAAATAAGATTATGGGGTGAGATCGTGGCTTATAAAAAACAAAAATTCGGAGACTATCGCGAAAGAATTAATTTCGCAAAATCAAGTAACACTCTTGAACTTGCAGACCTTTTGGAAATCCAAAAGAAAAGTTATCAAAATTTCATTGAAAATGGAATCAAAGAAGTATTTGAGGATCTTTTTCCAGTTGAAAGTTTTACTGGAAATATTTCACTTGAATTTACTGACTATTCTTTAGAAGAACCAAGATATTCAATTAAGGAAGCAAAAGAGAGAATGGTTAACTATGCTGCACCACTTAAAGTGCAAGCAAGACTTTACCTTCATGAAACTGGTGAAGTAAAAGAACAAGAGATATTCTTAGGTGATTTACCACTTATGACAGATGCTGGTACATTTATCATAAATGGTGCTGAAAGAGTAATTGTATCTCAACTTGTTCGTTCTCCATCTATTTATTTCAAGAGAGAAATAGATAAAAATGGTAGAAGAATTGTTAGTGGAGAAATAATCCCTAATAAAGGTACATGGCTTGAATATGAAACAGATGCTAAAGGTGTAATCTATGTAAGAATAGATCGTACTAGAAAAGTAGCTGTTACAACATTCTTACGTGCACTTGGACTTTCCACTGATGAAGAAATCATTGAATTATTTGGTGATAATGAATTTGTAAAAAATACTTTAGAAAAAGATATTACAAATAATACTGATGAAGCACTACTTGAAATTTATGAAAAACTTCGTCCAGGAGAACCTGCGACTATTGATAGTGCTAAAAACCAATTAATCACTAGATTCTTTGATAGATTCCGTTATGATTTAGCAAAAGTAGGAAGATACAAATTTAACAAAAAAATGTTTATTTGTGAAAGAATACTTGGATGTACTTTAGCTGAAAACATTAAATTTAATGGTGAAGAAATTGCTAAAAAAGGTGATGTTATTACTAAAGATATTTTTGAAAAATTAAAAGTTGCTTTTGCTGGTGGATTAAATTTAAAAGAAGCTACAATTAATGAAGAACTTGATGATTTTAAAATGATTCAAACTTTAAAAGTTTATGATAAGATTGATGGTAAAAAAGTTCTTACTTTAATTGGAACTGATAGTAGTGTAACTGAAAAAAGACTTACTATTCCTGATGTTTATGCATCTTTATCATATTATATTGATTTACATTATAATATTGGTAATGAAGATGAAATCGATCATTTAGGAAATAGACGTGTAAGACAAGTAGGAGAGCTAGTAGAAAATCAATTTAGAGTTGGTATGGCTCGTATGGAAAGAGTTATTCGTGAAAGAATGACTACTCAAGAACTTGAAAATGTTACACCAAAAACATTAATTAATATTAGACCTGTAACTGCAGTATTAAAAGAGTTCTTTGGTTCATCACAACTTTCTAAGTTTATGGATCAAGTTAACCCAATTGCTGAACTTACAGATAAGAGAAGACTTTCTTCTTTAGGACCTGGAGGACTTTCAAGAGAAAGAGCTGGTATGGAAGTAAGAGATGTTAACTCATCTCACTATGGAAGAATATGTCCAATTGAATCACCAGAGGGACAAAATATAGGTCTTATTACATCACTTGCTGGTTATGCTAAAGTTAATGAATATGGATTTATTACAACTCCTTACCATAAAGTAAATAATGGCGTTGTTGATAAAGATATAATTTATATGACTGCAGATGAAGAAACTGATTATTATATTTCACAAGCAACTGTAAAACTTGATAAAGATAATAGAATTATTGATGATGAAGTTCTTGTACGTGTTAATGGTGATAACGTAATTGTTAAACGTGAAGAAGTTGATTATGTAGACGTTGCTCCAAGTCAAGTTGTTGCCGTAACTACAAGCTGTATTCCGTTCTTGGAATTCGATGATGCAAAAAGAACACTTATGGGTGCTAACATGCAAAGACAAGCAGTTCCACTTCTTACAAGTGAAGCTCCAATAGTTGGTACTGGTGTTGAATATATTGCTGCATCATCATCAGGAAGTTGTGTACTTTCTAAAACTGCTGGTGTAGTTGATTATGCTGATAGTAAAAAAATTGTTATAAATAATGGTAAATCATGTGATACTTATTATCTTTCTACATTTGAAAGAAGTAATGCATCAACATGTGTAAACCATAGACCAATTGTTAAAGCAGGCGATAAAGTTCATGCTGGACAAGTTATTGCAGATGGTCCTTCTTGTGATAAAGGAGAACTTGCTTTAGGTAAAAATATGACAGTTGCCTTCATGACATTTGAGGGTTATAACTATGAAGATGCCGTAATCTTAAATGAAAGACTTGTTAAAGATGATGCATATACTTCACTTCATATTTCTCACTATGATATTGAGTGTCGTGATACAAAACTTGGACCTGAAGAAATTACTCGTGATATACCAAATGTTTCTGAAGATGCTCGTAAAAATCTTGATGCTGATGGTATTGTAAGAATAGGTACAGAAGTTAGAGAAGGCGATATTCTTGTCGGTAAAGTAACTCCAAAAGGAATGCAAGAACTTACTTCTGAAGAAAAATTACTTCATGCAATCTTTGGTGAAAAAACAAGAGAAGTTAGAGATACTTCACTTAGAGTAGATCATGGTGCTGATGGTATTGTTCATGATGTACAAATTTATACAAAAGAAAACTCAGATGAACTTGCTGCTGGTGTTCAAAAAGTTATAAGAGTTTATATAGTTCAAAAGAGAAAAATTCAAGTTGGAGATAAAATGTCAGGAAGACATGGTAATAAAGGTGTTATTTCTTTAGTAGTACCTGAGGAAGATATGCCATTTATGCCAGATGGCCGTCCAGTAGACATTATGCTTAACCCACTTGGTGTTCCATCTCGTATGAACGTTGGTCAAATTCTAGAACTTCATTTAGGAATGGCTGGTAAGATTTTAGGTAGACATTATGCTACTCCAGTATTTGATTCTGCTACTTGGGAAGATGTATCTGAGCAAATGAAAGATGCTAAGATGAGTCCTGATGGTAAGATGACTTTATATGATGGACGTACAGGTGAACCATTTGACAATAAAATTGCTGTTGGTGTTATGTATATGATAAAACTTCATCATATGGTTGATGATAAACTTCATGCAAGAGCAACAGGACCTTATAGTGTTATTACTCAACAACCATTAGGTGGTAAAGCACAATTTGGTGGACAAAGATTTGGAGAAATGGAAGTTTGGGCACTTTATGCTTATGGTGCTGCTCATGTACTTCAAGAAATCTTAACTGTTAAAGCCGATGATATTGTAGGACGTGTTAAAGTATATGAAGCTTTAGTAAAAGGTAAACTTGTTAATCAAGCAGGTGTTCCAGAAAGCTTTAGAGTACTTGTTAAAGAATTCCAAGCATTATGCTTAGATGTACAAGTTCTTACAAATGATGATGAATTATTAGAATTTAAAGATATTGAAGAAAAAGATGATGAATCTAATGATAATTTAAGAATTGATGAAATTGATTTATCTACTGATGAAGAAGTACTTCCTGAACCAAGTAAACCACTTGATGAAGAGGAAGATGACTTTGATGATGAAGATGAAGAACCATCACTTGATGATTTGGAATTTCCAGATGATATAGATGATATGGAAGGGGAAGGTGAAGAATAATGATAGATGTTAGTAACTTTAAGGGAATTAAGGTTTCAATAGCATCCCCTGAAAAGATTCGTTCTTGGTCTTATGGCGAAGTTAAAAAACCTGAAACAATTAACTATCGTACATTAAAACCAGAAAGAGACGGATTATTCTGTGAAAAGATTTTCGGACCTACAAAAGATTTTGAATGTAGCTGTGGAAAATACAAAAGACTTAGATATAAAAATATTATATGTGATAGATGTGGTGTAGAGGTTACTCTTTCTAAAGTAAGAAGAGAAAGAATGGGACACATTGAACTTGCTGCACCATGTTCTCACATCTGGTTCTTTAAGGGTGTTCCATCTAAAATGGGCCTTGTACTAGATATGTCTCCAAGAGATTTGGAAGAAGTATTATATTTCGTAAGTTATGTAGTAATTGATCCAGGAACAGCTCCACTTGAACATAAACAAACTATTTCTGATAAAGAATATAGAAATTTATATGAAAAATATGGTAATACATTTAAAGTTGGAATGGGTGCTGAAGCTATTAAGGAACTACTTAAACAAGTTGACCTTAAAAAAGAAATTGAAAAAGTTCATGAAGAACTTGAAAATACAACTGGACAAAAAAGAGTACGTCTTGTTAAAAGACTTGATTGCTTAGATTCATTTATTGAATCTGGTAATAAACCTGAATGGATGGTACTTGATGTTATTCCAGTTATACCTCCAGAGCTAAGACCTATGCTTCAACTAGATGGTGGTAGATTTGCTACATCTGATTTAAATGACCTTTATAGAAGAATTATTAATCGTAATAATCGTCTTAAAAAACTTCTTGAACTTGGAGCTCCATCAATCATTGTTCAAAATGAAAAGAGAATGCTTCAAGAAGCTGTAGATTCACTACTTGATAATGGTAGACGTGGAAGAAGTGTAACAGCATCTTCTAATAGACCACTTAAGAGTTTATCTTCAATGCTTAAAGGAAAACAAGGCCGTTTTAGACAAAACTTACTTGGTAAGAGAGTTGATTACTCAGGACGTTCAGTTATCGTAGTTGGACCAAGCCTTAAAATGTATCAATGTGGTCTTCCAAAAGAAATGGCTCTTGAACTATTTAAACCACATGTTATTCATGGTTTAGTAGAACGTGGACTTGCTCATAATATTAAAGGAGCTAAAAAATTAATTGAAACTAGAAATGAATGTGTTTGGGATATAGTCGAGGATGTTATTACTGAGCATCCAGTAATGCTTAACCGTGCACCAACTCTACATAGACTTGGTATTCAAGCATTTGAACCAATATTAATTGGTGGTAAAGCAATTAGACTACATCCACTTGTATGTGCTGCATTTAATGCTGACTTCGATGGTGACCAAATGGCTGTTCACGTACCACTTTCTGAGGAAGCAAAGGCTGAAGCAAGACTACTAATGCTTGGTGCTAACAACATTTTAAATCCAAAAGATGGAAAACCAATTGTTACACCTTCACAAGATATGGTACTTGGTAACTGCTATTTAACTATTGAAAAAGCTGGAGAAGAAGGCGAAGGTAGAGTATTCAAAGATGAAAATGAAGCATTAATGGCTTATGAGAGAAAAGAAATTACTTTACATACAAGAATTGCTATACCAGCAAGTTCATTTAAACATAAGTTATTTACTGATGAACAACAAGGTAAATATTTAGTTACTACAGTAGGAAAACTTAAATTTAATGAAATATTCCCAGATTCATTCCCATATATGAATGAACCTTCAAAAGATAATATCGAAGGTATTACACCAATGAAATATTTCTTAGAACCTGGAACTAATATTCCACAGGCTATTAAAGAAATGCCATTAGTATCACCTTTTGTAAAGGGAACATTAAAATCATTAATTGCTCAAGTATTTAAAAGATATCGTACTACTGAAACATCTATAATGCTTGATAAATTAAAAGATCAAGGATTTAAGTATTCAACTATAGCTGGTATTACAGTATCTTATGCTGATATCAAAACTACACATAAAAAAGAAGAATTTATTGCAGAGGCAAAAGCTGCTGTAGATAAAGTTAATAAACAATTTAAACGTGGTATTATTACTAAAGAAGAAAGACATGAAGCTGTAATTGCAATTTGGTCTAAATGTACTGAAAACGTAAAAAATGAATTTAAAGAAATGAGTGCTGGTGATTTTGATAATCCAATATTCATGATGATGAATTCAGGTGCGCGTGGTGAGGTTACAAATTTTACCCAACTTGCAGGTCTTAAAGGCTTAATGGCAAAACCAAATGGTGATACAGTTGAAATCCCAATTACATCATCATTTATGGAAGGACTTTCAGTTCTAGAATTCTTCTTATCAACACATGGTTCAAGAAAAGGTGTTGCCGATACTGCTTTAAAAACTGCCGACTCTGGTTACTTAACAAGAAGACTTGTAGATGTTGCTCAAGATATCATTGTTAAAGAACATGATTGTGGTTCAATCCACGGTGTAGTTGTTAAAGACTTATTAAATGATAAAGATGGTTCAGTTATCGAACCTCTTGAAGAAAGAATTTTGGGAAGATTTGCCGCTAAAAAGATTATTGATCCAGAAACTAAGAAAGTATTATGTGAATCTGGTGAAATGATTACTGAAGCAGTTGTTCAAAAAGTTAAAAAGTCTGGTATTAAACAAGTTGAAATTCGTTCTTCACTTACTTGTAAAACTGAAAACGGTGTTTGTCAAAAATGTTATGGTAGAAATCTTGCTACAGGTAACTTAGTTGAAACTGGTGAAGCTGTAGGTATTATGTCTGCTCAATCAATTGGTGAACCTGGTACTCAGCTTACAATGAAAAACTTCCACAAAGGTGGAGTTGCCGGTGAAGATGATATCACACAAGGTCTTCCAAGAGTTGAAGAATTATTTGAGGCTAGAACGCCTAAATATAAAGCTACTATTTCTGAAATTACTGGTACTGTAACTAAAATTGAGGAAAATGGTGGTAAACATATTATTACAGTTGCAAACGATGCTGGTTCAAGAGAACATACAACACTTTATAATATGAAACTTAGAGTTAGTGTTGGTGATAAAGTAGAAGCAGGAGATAAACTTACTGAAGGTGTTATTGCTCCTAAAGAATTACTTGCTGTTACTGACCCACTTACTGCTCAAGAATACATTCTAAAAGAAATTCAAAGTGTATATAAACTTCAAGGTGTTGATATTAATGATAAACATATTGAAATTATTGTTAAGAGAATGATTAATAAGATGAGAATCTTAGATCCAGGAGATACTAAATTTGTTGAGGGCTTATCTGTTTCACTTAAAACATTTAATGAAGGAAACAAACCAGTACTTCTTGCAGGTGGAGTTCCTGCTAAAGGACTTCCAATTATGCTTGGTATTACTAAATCATCTCTTGAAACTGATTCATTCTTATCAGCAGCTTCATTCCAAGAGACTACAAGAGTACTTACAGATGCTGCTATTAAAGGTAAAGTTGACTACTTAAAAGGTTTAAAAGAAAACGTTATTATTGGTAAACTTATCCCAGCAGGTACTGGTGCTACTGAATATTCAAATATTGATATTGCTCTTGAAAAACAATTTATGGAAACTGATGCAACTGAAGCTTTAGAGGAAAACTTAATGGATGAAAAACCTGAAGTTATTGATGAAACTAAAGTTGAAGAAGTAAATTCTGAAAAAATAAACGAAGAGGAAACAAATTAGTTTCCTCTTTATAATTTTTGCAATAAATGTTATAATATAAAATGTAAACAAAGTAAAAAATTGGAATTTGTTGAAAGGATGGTATTTATGAAAAAAACAATTTTAACTATTTTAATTTGTGGGTTTATGGTTTTAGGAATAACAGGGTGTGGAGGAAAGAAAAAGTACGAATTATCAATTCCTAAAGAAGAAAATGTTGAGAGCATTTTATTTGAAAAAAATGATAATAAAAAAGAAATTACAGATACCGAAGAAATCAAAGATATTATTTATGTATTGAGTGGTAGTAGTAAAGGAAGAACTACAGATGAAGAAAGCATACAAGACTATCCAGTAAATGCAGAAGATATTATAAAAATTGAATTTGATTTGAAAGATGATAAGCAATCAACATTATTTGTTTACAAGAAAAATGGGAAAATGTATATTGAAATACCTTATAATGGAATTTATAGAATAAATGGCGATGAATATAATTCAATGGAAAAATATATTAGAAGTAATAATGAAAGTATTTTAATGACAATTAAGAACAATACATTAACTAATAGTGGATTAACCTTGATTATGAAAAATAATACTGATCAAACATACTATTATGGACCACAATATTCGTTAGAAAAATACGAAAATGGTAAATATGTTTCATTTGAGCCAAAAGAAACTTTGGTTTGGAATGCTATTTTATATAATATAAAAACAAATGAAGAAAAAGAAGAAACAATTGATTGGACTTATGGATACGATAAATTAAAGAGTGGTAAATATAGATTGGTAAGGTATTTTACCTCAGAAGAAAATCTTCCATACTCATCAAATGTCGCAGAAAAAATTTATATTGAATTTGATATAAATTAATCTCAAATTACAATTAATCGAGCAGATCATAAATTTATGGTCTGTTTTTTTATACAATAAATTAAGTAAAGGAGGAATGTTTATAAATAAAATTGGATATTTAATTAGACAAGATAGAATAAATAGAAAATTATCTTTAAAAACACAATCAAAATTATCAAATATTTTTATTTCCACCCTTAGTAGTATTGAAAATGATAAAACTAGAAATGTTAATAGAGTTTTTTTTGTATAGATTATGTAATATATTAAAAATTGATTATGAATATATGACTAGGAAAAAATAGGTACTAATACTATACCATTTACCTATTTAAAACCATAATTATTTATAGTATAATATTAATTACCTAAGGAGGTTTTATGGAATATACAGATGCAGAAATTCATTATTGGAAAGGAATTTTAGAATATAATATTTCTATATGTAGAACGAAAATTATAAGCTTTGAGCAAAAACTTAAAGAATATATGAGTAGTAAGCAATATTTAAAAGCAGCAATTATTAAATATAATATTTCAAAATGTGAAAAAGAAATGGAAAGTCTACAATGTGAACTTGCGACTTTTGAAAACAATTATGGAAAAGGAAGATAAATTATGGAATATACTGAAGATGAGTTAAAATATTATAAAGGTATGCTTGAATATGGACTTTTAATTAGACAAGATGAAATTAATCGTTATAATAAGCAAATTTATGAATGTATGCGAAATGGTCAATTTTTAATGATACCTTATATTAAAAGAAAAATTTATAATTGTGAGAGAGTCATTGATGAAATAAAAGATGCACTTTTAAATTATGAAAAAACTTATGGAAAGGGAAGATAATATGAATAATTTTACTGAGGAAGATAAACAAAAAATTAATTATTTAAAAAGAAAACTTTTAGAACTTTATGGAAGATGTGATAGTTCTACAGAAGTTGCTTGTAAAATAGCTATTGTACATGAATTATTTTTAAATATTTTTGAAAAAGAAGAAAAAGATACAAGATTTATTAATATGAAACTAAATTTAATTTATAATCTTGTAAGTGAATGTGAAAATGAATTAAATCTTTATGAAGATAGTAAACTAAAAATGTAAACTATCTTTTTTTTTAAGTCAAAATCATATATAATATTTTATAGGTGATAATGATGGATAAAAAAATATATGAAAATATGCGTAAACATAATAAATATTTAAGTGAGTATGCTTGCACTGATGATAAAGTAATTAGATTCGAAGAGGAATCCGAGGATTTTAGACCAGGCTTTTTTAGAGATATAGATAGAATTATTTATTCACTATCTTATGTAAGATATATGGATAAAACTCAAGTTTTTACTGAAACTAAGAATGATCATATTCAAAAAAGAATGATTCATGTGCAGTATGTATCTAAAATTGCAAGAACTATAGGAAGAGCGCTTAATTTAAATGAGGATTTAATCGAGGCGGCAGCCCTTGGCCATGATCTTGGACATACACCTTTTGGACATGTAGGTGAAAGAGTTTTAAATGAAATAAGTAAAGAAGTTGGCGAAGGATATTTTATGCATAATATAAATAGTGTTAGAAATCTTATGTTTGTCGAAAACTATGGTAAAGGTCAAAATATTAGCCTTCAGGTGCTTGATGGAATAATGTGTCATAATGGTGAACTTGTTTCAAATGAATATTATATTAAACCAAAAACTAAAGAAGATTTTTTAAAGGAATACTTTGAATCTTATAAATCTTTAGAGGTAGCAAAATATCTTCGACCCATGACCCTTGAGGGATGTATAGTAAGAATAAGTGATATAATTGCTTATTTAGGAAGAGATATCGAAGATGGTGTAAGAATGGGACTTGTATCTTTCGAAGAAATTCCCAAAGAAATAGTAAATGTTTTAGGTAAAACTAATAGAGAAATAGTTAATACAATAATTACTGATATAATTACTGAAAGTGAAGGCAAAAGTTATATAAAAATGAGTGATGAAGTATTCAATGCAATTTCTAAATTAAAGGATTTTAACTATGAACATATTTATGGTAAAGCCTATACAGTTAAAGAAAGAGGACTTATTAATAAAATGTTTAGAACAGTCTTTGATGGCTATTTAAATGATTTAAAAACTAAAAATTATGATAGCCCAATATTTTATTCTTACTTAAATAATATGGATGAAAAATATTTAGAAAGTTCTAATGAAAGAATAGTACTTGATTATATATCTGGTATGACTGATGATTATTTTATATCATCTTATAAAAAAATTTGTTTAAATAAAGAAAATTAATACATAATAATTAAGAAGGAGAGTTATGGAATATAATACTATAGATAAAAATTCATATAAAATTCATACTTTAAAATACGATAGATTTAAAACTAGCGATATTGAGGTTGTATTTAGATTTAAAACTGATAAAGAAAGATTTCCTATTGTAAGTCTTTTGTGTGAGGTAATGGGAACTTGTAATAAACATTATAATTCACTTAGAAATTTAGCTCTTAAAAAAGAGGATTTATATAATATTTATTATAATACGGGTATAAGTAGAAAAGGATATGTTACCTCACTAACATTTAGAGTAAATTTTATTAATCCAGAATATATGAGTGAAAAAGATTATTTAGAAAATGTAATAAAATTTTTATTTGATATGATATTATTTCCTAATGTAAAAAATAATGAATTTGAAAAGGTTTCTTTTGAAAATGGTAAAAATGAACTTTACCTTGATATTGATAGTACAAAAGAAAATGCTATGCAGCTTGCTTTTGATAATGCTTTTGACACTCTTGATAAAAATTCAATCTCTGCTTTATCAGTAACTGGTACTAAAGAGGAAGTTAAAGCTATAACTAGGGAAGCATTATATAAAGAATATTTATATATAATGCAAAATAGTATTGTTGATATCTTTGTAATGGGTAATTTAGATATGAATAGGGCAGTATCTTTAATCAAAGATAATTATCATAATAACAGAGTAAATTATATAAATTTTAATTATTATGTAAAAAATATTGAAAGAAAGAAACCAATAGTTAAAATGGATGAATCTACATTTAAACAATCATCTTTAGTAATGCTTTATAATATTAATGATATTACTGAGAAAGAAAGAAGAAGTGTATACCCAGTATTTAATTATATTATAGGCTCTGGAGGGCTTTCCTCAAAACTATATAAATATTTACGCGAAGAAAATGGTTTATGCTATAGAGTATCAAGTGTTTTAAATGTTTTTGATAATGTTTTTGAGGTAGATGTTTCACTTAGTAAAGAAAATATTGATAAAGCTGTTTCCTTAATAAAGAAAAGTGTAAGTGAAATGGTCAAAGGTAAGTTTACTGAAGATGATGTAAATAATTCAAAAAATAATATAATAAATAATATTGAACTAAATTCAAATAGTCAATCAGGAATAAATAATAACTATATTTCTCAAAAATTTGTAAATGATTATACATTCGAAGAGAAAAAAGAACATATAAAAAAGGTTACAAAAAGTGATATTATTACTTTTGCAAAAAAATTAAAATTAAATGTAATTTATGCTTTGTGTGAGGATCAAAATGGAAAAAATTAAAATAGAAAGAACTGACGAAATAGTTTATCATCATAAATTAGACTGTGGTCTTAATATTTATATTTGGGAGTGTAAAGAATCTAGTGATATTAATCTAACCTTAACAGTTAAATATGGTAGTGTTCATACTAACTTTGAGGTAAATAAAAAAGATATTAAAGTTCCAAATGGAATGGCTCATTTTTTAGAGCATATTAAATTTAATGAAGAAGGTGGTAAAACTGCACATGATTATTTTTATAAAATTGGTAGTTATGTAAATGCCTATACAACCTTTGATCATACATGTTATGAAGTTACCACAAACGATAATTTAAAAGATAATTTAAATCATTTACTATACTTTGTTAATAATGATTATTTTACAAAAGAACTTGTAAGTAAAGAAAAACCTATTATTATTGAGGAAGCTAAAATGACTAAAAATAATCCCTTTAATGAAGGATATTTTGAACTTCTAAATAATATTTATAAATATGATAATCATAAGTATTTAATTACTGGTGATGAAGAAGATATAAAAAGTATTACAATAGAGGATGCAAAAAATGTATTTGATGCTTTTTATCATCCAGAAAATATGTTTTTAGTAGTAACTGGTAATGTTAATCATTATGAAGTAATAAAACTTTGTGAGGACTTTTATGAAAGTTTTGATAAAAAATATTTAAATCCAAAGATAATTTCAATTAAAGAACCTAAAAAAGTTAATATTCCTTCTTCAGTAATAAATACTAATGTTACAAAAGAAAACATTTATTATGGTTTAAAAATAGATAAAAAGAAATATAAAGATTATAGCAAGTTAGAACTTAGTATGTATATGAATATACTTCTTAGAAATAATTTTAGTGGTACATCAGAGTTTTATGAACATATTCGTAATAACCATTTAGTTGATGATTTTTCTTATACTTTTACCCAAAATGATGATTATGCTTTAATTCTTTTCGAAGCTGTTACATCTTATGCTAAAAAACTCATTGAACTTTTAAAAGAAAAACTTAATAATTTAGAAATTAATGAAAATGATTTTAATCGCAAGAAAAAAGTTTTTATTGCAAATGCAATAGTGGATTTTGAAAATGCTTATCAAGTTAATAATGAAATAAGATCTAGCATCTTAAAATATAATAAAATGCTTAATGATATACCATCATCAATAGAAAATTTGAAATTTGATAAATTTGCTAAAGTAAAAGATAATCTAGGTAATGAAACTGCATATGTTATTTTAAAACCAATAAAAAAAGAAGAGTGATCTTCTTTTTTTGATTATCTATTGTAGAACTCAACGATTAATTGTTCATTAATTTCTTGATTTAATTCACTTCTATCTGGAATTCTAACATATTTTCCAGTAAGTTTTTTAGAATCAAATTCTACATAAGCAGGAGTTTTAATTCCTAGTTCAATAGTTTCTCTAATACCAGCATGGTCTAAAGAATTTTCTTTAACTGAAATTACATCTCCAGGTTTACAAGTATATGATGGAATGTCAACTTTAACATCATTTACTAAAATGTGTCCATGGTTAACAATTTGTCTTGCAGCTCTTCTTGTTCTAGCAAGTCCCATACGATAAACTAAATTATCAAGTCTTGATTCAAGTAATACTAGTAAGTTTTCACCAGCAATACCATGCATTTTAGATGCTCTATCAAATACTTTTCTAAATTGTTTTTCAGTAAGTCCATACATAACTCTTACTTTTTGTTTTTCTTGAAGTTGGATTCCATATTCACTTAATTTTCTTCTTTTGTCTTTACCATGTGCACCTGGTGCATAAGGTCTTTTTGCAAGTTCTTTACCAGTTTCAAGTGTAGAGAAACCATATCTTCTTGATTTTTTATATGTAGATCCTGTATATCTAGACATATCTATTTTCCTCCTTTCAAATATTACAAATAAAAAGATAGGTATTAATTTAGTATAGGGAGTTTACAATAATTTCATCTTAGGCAGAAGATTACTTTATTTTGAAGTAAACACATTATACAAATTAATATCACTGCCAATTTAAATTGCATATTTATTATAAGATTTATATACTTTAATGTCAAGTATTTCATAAAAAAACCTACATAAAGTAGGGGATTTTTATTAAGTGGCGTCCTCGGGGGGATTTGAACCTCTGACCTACCCCTTAGGAGGGGGTCGCTCTATCCAGCTGAGCTACGAGGACAAGATGCTATATTATAAAAACATATAGCAAATTAGAAATACGATTACAGCCGCTAAAACAGCAGTTACCATAAGTAGGGCATAAAACTTACTTTTCTCAATCATTTCTGGTTTTTTAGTACTTTTTTTCATCTTCAATCCCTTTCTATAAGCATTATAGCACATATTTATTTATTTTTTAAGTCTAATATCTTTATTTTCTATCTTTTTCATGTCTTGTTTTGACATGTAATGCCCGAAGTCCTTGCAATCATAAATTTTATATGTATAATAACTACTCGAACGTGCAGGAAATGGCGTTACCTTCTTAATTTTTTCTAGGGGTTTTGGTGCACCAAGATTTTTCACTAGATGAAAGGAGGAATGTAAATGAGCAAAAAGAACCTCGAAAGAGTAGTAATTTTGATTATCGTTTTGTTACTCTGGAATAGCTACCCAGAGTATATAAAACGCGCCGTCCAGATTATGATAGAAATCATTATGTGGTTATTCCATATTTTGAAATCTATTATAGCCGGATAGCGCTATCTACTTGTTTAGGTAACGTGAACTTCCTTCACGTTTACCTATTTATAATATAACATTTATTTATATAATTATGCAAGATGTTTAGTGCCTAAAATATTTATTAATATAATAATAGTTAAGAAAAACCACTAAAATGATATTTATTATTTCTGCAATTAAAAGACCATATATACCAATTTCTAAAAAAGATAATATACTTAAAAATAATAATTTAACAATACCAGAAAAAATAGTTATTTTAAGTGTTACTTTAGCTTTACCTATACCTTGCATAAAAGAGGCAAATATACTTTCAAAATAAAACAATATAAAAAATGGAGCAAGAAGTTTTATATAATCAGTACCAAGAGTTGTTTTATATAAAAAGAATAATAGTTCATTTCGAAAAATAAATATACAAAAAGTTGAAATAAGTCCAATAATAAATGTATATATACATGCTTCTTTTAATCTTTTTTTAACATAATAAGTATTATTATTTTCATTATATTTAGATATTTCAGGAATAAGAGCAAGAGAAATAGCACTTATAAAAAATGATGGTATTGTTAAAGTGGAAATTGCATAAGCATTATATGCACCATATTCAGTTAAAATAAAATAATGGGAATAACCTTTATATAAAAGTATATTAGTTAGAATAATTGGTTCAAAAAAATAACATATATTTCCAATAATTCTACTTGTAACTGTTGGTATAGATAAATTTAAAATATCTTTTATATCACTTTTTGAATAAGATAATTTATACATAGTCTTAACATCTTTTTTATTCATACATATAGAAAATACTATTATCGATGCAGCCTCAGTAAAAAGAAATGTTAGTATTAAACCAACAGCTGCATGAACATAAGAAATTTCAATTAATTTAGGTATAACTGTAAGAATTAAAATAAGTCTTATTAATTGTTCTACAGTATTTGAAAGTACATGAGGATAATTTTTTTGTATACCATAAAAGTATCCTTTGAATATACAAGCTATTGAAGAAAATGGTAACGTTAATGCCATAGCAATTAATAAATAATATGTTTTAGGTTCCTTTAAAAGATTATTTGCTATAAATGGGCTTACTATAAACATAATTATTATTAATGAAATATTTAATACTAATATTATATTTAAAGCATTATTTAATACTTTTTTATCTTTATTTTGAGCAATTAATTTAGCAATTGTAGTAGGCATAGCAAATGTACCAATAGTTAAAAGTAAAGAATATGTTGGCATTACAATTGTATATAAACTTATAGTTGTATTTCCTACAATTCTTGTAAATATTATTTTTATAATAAGACCCAATACTTTAGTAGAAAGTCCACTTAACATAAGAATAAATGTAGATGTAAAAAATTTATTTTTAAATAATTTCATTATATTAAATTTTATTAAAAAAGTTTAAATTCTTTACAACTATATTTGTTTAGTTAAATTATTTATAATCCCAGTATTTACCTTGTTCGTTTTTTCTCTTATCTAGTAGATTTGAGAAAA